>Ga0316189_10003825_pt1 | contig 14577 bp, 16 predicted proteins | sample LowCovwburrow_MG_FD_204930 | JGI IMG/M metagenome (GOLD analysis project Ga0316189, IMG submission 204930) | Coastal sediment microbial communities from Maine, United States - Lowes Cove worm burrow | ecosystem: Environmental > Aquatic > Marine > Coastal > Sediment | place: USA: Maine...
GATAGGCCATGTTCCAAGGCTTGTAAAACAATGCTTCATCAGGAATATGGTCCTTCCAGAAACCACCGTTTTCAATGTATTTATTGATCTGTTCAGGGTTTGGCGCACCGCGCCCTTTGCCTTTGCCATCTTCCCCACGAAAGCCTGCCAAAGGCCCTATGCCGGGGCGACGTTCGTGATTGACGATATAATCTGCGTAATCCGCGTATTTCGCAGAGCCATCATCATTGACGAATCCCGGCAAACCCAACTTCGAACCCAACTGTATCAACGCCGATTGAAACCCGCGCACATCGCGGTCAGGTTCCACAACAGGCCAGCGGATACTGTCGCAAACTGCATCCGCCTCGGATATGGGGCGATCCAGCAGGGAAATACAATCATGGCGTTCCAGATAGGTTGTATCGGGCAGGATCAGATCGGCGAACGCAACCATTTCGGATGAATAAGCATCGGAATAGATGATGTTCGGGATCACATAATTGCCATCCTCATCCTTATCGGTCAGCATATCCATCACGCCGCGCGAATTCATCGACGAATTCCATGACATATTCGCCATATACATGAACAACGTGTCGATCTTATAGGGGTCGCCCGCGTGTGCGTTTGAAATCACCATATGCATCATGCCATGTGCCGAAAGCGGGTTTTCCCACGTAAACGCCTTATCAATACGGATCGGTGTCCCCGATGCATTCAACGCTAAATCTTCCGGCCCCGTAGGGAAGCCCAAATGTGGCCCGTTTAACGGCCCGCCCGGTGTGGCGTAACTGTGCGGTGTCGGGTGAATGCCCACAGGTTTGGGGTAGGGTGGTTTGAAACGGTAGCCACCCGGCACCTCGACACTGCCCAGCAAAATTTGCAGCAGGTGAATGGCGCGGCAAGTTTGAAAACCGTTTGAATGGGCCGAAATTCCACGCATGGCATGGAATGACACGGGGCGGCCCGTCATGGTTTCGTGTTTTTCACCTTTCCAGTCGGTCCACGGCTGATCAATGGTGATCTCTTGCTCAAACGCCACATGTGCCAGTTCTGCAGCCAATCGTCGGATGCGTTCCGCTGATATCCCACAGCGTTCTGCTACCGCTTCAGGGGCATAATCATCCGACAGATACTTCCGTGTCATCAGTTCAAAAACGGGGGTATATTTCGTCCCCTGATACGTGATTTCGCCCGTAAAGACAGGCTTCACACCCATTTTGTCAAAGGCTGCAGGTTCGCCCGTCACACGGTCCTGCACCATAAATTGTCCGTTCACATCGCGTAACAACAACCCATGTTCATCCGAGGTTTCATCCATATTCACCAACATCGGCGCGTTGGTGTAACGCATCAGGTATTCCAGATCGACCTTGCCCGCTTTTAGCAAAACATGGATCATCGCCAGTACAAACAACCCGTCGGTGCCGGGGGTGATGCCTACCCATTCATCGGCAATTGCATTGTAGCCCGTGCGCACAGGGTTCACGCCAACGATTTTGACCCCGCGTGCTTTCAGTTTCGACAGCCCCATTTTGATCGGATTGCTGTCATGGTCTTCGGCAACTCCGAAAATCATGAACATCTTGGTACGATCCCAGTCGGGCACACCGAATTCCCAAAATGCGCCGCCCATGGTGTAAATACCGGCGGCCGCCATGTTCACAGAGCAAAATCCACCGTGAGCGGCATAGTTCGGTGTACCGAATTGTTGTGCCCAAAAGCTTGTCAGTGATTGGGATTGATCACGCCCCGTGAAAAACGCCAGCTTATGCGGGGCCTTTTCGCGGATTGGTGCCAGACGTTTTGCTGCAATTTCAAAGGCTTCGTCCCAAGTGATTTCCTCGAACTTGCCTTCGCCGCGTTCACCGACACGGCGTAACGGCGCATGTAGGCGGGCAGGTGAATAATGCTGCATGATCCCGGCAGATCCTTTGGCGCATAATACCCCCTTGTTGATCGGATGATCACGGTTGCCCTCGATATATTTCACCTTGCCGTCTTTCATATGCACATCGATGCCGCACCGGCAGGCGCACATATAACAGGTGGTTTTGCGGATTTCGTCGGATACCTCTGGCGATGTATCCAGATCAGGCTGCTGGTGATTCATAAGGCTATTTTCCTCTTTGAGGGATTATGGGGAAATTTGTCCTAAGAGCCAGTGGAAAAAGGAATATGGTTCGGGTTTTTGTTAGACCCGAAACTACATTCGGGTTTTAGGAAAGGGTGCGGGTAGGGTGGGCTTTATCCCACGCTTCCCCATGTCATTAACGCTGGTGATCACCGGCCCTACGCGCTGTCCCCGCTTAAAATTGCCGCCAACGCCACAGACGCCATTCTTGCCACAGCAGGATCCGCACGGCTGGTCAACAATATAGGCACTTTTGCCCCCATCACCACACCCGCAGCACAGCCCCCAGACAGATAGACCAGCGATTTGAACAGGGTGTTACCGCTGACGATGTCGGGTACGATGATGGCATCGGCGTCGCCTGCAACGGGATCATCATTCATGCCCTTGATCACGGCGCTTTCTGGCGACAGGATCAGGTCAAGTGCCAAGGGGCCGGAAAAATGTGCGTTCGGAATTTCCGCGCGTGCCCAGTCACGCAATTCCCGCGCCTCACCCGATGACGGTACCGCTGGCAGCACGCTTTCTGTGGCTGACAACATTGCGACCTTTGGCTGATCGACGCCTAATTTGCGCAGTAAATCAACACAATAGGTAATCGCAGCTTTGCGGGTATCCATGTCGGGGGCTACGTTTACGGCGGCATCCGACAGTAAAAGCGGTTTGCCGCCATCAGGGTGCGAGATGTGGAACAAATGCACCAATCGCGCACCCGTACGCAGGCCGTTATCACGTGACAGGGCCGATTTCATGAACACATCCGTGTGCAAATGCCCCTTCATCAGCACATCTGCGCGGCCCTCACCGCAGGCAAGGGCTGCGGCATAGCCGGCGGCCTCTTCGCCGACGGTATCAATGATCTCAAATCCTGAAATATCCCAGTTCAACTTTTCCGCTTCGACCCTGATTGCATCCGGTTCACCCGTGAATAGCGGTTTCATGATGCCTGCAACCGTGGCCTCATAAGCCGCCTGCATCGGCAGTTCTGCCCCTGCGCGTGCAATAGCCACACGCGGGGTGCCGGCCGATTGTGCCAAAGTTAAAAGGCCGCTCGGAAGAACGGCCTTTGAAGTTGTTAGAAATGGTGATGCCATTTATTAGCCTTTGCCTTTCCAGGGAACCAAGCGGTTTTCGGCGATCCGCATCAGTACGTCGATGCCGTAGCCGATAATACCAATGATGATAATACCAATGATTACGATGTCTGTCAGTTGGAACTTAGACGCGGCGATAATCATTTTACCAGCCCCTTTTTCAGCCGCAACCAATTCAGCGGCTACAACCGTACCCCAACAAACCCCCATGGCCACGCGGGCACCTGTAAATATCTCGGGCAAAGAGTTTGGCAGGATCACTTTTGACAGGATCTGTCGCTTAGATGCACCCAGACTGTAGGCTGCGTGGACTTTTGCGATATTCACGCCCGATACCCCCGCACGTGCAGCGATCGTCATGATCCAAAGTGCTGCCAAGAACAACAGGCTGATCTTGCCTTGTTCACCGATACCGAACCAGATGATAATCAAAGGGATCAGGGCAAGGGGTGGCACTGGGCGCATAAATTCCACGATCGGCTCAAACCAGCCGCGAAGCCACGAATTCAACCCCATGGCAAAGCCCAGCGGAATGCCGAACAGACAGCCCAATGTGAAACCGATGACAACGCGGATCAAGGACCAGAATACGTTTTCGAACAATCCAACACCCAAGTAGCCATTTTGAAAGACATTCACAAATCGCGTCCAGACCAATTCCGGCGGTGGCAAATAAAGCGCTTCCATTGTTACGCCTGTTCTAGGGCGCACTGAAAGACTGCCTTTAGCAGTCATATACACCTCACCGTCCTTGAACGGGACCGTTTGCTTTGGTGCGATTGCCAGACCGTTGATTGCCGTCACCTTGAAACCGGGTTCCTTGCCACCGTCATCATTGTTTTGAACTTTGATGATTTTGGTGCGGCGTTCCGGCACGATAACCGTATCTGCCTTGGCAAACCCCGCGCCACCGTCACCGGTGATTGTCGGTTTTCCGGCCTCTTTATTTGCGGCTTCATGGACGCGTACGAATACGGTTGCATCGGCAGTGTCACCTGTCGCGTTTATCGCTGTATATTCAAAAGATGTATCCCCAACGAAAGGGCCGGGAAGAATTGGCGGCAATAGTTTAGACCCTGTCGCAATACCCCATAGTAAAAACAGCGTAATAACAGCCGCAATAGAGGCAACGCGGTTTGCCGTGACAGAGCTTTCATCGCCAAACGTAACCGTTTTCAAACTGGTATAACCTTTGATGCTTTCCTTTCTGCGGCTGTACAGATTATGGGCAAAATAGCACAGTCCACTAACGGCCAGATAAATTGCGAAAATGCCGATGATACCCACGATCATCCATAACGTTGTGCCGATTACGGCAAGAATTTCCTGTCCCATTATGCGTCCTCCGTCCGGCCCATAATTTCTTCTTCCATATCCCAAATCATGTTCAGGATTTCATCGCGTGTCGGTCCGAAATCTTTGTGGCGCTTCACTTCGCGCAAATCTGCACCGACGCCCAATTCCGCAAACGGCAGTCTATATTCTTTATGAATGCGACCGGGGCGTGGTGCCATAACGATCAGCCGCTCACCCAATAACAGGGCCTCTTCAACCGAGTGGGTGATCAAAATGATGGTTTTGCCGGTTTTCTTCCATATGTCCAAGACCAGACTTTGCATCTTTTCGCGGGTCAGTGCGTCAAGCGCGCCAAGCGGTTCGTCCATCAAAATCACGTCAGGTTCATTGGCCAGGCAGCGGGCCAAAGCGACACGCTGCTGCATCCCGCCGGACATTTCGTAAATCATTTTCTCGCCGAAATCCTGCAAACCAACGATATCTAACAACTCATTAACCTTGGCGTCTATTTTTGCTTGTGGGGTGCCTTTCATTTTGGGGCCGAAACCGATGTTTTTGGAAACATTCATCCATTCAAACAACGCGCCATGCTGGAAAACCATCCCGCGTTCGGGGTGTGGGCCGTTAATTTCGTGACCGTTGATCGTCATGTGCCCGGACGTTTGCGCCAAGAATCCTGCGAGAATGTTTAAAAATGTGGTTTTCCCACAACCGGAAGGGCCCAGAACCGACATCAGTTCGCCTTCTTTAATCTCTAGATTGATGTTTTTTAATGCTTCTACTTTGCTGCCATTCGGCAATTCAAAGGTCATGGATACATCGTCTATAACTAGTCCTGACATGAAACCCCCATTTTTGAACGATAATTGGCGTGGCCTAGGTTTTAGGCCACGCACATTTTTATTCCCAAAAGGGAAGCTTACATTTTTGAAGCCGCTTCCAAGAAGCTTGTGTTCACAAGGGCATTGTAGTCACCCAAGGCTTTAATTTTCCCACTATCTTCAAGCTTTTTGGCACTATCCGCTAGGTACTGGGCAACAAAACCACCCATCCATTCATCAGAAAGTTGTTCTGCAACTGATGGGAAAACAAATGTTCCGATAACTGCAGTTGTGCCTTCTATATCCATACCGGCAGCTTTAGAAATGCTTTGCATCATAGAGGCACTGTCAGACTGATATTTCGCATTCATATCTGCGGTGACTTTCAGAAATTTTGCCAAAAGTTCCGGATTTTCTTCACCAAACGCTGTCGGGATAGACGTAACATCGAATACTTTGCCGACAACAGCTTCTTTTTCAGCCCCCGACAACAATGTGTTGCCATGCTCTTTCATTGCGCGCAGTGAACCGCCCCAGCCACAAACCATAGCAAGGTCTGTGTCAGGCTGACCAAAAGCAGCCGCACTGTCAGAAGGTGACATGTCGACGATGTTCAAAGAGGCTTCATCAATACCGAAGTGTTTCATTTGGGCCAAAAAGCCAGAATGCGCGGCAGTCCCCAAAGGCACGGCAACTTTTTTACCTGGCAGTTCGGCTGCGGCATTTGACGCATCAATTTCCAGTTCTGAGCGTACAACGCAGTTGTCGTTGTCAGAGTAGGATACGGCAATATCCACAACTTGCAGGTCTTGGCCAGCGGCAGTCGCCACCAAGAAAGGCGTCACGCCTTGTGAAAAAGAGATGTGCACGTCGCCGGATGCCATTGCAGCCGACATTGCTGTGCCTGCATCAAAAGATACCCATTTCACCGGCATACCCAGTGCTTCGGTATACATCTTTTCAGTTTGTGCAAACTGGTTTGGGGTGGGCCATTCCAAGAAGTATGCAACAGTTAACTCGTCCAACGCGGAGGCGGCCGTCGTTGTCGTTGCAAGCGCTACGGCCATTGCGGTAAGTGTTTTTGTAAATTTCATTGTAATTCCTTAGTCTCCCTGATGTATCGTCTTTTTGACGTTTTTAGAAAAAACCGAAGTTTTGATATATCACTTTGGATATGTATCACAAAACGCCGATTCTAACCTCACAATTCTTTTCAGATGAAAGGGTATCTACCTAATGTATTTTTTTGTGGGAGAAAGCTGTGATGTAATTTTTGAAAAATAGTAATTTATAACATATTGATATTTATATAAAAAGTATGACTTTCTGATTTCATGTAATACATTTTTTATTTTTGGAACTGTTTATTCGGCTGCCGTTGCCGAAATTTTCTTTCCGAAACCGTGCATTCGTTTGGCCCATTGCAACCCAACAAATGCGCCTTTTATACGGGGTAACAGGAACAGGGCCAGAGCCACAAAAAACAGGATAAAAACCAAGCTTAATACAATTGGGTCGGGGCGAAACATTTCAAACGCCATCAACATCAACGGTGCCAACAGGTGGCCGCAAACAAGGATCGTGATATAGGCAGGGCCATCATCGGCGCGGTGGTGGTGTAATTCTTCGGAACATACCGAACAGGTATCGCGTACAGTCAAATAACCCTTGAAAATCGGACCTGCGCCGCAATTGGGGCAGTTGCGTCGCCAACCGCGAAAAAGCGCAGGCTTAACGAGGCGTTCGGTATCAATGTCGTTATGTGTCGTTGGTTTTTTCATTTGTCAGGTGATAGACTAATCCGCACGAAAATAAACTAGGACAAGCTGCCTCGCGGCGTGTTGTCGCAAATAAAATCTAAAACCCGCGACGGAAAGCTGATTTAGCCACGTATTTATATCTGAAAGCAGGATATGCCTGCCGGAAAACTAAACAGGAGCAGAGCTATGAATATATTTACGAAATCAGCCATAATCGGTGCCTTGACTATTGGTGCCGCCAGTATCGTCTTCGCAGGTGAAGGCAAGCATGGCCATGCTGGTGGCTTTTACAAGCATTTTGAACAGATCGATGCCAATGCGGATGGGTTTGTGACCCAAGAAGAAATGACTGCACATCGCGGTGCAAAGTTTGCAGAAAAAGATACGGATAATGACGGTGCTTTATCAAAAGATGAGATGCGGGCAACGATGGTGGCACGTATGGACAAACGTTTAGACAGCATGTTTGAAAAGAAAGATAAAGATAGCGATGGTAAGCTTACACAGTCCGAAATGAGTCACAAAGGCGGACGGATGTTCGAAAGGATTGACACGGATGGTGACGGTAAAATATCCAAAGACGAAGCTGAAAAGATGCGTAAGCATAGAAAAAGCGCAGGCTAAATGTGTTTTTAGGGGCCGGTCTGGGCTGGCCAGTACTGCATTGCCCTTGGGCAAGTGGGCCGATAAAATAGGGCATGATGGCATATGATGCAATGAATGATGTCAGCGATGACGCTCTGATGGTGCTCTATGCAAACGGAGATCAGGATGCCGCACGTTCTTTGACTTATCGCCATGCCCCACGGGTTTTGGCCTTGTCTAGACGACTATTGACGGACCGGGCCGAAGCCGAAGATGTGGCACAAGATGCAATGCTGCGTTTATGGAAGATCGCACCGGACTGGCGACAGGGTGAAGCGAAGGTTTCGACATGGCTTTACCGGGTTACCGGTAATCTTTGTATTGATCGGATGCGCAAGAAAAAAAGTGCAAACCTGGATGATATACCGGAACCTGCAGATGACCGACCATCGGTTGAAGCTCGAATGTTGACAAAAGATCGGGCCATGGCCCTGCAAGTGGCCATGGCCCAATTGCCGATGCGGCAAAGGCTGGCGGTAACATTACGTCATATAGAAGAACTGAATAATCCGCAGATTGCAGAAATCATGGAGACCAGTATTGAAGCGGTTGAAAGCCTGACGGCAAGGGGAAAACGTACATTGGCAGGTCTGTTATTGGACCAGAAAGAAAAACTGGGGTTGGAATGATGCAAAACAAAACTGAAACAAATTTGGATAAAGGACTGGTGGCGTTTTTTGAAGCGGCCAAAGACACAACTCCCGCACCGGATGCGGGTTTTTTGGAAGCTGTGACGGCAGATGCACTGGCACAGGCTGAAGATCATATAAAGACAGGCCGAAAGCCGCAGATTACAGGCTATCCATTGGCCGGATTGTTGCGCAATATTGGTGGTTGGCCATCGGTTGCGGCCATGATCTCTTGTGCTTGTATCGGTATCTTTGCAGGATATTCCGCACCGAACAGTCTGGATTATTTCAGCAACACTGAACAAGCCGCCGAAACGTTAAATGACGATAGTTTTTCGGTTGCGTCCGACATAGAAACATTATTCCAAGAAGGTTGATATGACAGATACAAAGACAAATCCCAAAAGGTCATGGATGAAAGCCCTGTTGATTGTATCGCTGGGGCTGAATTTGGCAGTAGTGGGGCTGGTTATCGGCGCAAAACTGTCAGGGCACGGCGACAAGCGGGCGCATTTTGCTGGGGCCAACGGGTTGCGTATGTTCATGCACGCTTTGCCGGACGATCAGCGTCGTGAAGTCCGCAGATATTTCCGCGTCCATCGCAAGGAAGTACATGCCAATGGTGACGCAATGGGTGAAGTGATGCAAACGATACACGTGGCAATCATTGCGCGCCCTTTTAATCCTGACGCACTGCAAGCAGCCTTTGCGGCCCAACGTGTGCATATCACAAGATCAACCCACGATGCCCAAAAAGCCTTTGTTGCCATCATTTCACAGATGACAGATGCGCAACGTATAGCTTATGTAGAAACGATGCAGGAACAATACCGTCAGTGGCGTAAAAATCATCCCGGAAAGCAAAAGCCATAATGCGTTACACTAAAGATCAAGCTGAATTGATTGCCATTCAGGCTCTTGGCTGGCTGTCGGCACAAGATGATTTGATGATGACCTTTCTGGGGGCGACAGGGTCAGGTTTGGATGATGTCAAAGAACGTGCAGATGATGCGGAATTCCTTGCGTCCGTGATGGATTTTATTCTGATGGACGACGATTGGATCAAAACTTTTTGTGATGACTATGCGTTGCCTTATGATGCACCCCAACATATCCGCATGGCTCTGCCGGGAGGCAGCCTACCGAATTGGACTTGAATATGCTGTTGAAATTGAAGTGTATTGAATGATTGTATTAATTTACATTTAAAAACAAACGCTTAATCTATGTTTTGCAATGGTAATCTTTGTTTAATAAAATGTTGGACCAGGCTCCATGTTTTCATTGTGGCGATTGACACGATATGAAGCCGCCTGTGTTTTTAATGCGCTGAACCTATACAGGTTTTCATTGTCTATTCGCGGTTTAGTGGATAAAGTGTCAAGTCTGGAATACGAGAAACTGGGACGGGAGACCCTGATCTTATGCGAGACAGATTAAATGCTGCGATGAAGCAGGCGATGCTGGATAAAGAAAAGAATCGTCTGGGCACGATACGGCTTATAAATGCCGCGATCAAAGATCGGGATATTGCTGTGCGCGCCGAAGGTAATATGGACGGCGTATCTGATGATGATATTCTGGGCATTATGACAAAAATGGTTAAACAACGTGTCGACAGTGCCAGTACTTATGAACAGGCAGGGCGTTTGGAACTGGCTGAACAGGAACGCAGTGAGATCAAGGTGATCGAAGATTTTTTACCCAAGCAGCTGTCAGAAGATGAAACACGTGCTGCAGTGCAGGAAGTCATCACGGACGTCGGGGCGACATGTGTGCGTGATATGGGCAAAGTTATGAGCGCATTAAAAGCGCAATACGCAGGCAAAATGGACTTTGGCAAGGCTGGTGGTGCTGTTAAAGAGCTACTAGGCTAATGACTGAAAAACCCCGTATGATCGATGTGTACAACGTGTGCACTGCACGTATGATAAATTTCGGAGTTTGATATTTGGGTGATAAGGAAGATTTACGACGTCATCACCCGTTTTATTCGGGTGATCGTGTTTCCCTCAAAGCCGGTAATCCTATCCCGATTGCGGCAAAACCGCCGTCTGCGGCGATTTCCTGACCTGTGATATAGCTGGCTTCATCACTGCATAAAAATACGATTAAATTGGCAATCTCATCTTCATGGCCATAGCGGTTCATCGGAATAGCGTCGTGATAAGCGGCGCGGATTTCAGGGGAATGCACGGCCAAGGCCAGTTTGGTGTTGACGGGCCCGGGGGCCACTGCGTTTACACGGATACCCAACTCGCCCAGCTCAGCCGCCTGTTGCAGGGTTAAATGTGCCAATGCAGCCTTTGATGTGCCGTAGGCCACCCGCAATGTGCTGGCGCGCAGGCCGGAAATGGATGTAATATTGACAACCGCCCCCTTGGTTTTGGTTAGCAGATCCGTGCAGGATTGCGTCATCAGAAACGCGCCATCCAGATTTGTGGCCATGACCCTGCGCCAGCGTTCAAAGCTTGTCAGTGCAATCGGGCCGAAATCGGCGACACCTGCATTGTTGACCAGCGCATCAAGCTGGCCGCAGTCGTGTTTGACCTCGGCTGTCAAAGCATCGACCTGATCCGGGTCGGATACGTCGGCTGTGATCGGCAAAACCCCGTCAAGCGATGCGGCAGCACGATCAAGTTCGTCGCCATCTCTGTCGATCATGGCAACGCGCCATCCAAGTCCCAGAAACTTCTTTGTTGTGGCCAAGCCAATGCCGCGTGCGGCACCCGTCACCAATGCGTGTTTCAATTTGTTTTCCTCAAGCTTTTGAAACGACTGTAAGTTGTAAATTCGTTCATTGATACTTTTTGTTATGTATGGTTTGCCGTTTTGAGCCTGTCGCTTCTGTGATCCGACACAGGATTAGTAATTGCCTTGTTATTTGTGAAGTATGGTCTGAATTGTCGTATATTCTTATCTCATAATTCAAGAAAATATAAGTATCTGAACGATCAGTCAAAAATCACGAACGACCAACAATGGCGCCGTTCTTTTTTCGTAATTATTTAAAAAGTGGGCCGCTGAAGGCAGTGGTATTCATATCTTAATCTAAGGAGACCTGAAAATGGACTTACGTTTCGTTACTAAATCAATTCACGCATATCTTGACTATCCCGTGGCATTAGCACTGATGATTATGCCCTTCATGCTTAATCTAGGAGCAGTGCATCCAATGGCTTTCTGGCTTTCATTCGTGACCGGCGTTGCAGCATTTGTTTTGACATTGCTGACAGATCATCACCTGGGGGTAGTTCGCATACTACCATATAGCTTGCATTTAACAGTCGATTTTCTTGTCGGTATCGTATTTTCCGTTGCACCGTTTATATTTGGTTTCAGTGGCTTGGAAGCGGTGTTTTACTGGGTAAACGGGGTGGCAGTGCTGACCGTCGTATTATTGCACAAACCAGAAAATGAAACGGTTACCCAATAAGTTTGTTACATGTCCGGCATTGGTATTTATCATTCATTGCCGGACATATTTGATACTTTTAATTTTACTTTCAATTTCATGCTTTAAATCCACCCGTTCTTGCGGGCTAAGAAATGCGCCCAGTTCTATTTCGCGTTCGCCACCTGTCATAGTCAGGTAGCTTTCATGGGTGCGGGTGTCGCGTAGTTTCAATTTGACCCAATAGGGGTTGGCTTGCCAATATTGGTCGGGTTTGCTTGGGTTATGGCGATGGACGGCAATCAGATCGGGCCAGATACGGATGTGTTCGGTGATTTCGCGGTCGCGGTCATTGCGGCGGATGAAGTACCATAACAGGCCTAAAGCCAGCAGAAGGTGTGGTAAAAGCATCCAAAGTGCCGGTGTGCCTAATAAGGCTAGCAAGGGCAGGGTGAAGCCCGCGGCACTTATGCAAATGATCCAGACAAAGCCCGTATTGGGCAGGGACTTGATCGGGCGCACACGGTATTCGAACCGTGGCGGGTCGTCACGATCCGTGGCGATGAAAAAGGCCGAAGCATTTGCTTCGGCCTGATCTGTTTGTATCGCTTTGGTCATTCGATCTAGTGAGGGGATTTATCCCACATATCCTGTGTCGGCAGAGTTTCGAATGTATGCTCCGGTGGTGGGTTTGGAAGTGTCCATTCCAGCGTTTCCGCATGTTCGCCCCAGTAAGCATTGTCTTCAACCTTCTTGCCGAATTTGATCGTGTAGAACAAAATGCCAAAGAATAAAAGGAATGAAGCAAATGAAAGGAATGCGCCGTAGGAGCTTATTTCGTTCCAGTATGCAAACTGTTCCGGATAGTCGATGTAGCGACGTGGCATGCCTTGGCGACCCAAGAAGTGTTGCGGGAAAAAGGTGATATTTGCCCCGATGAACATCATCCAGAAGTGTAGTTTACCGGCCCATTCCGGGTACTGACGTCCGGACATTTTGCCGATCCAGTAGTAGATACCTGCAAAGATACAGAACACTGCGCCCAGAGACATCACATAATGGAAGTGGGCAACCACGTAATATGTGTCGTGGTATGCACGGTCAACGCCCGCCTGCGACAGAACCACACCCGTTACACCGCCGATGGTGAACAGGAACAAGAAGCCCATTGCAAACAGCATTGGTGTTTTAAAGCTGATAGAGCCACCCCACATCGTGGCGATCCAAGAGAAAATTTTGATACCAGTCGGTACCGCAATCACCATCGTGGCCAGCATAAAGTAGCTTTGCTGTGTCAAAGACATACCAACCGTATACATGTGGTGTGCCCAAACAACGAAGCCAAGCGCGCCAATGGCAACCATCGCGTAAACCATCGGCAGGTAGCCGAAGATCGGTTTTTTCGAGAAGGTTGAAATCACGTGAGAAACGATACCAAAACCCGGAACGATGATCATATATACTTCAGGGTGTCCGAAGAACCACAGCAAGTGTTGATAAAGGATCGGGTCGCCGCCGCCGGCGGCATCAAAGAAGGTTGTGCCGAAGTTACGGTCCGTCAGAAGCATTGTGATCGCACCGGCCAGAACGGGCAGGGACAAAAGGATCAAAAATGCTGTAACGAATATCGACCACGCGAACAAAGGTGTTTTGTGCAGTGTCATGCCGGGGGCACGCATGTTCAGGAAAGTCGTGATCATATTGATCGCACCCAGAATGGAAGACGCGCCTGACACGTGAACCGCAAAAATTGCAAAGTCCATGGAATAACCGCCTTCACTGGTGGAAAGCGGTGCATATAACACCCAGCCAACACCAGATCCCAGCTGATCGTTGCCACCTGGGGCCAGTAAAGAACAGACGGCCAGTGAAGAGCCTGCAACGTACATCCAGAAGCTTAGGTTGTTCATCCGCGGGAATGCCATGTCGGGCGCGCCGATCATCAATGGCATGAAGTAGTTGCCGAAACCGCCGAACAGGGCGGGAATAACCACAAAGAACATCATCAAGATGCCGTGGCCCGTGATCAGAACATTCCAAAGGTGTCCGTTGGGTGTACAGTTTTCAACGGCAGCCGCAGTGATGCTGGCACCTTCCATACACATGTACTGAACGCCCGGTTCCATCAATTCAAGCCGCATATACACGGTGAACAGTACCGAGATGAAGCCTAAAGCACCTGCGGTGAATAGATAAAGGATACCGATATCCTTGTGGTTGGTTGACATGAACCAACGTGTAAAAAAGCCCGGCCTTGCATGATCGTGAGCGGCTGCGTCTGCCATCGTGTCTCTCCTTAACACTTATTATTGTTGCGAATCCCAATACTGGGCACGCAATTTCCCTAAAGAGGATACCCCGTTGATCTACATGAAACAACCGTTTCAACAACGGCATTTTGCAAAAAGGGCGGCGTGTCGCAGGTGATTACTGCAAAATGCGTGGATTGCAGGTATTTTTGATCTCCCAATCCTGTGTAGCGTTCGAATTATTGGGTAATAAGCCCAGAATATCGCTTTCGATTACGCATCCCAACCCTAAAACAATGCAGTTGGAATAGGTGGAAACTTGATTGATCTCCGGTATCTCACCGTCGGAACAACCCGCTTGGCGCATGCTTATGACGCTGTCTTCATGTAAAGTTCCGGTTTTGGTAAGCTGGCGGGTGTATTCCCGTGTGGCTATATGCTTGTTATCCAATAGTCTTGCGTGTGTGATGCTGCACGTTTTTATAAAGTGTCATATGCCCTTCCATACTGTGGGCGCAGAGAATGGATCATCATGACATTGTCGTTTCCTGTCTCGTCAAAACAGATTGGAAT
>Ga0316189_10003826_pt1 | contig 14576 bp, 15 predicted proteins | sample LowCovwburrow_MG_FD_204930 | JGI IMG/M metagenome (GOLD analysis project Ga0316189, IMG submission 204930) | Coastal sediment microbial communities from Maine, United States - Lowes Cove worm burrow | ecosystem: Environmental > Aquatic > Marine > Coastal > Sediment | place: USA: Maine...
GAGGACGATTCTACCTATGAGGGCCATGGCAACAAGAAGGCTAGAAGAGTTAAGAACAAGGATAAGATTCATCACGTCAAGGAAGATAGCCATAGGATCAGTGCTCTGGACGTTGTTTCTGAGGCTATACTACACCACCGTCGGCAGCGTAAGAAGAACAAGAGACGCTAACCTCTATCTCTCTTTGCTCTTGCTGTGTTGATCGGGCCTATGCTCTATGAATGACATCATTATTCACGAAACTGATTCGGGCTATTTTTAAAAATCGAGTTTAGGCTATTTGCTTTGTTGGAAGTATGAGGCGCCATCTTTGAATGCGGTTCTTAGGACGAAATTCTGGCAACCCTGACTATCACAGTCTATACCACGATAAGTGTAGTCACTGTTTGTCCCATTGGCTTCAACACCGTCAGGGTCTTCGGCTGCGAAGTCGTCCTTGAAGATTGTCGGGTAGAATTGTTCGAGACTTTTAACGAAGTCTTTCTCTGTCGGGTAGTATTTGCGGTCTTCAAACCGGTAGAACACATCTAGTACTTGAGCGGTGTCGTTGACCCATGTACGTCGGATGATGTCCATGTCACCTAACTGATAGACACTGTCACCAAGTTGGATTGTTATCAGGAACTCCCTGCAGCCCTCGTCGCAGCGACTAGCCGTGTATGTATACTGGCTGCTAGGTTGATTTATCGAAACACCTCCTGGATCTACTGTCGATAGTGTGGCGTCCTGTGATTGCAGCGCAGACGTTATATCAGAAGTATCTGGATATGATCCGTTTTGTTCAGCGTAATCTTCTACCAGGCGAGCAGCCCTGATTGCCCAGTCACTCTCAACAGTCGCGTCGCTAAAGGCGCTTCTTCGGTAGCTGGCTATGTTTGAATTAACGTCTACGTCGGAGTCATCTTTTAGATTAAGTAGTACCTGCTCGGTTTCTGGGTCAAGCTTTATTTTGGTTGATCCTGCAATGACAGGGTCAACACTAGCTATGTCAGGGCTAGATACATTAGAAGTAAAATCGTTCACTGTAACTAGTGCGAAACCGATCAGTGCACCGGCAAATATCATCAAGGTCGCAAAGTTATGTTTGTGTATGAAATAGAGCAACCCATTAAGGATTTGTTTGACGTCTAGTTCTTTGAACTTGCTTGATATATTATTCATGGCTGTATGTATGTTACCAGACTTAGTTGTACTTCAAATATCCCTTCAGAGCCTTCTCCGGTAGAAGGTGATATGGATAGGTCAGTTACTTCGAATTGTCTCTTGTTATTCTCTATGTCTTCCAGTAGCTGCAGTAGGTTTTCATAGTCTGTTCGTACGGAAGTCTGAATGCTTAGACTGAATATGCCTGGGATTTCTTTGACTGCTGTTGCTTGTGAAGTCTCCGGGTTTATAGCTTTACCTGACCCTGCTCCGAAAGATATGGTGTCCAGGGTGATCCCTCGATTCGCTGACAGGAGTATTAGCTCTCCTACTATGTTTTCTTGAGATTTAGAATTGGGTAGAACGCTAGAGCTAATGGAGGAGATGTCCGATAATTCGTTTAGTTGTGTACGTAGTCCTGTGGCATTGGCGGTTTTGATGTCTAGCTCCAGTGACTCTGCGTGCTTGTCGGCAATCTGCATCCTACGAATGTCCAATTGATTGCCACTCCAGTACAGCATGTACACTGTCCCGGCCACAGAGAGCAATAGGCTAGTAATTAGAGCAAAAAATGCTTGTTTTGTCGGCGACGCCTTTGTCATCAGGAGCCCTCCTGTTCTGTTATCTCGTTGGCTGTCTTCGCTGCCGCGGCATCTGCGGCGCTCTTGCTGCGTACTTTTTCAGTGCTTCCGCTCAAACTAGCATTTAGGGACACGACATATTCATCTTTTTCCCCTTCGCCTCCTTCTCTTAAGGATACGCTTAGTATATCGGCAGATTCAAATATGCCGGAATCAACTAGGTTCTTGCGCAGTACACCAGCTAGGTCTTGCTCGGCTATTGTCGCTGATATCTGAAGCGGCTCGGTGCTTGATCCAGTGAGTGCAAGGCTGGTTAATTGCGCTCCGACAGGGATGGAGCTACCAATTTCTACTAGCAGTTTAGAGAATTTTACCTCTCGCTCTAACAGCTTGTCTATGTTGCCAACTTTTGTGCGCAGCGTAGTTGCTTGGCTCTCAAAATGTTTGACTTCATCGTAAGCCTGATTTTTGACCACCAAAGCATCATCTAGGAAGTTCTGGTCGTCTTGGGTTAGGCGTATCCCGGACAGCATGACGCCGGTCGCCAGTGCACCTATTATGACAACCCCTACTAGTTGCTTGGTTATGAATAGGTTCAGCCGTCCGTATTTACGGGATTGCTTTAACTCTGGCGGCAGTATGTTAATCATGATGCAAGCTCCCTGGGAGAAACTAGGCTAAGGCCACTGGCTGTTGTATATAGTGTGGTTTCTAGCTCGTGTGGAGGCTGTAGTTTTCCGAATGATATGTTGTTCCACGGAGCGCATAGCCTGGTTGGGATGCGAGTGCGGTTAGTTATATAGGTACTTAGGCCCGGTAGGTTTGCACCGCCGCCCAGTATGATGATTTGACCGATTTCTGTTCCGCCCTTGTCTGCAAAATAGCGCATGACCTTGCGAATTTCATTGATTAACTTGTTGAGTTCTGGCTCTACTGCTTCCAGGATTTTGTCTTGTTTCTTGCTGACTTCAAGGCCGTAACGAGTCTTGATACTGTTGGCTTGTTCTGTGCTTACTCCTAGCACTTTTGCAATGTTCTGAGTTATACGTTCGCTTGAGCAGTCAATTGTGCCAGTAGCACGTATGGTCGAGCCATCGTATACTGACACATCAGCAGCGGTGGAGCCTACATCGACTATTAGAGTGGATACATCATGTGCTTCTGAGTGGACGACGATTCGAGTGACGGCTGATATGTTGGACTCTATTAGGGCAGCTTCTAGGCCCAGGGCCTCGAACACCCCTAGATATGAATCGGCAATGATTTTAGGGGAGGCTACTATTTGGATTTCCTGTGAGCCATCTTCTAAGGTGCGGGCGATGCTATGGTCATAATATAGCTCGTCGAGAGGCAGAGGGATTGACTGGTCTACTTCTAGCGATACTGCCTTTGCCAGGTCATTAGAAGTCATCTTTGGTAGGGTAATGACTCGGCTGAAGCTATGCTCGTTAGGTAAGGATACAGCTGCGTGGCTAGTGTTCAATGTGCCTACGAGCCCCGTATTTATGAGCTTGTGTGCTGACTTTATGATAGATTCAGGATCCACTACCACACCTTTTTTAATTGCTTTGGAGCTGAATGTGGAGGCACCGTAGCCAACCACCACAGCTTGCTTACCAGAGCGGTCGACCTGCATTATTTTGATAGAGCTCCGACCTATGTCGAACCCGAATACCTTTTTGTCTTTGTAGAAGATGCCCATCTATATAAGTAGTCCTATTGCGAAGTTGACTGATTTTGCTTTGTTACTAAATTATTAATCATTAGCGTTAATTGAATTATACCGTAATTAAAGCTAAAACTACAGCAGTATGTGGTACATTCTTATGTAAAAATACCCTGTCCATATGGACAGGGTATTTTTTGCTTAAGGCTTATACTTGTCTAGCTGAGACTTTAGTTAAGGCTCTTCTTCTCGTAGTTGTCAGCTTCCCTTTCAAGGGCTGCTGATAATTTGTACTTAGAGCACGTTGCGCCCACCGGTGTCTGTGCGCCAGCTGTTGTACATCCGTAGGCTCCGTAGATATATTCATTGCCACCTGTGTCTGCTGGCGCTAAAGTTGGTTCTGCAGTAGACAGAACGAACCCGTCAGTGTATCCAATACCTGCACCGTCTTCGTCGGTAAAGACACCTTCATCTGTTCCTACGAGGACCGCTTGTCCGTCGATATCAAGGCCGTCAAGGGCACCATCAGGATAGCCACCATTATCATTGTAATACTCTTCAAGCTTCTGATAGAGACTGTTAATGTCCGTCTTTCTTACGGTATCACGGCCCTTAGCCTGAGCACCCTGAAAGTTAGTTAGTACTAGTGTTGCAAGGATACCGATTATAGCGATAACTATAAGCAGTTCGATTATTGTGAAACCTTCTTGGATTCTTTTTTGTACTTGGAGCATATTAGGCCCACCTCCTATTTATGTTGCTAATTAGTAAGCTTTTAATTATTAACGCTTATGTTAATGAGTATCTATCAGTTGCGCTTTGGTGTCAAGGTTTTTTAGAACTTTTAGATGTTATTTGCGAGTGAGCTAATTGGCCCAATTACGCTAGCGGAAATTAACCCAACCATTCCGCCCATGACAACAATAAGGATTGGTTCTAGAATGGAGCTTAGTCCTTCTACGGCTGCATCGACCTCTTCTTCGTAGAAGTCAGCGACCTTTAATAGCACCGTGTCGCTCTGACCTGTTTCTTCGCCGATAGCCATCATCTGGCTGACAATAGGAGGGAACACCTTGCTTTCGCTAAGCGGTTCGCTGAGTTGCTTACCGTTGGCTACTTCTTTGGCACTTGCCATCAATTCCTTCTCGACCACAGAGTTACCTACTGCCTTGGCGGTGATTTCGATGGCTTCTATCACACTGACGCCAGAAGCCATTAGACTGGCAAATATTCTGGAGAATCTAGCTACTACCATTTTGACGACAATTAGTTTTATACCGGGGATCTTCAGCAATATTCTATCCCTGACTTCTTTGCCTTTTTTGGTACCTAGGGATTTCTTAATGTAGATAGCTAGCCCAACGGTGACGACGATATGGATATACCAGAACCCGAGAAGGAAATCACTAATGCCAAGCATGACTTTGGTCATTGTCGGCAAATCTCCACCGGTTAGGTCTGCAATTATTGTTCCTACCTTGGGTACCACCACCGTCATTAGCATAACGAACACCGACACAGTTATGCCGATTAGCACTAACGGGTATGTCATGGCACTCTTGAACTTAGCCCTAATGGCAGCGTCTTTTTCTTGTTGGACAGCTAATTTCTTTAGGATGTCATCCATGATACCACCAGCCTCTCCAGCTCGAATCATATTGATGTATATCGGGCTGAATATTTTGCTGTGTTTCTCCAGCGCATCGGCAAACGCTATTCCGCTCTCTACGTCTCTACTTATCTCAGTTAGGTGTGTTTTGAATACTTCACTTTCGGTTTGTTTCTGCATGGTCGCAAGACTACGCACCAGGGGAACGCCAGCGTTTATCATCGTGGCTAGCTGCCTGGTGAACACTACTAGGTCTTTGGACTTTACGGTGCTTTTTGTCAGGAAGGGTATGTCTAGATTGCCCTTTTTCTTTTGAACTTTCTTGATGACGATTGGCTTGAGTTTAAGCCTGACTAGCGAGCTTCTGGCGGCATTTTCGTCAGCAGCCTCAAGAGTACCTGAGTGTTGTTTATCGTCATCGCCGGTTGCGGTATAGCTGAATTTTGGCATAGATTACTCTCTGGTCACCCTTAGGATTTCTTCGATGCTTGTCATACCTAGGAACGCCTTCACTAGACCATCTAGTTGCATGGTTAGCATACCCTCACGAACAGCTTGATTCTGGATGTCCTCGCTGGTTGCGTTAGACACTATCATCTTCTGTACTTCTGAGGAATTCTTCAGGACTTCGTATATGCCCATTCTGCCTTTGTATCCAGTTTTTTCTGCGCCTAGGTCTGGCTTGGGTCGCCATAGCGTAAGCTTAGCAGACTTGGGTTTGCCGAAATTGACCTGAGCGTCCTCTACGAGTTTGGTGATCGTGTCCCAGTCAGCTTTGGTCTTGAGTCCAAAGACTCGCTCGATTTCTTTCTTTTCAGCTTCGTTAGGCGTATATTCTTCGCAATCTTCTGTGAGTAGCCTACGGACGAGCCTTTGCCCAATGACTACTCTGACTACGCTGGCGATAAGGAACGGCTCAATTGCCATGTCGAGTAGACGGGGCAGGGTGGTTGCAGCGTTGTTGGTGTGCAGGGTGGAGAACACCAAGTGCCCTGTTAGTGCAGCCTGGACACCTAGTCCAGCAGTTTCTTTATCACGGATCTCGCCAACCATTATTATGTTGGGGTCTTGTCGCAGTAGCGCGCGCAATCCTGCTACGAAGGTCATCCCAGCAATTGGATTGACTTGGGTCTGGTTGACACCTTCGAGTTTGTATTCTACAGGGTCTTCTATTGTGCTGATGTTGACGTCGGGCTTATTCAATATGTGGAGGACGCTGTGAAGGGTCGTAGATTTTCCTGATCCAGTGGGACCTGTCACCAGAAGCATCCCGTGTGGTTGTTCGCTGGCATCGTTAATGTCTTGTAGCGCCTTGCCCCAGAACCCTAGTGTCTCCAGACTGAGAGGTTCGCTGGACTCATCCAGAACACGCATGACGACCTTTTCTCCTTCGGTGATTGGCAGGGTGGATACACGGAAGGCAAATATACGTCCGTTCATGTTTATCTTGAACCGACCATCTTGCGGCGCGCGGCGTTCGTCGATCTTCAGGCTTGAGAGAATCTTAATTCTGGACACTAGTGCGGCTAGAGTCCGTTTAGGCAATTTGTTAGCCTCGCGCAGTACACCGTCAACTCGGTAGCGGATCAATACTTGCCTCTCCCGAGGTTCTATATGTATGTCACTTGCACCAGATTTAACTGCATATTCTATGATTAGATTTACCGTTTGGGCTATTGGGGAATCTTCAGCTATGTCTTCTTCGCTAACTTCGCCTTCGCTTTCTTCTTCGTCGCCTTCTGTGACAATCTTGGATATTTCGCTTCCGATGTTGCCTCTGTATTGATCAAGCGCGCCAAGAATATTATTGCGGGTAGCTATATATATGGATACGTTACGCCCGAATAGTTTGTGTAGCACATCTATGGCCTGCAGGTCATCGGGGTTCTCCATCGCTACTAGGCGGGGTTGTTCTTTGTCGTCTATTGACCCGTCGAATACGACCATATTGTACAACTTGGCAATATGTTCTGGCAGCTGGAGTAGGATTTCTTTACTTAACCCTTTGACAGTGATTTCTGTGAATGGAACGCCAATTTCGTCAGCGTAGGCCTTGATTAGCTTGGAATCGGTGACGATGTTGTCGGCTATAACTAGCTCATGCAGGCTAACCTTGTTATCGGCTTTGGCCTTTTCTTCAAGCTCCTTGAGCGTTGCTTCCTTGATCTCTGATTTCTTCAGGATCTCTATAATTGTTTTATTAGGAATCGTCATAAGATTTTAATTTGAAACTTTATTTCCCACCCTTGTGATACAAATGATAAACGCAACTTCTGGTAAGTTTAATAATATTTTAACATGCTTATGCATTTTTAGGCATACTTATGTCGTAGGAATGTGATTACTTGTTTTGTTATGTATTAAGGCACTAGCCTAATGCGTTATACTGATAGGGAATCTATTTTAAAAGGGGCAAACTACTATGGCGAAGAAAAAAGAAGTATCCAAGACGATGTCGGCGAAATCTACTGACGACAGTGGTCGAACGAAGGCGCTTGGCCTGGCTATGGAGCAGATAGAGAAGCAATTCGGAAAGGGATCTATTATGCATTTGGAGGGCGACAATAGGATTGATGTGGAGACTGTGCCTACGGGTAGCGTTTCTCTGGATTTGGCATTGGGCGGTGGAATACCAAAGGGCAGAATAATCGAGATATATGGTCCGGAAAGTTCAGGTAAGACTACGTTATCCCTTCATACGGTTGCTGAGGTGCAGAAGGAGGGTGGAGTGGCAGCGTTCATTGATGCTGAGCATGCTCTAGATCCAGCGTACGCCAAGCGGCTTGGTGTTGACGTAGAGAAATTGTTGGTGAGCCAGCCAGATAGCGGTGAGCAGTCGCTGGAGATAGTTGAGACATTGGTGCGTTCTAACGCCGTGGATATAGTCGTAGTTGACTCCGTGGCTGCCTTAGTACCGCAGGCGGAGATTGAAGGCGATATGGGCGATAGCCACATGGGGTTGCAAGCTAGGCTGATGAGCCAGGCTCTGCGTAAGCTGACCAGTATTGTGAGCCGTAGTAATACTACTGTGATATTTATCAACCAGTTGCGCATGAAGATTGGTGTTATGTTCGGTAATCCAGAAACTACAACTGGTGGTAATGCTCTGAAATTCTACGCTAGTGTGCGTATGGACATTAGGCGAACTTCTCAGATTAAAGTCGGCGAAGAAGTCATCGGCAACAGGGTACGTGTGAAGGTTGTCAAGAACAAGGTAGCGCCACCATTTCGTCAAGCCGAATTTGATATCATGTACAACCAAGGTATTAGTACCGAAGGCGACATACTAGATCTAGCTACAGAGAAAAATATTGTTGAAAAGGCTGGGGCGTGGTTCAGCTATGGAGGAGCCAATATCGCTCAGGGGCGTGAAGCGGCCAAGCAGTACCTTAAAGATAATCCAAAGGTCCTAGCTGAGATTGATAAAAAGGTTCGCACAGTCAACGAATAGACTTCAGCAGACCCCCGACCGACTATTTGGCTCGTGCTATTATTGTATGAACAATTGAAGCGGGAACGACTATGACAGGTATTAATCATGTATTGACGGGCGGGATTATCGGCGCTGCAGTAGCATCGCCAGCTGTTTTCCCTATAGCCTTGGCTTCGCACTACTTATTAGATATGTTGCCACACTACGGCGTTGAGCATGATTCTGAGCATGCTACGGACAAGGTGTGGAGGATTGATTTTGTTCTGATAGCAGCGTTTATAATCTATGCAATTGTGGCGGGGCTGAATGACCAGCCATGGATACTGGTAGGGGCTGCTGTGGCGATGGTGCCTGATCTGGCGTGGGTGTATAGGTTCGCCATACATGAGAGATTTGGCGCACGACCAGCCAGGAAGAAGAATTTACTCAATAGAGTCCATGCCAATATCCAGAAGCATGAGTCATCTGATCGTCTGTGGATTGAAGCTGCGATGCTGATGTTGCTGACTATAATTTTCGGGAATATTGTCGGTTGAAGATAACTAATATCAAAACCCAGGTAAAGCACCAAGACCGCGTGAGCATATTCGTGGATGATGAATATTCGTTCTCGTTAAGCATGGATCAATTATTGCAGTTCAAACTCAAGAAAGGCTTGGGGTTAGACGAAGGGCAACTAAAGGAGTTGGTCAAGGCATCCGAGGAGGGCAAAATTCGTAGCAAGGCGCTAGAGTGGCTAATGATGCGACCTCATTCTACTCGGGAATTCAAGGACTATGGATATAGGAAAAAGATCGAGCCTGATCTGGTAGAAAGGATGATAGCTGAATTCACGCGCAAGAACTACATAGATGATTACGGGTTCGCAAGATGGTTCGCCCAGAGCCGAATAAAGAAGAATAAGAGTAAGAGGCATGTTGTCTCGGAACTGGCGTCCAAGGGAATTGACCGACAGATCGCACACGAGGTGGTAGAAGAACTAGGTGATGATGACGAATCTCTGAAATTACTGATCGAGAAATTGCGAACCAGGAGTAGATACAAGGAAGAGAAAAAACTGATCGCCTACCTGATAGGCCGAGGGTTCAGCTATTCTGAGGTGAAATCGGCTTTGTCATCAGATTCTTAAGCCTGAGCAGTGGCAGTTGTTGGGCTTTTTGCTTTTTGGGTAGCTTCACTGACTATGATTTTAGTGGAGGTTATGTCGACTATCTGCGAGCGGTTGATTATCAACTGAGAACCACCGAAATTAGCGATGCTGCGTAGTAGGCCCTGCGCGACGTAGAGCTTGTTTATATATAAGGACTTTTGGTCTACGGAATATTCCTGGACTTTGCCTAGTTTCGCGCCGGATTCGGAATAGACATCCACTCCGATTAGCTTGTATCCTAGGTCGATAACATCCTTTAACCTAATCAAGTCTTCTATTGGTGTGATAGCGTCGTGGTCATCTACGACGATCCCCTTGGATATGATGTCGCGAACTTGCCCCGACGGTAGGATCATCTGGCCTTGTTCTCCTTGCATGGTAGCGTACCAACCTTCGATTTTCAGATTATTGGCGTTAATAACTGGGCTGCTAGCGTGGCCAATCGGCCCGCCGACGCGCAGGCTTAGTATAGGACGATTGCTATAGGTGGCGGATAAATAGATCATACATAACCATTATACCAACCACGCATGGCTGGTCATGCATTTCTGTGATATTCTAGTAGCATAATGAGCAAATGGTGCATCACTACCAGTAGCCCAGAGGAGACGGAGCAGATAGGGCGCCAGATAGGTAGTCTGTTGAGCGGTGGCGAGATCATCGAACTAGTTAGCGACTTGGGTGGGGGCAAGACCACATTGACCAAAGGCATTGCAAGGGGTGCAGGATATGAAGGAATCGTTTCTAGTCCGACATTCACTATATCTAGCGTATATAAGGCTACGGACGTGGAGATACACCACTACGACTTCTACAGGATAGGCCAGCTAGGGGTATTGGGCGACGAATTGCAGGAAGTCATCGATAGCAGCGATACTGTATCGGTTATTGAATGGGCTGGAGAAGCCCATTCGATGTTGCCAACGGAGCGATTAATCAGAATCGACCTACTGCTTGTAGCTGATAACGAAAACGCACGCAAGTTAGTAGTGGAAGTCAACGAGGGTATGGAGCATGTTCTAGAGGGTCTAGAGGCAACGCCATGTTGAGTTTAGCTATTCGCACCGATAACAAGACGTCCGAACTACATCTGTGTCGCGGTGGTGATAAGGTAGATTCACGGGTGTGGGAGGCGCATAGAACTCTTGCCGATACGGTAAACACCAAAATTATGGATTTACTAGACAGTAATGATGTAGCGATGTCCGATCTAGACAAGATAATTGTGCTCAAAGGTCCAGGATCTTTTACCGGGCTTAGGATTGGGCTGAGTGTAGCAAACGCTCTAGCCTACGGACTTGAGATACCTATAGTCGGTGTCAGCGGTGATAGCTGGGTGGAGGACGGATTGGTTCAGGATGGGGCGATAGGTACTCCGATAAGCCCCGAATATGGCCGAGAACCACACATTACTCAGCCTAGAAAATAGACCTACGGCAAGATATAAATAAGTTATAGTTGCGAAATTTGGCATAAATTGCGTATTATGTAATTAAGTTTATATCCTAGTACATATGAATAGACTTAAAGTTTGTTAATTTTTTATTATATATTTCGAAATATCGTCGATATTGGCACCAGCTAAAGAAGTGATAGTGATGTTGGTTACAGAATTGGTGAATCGATAGAAGGGAAAGGTCCAGATTATGGGTCCTATTATAGCAGCGATTTTAATATCGCTAGGTGTTGGTTTTGGTGCGAGCAATTACGCTACCAAGCAGAAAATTGGTTCGGCAGAGGCAGAGGCGACTAAGGCAAAAGAGAAGGCAAAGCGTGAGGCTTCTAAATTAGTTAACGAGGCCAAAGAAGATGCCATTAGGATAGCTGATGAAGCTAGGAGGGAAGAGCAGAAGCGACGCAACGATGTAAAAGACGTGGAAAGGCGAATGCTCGACAGAGAATCTAGTCTAGATAAGAAGCTAGATGAGCTAGATAAGCGCAACGAGAGGTTGCGTAAGTCCGAAGCTGGCGTAGAAGAGCTAAAGGACGAGATCAGGAAGATCCGTACTAACCAGCAAGAGAAGCTAGAAAAGGTCGCCAAGCTTTCGAAGGCTGATGCAGCTGACAAGCTCATGAAAATGACAGAACGCGACATAAAGGAAGACCTTAAGGGGCTAATAATAAAGCTTCAGAACGAGGCCAAAGAAAATGCTGAAGAACTAGCTGGTATGGTTATCGTGCAGGCTATGGAGAGAATGGCTAGCGAAGTTACGGCTGAGCGAACTATAACTGCGCTGAAACTGCCAGACGATGAAATGAAGGGCAGGATCATAGGTAAAGAAGGGCGTAATATCCAAGCTATTCAGAAGGCTACGGGTGTTGACATTATGGTTGACGATACTCCTGGTATGGTTGTATTGAGTTCCTTCGATCCTGTACGGCGTGAAGTCGCCAGGTGGACAATGGAGATGCTAATGAAGGATGGGCGCATCCATCCTGGACGCGTTGAAGAAGTAGTCGAAAAAGCTCGCAAGGCTGTTAACAAAGATGTTATTAAAGCTGGAGAGGATGCAGCCCGCGAGGTTGGCGTCGTCGGTATACCGAAGGAAATCCTGCAGCTAGTCGGTGAGCTGAAATTTAGAACTAGTTATGGACAGAATGTATTGAAGCACTCTACTGAGATGGCTCACATTGCTGGGATATTGGCCGAGCAACTGGGAGCTAATGTGAAGGTCGCTAAGTATGCGGCACTTATACATGATATGGGCAAGGCTCTAACCCACAAAGTGGAAGGCAAGCACCACCACATTAGCGGTGAAATGGCTCGTAAATATGGAGCCCCTGAAGCAGTGGCTCATGCAGCCGAGGCTCATCACGACGACGTGGAGGCCACTACTGTTGAAGCGCTTATAGTGCGAGTTGTTGATGCTATTTCAGCTGCACGTCCTGGTGCTAGGAACGTCAGTGTGGAGAACTTCGCTGAGCGAATGCGTGATCTAGAGAACACCGCCCTGGGATTTAATGGTGTTGAGAAGGTCTACGCAATCAGCGCCGGTAGAGAAGTGAGAGTATTCGTTAAGCCAACCAAGCTTGATGATCTAGGTGCTATTAAGCTAGCTAGAGATATAGCTAATAAGATCGAGTCGACGATGCAATATCCGGGAACAGTTAAAGTTAACGTTATCCGAGAGACGCGAGCCATAGAATTCGCTAAATAAAAAATAGGATATTTATTTGGTGTGAAGCGGCCCTCAGTTTATCTCTAGGGCCGTTTTTGACTTTTCCATAAATTGAGTTAGTGACTCTTAGCGTGTTGAGCAGACTAGTTTGTAAAATATAGTAAATTTGACAACACAAAGCATTGAACGACTTGCATTTCACCAGTGTAAAATCATGCCTTTTATGGTTAAATGTATCTAGTACTCACAGTTGAAGCGACGGATAAAGAATTGAAAAATTTCATAAGAAAACAACAAAAGCTTTTTTTGCTATTACTATTGGCGTTTTTATTGCTAGTTTTTTTCGTATTTAATCTGTATCGTTCTAGGGACATACGGATTAGTGGGCGGATAGAAGGTACTCAGAAAGGCGAGCGAGTAGACGTTAGAGTCATGTTCTTTGATACGGACTCTGGCGCAAACATAGTAAAGGACGTTGAATACGATGATGTTCAGACAACTTCGGATGGTAGATTTGACCTAGTGTATAAGACTAACTTGGTGTCATTGCCTGGGGACGCCTATATGCAAGTGTGTATACGTAACGCGCAGTCTGACTCTTATGGAATAGTGCCAATCTGTGTTGAGTCATCAGAAGTGGCCTTGCCAAGTCGTGTTCAGGGTCTTGCGACCGAGGACATCGTAGTCGTTAGCTGCACGAGAGAACAGATCAGCGGTGGCCTGAGTGGTGTTCTTGAAAGAGCATTTGGTTTTGCTCCTAAGGCATACGAGTTCTATGAATACTGTATGGATGTGTACACGAGAGAGGAGCATTCGGCTAGACTGAACTCAATAAGCTCATTAAATTTGTCAGACCAGGCATCTGTTCTTGGTGATCCTTTTGTGACAATTGACAGCGTAGTCCGTAGTGCAGTAGCCTACCAGACCCTAAAAGTGGAAGACAACAAATTGACGATTAGTGATGGAAATTCAGTAGACCTTCCACTGCAGGCGTTTGTCGACCGGGACACAGATGAGCAGACCCTTAGTATCGCTGGGTCAACTGTATCCATTAGCGGCGGCAACTCCATATCTCTTCCTGTAGCTGAGGCACCAGCGCCGATTACCGTTTCTCTTGGAGCTGGTCTAAGTGGCTCAGCTAGCGTCGCAAGCGGGGGGAGCCTGAGCCTTAACAGTACTGGAGTTCTTGATATCTCTGGATCTGGGCCCATCACTTCATCTGGTGGGCAGAATCCTGTCATTGACCTGACACTGTGTGCTAATGGACAGGTCCTGCAGGTTAGTGGTGGCGTATGGGCATGTAATACCACGGCTGGAACCTACACGTTTTCCGTAACTGATGGGGTTACTCCACAGGGAATTTCAAACGGCGACCAGATTACATTTGCAGCCGGAGCTGGCCTGCAGTCGAATGTTGCTGCGACTGATGTAGTAACTTATTCTGTCTCACCCGGCGGGGTTGGGTCTACAGAGATAGCTAACGGCTCGATAGCCAATGTCGACCTAGCCAACAATAGCTTAACTATTACCGCGGGCTCTGGCTTGAATGGCGGGGGCAGTGTGAGTTTGGGTGGGAGTGTGGCATTAAGTAACGCCGGTGTGCTGTCTGTTGGTGTGACTGGGCCCATAACAACATCTGGTGGGCAAAACCCAAGTATTTCTCTTGCTGCTTGCGCCGGAGGCGAGGTATTGAAGTACAATAGTGGTGTAAGTGCGTGGCAATGTGCGGTTGACGTAGATACTGACACCAACACCGACACCCAAGACTTATCTCTATCCACCAACACACTATCCCTAGTAGATGGTGGTAGCGTAGACTTGAGCGGTTACCTAGACAATACAGACTCCCAAGACTTAACCCTTACAGCTAATACC
>Ga0316189_10003827_pt1 | contig 14574 bp, 14 predicted proteins | sample LowCovwburrow_MG_FD_204930 | JGI IMG/M metagenome (GOLD analysis project Ga0316189, IMG submission 204930) | Coastal sediment microbial communities from Maine, United States - Lowes Cove worm burrow | ecosystem: Environmental > Aquatic > Marine > Coastal > Sediment | place: USA: Maine...
CCGGAAATATGGGCACGGCTGTCAGTCGAGGAGCGTACACCGGAATACCTGAGAGAAAACGGTTATCTCGAACGGCTTGAGGACTTTGAGCACAACGGCAAGCTGGTGATGGCGAGTCGTCTGGGTTTTCGTATTACCGACCATTTCGTGCATGGATTCTTCGGCAAGATATTTGACAATCCAGGCGCTGTTTTCACAGAGGCTATTTTGAAGCCGGAGACACAGGATATGGAATCCTATGTTGATGGCATTAATAACATTGTTGAGGCGCAGCAGCGTGTCGCGCTGCAATATCTTGAAGACGGCAGTATTGAAGATGCCTGTCCGCCGTTACAGGCCTTGCTGATCATTATGGCGACAGGCAAGTACCTGGGGATGACTGTGCATCATGCCGATTTCCGCGCGTTGTTTACACGCGATAATCTGCTGGCATCAGACTGGTACAAGGAACGTCTCGAGATCAAACAGCAACGCGATATTGCCATGTGGAATCGTCACGTGGATACCCTGAATCAATTTCTTGATGATGCTGATTATGCCGATGAAGCCAGGCGTCTCGATATTCCTGCCCGTTTGAACGTGGCGATACAGAAGCTGGAAATGGTCTCAAACCCGGATTATCTGAATGAGCTGGTCGGTACGCTGGGGGCAGATCCACTGCGCCCGGTACGTTCCGGTGCCGGGGATAACGTTATCACCTGGAACAAGGCGAAGCTTGCGACAATGGATAAAGCTGGCAACTTGATGGAAGAGGCATCCATACGTGCCTATAAAACCCAGTCATTTATCCAGCGAGTAAAATCCAGGTTCAAAAGGGTGCGTTTGAGCTAGCTTCGTGAAGGATCTGCAGTGGCTGATATCATCCCGTTCAGGAAACCCGCGGCGTCCGAAAAAGCGCAGGGCAAGACCCTGTGTAAACGCGGATTTCACAAGTGGGTCGTCTCCAGGGACAAGCGCTTCGATTCGCAGCAGGGCAGGCTGGTGACCCGCTACTGCTGTGAGCGTTGCGGCGCAGTGAAGACCACCGCGCATTAATCCTGGTAGCTGGCAGCAGTCGTTCCCGGCAGCCGAATAAGTGGGTTTGGTTTTAATTTCCTTGATAGTACTGAACCCGCGGGATTATCCTGTATTTACACGTTCATTTTCGGGGTGGCGAATGAACAAGTTGATACTCGGCATAGTGACTAAAAAATGGCAGTTAATAAAGGGATGCTTTGACATCTTTTATTGTCCTGATTAATCAGCTTAAATCCTTTAGCAGTTGAATAATAGCGAATAACGTTGAAGCGAAAAAACCGCTGACCGGTACCCACAAGGGTAATTTTAAAACCTCCTCAGGGTGGGGCTGGTCTTTTTTCAAACGCCATAGCGCAAGATTAATCAGCGAAAAAACGACCAGCAGGAAGTAGCTGGTGGCCTTGGCCAGTGTTTCCAGCGGCAGCCATAATGCCAGTATCAGTACCAGCAGTGAGACTGCAGCTGTCGCGAATACGGGGGTGCGTGTGCTTGCATTGACTTGTGCAAACACCGTGGGTAGCCACTGTTTCTTGCTCATGCCGTAACAGACACGTGATGCCATGATGATCTGAATCAGCGCGCCGTTGATGACGGCCAGCATGCTGATCAGGGTGATTAAAACCGGTTCTCTTCCGGTGATCTGTTGATACATAAAAGCCAGCGGGGCATCCGAGTTTGCCAGTTGAGTGCCGGAAACACTGCTAACAGCTGCCAGCGCTACCAGGAAATACAATGCGGATGAAACTGCCAGCGCGATCAGGATTGCACGTGGCAGGTTGCGGCGGGGGTGTCGCACTTCTTCTGCTACATTCACCATGTCCTCGAAGCCGATAAAGGCGTAGAAGGCCAGAAACCCGCCAATAAATATACCCTGCCAGACAGCGAAATCGGCCAGCGGCACAAAATCAGCAACCGCGGGTCTCAGCTGTGTCATTTCAGGCGCAGCAACACCGATGATAATGAGCAATCCGGCTATTTCTACCAGGGTAACGGTGGCGGCGATCCATACTGACTCACTGATGCCCCAGGCAGCAACGCCGCCGAGTATGAAGCTCAACGCCAACAGGGCGGCGACGTCAGGAACGGGCAGGAACACCTGCAGGTAGCCGGTGAACCCCCGCAGGATGGTGGCTGCTGATACGACGCCGGCCAGCACAATCAGTAAACCGACCAGTCGTGATAGTGACTCAATGCCGATGCCTTCCTGTACATAGACCGCTTCACCGGCACTGAACGGAAAGCGTGCCGAGAGCTCGGCATAGGCGAAGGCCGACAGACTGGCCAGCAGCGCCGCGATCAGAAATGACAGCGGTGCATACATCCCGGCATGCCCCACGACCTTGCCAACCAGTACGTATATTCCCGCACCCAGAATATTGCCAAGCCCGTAGAAGGTCACCAGTGGCAAGGACAGCACGCGCTTCAGCGTGGCTGGTTGTTTACTGGTGCTGTGATCCTTGCCGACCATGCCGGTATTATTACACGCCAGTCGAGCACACCTGATGAAAACAATCAGCTGACTATTTGATTAGCGTCAAAATGTCGCATTCCGTTATCGGCTATAAAGTAACGTTGTGGTGCCGGTTCAGGCGTCTGAGAAAAATAACCGTTATCCTTTGCCTGAGCGGGTGACATGTGATTAAGTACACGCGGTAAAATTATATTCCAAAACATCTGGCTGATTTAACCCGGGTTTGGGTTCCGGATGGTTGGCGTGTTCAGGGGAAACTAACACGGGGTCGCATTGGAACAGCTACGATTATTTGCCGGTTCATTGCTATCAAGTTTCCGTGACTTGCTGCCCATCATACTGGTGGTGGCTTTTTTTCAGATAGTCGTGATCCAGCAGCCGGTACCTGACTTTGGCAGGCTGCTGACAGGCTGTATGCTGGTCATCTTAGGGCTTACCTTTTTCATTCGTGGCCTGGAACAGGCACTGTTTCCGATAGGTGAATCCATTGCCTATGCCTTTGCCCGCAAGGGCAACGTATTCTGGTTGCTGCTGTTTGCCTTCGCGCTGGGTTTCGGGACTACTATTGCCGAACCTGCGCTGACAGCGGTTACGGCAAAAGCGGCTGATATTGCTGCACTTGATGGTCATATTTCGACTGACAAGGCGGCGAAAGCGAACTACGCGCTCGGCCTGCGGCTGACTGTGGCTTTCTCGGTAGGTGTGGCTATCGTGGCGGGTGTGTTGCGTATCCTGCGTGGCTGGCCTATCCAGTATTTCATCATGAGTGGTTATGCCGGGGTGGTGATTATGACGTTTTTTGCGCCGCCGGAAATTATTGGTATTGCCTATGATTCCGGTGGTGTCACCACCTCGACGGTGACGGTGCCGCTGGTCACGGCGCTGGGCGTCGGTCTGGCGAACAGTATCAAGGGGCGCAACCCGATGATTGACGGTTTTGGGCTGATTGCCTTTGCCTCGTTAACGCCGATGATATTTGTCATGGCCTACGGCATGATCATCTGATGGAACTGCTGCAACAGATACTGTCTACCGGCTTGTCGACGGTCACCGATGTGCTGCCGATCGTGATTGTTATTTTTGGCTTTCAGTTACTGGTGCTGCGGCAGAAAATCCCCAAGCTTAAACGGGTGCTGATCGGCTTTGTCTATGTGCTGATAGGCCTGACGCTGTTCCTGGTCGGACTGGAAGTAACATTATTTCCGATCGGAAAGCTGATGGCGCAGCAACTGACTGACCCTGTTTTTATCAGGCAGGCAGCCGGTGTGGTTTCGGGCAGTTTGCAGTGGGATGACTACGCATGGGTTTACCTGTTTGCTGCGGCGATAGGTTTTGCCACTACGGTGGCCGAGCCATCACTGATTGCGGTTGCCATCAAGGCACAACAGGTTTCGGGCGGCTCTATCACTGTCTGGGGGCTGCGCGTGTCTGTTGCTTTCGGGGTGGCCATTGGTATTGCGCTGGGTGCTTTTCGAATCGTGACCGGTACGCCACTGCACTACTACATTATCGCCGGTTATGTAGTCGTGCTTATTCAAACCCTGTACGCCCCGCGTATGATTATCGCGCTGGCCTATGATTCCGGCGGTGTCACGACATCTACCGTAACCGTGCCGCTGGTGGCCGCGCTTGGTCTCGGACTTGCCAGCAACATTCCGGGCCGCAGTGCGTTGATTGATGGTTTTGGCCTGATCGCATTCGCCAGTTTGTTTCCTATTATGTCGGTGATGGGCTATGCGCAGCTGGGTGAGTGGCGTGCACGCAGACAGCAGCAGTCTGACAACGGTGAGATCAATGAAGATGATTAGGCTGATGAAACAGCAGGTCAGCCTGTTTGCGGAATTTAATGTTGCGTGGCCAGCCAGGAAGTTTGCTGGAGCTGCGCAGTTTTCTCAGAGAGGTAGTTGATTATGCACTTCAAACTTATTATTGCACTGGTCGAGGATAAAAAGACCGACAAACTGATGAAGGCGGCGCGCGAAGCCGGTGCAACCGGTGCAACTGTACTTAACCAGGTGCGTGGCGAGGGTGTTAAAGCCAACAAGACATTTTTCGGGCTTGAGCTGGAGGCGCAGCGGGACATGCTGATGTTTCTTGTTGAGGAACATCTCAGCCGAAAAGTCCTTGAACATATTGCCGAGATCGGGAAATTCGAGGCTCACCCGGGTGCCGGAATCGCCTTTCAGCTTGATGTCGAAGACGTGGTTGGAATCAATCGGCAAATCACTAAATTACAAGAAGCAGTGGAGGACGTACTATGAACGAAACCGAGCCGGTGCGGGTCAAGCATGTCATGACAAATGACTACCGGTTGGTAGATGGACTGATGATGGTTAACGAGGCGCTGGCTATTATGAAGTCGTCGGGCTGTGTCGTGCTGATAGTGGACAAGCGAAACCAGAATGATGAATACGGCATCGTGCTGCTCACCGATATTGCCAGGGACGTGCTGGCGGTTGATCGCTCACCGGCGCGCGTCAATGTCTATGAAATCATGACTAAACCGGTGGTGAGCGTTGACCCGGAAATGGATATCCGCTATTGCGCACGCCTGTTCCTCCGGCTGGGATTTTCCTATGCACCGGTTATATTTGCTGGCGAATTGCGCGGCATTGTCGGTTACAGGGAGATGCTGCTGGGTGGCCAGTTCGTAAACACATCCAGTCATTAGCCAGCAAGTCATGCGATGCCGCGGTGCTTGCCTGTGGTAACCGCATTGCCGCAGCAGTGACGAGAAAGCTGTTAGCGGGTAACAGCGTGCCCTGCAACACCGGATACCTGTTCCGGGCCCAGAGGCCTGAATGTGACCAGCAGCACAGGCAACAGGGTCAGGTCGGCAAGCAGGGCGACCAGCATGGAAAATCCAGTCAGTAAACCAAAATAGATGGTCGGTACAAAGCTGGAAAGTGACAGGATGGTGAAGCCGAGCATGATGGTGATGGCGGTGTAGTACATGGCGCGACCAATACTGCTGTGGCAGCGTTCCACGGTGGCCCAGTAATCGCGGTGCTTGCTGAATTCTCCTGTGAACCTGTGGACGTAATGGATCGTGTTATCAACCGCGATACCTATAACGATGGCGGCAATAGTGATGGTCATTATGTCCAGTGAGATACCCAGCCAGCCCATCAGGCCCAGTACCTGCGCTGCAGCAACGATATTCGGAATGATGGCGATGACAGCCATGCCGAAACTGCGGAACGAGATCACGAACATCAGCATGATCGCGATAAATACCACTCCAAGGGTCAGTATCTGCGAGTGGAACAGGCTCTGCAGCATGTTGTTATAGAGCACCAGCATGCCGGAAATATGCACCTGTTCTTCTGCCAGTCCTTTTTCCTCCACCAGGTAGCTGCGAATCTTGCGGATTAGCTGTTCACGTTTCAGCGACGGATCGGATTCGAATACACGAACTCCGAAGCGCAGCTGGTTGCCGTCCTCTGACATATACGGTGACAGTAAAGATGTCTTTATATCGTGCGGCAGCTTCTTGTAGAGGATGGAGAGGAAAAAGTCGTCAATGGGCTTGCCGTCATTCAGGCTTTCAAGCATCCGGATTGTGGTCACCACAGACAGTACCTTGCCTGTCTCGGGAAGACTATCCAGGTAATCATGAATGGCGGCTGCATCCTTGAGTCCGTAGGCGTTGAACCAGAAACTGCTGCCGGTGATGCCGACGTCCTCTTCATCCATCGAAAACAGGTCGTCCATGAAAGGGTCGTCTGGATATTCTTCTTCCACTTTGCTGGCAGCCGGTTTTGATGGTGCGTCGATGATGACATCCAGCGGGGTAGTGCCACCCAGTGTCCGGTCGATCAGTGACATGCCCTGGTATATTTCCGTGTTTTCCTTGAAATAGTCGATAAAGCGGTTCTCGACGCTCAGCCGGGTTATGCCGGTGATGCTGAGGACGACAATGACAACGAAAAAAAGCAGGGTTGTGCGGCTATAGCGTCTGATCAGGCGTGCAAAAAAATGGGTGATTGCAGCGGTAATATCCCGTTTTGTCGATGACTGGCCGGGCTTCAGGAACATCAGCAAGGCGGGGAACAGTGTGAATGACAGCACAAAAGCGAGTGCAATACCGACTGCCATCATCCAGCCGAAATCTATTACCGGTCGTATGCCGCTGAACAGCAGGGAACCGAAGGCGACGATTGTAGTTATTGCCGTGTAAAAACAGGACGATACCTTGCTCGTGACGGTTTCCAGAACCAGTTCATGCTGGCTGGCAGCAGGGCTGTCTGTATGCAGTTCCCGGTAGCGAACGATCAGGTGGATAGTCAACGACAGGGTAATGATCAGCAGCAGCGAAATAAAGTTGGATGACACCACGGTCACCGGCCAGTTGGTCAGGCCCAGGTAGCCAACCATGATGAGTCCGGTAACAACGCAGGTGGTCATGGGTAACAGTACCCAGCGTGGTTTTCGAAACGCCACGGCGAGAATAATAATGAGAAAGCACAGCACACCGACACCAAAGGTGAGCAGATCATGACGGATGTATTCGATTGAATCTGCCACCACCATGGGAACACCGCCAAGATGCAGTACTGCATGCTCGCGGTGCCGGTCCAGGATGCTGCGAATTTCCTGGATATCCTTGCTTTGCTGTTGAAGCAGGCCCGCACTGTACTCATCAAACTGTCGTGAAACAGTTGCCAGCCGGGCTTCCTCATCGGCTGTAAGCGGGCTGCCGAGGCGCTTTTCGCGTAGCCGGTCGCGTTGCTCAAGAAGATCATGGTAGGTGTTGTCGCGTATAAAATTTACCTGCAGTGCCGTGGTGGTTGCGTCGCCGCTGATCAGCAGGTTGTGGTAGAGCGGACTGTTTATGAATTCTTCCCTGGCCAGCGCCATGTTCATTCCCGGCGTTTCCAGTGTGCGTGTTTCCCGGGTCATCTCGGTGAGAGTGACAGGCGGGCTGTTTATCAGTGGCACATCAAGCAGACTGGTTACCGACTCGACACGCTGCAGTGCTGTCAGGCTTTTTCTCAGCAGCCTTAAATCAGCCAGTACTGCTTCGCTGAACAGGTCCCTGTCGGGCGTATAGGTAACAATCAGATTGTCGTCTGATCCGTATCGGGCGCGCACCGAGCGGTAGTATCGCAGTGCTTGATCGTTTTCCAGTATCAGCGAGTCGGCCGAGGCGTCAAGCTTGAAATCAGGGATGTGATAAGCAAAAAACACACTGATCAGTGCAATCAACAGCAGTGTGATGCCGGGCCGTTTCAGAACAACATCGTCATAAATTGTTGCAAGCCTGCCTGACATGTCAGACAGGCTCCTTGCGTTTTCGCAGTGGAGGGCGGTTTTCTGTCATGCTGCACATATCGCTATATATTATCGGCCTGCCTGTACGAAGGCTATTGTTGTGGATGCTGATGAGAGGTCATGCAGAACGGAACGCTGTGCCCGTGATCGGCACGGCTATCACGGTCCCCAGGGTACCAGTTCCACATCCAGGCACAGTTCCACGGTGCTGCTGATCATGATGCGATGGCTGTACATGTTGAACTGGTATCGGTTTACCTTGCCGCTTCCCTGTAACTGGATACGTTCCGGCAGGCTGCTCAGCCCTTCTTCAAGTATCTCCAGGCTGACACTGAATACCACCGGTTGCGTGATGCCCCGCAGGGTCAGGTCGCCGTAGATATAACCCTGTAATGGTCCCAGCCACTCAAATGCACGCCCTGTGAAAAGTATTTCAGGATAATGCTCGGTATCCATGAACTCGGGACTCTTGACCAGTGGGGCGAGGCTCTCGTTGCTGGCTTCAAGGGTGCTGGTATGGATAAGCAGTAATGCCTGACCGTACTGGTCAAGATTCGAGGGCAGTACCAGACCGCCAACGATATTCGTAAATTCCCCCCTGAATTCCGCTTGCGGAAAATGCCGGACGCAGAATCCGACCGTCGAGTGAGCAGGGTCGACGTGATACAGGCGCCCTTCAGTCGCAGCGTTGCGCATCACCTCCAGCAGGCGTGGGTCGACGCGACCACCTTCAAAGGGGGTGCAGGGCTCGCTGGCAATGGTGCTGAGAGATACCAGTAACAGCAGTACTGACAGGCATACCCGTAATGACTGCTGCTGGTGGACAGACGAAGAACGCATGATCTCAAGGGTAGATTGGCTTTCACCGCAGTATGTTGACTTCGGTCAAATAACCCTCGTTATGTTGACTGTAGTTTGTATCGATATCTGCCAGAACGCTCACAAGCCGGTGTCACCGGCCTTGCTCGTGAGCCAGTGCAGGAACGCGCCATGCAGACCCTTGTTGTTCGTCGACAGGGTATCTGCGCGCAACAAGTACGGTTTTTCTGCAGCGCTGAGTGGCTCATCGGTGGCCTGTTGTGCGTGCAGTACCTCCAGTGTTGCCTCTGAGGGATCCTGCCGACCGGCCTGGCGGGCAAGGATTCTGCGTTCCAGTTCCTCGCCCGGTGCGGAACACTCAATGATCAGGAAAGGTGTTCCGGACGCTGCTGCCTGCGACCGGAACAGGTCGCGTTGTTCCTGTTTCAGGAAAGTGGCGTCAATGACTGCGCTATAGCCTGCCTGCAGGACAGATTGCGCCAGCGCGGCCAGCTGCTGATAGGTATCTGCGGTTTTATCTGCACTGTAAAGTCCCTTGCCGGGCGCGGACTGGCTGGCATCAGTGGCGGCCAGTCCTGCCGCGCGTTTGCGTTCGACATCCGAGCGCAGCTGAATCATGCCGGTCTGTTCACAGAGATCGCGGGCAACGGTGGATTTCCCGGAGCCTGACAGACCGCGCATGATAACCATGACTGGCCGGTTTCGTGTTGTGTAACGCAGTGCCAGTTGCAGGTAGTTGCGGTACTCGGACTCTGCCCTGGCATGCCCGGTGTCTCCCGGCCGGGTTTGCTGGCCACGCAGTTTGGCTACCTTGGCACGCACCATGGCACGGTAGGCCTGGTAATACGGCAACAATTGCAGTCCGCTATAGTCGCCGGTTTGTTGCAGGTAGCCGTTCAGAAAGCGATGCGCATAACCGTGCAGGCCGCGCTCATCAAGATCCATCAGCACAAAGGCTATTTCACTAACTACATCAATCCAGCGTAAATCAGGGTTGAATTCGATACAGTCAAACGGGGTGACACAGTCATTGATCAGGGTGATGTTACCAAGGTGCAGATCGCCGTGGCACTCGCGTATTGCGCCAGTTTGCTTGCGCTGTTGCATTACGGGAATCAGATGTGTGTACGCGGTTTCTGACCAGTCACGCAACAGTGCGATATCGGCCTTTTCAGCAATTGATGTCAGCAGGGGTTGTATGTGCTGGAAATTTTCCTGAATCCAGTGATGGGTGTTAGCGGGAGTGCCGAAATTATCCTCGTTACCAGAACGGGCTGCGTGCCGGTGAAAGTCACTGACGATGTCAATCAGCTGGTCAATATGTACAGTTTTCAGTGCCTGGCGTGAGGCCAGCTGACTGAGCAGCAGATTGTCAGGAAACTGTCGCATGCGGACGGCATATTCGAGAACCTGATTCTTTCCGGCGATTTGCGGATTTTCCGCCGTTCCGGTTATTGCGACAACGTCCAGGTAAATGGCCGCAGCAAAGCGTTGATTGAGGCGCAACTCTTCCTCGCAGTAAAATTTTCTCTTTTCCAGAGTAGAGAAGTCGAGGAAGCCAAAGTTCACCGGTTTTTTGAGCTTGTAGGCATATGCTCCGGTCAGGATAACCCAGGCACAGTGTGTCTCCACCAGGCGGATAGCCTGTGTGTCATGCTGGTAGATGTCGGGCTTCATCAGCCCTTGTATCAGCGCATTTTCCGGCATGGTGCAGATTTCAATCTCCTCGCAGTCAGCACGCAGTGCCGTGCACGGCGCTCAGGCCATGCACACACTGTACTGCAATGATGGTCCCGAAAAAACAGCTGGCACTTGATCTGGCTCAATATTATGTATTGCCGGTTTCACATACGCTTGCAACTGTAACTTTTATGGAGAGAGGTGTCCGTATGGGTGAGCGTAATTTCAATATGCGGCTGAAATGCCGGTATCAGGGTGATACCAACGAGGTAGACCGACTTGATGTTGAGCACCGGGTTGAAGATGAGTGGGTGTCGCTGGATATGGGGCTTGCCTCGCCGGGCTTTGATATCTTTGTCTATTCAATTTTCACCTGTCAGCATCGTTTCTTTCGGGTTGTCTGTGCCGAGCGCCAGCTGCTGCTGGAAAGTGCAGAGGGCAGCATTACCATTAGTGCTGACAAAGACTGGCATATGGAAACCTTGCGGGTACATTTTTCCGGGCAGTTGTCTGCAGGCCATGTGTCTGCGGATGACATTGAAGCGGTTGTATCACGCATGCAGCAGTGTCCGGTGTCACGTAATCTTGCCGCCATTCCTCACGCTGAAACGACGGTCAGTCTGGCCTGACGCTGTCTGCTGATGTTGCCCGCTGTCGATCATCGCAGTGAGCGTCGATATATAGGCTATATTTAAACTACACAACAATGAAGCGGAGATCTGCCTATGTACACTGATATCAGCAAGCTGCTGGATGATATGCGTGGTATCCAGGATCAGCTTGAGCAGTTCTTCGAGGAAACGCGCGAAAAATTTCGCTATACCCTGGAGGATGGCCGGGTGCGGGTGTCCGCAGAGGTGCGGCGATTGCAGCGGCGTTACCGGGTCAGCTCGATTCGCTACCTGCTGCAAGCCGACTGGCGCAGCGTGGTAACTGCGCCTTTTGTCTACGGCATGTTTGTACCACTGGTGCTTGTTGATATCAGCTTTACCCTCTATCAGCATATCTGTTTCCGTGCCTACGGTGTGCCGCGTGTGGCCCGGTTCGACTACCTTGTCAACGACAGGCACCTGCTGGCCTATCTGAACACCATTGAAAAGATCAACTGTACCTATTGCGGCTATGGCAATGGTGTGGTCGCCTATGCCCGTGAAATTATCTCGCGTACCGAGCAATACTGGTGTCCGATACATCAGGCCCGCCGGGTCAGGGATGCGCACTGGCGCTATGCACAGTTCTTTGCCTACGGTGATGCAAAGAGTTACCAGCAGGGACTCAAGGCAAAACGCCAGGCACTGCTCGAGGCGGAGTATGACGAACATGCATGAGGAGGTCCGACCGGGGATTCCGTTGCCCTTGCATCCGGAAGTGCGGCGTGAACCGCTGCCGGAGTTCAAGCCCAAGACCAGCAAGGAAGATCCCGATGCCCCGGCACGGATCAAGGCGTTACTTGAATCTCCAAGCTACCGGCGTGCCGATCAGGATGTCGATTTTCTCGAGACCGACGCAGCACATGGACTGCGACTGCATCTTGATTACCTGAAGCCGGAGTTGTTACTGCAGGAGCAGGGTGTGCAGCATACCATCGTGGTATTCGGCAGTACCCGCATAGCGGAACCTGCAACGGCGGCGCGCCGTGTTGAGCAATTGAGGCAACAGCTGCTGACACAGTCTGATAACGCCGCTTTGCAGAAAAAACTGCAGGTGGCGGAGCGTATTCTGGAAAAGAGTTATTTTTACTCGGTGGCGCAGGATTTCGGACGGCTGGTGGGTGAATCCGGTGGTGGCTGCATGGATTCGCGTCTGGTCGTGATGACCGGTGGGGGTCCCGGGATTATGGAAGCGGCTAATCGTGGTGCCTTCGAGGCGGGTGCCAAGACGATTGGTTTGAATATTGACCTGCCGCATGAACAGTTTCCCAATCCGTATATCTCACCGGCGCTGTGTTTCCGTTTCCGGTATTTCGCATTGCGAAAAATGCATTTCTTGCAACGCGCAAAGGCGCTGGTCGCTTTTCCAGGCGGGTTTGGCACCCTCGATGAATTGTTCGAGACGCTGACCCTGGTCCAGACGCGGACCATCAAGCCGGTGCCTGTTGTACTGGTTGGACGAAAATACTGGCAGCGCGCAGTCGATTTCGATTTCCTGCTTGATGAAGGTGTCATTGACAGTGAAGACCGCGAGAGTTTCTGGTTTGCCGAGACGGCCGCTGAGGTCTGGCAGGGCATTCAGGACTGGTATGCGAAATATGGTGAACCCCTGTTGCCCCCGCCAGTTTCCGGAGGTGATCAGAAATGAGGCTGTCCTTTCATGGTGCTGCACAGGGAGTTACCGGTTCCTGTCACTTGTTTGAATGTAATGGCACGCGCATCCTCGTCGATTGCGGTTTCTACCAGGGTGGTCGTGAGTTAAAAGAGGATAATGCTGATGATTTCGGTTTTGATGCCGCTTCTGTTGATTACCTGCTGCTGACCCATGCACACCTGGATCACTGCGGTCGTGTTCCATTGCTGGTGAACCGTGGTTTCCAGGGAGAAATTATTACCACGGCTGCCAGCCGTGAGCTGGCGCGCCTGATCATGCTGGACGCGGCCGGTCTTCAGGAAGAAGAAGCGCGTTATCTGAATCGCCGTGCGCGCAAGCGTGGCAAGTCGTCGAATGTCATTGAGCCGTTGTATACAACCCTCGATGCCTTGAACGCGCTTGAATACTTCGGTCGCACGGCCGTTTACAGCCAGCCGTTGCAGTTGTCTCCTGAGATAAAGGTTACCTTTATCAATGCCGGGCATATCCTCGGTTCGGCTTGCCTGCTGCTGGAGGTGAAAGAAGGCGGTCGCCAGCGCAGCCTGCTGTTTTCAGGCGACCTGGGTCTGAGTGATCGTCCCATTCTTCGTGACCCGGATAAACCGCCACCGGTTGATGTTGTAATCATGGAAACGACCTACGGGGACCGGCAGCACAAGCAGCTGCAACCCTCCATAGAAGAATTGTATCTCGCCATAAACGAGACGATGCAGCGAGGTGGCAATGTCATTATCCCAACCTTTGCACTGGAACGAGCGCAGGAATTATTGTTCTACCTGCACGCCGGCAAAACGCAGGGGGTACTACCGCCTTTTCTGCAAGTGTTTCTGGATTCCCCCATGGCGATTTCTGCTACCGAAATTTTTCGTAGACACCCGGAGTGTTACGATGAGGAAACGGCTGAACTGTTTGCCAGTGGACACGATCCGTTTCGTTTTTCCGGGTTGCACTTCAGTCGTGAAACTGCGGAATCCATGGCGATTAACCAGGTCAGTAACGGGGCTGTCATCATGGCGGGTTCAGGCATGTGTACCGGCGGGCGCGTGCGGCATCATCTGAAACATCACCTTGGACGTGAGCACAGCAGTGTTGTTTTTGTTGGTTATGCAGCGCGCGGCACGCTGGCCAGGCGTATTGTTGATGGTGCGAAAAGCGTTACTATCTACGGCGATGATTACCCGGTGCGTGCGCAGATACATACCATCGGCGGGTTTTCTGCGCATGCCGGACAGTCCGAGCTGCTGGCATGGCACAAGCATACCGGCAATCCGGAGACGACATTTCTGGTGCACGGTGAAAAAGACAGCATGGCCAGCTTTGCTCGCTTGCTGAAAAATACCCGTGTAGAAATGCCTGAATTGCATCAGGCCTTTGAATTGTAATTTGCAGGTATGCAGCTTGTAACCGTGCATCCTGGCAAGCTGGCTAATGGCAACGGGTGTTTTCCTGATGTGTTCAGCAACATGCCAACCGCTGCGCATCCACGGCATGGCAGCATGGTTTGTGGCTTGACTGACAACGGCTCGCTGCGGGGCTGCTGATGGTTTATGCCATAGCGGCAGACCTGTTGCTTGTTTTTCATCTTTGCTTTGTGGGTTTCGTGGTGGCTGGCGGCCTGCTGGTCTGCAAGTGGCGCTGGCTCGTCTTTCTGCATTTGCCGGCCGTTGTCTGGGGCGTGCTGCTGGAGTTGCGCGGCTGGATTTGTCCGCTGACACCCTGGGAGCAGCAACTCAGGCAGGCGGCCGGACAGTCAGGCTATCAGGATGGTTTTATTGAGCATTACCTGTTGCCGGTTCTTTATCCGGCTGGGCTGGAGGGTGATACGCAGATGATGCTTGGCGGAATCGTCATCCTTGTTAATGTCGTTGTTTATTGCTGGCTATATTTGCGGTGCAGGCCTGGGCAGGAGAGTTAATGTCTGTTTGCTGTAGTGCCTTTACCCCGGTCACTGTCGGCTTCTGCAAAACGCATCGCGAATCTGAATCATTGTTATTGGGTTGACGGCTTGT
>Ga0316189_10003832_pt1 | contig 14561 bp, 6 predicted proteins | sample LowCovwburrow_MG_FD_204930 | JGI IMG/M metagenome (GOLD analysis project Ga0316189, IMG submission 204930) | Coastal sediment microbial communities from Maine, United States - Lowes Cove worm burrow | ecosystem: Environmental > Aquatic > Marine > Coastal > Sediment | place: USA: Maine...
TGTGGGGGCGGTTTTGAGTAGGAATCTGGGAGAGGGAGATGTTCGGCCCTTCCTGGATTTATGTGTTACTTCTCCACCTTTTGCTGCTTCTCCGCCCATTCCATCACTTGATCAAATTTGCTTTTGCCGAGGGGTGGGGGATTGAGTAGGGGGCGGAACTTGGGATCATAAACAAAATTATATCCGTCTTGAGCGTACAGTGTTGGAGTGTAGTAATGTGGCACAAACTCAAGCCCGTCCAGCTTGACCTTCCAGAGAAACCGCACTCCTTCCATGAAGGTGTGATATAAGGGGGTTGGCTTGGAGCCATGCTGGAACAGAGTATACAGGCGCATATCCCATAGTCGTACTGTATTATCGGCAGAAGCCGAAGCGAGGAGGGTTCCGTCAGGATTGAAGACAACGGTGTTGACAATACTGCTATGGCCCTCGAAAACGTTTAACTCTCTGCCTGTAGCAACATCCCATATTCGTATTGTATTTGAGGCGGAAGCAAGGAGAGTTCCGTCAGGACTAAAGGTGATGCTGTTGACTGGCTGTTCAGGTCCTTTTAAGACGTGCAGTTCTCTTGCGGATGCAACATCCCATATTAGCACAGTATTGTATGAAGCCGACGCGAGATAAGTTCCACAAGAGCTGAAAGTAAGGTCTGTGATTGAGTGTCTATTATGTCCACTGAACACATTCAGCTCTTTTTTGGTAGCGATATCCCACAGCCGCACAGTTTTATCATATGAACTTGATGCGATGCGGGTTCCGTCAGGACTGAAAGCAACACTACCTACCCCTTCTTTGTGGCCTTTGAATACGGCAATCTCTTTACCGCTGGCAATATCCCACAATCGTAATGTTTTATCATCTGACGACCCCGAAGCGATATAAGTGCCGTTAGAGTTAAAGGCGATACTGGTGACAGGTTGCTCGTGATTATCGAATTCTTTTGTCTCTCGTGTGGTAATGTCAATAATGAGAAAGGTATTCCCGTCTTTAAAAGCCAAAGCGATGCAAGTGCCGTCATGACTGAAAGCTGTGTTGATGATGGCAGTAGTATATTCTGTGAAATGGCTTAGTTCTCTGCCCGTTGTAATATCCAAACGCCGTACCGTAGAGGATGAAGAAAATCTAGATTCCGAAGAAAATGTGGAAATATAGGTTCCATCAGGACTGAAGGATATGTTTAAGATATCGTTATGATTTAATCTGTCATTATCATGAACTTCGATAATCTTTGATCGTTTGTTGATAACAACATCCCATAGTCGCACCGTACTATCATTAGAACCCGAAACAATTCGGGTTCCATCAGGGCTGAAGGCGATACTTCTGACAGAATCATCATGGCCTCTGAAAATGTTCACCTTTTTTCCGGTCGAAATATTCCATAGTTGAATCGTTTTATCATTAGAAGTCGTAGCAATATGGGTTCCATCAGGGCTGAAAGCGACGTTAGCGATTATGTCTTTATTATCTTTAAATATTTGCAATTCATTACCCGTTGCGATATCCCACAGCCGCACAGTTTTATCATATGAACTTGATGCGATGCGGGTTCCGTCAGGACTGAAAGCGACACTGGTGATCCCTTTCTCATGCCCACTGAATACCGTGATTCTTTGTTTGGTGCTCTGATCCCAAAATCGCAACTTGTTAGCCATCATATCTCTAACATTGCGCTTTGTTGCGGGATTAATACCCCATAGCAGCACCTTGTTATCATCAGAACCCGAAGCAAGGAGTGTGCCGTCAGGGCTGAAGGCAACACTAGCTACCCATTTTTCTTCGTGGTCTTTAACTACGGTAATCTCTTTACCACTGGCAATATCCCACAATCGCACCGTACTATCCCTAGTATCCCTAGAAGCCGAAGCAATGCGGGTTCCGTCAGGGCTGAAAGCGATACTACGAACCGGGTATTCATGACCTTTGAATACATTCATTTCCCTGCCAGTTGCGATATCCCATAGCCGTAGAGTCTTGTCCTCAGAAGCCGAAGCGATGCGGGTTCCATCAGGACTGAAAGCGATACTACGAATCGAGTATTCATGACCTTTGAATACATTCAGCTCCTTGCCAGTTGTAACCTCCCACAGTCGCATTGTATTGTCCTCTGAAGCAGAAACTATGCTGGAACCATCAGGACTGAAAGCGACGCTGGTAACCCGGTTTTCATGTCCTTTAAACATCGTCAACTCTCTTCCAGTTGCAACCTCCCACAGTCGTGCCGTTTTCTTTCTTGATGTGGAAACGAGGCTGGTTCCATCAGGGTTGAAGGCCACGCTGAAGACAGGACCTGCATGGCCGTCGAAAATATTCAGCTCCTTGCCAGTTGCAACCTCCCACAGTCGCATAGTATTGTCCTCTGAAGCAGAAACTATGCTGGAGCCATTAGGACTAAAGTCCACGCTGGCAACCCACTTTTTATGTCCTTTAAACATCATCAACTTTTTTCCGGTTGCAATATCCCACAGACGTACAGTCTTATCATATGACCCTGACGCGATGCGGGTTCCGTCAGGACTGAAGGCTACGCTGGTGACCGGTTTTTCATGGTTACCGAACATAATTTGCCTTCTTCCGGTGACAAAATCCCTGAACAATAGCTTCTTGGCCGCAATATCCCATAGCCGTACAGTACCACTATCACGTGACCCCGATGCGATGTGGGTTCCGTCAGGACTGAAGGCTACACTGCCGACAGTACCCGTATGTCCTTCGAAGACGCTCAGCTCTTTTCCTGTGGTAATATCCCATAGCCGTACAGTATTATCACGTGACCCCGATGCGATGTGAGTTCCGTCAGGACTAAAGGCCACGCTGAGGACATAACCTGCATGACCATCGAAAACATTCAGTTCTCTGCCAGTTGCAACATCCCATAGCCGCACAGTACTATCATCTGACCCTGATGCGATGCGGGTTCCATCAGGACTGAAGGCTACACTGGTGACAGAAGAAGTATGGCTATTGAATACAGCTAGCTGTTTTCCTGTTGCAATATCCCACAGCCGCATGGTGTGATCCTCCGAAGCAGAAATGATTCTGGTACCGTCAGGGCAGAAAGCCGCGCAGGTGACATTTTCCATATGGAGGTGTGCCGCCGGAGATTGCCATCTCTCCGCCAGTGCCAGTGCCAATTTTTCAGGCGCAAAGATGTTTTTAATAGATTCTATTTTCAAGGCAGATTTTTCAGGGTCTATTTCCTGTTCCAACGCAGCCGAGGCAAAAAGAGTTGCCTGCTGAAAGGAGTTATTGCTCCAAGCAGCTATCGCCTTTTCCTCAAATACCTTGGCAAGGTTATAGTTGGCTTCTCTAAGAGCTTCGGTAGCTTTTTTCAAGGATTCCCGTATCTGTCTCTCCAGCTCCAGTTTTTCCAGTTCTTCTTTTTCTGCCAACTCTTTTGCAGCCTGCAATAAATTTCGCTCCAATTTATTCAGGAAAAAATGATCATTACTGAATAATTCCTCAGCCTGCTGAAGGCGACTGTCCCAGCGCGGCAGTCCGCCTCCATTCCCCCAGTCTGTTGCCAGTGGGGTCAGTTTCCTTTGCAATAGCATCGCCTCTGCCTCTTCCGCACGCCACTGAAGCAGCTTATCCCAGGCAACAGTCAGGGCATCATGGGCCGGTTCAACATAGGATCCAGGAACGCTATTGGAGTTTTCACTGTTTCCTTCGACAATAAGACGTTTCCGAGAGAGGGTATCGATAACCTTCTTGATCCGTTTATTTTCTGTCGCATCAGGATACACAAGTTCCGAATCGGGCACCCTTCTCCGAGTTAGTTCGCCACCCTCAAAAGAGATCATTCGCAGTAGAATGCGTTTCATAGTCGCCTGGTGATCCACATCAAGCTTTTCATACTCATGATCAATACGGCGGCGCAGGGAGCCGATAACTCCGCCTATTTTCTTGTAATTGGCCTCAGTCAGGGCACGGCTTCCATCGGGATTTTTGGCATAGCTGAGATAGAGTTCGTACAGCGTGAAGGAGAGCAGGGGCAGGGCACCCGGAGTCTGGAGCACCTCGTTGATCAAGGTATCAATCAAGGTGCGGGGTTCAAAATAGAGCACTTTAGCCGAAGCAGGCTCTTCAATGACCTCCCGCAGCTCATTCTGAGTCATGGGACGCACTATGAAGCGATATGCCTTCTCCCAATCGCCCTCCCAGAAGTCGAGTTGAGAAATCTGGGATTCAAAATCGGAACGCAGGGTGAGCACGATGTGCAATATTCCGATGTGGTCTTCCAGAGCTTGTTTCAGTTCCCGGATAAAGGCATCCCGCCTGTCTTCCTGGCGGCACAGGGTGATGAGTTCTTCAAACTGATCAATGACCAGTAGGAGTTTCTGACCTGGATTTTTTCCGACCCATTTCTCAATAAGCCCGGTCAGCGAAATATCCTTTGCCCGTACAGCACTGACACCGGGGAGCTCCCTGATCAGCAGAGAATGCAATGTCAGCAGCGGGTCGGCTCCGGGACGCATTATTTCCTTTGGAATGAACCAGGAAGATACTTGATCTTCACCGCCTTTTTTTGCTGCTTTCTTTTCCTCCTTTTCCAATGCAGGCAGCAGGCCCGCCTTGACCAGGCTGGACTTGCCCGTACCGGAGGCCCCCAGCACCACAATGAACGGCTGCTCCTCGACCTGTTTTTTCAGCTCTTTAATCAGCTCGGTACGCCCGAAAAACAGCTCGCTGTCGTCCTGCTCATAGGCAGACAGCCCCTTGTAGGGATTGTTCGCTTCGGTCAGATCAGGGGCGTCCGGCAGGTCGAGATCCTCATTCTGCCCTGGCACCAAAAAGATGAACTCCCCCTGTTCGTGTTTTTTGAGGGGCCAGAGTTGCGCAGTCTGCTGATGATCCGCCAGCTGTTCGGCATTCGCCCCGACATGGTATTGCAGGTAAACAGCCAATTCCATAGCCGTGATAACACCGTCCCCTCCTTTGGGGATGGAATCGGCAGCACCGTGCAGGGCCTCGAACAGGGTCCGGGCAAAGGGCGAATGCTGTTGTTCCTCCTTCTGGACAATGCCGTGCTGTCCCACCACATAGCCGGAAAGGGTATCCAGCGCCTTTTGGTTGTGGGCCGCTGAAGTGATCACCTGCCAGGCCGGATCGCGGATATACCGTTCGTAACGTTCACGGTAAAGAACCTTTGGCAGCGGTTGAAAATCGCGGGTGCCGGACCAGCGGAAGGCCCCGGCAAAGCAGCAGTCCAGGATCGCCAGCATATGGCGACACTTCAGCTTATCTAGGGCTTCGTATAAATCGGTCATGGCCCAGAAGCTGGTTTCTTCCGCTTTGGCGTCCTGGGGAATCAGATAGCCTTTCGGGTCGTGTTCTCCGTCCAGCGCAATCCCGTGTCCGGCAAAATAGAAGAGCAGTCGATCATTCTCACTGAGACTGCTGACTCTTTTGTCGAGAAAAACAGCTTCCATTCCCGGCTTGTCAGCTTCCTCATCGGTCAGCAATATGACTTCATATTTGTGGTCATGTTTCAGTATTTCTGCCAACGCACGGGCGTCATTAACAGCTGTGCTCAGCCGAGGGATGTTGTTGATGTATCGGTCTATGCCGATAATTATTGCGAGACTATGTCGAAATTCGGAAGAGGAGGTTTTTTTACCGGAACCTTTGCCTTTGGTCAGAGCTCGCTTGTTTTTATCCGCCATGATGTGGTCCTCCTCTTTTTTATCGATTTATCCGGGATAATGAGGCTTGTTCGTTGTTACATAGGGGTATTGTACGTTATGGCAAGGGGAAATACAAATTGCTGGGGAAGGTGTTTTTTGAACGTGGTTTCAGGGGTGGTGGATGCTCGGCAGCCTGTGCCGGTGAAGGAAGTGGTGGATTGCCATCATATGAATTACTTTGTTTCTGAGGCTGGGATGAACATTAATGAGCAGTTTTGAACGAAATATTGGCAAAATTAAGATGGCATCATTTGTTACTGGAATACTATGAATAACGTGATATAGATTACAGCACTTCTTATTGGTCCAGCGGTTACACAGAGAGGTGGCATGAGCGGGACGAAAGCGGCCTTTCTCCGCTCTTTATCTTTTATTTCTTTTTGTTTTTTAGCCCAGTTCAACACTTGGTTAATTTTGGTTTCTCCTTTTTTGGGGGGATCAAGTAGAGTGCCAAATTTTTCCATGTCTTCCTCAGTACGGCGCTTTGTTTTTACAATTTCATGGCCTTGCACGTCAAGCTGCCAAAGAAATTTTAAGGCTTCGATAAAGTTGAGATAGATGGGGGTCGGTTTTGAATCCTTAAGAAAAAGCGTATGGAGGCTAATATCCCATAGGCGTACAGTTTTATCTTTTGATGCGGAGACGATGCGACTGCCATTTGGAGAGAAAGACACACTAGTAACACCTTTAGTATGCCCTATCAACCTGATTAGTTCTTTTCCTGTTTCAATGTCCCATATTCTAATTGTGTCATCCCAAGAGGCAGAGGCAAGCCGTTTGCCATCAGGACTGAAACTCACGCTGGTGACATTTGATGTATGCCCCTCCAATACACTTATTTCTTTTCTGGTTGTGACATCCCAAACTCGAACCGTATTATCTTGTGAAGCAGATGCCAGTGTGCTTCCATCGGGACTGAAGACCACGCTATCGGCAGGGGCAGTATGACCTTTGAGAGATGCCTGTTGTTCTCCGCTTGAGGTATCCCATAGTCTAACTATATGATCCTCAGAAGCAGAAGCTAATTTGCTGCCATCAGGGCTAAAAGATATATTGTAAATAGGAATATCTCCTCCTTGGAAAACATTTAATTCGTTCCCGCTGTTACTATCCCATAGCCGAATGCTATTATCATGATTACTACTGCTTTTATCAACAAAACCAGAAGCGGATGCCAGTTTGCTGCCGTCTGGGCTGAAGGCTACGCTATTGACGACATCGTTGTGACCTCTAAGGATGGATAGCTGCTGTCCGCTTGGAATCTGCCATAATCGTACCGTATGGTCAAAAGAACCCGTAGCAAGCCGAGTACCATCTGGACTGAAGGCTACGCTATCGACAGAAGAGGCGTGTCCTTTAAATACAGATATTTCTTCCCCGCTCTCAGTATCCCACAGGCGAATAGTATTATCCATGGATGCTGAGGCTATTTGATTGCCGTCCGGGCTAAAAGAAATACTTTTAACCCAGTCCTTATGTCCTTTTAATATAGTCTTTTTAGTGCCTATGGCATGATTCCATAGCCGAACTGTTCTGTCAGAGGAACCAGAGGCTAGGAATCGACCATCCGGGCTGAATGAAACGCAATAAATAGGTGAATTATTACTTTTAAAAACGGCAAGTTCCTCTCCTTTTTCAACATCCCACAAACGAATTGTGTCATCCCAGGAACTGGATGCCAGCCGAGTGCCATCTGGGCTGAAGGCTACACTAAAGACGTCGGCAGAGTGCCCCTTGAGAGTAGTCGATTCTTTGCTGCTTGAAATGTCCCATAGCCGAATCGTTGCATCTTCAGAAGCAGAAGCTAATATATTACCATTGGGATTGAATGATACACTCCAAACATCATCGGTATGTCCGTTAAATAGCCTTAGCTCCTGTCCATTTTTAGCGTCCCATAGTCGTACGGTATTATCTTTTGACGCTGATGCCAGCCTGGAACCGTCGTGGTTGAAGGATACATCGAACACAGCCGAAGAATGGCCGATGAAAGCCATCAGCTCTTTATTACTTTCAATATCCCACAATCGAAGTGTTCTGTCACCTGACCCTGATACCAGATAGTTACCGTCAGGACTAAAGGATACGCTATTGACAGAAGAAGTGTGTCCTTTAAAGACAGATATTTCTTCCCCGCTCTTAGTATCCCACAGGCGAATAGTCTTATCTCTGGAGCTTGAGGCCAAATAATTACTGTTTGGACTGAAGGATACGCTTGTAACTTTGTCGGTATGCCCTTCTAGCCAAGTGATTACTTTGCCGCTGTTAATGTCTGACACCGGAATTATGTTATAGAAAGAACTCGTGGCGGAGGCTAGCAATTTGCCGTCTCGGCTAAAAGATACACCGATAACGGTTCCTTTGTGACCGTCTGCAATCCATTGTTCAGCCAATGCAGCCTGAAAGACCTCGGCAGCAAAAAGCCTTCCTGCTGAATTTAACTTTAGGGCAGATTTTTGTGCGTTAATATCCTGCTGCAAGGAAGCTGAGGTAAACAAAACTACCTTTTTATACGCTTCCGTGCCTTCATCTTTGACAATTTCAAGAGCATTTATCGCCTTTTCTTCAAATGCTTTGGCGAGATTATAGTTTGCTTCAGCAAGCGATTCCGTTGCTTTTTTCTTTTGTTTTTCTGACTCGACAAGTGCATTTTCAGCAATTTTCCTTTGTTCTTCCTCTGAAGCAAGTGCTGATAGAGCTATCTCTTCCTGTTTAACAGCATTTTTCCTTTCCTTATCTGCCTCGACACGCGCAACTTGAGCTTTCCGTTCTCGATCAACGGCAATACCTGTAGCAGTTGCCAACACCAAAATAACAGCCACTATCGCCCCGGTAACTCTTCGCGTCCGATTACGCTTCCTCTCAACACTCCGCCGAACAAAACCCGTCTCAACCCGATTCAGCCAGACATGCCGGTCAAGAGGCTTAAATGAAGGACACAGATTTTTACAAAACTGCCTCAATAATCGGAAACTCCGCTGCTTCCTCTCAACCTTGACGCTACCCTCCGTATCGCCGAAATTTTCCTGCTCAAGAAACTCCTGCACCCGCAACAACCTCGGACTGTTATCCCAAAGCAGTGCCTTCCGTTCTTTTTCATTCTCCCCACGCCTCCAATCAGCCGCCGCCCGTGTCAGCTGCCTGTGCAGCAACATCTTCTCGGCCTCATTGTCCCGCCACTCGAACATCTTGTCCCAGGCGACAATCAGCGAGTCATGAACCGCTTCATAGTAAGGTTCAGCGTCTCCTTTGGCATCGTTACGTTCATCAACAACAATAAGGCGGTTCTTGGTGAGTCCTTTGAGAAGCTCCTTTACCTCCTTGGTTTCTTCCGCATCAGGGTAAGTGAACTCCCACTCTGGAGCCTGTCTTCGGGTCAGCTCACCGCCCTCAAAGGCAACCATACGGAGCAGGATGCGGCGCAAAGTTTTTTTCTGAGCGACATCAAGCTCGTTATACTTCTGTTCAATACGACTGCGTAGCGAACCGATGATGCCGCCCATCTTTTCATAATCAGCCTTCGTCAGAGCACGGTTGCCGTCCTGCTGTTCCATATCCTTCTGCCGTTTCACATAACGGCGATACAGTTCACTGAGGGTGAAGGAAAGCAGGGGCAGAGAACCGGGGGTCTGAACGACCTCGTTAATCAGGTCATCAACTAAGTTGCGCGGTTCAAAATAGAGCACTCGCAGCGAGGCGGGTTCTTCAATGACCTCCCGCAGTTCGTCCTGGGTCATGGGCGGCACGACAAAGCGGTAGTTCTGCCGCCAGCATTCCTTGAGATAATTCTGGGAAATCTGGGCTTCAAAATCAGAACGCAGAGTGAGCACAATGCGTAGCACCTTGCTGTGCTTATCCAAAGCCTGCCTCAGCTCACGGATGAAGTCTTTCCGCGCCTGCTCTTCACGGCACAGGGTGATGAGTTCTTCGAACTGGTCAATGACCAGCAGCAGTTTTAGCCCTGGATTTTTTTTGCGCCATTGCCTGATCATTCCGGCTGGCGTGGCTCCCCCCTTTCGTTCCGGTCGCACACCGGGCAGATCATTTATGAGCAATCTGCGCAATGTGTTCAGCGGATTTGCACCGGGCCGCATGACCTCTTTTTTGGTCTTCCCGTCCTTCTCCGTCACTCTTTCCAGAATGAACCAGGATGAAGGTTGGGAGGTGTCCTTCACTTCCTCTGATTGTTTCTCATTATTTGCATTATGCTCCAACGCAGGCAGCAGACCCGCCTTGACCAAACTGGATTTACCGGTACCGGAAGCCCCTAACACCACAGTGAACGGCAGCTTTGCGACCCGTTGTTTCAGCTTTTTAACTAGGGCCGTGCGTCCAAAGAACAACTCGCTGTCGCCTTTTTCATACGGAGACAGCCCTTTATAGGGATTGTTTTGTTCCGTCAGCTCAGGAGCAGGCGGCAGGTTGAGTTCATGGCCCGGCACCAGAAAAATGAATTCTCCGTGTTCATGTCGGTTGAGGGGCCAGAGTCCGGGTGTCTGTCGGTGAGCGGCCAGCTCTTCAGCGGGTATCTCAACTTTATCCCGGAGATAGAGATACAGTTCCGTGGCCGTGATAACGCCGTCGCCGTCTTTCGGTGTTGTATCGGCTGCTCCGCCCAAGGCATCGAACAGAGCCAGAGCAAAGGGCGAGTGCTGTTGCCCCTGCCGGGCATCTTGTTCACCGCGCATAGTACCGGAAAGGATATCCAGGGCCTTCTGATCATAGGAGGCGGAGGTGATCACCTGCCAGGCTGCATCGCGGATAAAGCGTTCATAACGTTCTTTATAAATGACAGGAGGCAAGGGCTGGAAGTCGCGCTTGCTGGACCAACGGAAGGCTCCGGCAAAGCAGCAGTCAAGAATCGCCAGCATGTGGCGGCAGGGCAATTTTTCCAGGGCCTCATGCAACTCGGTCATAGGAAAAAAGGTGGAACTGGCTTCCCGCTTGGCGTCCTGGGGAATCAGAAAACCTGCCGGACCGTCGTCCCCATCTGTTGCAACCCCGTGCCCGGCGAAATAGACCAACAGTCGGTCATCTTTGGTGAGTTTTTTTGGAAGTTCCTTGTAAAACAGCTTCTCAAGGCGTGATAATGCAGCTTCTTCATCGGTGAGCAATATAACCTCGTAGCCGTGCTCTTCTCCTTTCAGTATGTCGGCTAGTCCTTGGGCGTCGTTAACCGCCGTGCTCAGGGGAGGAATGCCGTTGCTGTACCTGTCTATCCCGATGACAACAGCAAGGCTGGTTTTGAATTCCGAAGACTGCCTTTTATTTGCTGAAGCTTTGCCCCAGGTCAAACCTCGACTTGTCGAATCCGTCATTATGCGTTACCCTTGATTCTGCTGGTTTTTCGGGAGATAGTGAATTGTGCCGACCCACTACATGGTATCATTCTATGCTTTGGTCAAGAAAAGATCAATAAGGGCGAACACAGGGATCGTCCTTACGGGTGCGGTGTGAAATATTTTTTTGTAGAATGCCTTATTCAAAACCAGACAGCAGTTTGCAGGGAGTTTTTCAGGCACTGTCTGATCCGTATCGGGATGACAGTGAACGTGGAAGCTAAAGAAGCCGAGGAAACAGAATGATAAGTGTCTATCAACTCAAGAAATCGTTTCAAGATTTGCTGCGACCGCTTGTCCGCACATTAGCCGAGGCAGGCGTGACCGCCAATCAGGTCACTATAGCGGCCCTTCTGTTGTCCGTTCTTTTCGGCCTGCTCCTCTATTTTTCCGATTTTGCTCCCTGGGTTTTGTTCTGCCTACCGCTCATCCTGTTTGTCCGCATGGGGCTGAATGCGATTGACGGCATGTTGGCCAAGGAGCATGATATGCAATCTTCTCTCGGTGTAATCCTGAACGAACTCGGTGATGTATTCTCCGACACAGCCCTTTACCTGCCTTTTGCAGCACTTCCGGGAATCAAGCCCGGCTTGGTGGTCGGTGTTGTTATTGCGGCAATCATCAGTGAGATGACCGGGGTGCTCTCTGTGCAGATCGGGGGAACCAGAAGGTATGACGGGCCTATGGGGAAGAGCGACCGGGCTGTTGTTTTCGGTATTTTGGGGATTATTATGGGATTCGGTCTGCTGCCCTGCATCTGGTTTGATATTTTAATGGGCACCCTGTTACTGCTCTGTGTTTACACGATCATCAACCGTTCCCGAAGCGCATTAAACGAGTCAGCTGGCTGAGAGTAAATTTATCCAAAAAAGGGAGAGAGGGCATGAGCACTTATTCGATTCATGAAAAACGAATGACAACCTGGGACGGCAGCGAGCTTTTTTACCGGGCATGGTTACCGGAAAAGGCGTACACCAAGGCAATCATTCTTTTTCATCGTGGCCATGAGCATTCGGGTCGTCTTCTCGGCTTGGCTGAACAGCTCGGTCTGGATGATTTTGCCATATTTGCCTGGGATGCCAGAGGAAACGGCCAGTCTCCCGGCCCACGGGACTGGGCTGAGAATTTTTCCGCCTATGTGCGGGATGCTGACTGCTTTGTCCGCTTTATTGCAGAGGAGTATCAGGTGCCGATCAGTAATATGGCGGTTATTGCCAACAGCGTGGGCGGCGTTATCGCCTCGGCCTGGGTACATGATTATGCCCCCCGAATTCGCGCCCTTGTCCTGGCTGCTCCGGCCTTCCGTATTAAGCTCTACGTGCCCTTTGCTGTTCCTCTGCTCAGGATCGCCCTGAAGTTGGGATTTATGGAATATGTGCAGAGTTATGTCAAATCAAGGGTGCTGACTCATGATCGGAAAGAGCAGGAATCCTTTAATGCCGATCCCATGATCAGCCACTCCATTGCCACCAATATCCTGCTGGATGTCTATGATACCTCCACCCGGATCGTCAAAGATGCCAAGGCGATTCGCACCCCGACCTTGTTGCTCATGGCCGGGTCGGATTGGGTGGTAAAAAACAGTGCTCAGCTGCGGTTCTTCAGGAACCTTGGTTCCGTCACCAAGGAGATAGAGCATTATCCTAGCTTTTATCATGCTATTTTTCATGAGTTTGAAAGAGACAAGCCTATTCAGCGAACCAAGGAGTTTATTTTGGAGCAGTTTGCTGAAGCGGATCCTCTTTCGACCCTCATTAATGCGGATACACAGGGGCGGAGCAAGGAAGACTATGATTTGCTGAAAATTCCCTCAGCCAGCCCCGTTTATGGGATCTGGTATCAGCTCAACAGATATGCCATGCAGACCTTGGGTAAACTCAGTGACGGTATCAATTTAGGCTGGCAGGAGGGTTTTGATTCCGGGGTGATGCTTGATTATGTGTATAGGAATGCGCCCTCCGGGATCACGCCCTTGGGCAGGATCATGGATTCTTTGTATCTGAATACTGCTGGTTGGGCAGGTATACGCATCCGTAAACAGCATATGGAGGCTGTGCTGGAAAAATGTATCAGCAGCTTGGATAAGCAGGGGAAACCCGCACGGCTTTCTCATAAACAAAATATTGACATACCAGGGCAATAAGATGAATATAAATCAGATTTATTAATCTCACATAAGGAGAATGATTGTGTTCAACGAGTTGCCGTATGAAAAAATCGGCGTTGGAAGTTTTGTCGAAGCACTGGACGGAATGCCGGATTATCGTGATAATCGAGGCAAAAAAAAGAGATTTTCCCGGCTGTCATAATAGCCGGGTTTGTTTCGGCTACCTTGGTCGGTCGATCAACAGTATCAGGAATTTACAGGTTCATGCGAAACCGTATCGACTGGTTGCGGGAAGTGACAGGGCATGAAAATGCCGAGCATATTTCGCGTGCTCACCTGCCGCGTTTTCTGAATCGGTTGGATTGGACAGCGTTGAACGATCTGATTGAACAGCATTTCGGAATACGCCTTGAGCGTGATGAAAACAAAGAATGGGTGGCGATTGACGGCAAGACCTTGAGGGGAACGGTAAAAAGCGGGGATAAACAAGCGGTTATTCTCGGCGTCACGCATGGTAGTAGAAAAGTTATAGCGCACGGTCGCCTGAACGGAAACAAATCAAGTGAGATTCCAGCAGTACGGGATTTACTAAAATGCACGGGCCTTGAACGACAGAAAGTCACTTTAGATGCTCATCACTGCAATCCGTTGACAACTGCTCAATCTCACCGGAAAGAGGGGCGCTACTTGATTCAGGTTAAAGGGAATCAGCCAATTCTTCAGGAGCAATGCCGTTCTTTGGAGGGTTCAGGAAAAGTAATCGGTGAGAATATTGAATACGATAAAGCGAACGGTCGCATGACTGTTCGGCACGCCTCTGTTTTTTCAATGAATTTATTGGAATTTGATAAGCGGTGGCGAGACAGCGGGATAAAATGCTTAACAACGGTAAAACGAGAAGCTTTTGAATTTTCTACGAAAAAAACAACCACTGAAACATCTTGTTATATTAGCAACACTCCTGTTGATAGAAGTTGCGGGCAGCAGGTGGTCAATGAAACAGCCCGAGCGATTCGCGGCCATTGGGGCGTGGAGGCTGATAACTATATTCGGGACAAAACGTTTAAAGAAGACGATGTCAAAACGAAATACGGAAATCAGGCTCAAATTATGGGAAGGCTGCGTGGTTTGGCAATGGCGTTGATACGCAGTACCGAAACGAAAAATTTCCAGAAAATGATTGATAAATTCACGGATTGTCCTGACAGCTTGATGGCTGTGCTGAAGCAAGCAAATTTTTTATGAGAAAGCCGTGGGGAAACCCGTTCATATTGTGGATGTGGCAGCCGGGCCGGGAAGGTAAACGGTCAATATCGAGGAGGGAAGAAAAACCGCCGCGCAGATGGGTATCACCTCGGTGAACTATGAACAGGGCGATGCCTTTGACAGAAAGGCTCTGGCCGGGCTTTCTCCCTCGCCGACCCTTGC
>Ga0316189_10003833_pt1 | contig 14559 bp, 9 predicted proteins | sample LowCovwburrow_MG_FD_204930 | JGI IMG/M metagenome (GOLD analysis project Ga0316189, IMG submission 204930) | Coastal sediment microbial communities from Maine, United States - Lowes Cove worm burrow | ecosystem: Environmental > Aquatic > Marine > Coastal > Sediment | place: USA: Maine...
GAACGTTCCCCCCTTTCGGCTGAGCGTGGTGTTCCAGTCACCGCTGGATAGGAGCGCATACCAGGTGCCGTTACTCGGGCGCCATACCACCATGTCGTCCTTACCGTCCCCGTCGAAATCAACATAGGCGTCCTTAGCATTCAAGGATTCAAGTGCGAGCAACACTGCCGCCTCAGCATTCACTCGGCCGGCACCTGTTTTGTCGTCAACCCCAAGCGAATCGATGTCATCCGCCGTTTTTCTTAGAATCTCCTTGACCTCGTAGGGTTTCAGATCGGGATTCGCCGACAGGATGAGTGCCACGATGCCCGCTACCTTCGGTGTTGCAGACGAGGTGCCCCCAAAGTTTGGACTGTAGTCTGCACTGTCGGGGTCATTGGGATCTATCGAGGAGCCATCGTTGTATCCTGACGCTCCTAAAAGGTCCGTTGTGTAACTCCAAGGACTGGGCGCGACGACATCGGGCCCAACGCCCATATAGCTTGAACCCCACCTGAAATGGCCATCGCTGCTGGCCGAGCCCTTGTGCTCATCAGTCGGGCTTGAAGCACCCACCGTTATCAGATCCATAGAGTCGGTTAAGTTACCAGGGTAATGAACATAGTAAGTATAAGGCATTCTGTCGGGGCCGTTCCCGGCCGAAAACAGTACCGTTACTCCAGCGCACAGCGCATCCCTAATCGGCTCCTCGATAACTTTCTGAGGCATCCAGCTCCAACCCCAAGAATTGCTGAGAATATCAGCACCCTTGTCGACCGCAAGATCAATGGCGGCAATGTGATCCTTCGTGCTTATTCCCATATAAACAGGCATGATCTTGACGCCAGGTGCCGTTCCCAGGACCCCGAGTGAATTGTTGCCGATAGCACCAACATTGCCGGCACACGCCGTACCATGCCCATCTTCATCTGGATCTTGACCCCCAACCGATCCGTCGGGGTTGTATCCGGTTACCAGGCTCAAATCAGGGTGTTTCAGCTCCACTCCCGAGTCGATCACTGCAACTACGATATCAGGCGATACCTGAACCAATTTCCATGCCTCGGGCACATGCATGTCATTATCGTCATTGCCGAGTCCAGCGATCTGGCCAGTGTTTTTCATCTCGTAGTGCCGGGCAGCATAGGTATCATTTCCCAACGGACCCAGATCCACTTCTTTCGTGGCTACGATACGGACTTCGTCGATATAGAGCCCTTCTTCGGTATTACTGCCATTGCTAAGGAAGACGAATCGAATGTTAATTCCATCCAGTCGAAGGCTGGGTGGCACTCTGGACAGGGCACGACGCCAACCATTGTCCGACGTAGGATCCGCCGTTAGGTCCCCCGTCGCACAGCCGTCATTGCCTAAACCACAAATCCCACAAATTGCCAAAAAATTTAACATCTCACTGGTATTGGAGGATGGGTCGTAAACCTCGACCCAGGCGGCATCACGAATATCACACAAGACTGGATTAAAGTCCTCATACTTAGCGTAAAACCAAATCTCAACATACGCTTCTTCGTATGCAGCCAGGTTCAACTCTGGCGTCATTAGCCAGCTCTGCACGTCATTCGGATAATCGCCCGGGGCGGCAACACCTTGAGTACCACCGCCCGTTGCATAGGCACTCCGGCTACCCGAGTGGCTTCGATGATTGGTTACGTTCCAAACTGCATCGGTATTCGTGGTACTTTCCCGTCCAGTCGTCCAACCAGACGGTAAAGATGTCCCCTCGAAATTCTCGCTGACCAGCGTTTCCCATGTCACCGGCGAGCGGCCTAATTCCGTGCTCATCGAAGAAGATCCACCGGGCGGCTTCCTCGATATGCCACCGGGCAACTTGGCGCTAGGTGGTGGGCGCATCACAGGCGGTGTACGCAGATGCACGATGAAATGGTTTGGCTCCGCAAATTCGATCTCTTCTTGAGTGGCCAGGAACTGCGAAACAGGATACACTCGACCGTTTGACGGATCGTTTATTCTAACAATATAGATGTTCCTACGCCCCTCTTGAACCTCGACAATACCCTGAGAATCCTCGAAACGGGCAAAGAAAGTCTGAGCTTCTGATAGAGCCGTTGGCTCCTTCAGTCGAACAAAAATCTCGTCCGACGGAATAATCAAGGCCATACCTTGCTCGAAGACTGGTTGAATAACTTCACCAGTTGTACGCGCAAACTCCTTCATGCGTAAATCAAAATCAGCGCGAGCACGCGAATCAGCTAAGGATGGAAGCCGGTAAATACCGAGTTTTAAAGTCTTCAATTCTCGCTTATCACTCAAGGGGTCTCTCTCCAAACCTTGAGTGCGAACAAAAGTGGAGAAATGAAAACCTGACTCACTTATAGCGATTAGATTCGTACTTGCAGTAAGGGAAATAAATTGGTCTTCATAATAGTACCCGTACTCGCCAGTTGACTGCAAAGCTGCGTCTGTGTGCTCCTGCGCAGCAAGGAATGTTCCAGGCGCAATCCCTAATATTAAGATCATTGTCGAGAACAGCCAAATAAAAAATCGTATTCTACCACAGTTTTCTCGCAATCGTGTTCGCGAAAATTTTACTTGATGCATTTTCTTTATCCCATTTAGGTTATTGGCCACATAGAATTGAGTATAATCGAAGTTGCTCAACATGGTAATGCCCCTTTCTGTCGACGGATTAGATCAAATTAAATGAGAAACGCTTTGCAAGAAATTATACTCTTATTCTTCGGCAAACATTTTATTGATGCAGGCGCTTTTCTGAGGCTGCATAAAAAGAGGCGATTTGTCTTTGAATTGTTTCAGATGTTTTTATAATTCTTCTACTATTACTTCATATCGGTGAGATACCGGTGTATCAGTAGGTAATTTTCGGCCCAGTTGGAGCTGGCGGGACATCTGGGGTTGTTGGTCTTAGTTCTTCATTTCTGAGGGAAACAATCCAAGCCTCTCTTTTTCCATCCGGGTTTGTACCATAACCTACAATTTTGATCCCATCTGATGAAATGCCTGAGGCATTTTCAAGACCCCATCCATTCATGTCTACTGCATGTTTATTTATTAAAATATTTTTTAACACTTGCACACCATTTTTGTTATTCCATATAACAGGACTATTGATCTTTGGAAGTACATTAACTAATATTACATTGCCATCGTCGGATATTCTGGATGCAAATAGACCGACATCATGATAGATTGAATTTAGACTATTCAAATTGAGACTGAGCATTTTGCCCGTTTTAGTCCATCGAAATGCATCCGAACCGGATTTAGCATCGCTTTGACCGGATACAACAGACCCATCGGCAGATACATGATAAGCTCTACTTTCATACTCTCCACCGGGCAGGTCACCTAAGCCCTCTAATCCAGTAGCTTTAGTCCAGCGAAATGCTTGTTTGCCATATTTTGAACTACCACTGCCAACTACAACAGAACCATCAGCAGAAACGGATGTTGCAACGCTGTGAAACTCTCCATCAGGCAGGTCGCCGAGACCTTCTATTCCATTAGCGATTGTCCAACGAAAGGCCTCTGGACCATTTTTCGAATTACTGTAACCAACCACCACGGACCCGTCGGTAGATACATCAAAAACCATGGTTTTAAATTCCCCACCGAACAGGTCACCTAACTCTTTTAATCCATCAGCTTCCGTCCAGCGAAATGCTTTTATAGTTGACTCAGAAATAATATCAGTAAAAACCACGACTGAACCATCAGCCGATATCATTGGTGGATAGTATGGATTGACCAATACACCCAAACCTTTCATACCTGTAGCCTTAGTCCACCGAAACACTTCGATACCAGAGGTCGAAGTAGCATATCCCACCACTACGGACCCATCTGCCGACACATTAAATGCTTCACTTCCAAACTTTCCGCCTGACAGGTCACCAAGGCCTTCTAATCCATTTGCTTTCGTCCAACGAAATGCCTCGGGACCATTTTTCGAATTACTGGAACCAACCACCACGGACCCGTCGGCAGATATAGAATGAGCATGACTTCTAAATTCTCCGTCGGGCAGGTCGCCCAAACCCATAAAAAATTTATCAATTGCTTGTGCTTTGATACCGAACAGCATGGTGGTGATGCATAAGATTAACAATCTAGAATAAAAACACATTATAATGATCACCTCCTTTACACTGAAAATTGCGAGTGTGAAAAATTTATAGAATAGAAAATGGTATCAATGGATATCTGATTAACCGCGGATTCTCTATAAGCCCTTTGTCGCGGTTTTTTCTATAAATGTTAAGGCTTAAAAAAAAAAATTATTTTGAAGGTAGCAACAGTAGGAGAATTTCGCTACGTATCAAGGATTAGCACAGATTGAGATTTCCGATGAGAGAATCACTGCGAGTGAGATGGAGTTCCACGATGCACTTTTTGTCAAAAATGCTATGTGTTTCAATTAAAGCTATTTACTATACGTATTGTCAAAAAATGCGAATTTGTCAATAAAAATAATTTGGACTATAACCTGGAATTGCAAAATGATATATGAAAAATCAATAAATTACAGATACGTTAAGATAATGTGGCGTGCCTGACCTAAAATATTTTTTTACCCTTAAAACAAAATGGTGTCAATTCATTTGCAGCAGGCCGCTGAATTCATCCGCCAAATTCTCGAACTCCACCGGAACCAATCCTGAATCCAGTCTTTCATTTTTAAAATTATTATCAGGCCCCGTTTTTTCGCTTAACACCTTAACAGCTTCGTCGGAATCCGCTGGTGCTGAAATTTCCTCGATCGAATCCTTAGTCTCCATCTCAGGCAAGACCGTCGATTCACCCTCATTCTGGTCGCTCTCTTCAAACCCCAAATCATACAGTTCCCCAAATTCCCCACCTGCATTCCATCTGGAATCGCCGGTCAGCTGATAAGGACTCGGTAAGCATGGCCTTTCAGCAACTTTGACAAACGCCTGTCCCATTCGCTTTGCCCTTTCAAGTTCAGCAACATCTGTAAACTCGACCCCATTACCGTCACACCAAACCAGAACGCCTTTCTCGATCATCGGTTTTAACCATTGGGATATCGCTGCAGTCGAAACTCCGATGTTTTCTGACAATGCTCGGGGCGTCATCTGACCATCCTTCTCAACCAAGCGGACCCTGTCATCCGTATAGCGCTGACCCTCTCCGAGAGACTCCCTGAAAGAATCCCCGACCAGCTGATAAGCAATAAAAAAATCTGCATAGTCGGCGATGACCCTTCCCTGATCGTCCCTACTGCGTTGTTTCTGATGAATCAATGCAATGGTCTTGATCGTGGCGAGAACTCTCTTAAAAGCGCGTCTTGAAGAGATTGGGAGCGACCCTGTGCGGTTGATAAAAGCGGCAATATCTCCTGCATAAGGGATCACCACCTCGACTGATCCCAGGGATTTGTAAAAAAGCTTCCAGGCATCAAGTGTCTTTTGATCAACCCCATCACTATTTCCAGATGCCATCTCCGCGGTCCTTGAAATGATATCCCTTGTCTGCTCTGCCGTCGTATTCGGATGGATGGTGATCATGCGGTCATCAAGCTGCCCCTCCAATTGTCCGTGAATGGTTGTGGTCAGAAGGGATGTGGGGCCTTTAAGCTCCTGGACGATCGTCACCTTCTTTTTACCTATGAATCCCGTGTATTGATACTTAAGGTACCCTTCCGAGATCAGCGTCCTTATGCAGTACGCCAGTTCATTGTCCCCTTGACGACCGGATTGAAGTTGAAGGGCCTCTGTCAAAATGAGCGCCTTATGTTTGAGACCATCGTTAATATTATACAGACTCTTGGCGCTCCCGCTTGTGATCAGATATCGGTATTCAGTCCCTTCGTTAATCGATGTTGCTTGAATTTGCGTAGTTCTGAATCCATCTTTTCATCAACCGCCATACGGATAAATTCCGACAGCGGCATCTCAAGCCGGTTTGTACTCCAAAGCAATCTGTCATACTGCTCATCCGATAAAAGCACTGCAGTATTTTTTGTGTAGGTCTTCTTGCGCATGTCCTGTCCCTCCTCAAATATAAATTTTAAATCATATGTTTGTTCTTGGTGGACAGATAGTTTTCTCGTTGGGGGAAGACATTGAAAGCGGGAATGGATCTTGTTGGCATAAGATAAAATGAAGTGGAAACTGATTGTCAGCGGCTGAAATAATGGATGTTTGTTTGGCGGGATTAAACAGGTTGATTATTTTTTGGTTTACACATTGTAAAATTTTCTGACATCATATTTTTTTCATAGATAAACTTATACATCCTAACTGATTGTAATTTTACGGAAACCATTGTACAGCCCACACGCCCTATATGGCATATAATTTGCTGTAATTACATATAATACCTTTGTTTGTTTTTTCCGAATAGGCACTTCGGGTGCTGCCCTCACGGTTGAAAACAATGGCTGGCAAATAGAGAAAGGATATACCAACAAACATTCAACCGAAAGGAGGTCACGCATGTTCAAAATTAATCGAAATGCAGAGCATGGAGTACGTATTTTTTGTGTCATTATGGCATTGTTTATTTTCCTTTTAATTCCGGCTACAGGTTGGTCATCCGAATTAGATTCTGCGTTGATACAGGAAGTCAAGGACGAAAATATTTCAATGGTAAAAGATTTATTGGGAAAAGGAGCAGATGTTAATGCAAGGGGTGAATTTGAGAGCACGCCGTTGATTATTGCTTCAAAACTTGGAAACATCGAATGCGTACAAATCCTGCTGGCTAACGGAGCTGACATCGATTCTCAATGCTTCAGACGGTGCTCCCCCTTGATGTGGTCGGCAGACAACGGGCATACTGAGATTGTAAAGGTTCTCATTCAAAAGGGGGCCGCCTTAAATACGCAGGATTTTGATGGATGGACTGCTCTAATGAAAGCCGTATATAGAAAGCACGTTGAAATTGTTCAAACGTTAATCAAAAATGGCGCGGATGTAAATTCAAAAAATGTTGGCGGATATACCACTTTATTTGTAGCCGAAGAAATAAAAGCGCCACCGGAGATAATAAATATGCTCAAGGATGCAGGAGCTAAAATGTAAATTGTCAATTTTAATGAATTTATGGTTTTAGTTTTGACAAAAGGCAGGGGCATCTTCTATCTCTGCCTTTTTTATTTGAATTGATATGCAATTCTCCAACTTGTCAGCTACTATAATCCCTGGGTTACCGTTCGGATCATTTTAGTGGTATAGACATATCGTAATATTTTATGTAATTTCTAAGAGTTGGTTCAATGGAACGCTATCTGTCGATCTGCGGCCGCCTCGTTGAGCGAACGGCATTTCAGTCACTTTCCAGTGCTTTGCTCTGGTAAGCGAACGTGGTCTTAAACACCTCATCTATTTTAACTAACTCGCCGATAGTCGCGCCCGCCTTGATCTTTTCTTGAAGGAGATGTTCTGTCTGAAGAAGTCGCTGTGCTTTCTGAAGAATCTCATCAGCATCAGCCACTGGCACGACTACCACTCCATTGCCGTCAACAACCACGATGTCCCCAGGCGACACTGCCACCCCAGCGCACTGGATCGAAACATTGATGTCTCCGTAACCCGCAATTGCGCCCACGTTGGGAACAATGCCCTTGCAGATTACGGGAAATCTGATTTTTCTAATTTCCTCGACATCCCGGCAGGCACCGTCGATCACAGCTCCAATCACCCCGCGATTGAGCGCAGACATTGTCATGTTCTCTCCCCAGAACGCGGTATTGATCGAGCCGTGAGAATCAATGACCACAATGTCCCCGGGTTGGCAGACGTCGATTGCCTTGAAAGCCGCCGCCAGATCAGCGGCGAGAGTCTTAACGGTTACTGCAGTGCCGACGATGCGTATCCCTTCGAAGAGAGGCTTCATGTCAGAAGTCATCGCATTGAATCGTCCCATGCAATCGGAAATGGCGCATGTGATGGAGTCATAGGAGAGCAAACTCCTGAAACCCTGCACGACTTCTGCAGGAGGTCTTTCAATGGATTCATTGATCATAGACACCTCCTTCTTTCAATTCACTCGTTGCGTCACTTACTCAACCGTAAGGACAATGTTACTCACCGCTATACGATGAAAAACCGCCTATAAAAATTGGTGATCGTATTAAAACGTGGGGATTGCTTAGAAAGCTTTAATAATTTTTATCAGGTTTATATTATAAATCAAGGAATTATACTATCATCCGGGATAGGTGCTATCCTTTGCCATTTGGGAAAAATTGTCGGATTTGTTCACATTTTGGGTTGCTCGTCCCGAGATGATCCCAAATCTATTCAACGCCGACATTGGGATTGCCAAATCCAATTTTCACAAATGACATAGTTTCAAGTAGTTGTAGGTGAGGCAAGATATTTTTATCAATTTGTTTCAAAATGGTATTGACGTTTGAATTGTTATTGGGATATGTATTTTATGGGGAAATTTCAATCGATACCGACTTCGGGGCTAATCTACAGTTGAGACTCTTTTAATCGATCCGCCTGAATTTCCAACTACCGCACCCACATCGACCACCAATACTCGCTTACCTTTCTCCCCAAATTAGACCTTACAATTTGTGTCTGGCATAACCATTTGATTTGTTCCGAAATACGGTGTTGTAAGGGGGTGATGTCCAAACAAGCTTAACGCTATTTAATGCCGAAACTTGTGAAAGGGGATAGACCATGTCTTGTTCTCGAATCTTCGCATTGACGTTAGCAATTGTTTTGTTTTTTAGTCTAAGTACACTTGATTATGCGATTGCCGGAGGGAAAACTTCCGCTGTCGGGTCAGATGAAATCAAGGCTCTGCTACTTCGACCCAACGGGTGGTTGGTAGAATGGCGTGGGAACAGTAGTGGGGTGATCGATTCTATATTTGAAGCTCGTGGAGAAAAGATAGTGGTAAAAATCAATAATGCGGCTTGGAACCAAACTTGTGAGCGTGAGGTCACAATCACTTCCGATGTTGTCAAATATGATGGCTGCAACGAAAAAAATATTTCGCTGGTTTACGACCCAAACGATCATGAGTATCCATTTAAAGGTGAAAGTCCGTGCTGTTATTACAAACTAAAAGCAAAGTAGTTTTTTAATTCCATTCCTTAAATGGGATAACTATTAAAAAAGCGTGGATTAGTAAAAAAATTCACGCTTTTCATCTTTATCTGGTCTAACAATATCATAGGATCGAGCTTCAGACATTAAACTGGGGCTATCTCCAACAAAGAGCAACAATGAGGCGGGTTGCACTTTCTGCTATCTAAAACAGATCCAGAATTGCCCTGACCCGTTGTGATACTTAAACCTTATTTGATGTAATTGCAATAAATTACAAAGGACAGTTTATGGCAAGATACCACACGAAACGGTGAGCTGCGTTTTTGTGGGATAGCCAGAACCTATTTTTGCCTGCTTATCAAAAAATTAAAAGAGTTTGCCGCCGACTTTTTTTCTCAATAAATTGAGTTTTTTTCACTCCCATTGCGGTTGCTGTTAGACTGCTTATTTTCATTTCCATGTGAACAACAATTAATCGTCTACTTAAGCCACACCTCTGATTCAAACATTGAGCATAACATGGGAGACCAAGATGTTCGAAGAAAAAAGTGCATTGTATCGACCCTTCACATTAGGAAATCTTAAACTACCCAATCGGGTACTTATGGCCCCATTGACTCGGTCGCGCTCGAAACAGCCGGGTGATATTCCTTGGGAACTCAATGCTACCTACTATGCACAACGGGCTAGTGCTGGATTGATCTTTAGCGAAGCGACCCAAGTCTCGCCGCAAGGCAAGGGCTATGCGTTCACGCCCGGGATCTATTCCGACGCCCAGGTCGAAGGGTGGCGCAAAGTCACTGCGGCGGTGCATGACGCCGGTGGACGGATCTATCTGCAACTCTGGCACGTTGGGCGAATTTCCCGACCCGAGTTGCAACCTGATTCTCAGCAACCTGTTGCACCCTCGGCCATCAAGCCGGAGGGTGCGCAAACTTTCATAGATGAAAAATCCGGCTTGGTCGAAGTATTAGAACCGAGAGCTCTCTCGACGGACGAGATCCCTGGCGTTGTCGAGCAGTTCCGTCAAGGCGCAATGAATGCCAAGCGGGCCGGTTTTGACGGGGTTGAGATTCACGGTGCAAACGGTTATTTGCTTGATCAGTTCATTCGCAGCAAGTCAAACCGGCGTACAGATGAATATGGCGGTTCCATCGATAACCGCCTGCGCTTTCCACTAATGGTGGTAGATGCGGTGGTCGACGTCTGGGGTGTTGACCGCACCGGGATCCGGGTTTCACCAACGGGAACCTTCAACGACATGCATGACAATGACCCGGTGGCGACCTACGGTGCGTTCGCGAAAGAACTCAATTATAGAGATATTGCTTTCATTGAAGTAGTCGAGGATTCCTTCCAGGGGAATGCATCAAATGGACGTCCGAAAGCAGTCATTCATGCGATTCGAGAGAATTTCAAAGGCGCCTACATTGCCAATGGCAATTATTCGGCTGAGGAGGCGCACCAAAGAATCGATTCGGGATTGTGTGACTTGGTCACATTTGGTCGATTATTCATCTCCAATCCCGATTTGCCAAAACGGTTTCGCGAAGGCGCACCACTCAATGATTTTGACGAAGCTACTTTTTATGGCGGCGATGAGCAGGGCTACACTGATTATCCAACTCTTGATTAATGGATGTTTTTAAACACAGGTTTGTCAGAGCTTGTCGACGAACTTTTTAGCCTAACTGAAATAAATCCAGCGGATGCAAAAAAGCCGCACCGCTGATTCAAGCGTAAATTTCAGTTTCTTTAGCAAAAACCATTTTGAAGATCAGGGTGGACCATGAAGGTGGTCTACCCTGATGGGTAAATGCTTCATCTTACAATTTGGCATCTGTAACATATTGTAATTTTGTGACTTTTTAATTTATGGCAAGCAAGTGCAGGTTTTGAAAAGCCAGGTTTTGTTAAGGTACTCTCAATTAATCGCCACCCGGTTAAGAATTAGGATATTGGCAAGATGCATCCACCAAAACAAAACTGGAGGCGCCTAAAATGTTTTGTCGAGGGCTGCCGTTTAAATACACCTCCTCATTGATCATAATCATCCTTTCAATTACTGCTTGTACACATATTCCTCCCAGGGCTGATGAATCTGGTGCACCCCTAAAAGATTATACTTATCATGCGCCATTACAGATAAATGATGGATGGCAAGTTTCTTCTTTGGCCGAAGAAGGTGTCAATGAAAAAATCATCAATAATATGATGGAAGCCATTTTTGCCGGTAAATATCCAAACCTTATCAGCATCGTTCTCATTAGGAATGATAGCCTCATTCTTGAAGAATTTTTGTATTACAATAATCGTTATTGGCTCCAGGAATTTAGATCAGCAGGAAAAAGTGTTACTTCTGTGTTAATGGGTATTGCTTTCGATAAAGGCTTTATAAAGGGCGTTGACGGAAAGCTATTAGATTTTTTTCCGGAATTTGATAAGGGTGCCAACTGGGACCCCAGAAAAGATAAAGTATCCTTGCACCATGTCCTGTCCATGAGATGGGGATTTGATGAAAGCGGTCCGGCTAATACCCTGATTTGGTATCCCGAAAATTGGATCAATAAAACGCTTAGCTTACCGCTCGTTAGTGAACCAGGGGAGGAATTTGAGTACCACTCTGCAGCACCGGCACTATGCGGGCCAATCCTTGAAGGAATGACAGGAATGCCTGTGACTGAATTTGCAAAGGAATATCTTTTTAATCCGTTGCAGATTTCGGATTACCTTTGGCATACATTGGCGGATGGGAATACATTAACAGCCGGAGGTATGTTCATGCGTCCCCGCGATATGGCAAAAATCGGTTATCTGATATTAAATCGTGGTCAATGGCATGGACAGCAAATTTTGTCTGAAGAATGGATCGACGTATCTACCAGACCCTACACTTCCGATAACGAACTGGGTTACGGCTATTATTGGTGGCTTTCCAGATATAAAGGTGGGAATCATTTTTACGAAACAATTTTTGCGGCAGGCCATGGCGGGCAGAGGGTAATGGTCGTCCCTGAATTGAATTTAGTGGCCGTTTTTACAAGCAAGCCAGATGACAACCCAAAAGGACATAAACGGATAGTCCAAATTATGGAGAAATACATATTACCTTCCATGTTAGATTAAGGGTCTTGATAGCCACCTTAAAGGCTACTCACAACCGTGGATATCTCCAACAACCTTGTAAACATCAACCCCCCATTTTTCCAACGATGTTTGAAAATAATCATAATGGGCAAAACCTTGCCAAAATAAAGGCTCAGGTTGTATCGTGGAGATTAACAAAGCATATCAGGGAGATTCCCATAATTTCTGATTGGTTATATGATCTCAATGTATCACAGATCGACCAATCCGACCGCCTGCCTGTAAATCTCAATGTATCAGACCTTTGGGGATTAATAGAGAGAGATTATCGTCCATGATTAATCATCCGAGCCAAACGCTTGACAGTACCACAATGTAGTCATAAATTTAACATTTATATGGTACAGAGGGTTCAATATTTAGCCCAAGTAACAGGATAACAAGGAGGATATTATCATGCGCATAGCAAAAGAAGATGTGCCAGTTCAGATCGATGTGCCCGGCGCTACAGCCAGGCAGCAGACCGAATTTGGCGACGTTACTGGATATGAAAAGATGGGGGCAGAATATTTTTCTTTTGGAGCCGGTACTGACATAACGGAGTTGCTTCATGGACTTGATGGTGACCGCTGTCAGTGTCCACACTGGGGTTACGTTGTGAAGGGGGCCATCACTGCAATTTACACAGGTGGAGAAGAAGAGACGGCACGTATCGGCGATCTGTTCTATTGGCCTCCCGGACACAGTGTTAGAGCGGAAGAAGAAACCGACATCGTGATGTTCAGTCCACAAAAAGAACACAGCGAGGTTATAGCGCATATTCTGAATAAGGTTAGCACCTGACACGCAGCATTCACTTTAGGTAGAAAAAATCGCCTATTGTGCCAGTTGCGAAGCTTTGTTTCTTCAACAGAAAACAAATACAAGCGGCCACGTGACATGAGCGGGTTGAAATTTAGTTGCGTGTGATGCTCGGCTTTAATCAAAAATACCTATCGTTCCAACTCATCAGAATTGGACGATCTCACCAAAGCCCGATTTCCAGAGACGGATTTCGGGTTTTTCTTCGTCAATCAGTATGCGTATGTTTTTTAGCGGTGAAAAATGGATTCACATCGATCTTGGCCGTTTCTGGTATAAAGCTGCACCTTGGAGGGTGGTGACAACTCCAACAAATCGGCAATCTAAAACCTAAGAAATAACTTGTGATATCCAATTTTTCTGAGCGTTGGCCTTCAACCATTATTATCCTATTCATGAAATCTGAAATCTTGGTCGAATAAACCATCCCAGTACTAAGCACAAGTAGGAAAAAAGATGTGGCAGTTGACACATTTATCTCAGTTCATGGGATAGCTCCGACTAATCACCAGGAAATGATTCGATTGAATATTGGAAATTTTCAGCCAATTCCGATCCCACCGTTCAAAAACGCAGTATCCTGCGTTTTTTCTTTGAACGCGAAAAATTCGTCCAGTCCGGATCGCAGGCCAATATTCTAAATCGAGAACGGATATCAGGATGAAAACGGTTCTGCAGTGTCTGGTTAATCGCCGCTGTCAAAAAAAGACCTGTCCACCAACCATCTCACAGGCAATTATATAGAAATCCATTAAAAAAAGCAGCAACCACCGTGTGTGACCTCCCTTGACCATTTTTTAATTTTTTTTTGGGGGATGATTGCTTTCAGATTAAACCATCTCTTTCATCTCAAACGAAAGTTGCCAGCAACCTTCTCCTATTTAAACCATTTACACCTGCTTTTATTCTCATTCAAAAACATCTCAAAAATAAATGGTCTCCCAGGCAAAGCGTCCCGAAAGGGATGCTTTGACGTCCATATATTATCATATATTATCATGTGTTCTTAAAATTTCTCCGGAAATCATTCTAATTCAAATGGTTACAAATTTCTGGCTTTTACCGACCCTGCTATCTTCTTTACCGACCCTGCTACATCATTTACCGACCCTGCTACATCCCTCGCTTTTCATTTCATCCCTGTTCCAGATCGCCTGATTATATATTTGGGCATTTTCGAATCGTCGCCTATTTTTTCGTAGGAATCAATGAGGCCATGTTCTTTTAGCGCCTCCAGGATATTCGTCTCAACGGTGGTGGCAAGATTTCTCTGGTTGCTATCCATTAACCCTGCGTATTCAGCGATGGTGGACAGCGTGAAAGGAATTTCTCTGAAGTTGTTGTGAACAAGCGCCCTTCGATAAAAAATCTGGGTGGAATCGTCCGTCGACTCAAAACCGTTTTGAGTTTGAAACCTATCGAAGCACACTTGATTAATAGTGACTTTCGGAACTGAAGGCCGCAGGATATGAACGATATCGTTAAAACCATTGAAAAAACGAACCGTGGTTCGTTTTCCACAATCCCATCATTTAAAACCTGGTATTTGAATTCCAGATTCCGTCCCCGACACCTATAATAGGATGCCCTTACGGCA
>Ga0316189_10003834_pt1 | contig 14558 bp, 9 predicted proteins | sample LowCovwburrow_MG_FD_204930 | JGI IMG/M metagenome (GOLD analysis project Ga0316189, IMG submission 204930) | Coastal sediment microbial communities from Maine, United States - Lowes Cove worm burrow | ecosystem: Environmental > Aquatic > Marine > Coastal > Sediment | place: USA: Maine...
CTGTGACAATGTCTGTGCTCCGGGGGAGAGCTGTGTCCGCGGCCTCTGCGCCCCTGAGTGCGCGGAGGATGAGCAGCTCTGTGGCAACATCTGTATCAACCCCGTCAATGACGAGCAGCATTGCGGGGGATGTGACGCGGCTTGCGATGACGGGAGAGACTGTGTGTTCGGCCAGTGCGTCGACGCCTCGATAAATCATGTGTTGATCGGAGGACAGAGCCTCTCGATCGGCAGCAACGCTACGGTGGTCTCGACCGAGCAGCCCTATGAGAACCTCATGCTCAACACGGGAGTCCGAGCGGGGACCAGCAACCTCACCAGCTTTGTCCCGCTGATCGAGACGCAAGAGGGGAAGTTTGGCGAGACGATCGCCTCTGGCATGGCCAACCTTGTCGCCGAGCTTGAAGCGGCGGAGGAGCGCTCCTATGTGATCTCCGCCTCGGCGCATGGCATAGGTGGTCAAAACTACGTCAACCTCAAGAAGGGCACCAACTCTTTCTCGGCGGGGATGACTCAGGTCCAGGCTGCGACCGAGATCGCCGCGGGACAGGGCGATACCCTGGCGGTCCGCGCGGTCGCCATCATTCATGGCGAGGCCGATCACAAGGGCGGAACCGCAATCTATGATCAGAACCTCCTCGAATGGCAGTCGGACTACGAAGCCGACATCACCGCGATCACGGGTCAGACCTCACCGGTCCCGCTCTTTCTCTGCCAACTCTCGAGCTGGTCCAAGTACGACACCGCAACTTCGCTGATCCCATCAGCTCAGCTCGCCGCCGCCGATGCTCGCCCGGAGCGGATCTACGTCGTCGGTCCCAAGTACTTTCTCCCCTACTCGGACGGCGTTCACCTCACAGGGCATGGAGAGCGTTGGCTTGGCGAGTACTACGCGAAGGCCTACCATCGAGTGCTGATCGACGGCGAGCCCTGGATCCCGCTTCGGCCTCAGGCGGTCAGCCGTGATGGCGCGGTGATCATCGCCGACTTCCACGTTCCTTCCCCCCCCCTGGTCTTGGACACCGAGAGGGTCAGCGACCCTGGGAACTTTGGCTTCGAATTCTGGGACAGCAGCGGCGCTCCTCCGGCGATCGTCAACGTTGAGCTCGTCGGTGATACTCAGGTGCAGCTCACCCTTGCAGAGGAGCCGACGGGCGACAATCAGCGTCTTCGCTACGCCTACACCGGGCAACCGGGGAATCTCGCAGGGCCGATGACCGGAGCTCGGGGGAACCTCCGGGACTCCGACCCAACGCCGAGTCGTCATGACTACGGACTCTACAATTGGGCTGTGCACTTTGATGAGACCATCGACTAGCTGAGCGGCCCCGCTGCGGGCAGGCCCCAGCACCTCGCGATGAAACCGGCGTTGGGTGCTCGACGGTGTCGGCGGAGACTGGCGCTAGCCGGTGCTGAGCTCGTCCCTCCGCCAGAGGTCGGCCGGGGGATCGAGGGCTGAGCCGCGTATCTCCGGGACAGAGATGCGGGGGTGCTCCCTCTGTCCTCCTGCAACGTCGGCCTCAACGAGCGGCGTCGGCAGCTTCGCGGCCTGACGCAGTGGCCGAGTGCCGAGCGCCGAGCGCCGAGATCGTCGATGAGGCAACCGCATTCGCGAGCGAGGAGCGTCCGGTGACCGACGGCGCCCTGCTGAAGAGCGGCTCACCGGCGAGCCGCTCTTCATCGAAGAGGTTTGATCTCCGGGCGATCGCATCCCCGCCCCCCTGGCGGCCCAGCGATGCCAAGTCAGTCGTCGTTGTCGCGGGCGGTCAGGCGGCTGAAGCTGCACATTCGGCCGAAGCGCTCGCCATCGAGAGACGCGAGCACTCACTCGAGGGTCTTCGCCGCCCAAGCGGTGTCACTCCGCCCGCCTCGCCGGCGCTTCGAGGAAGCGCCCTCACCTGGCGTGAGCCGGAAGGGCCATGTTGGCAGGGTCAGCGTCGTCGACAGACCCCTTGAGAGGCGCGCGTAGTGCTCTCGAAGGTCGAAGCTCTCGACGCGGTGCAACGCCCAGGTGAAGGCTGGCCGCCGGCTCAGGTCGAGGATCCAGCGGGCCCTACGCGCAGCCTCAGCGTCGATCTTCGCGACCAGCTCTGGCCGGTCCTGTGGATGATCGATCATCAGCATCCCCTGCCGCCATGCATCTTCGCGGTAGAGCCGAATCACATGATACGTGAGCCAATCGTCGACCCCGGCAAAGGCGTGCTCCAGCAGACGAAGCCCCGGCGCGTAGCGGGACACGATCTGGACCTGGATGATCTCGATCGCCCCTCGGATCGCGGTCAGGATCCGCCTGTAGTCCCGGAGGCACTGTGCACGGCAAAGCGGGCCCACGAGCTCGGCGAGGGCGAGCGGGAGATCGTAGGTGATGTGGGCGTTCATCCCGAGGAGAAGGTCTTGGAGCACGACTGTGTCGGTCGCCTCGAGGGCGATCTCCCAGCAACGGGGGGAGGTCCCTCCCCGGGCCTGCTCCGAGAGGGCCTGGCGGTAGTACTCGGCGAAGACCGCCGTCAGCTCGACGACCCAGCCGGGGTCGTCGAACACCTCTGCGTCGATCTGGGCGTCGATGCTCGAGGTCATCCACGCATAGGCGGTCGCGAAGATCGCCCGGCGATCGTCCTGCTCGGCGAAGCGGGCCTCCAGCGCGAAGAGGCTGCCGCGGATCGACGAGCCCGTCGTCCACGGTCTGTGGAGTAGGTCGGTCACCACGGCACTGTGGCGATGCGATCGTCGCCGGGGAAGCCTGAGAGAGATTGAGCCGCCAGCAGCCCGCCGAGCACCGCGGACTCCATCGCCCCGCAGTTGAGCCCGTTGCGCGTCCAGTCGCCGGCGAGATAGAGGTTCGGGAACTCGCCGTCTGGATCGTGCGGGGAGAGTCGGTGCGCGGTGCTCCCAGCGACAGAGAGGACGTAGCGGTCGCTCGGGTAGATGTTCGCCCGGACAAATTGTGCGTCCAGTCGCGCCTCTCCCTCGGCGGCGCTTGTCCGACGGTCGACGAGCTGACCCCAGGGGAAGGTCTCGCCGCGCAGGTCGGGGAAGAGGGTCGGGATCAGGTGATCACGGAGGAGCGTGTGCGCGTGCGAGCGCACCTGCTCGTGCGGCGCGTGGGAGTCGAAGGTCGACTCGGGCTGGATCCAGCCGTGCTCGCTGAGATGCTCCGGCACGTCGTCATGGAGCGGGCTGACGAAGTAGGAGAGATGCCCCGGGCGCTCCTCCGCTCGCCAACCTTCGATGTCGAGAAGGTGGCTCATGTCCGCCCAAACGTTGAGGGGAGAGCGCTCGCCGTACCAAAAGCCGGTGATCGGCTGACCGCGCTCGGACCAGCCCATCGCGGACGCGCTCGGGCTCATCCAGACCTGCGCCGCCTGGGTCCGGGTCGTCCGGACGCTGCGCACCATCCTCCTCCACTTCGCGCTGGCTCGGATGAGATCGCCGCAGAGGTAGGGGAGCGCCCCGGCTGAGATCCCGAGGATGACGAGGTCGAAGTCCTGACCGCGGCGCAGCGAGAGGTGCTCCGCCGCGTCCCGGGCTGCGTTTGGCGACTCGAGGTCGACCCCGCTCGCCCGTAGGCGTTCGCCGTCGGCCAGCTGATCCCATAGCGGCTCTGTCGGCCAACACCCGACCCCGTCGAACTCGACCAAGGGCGCATAGGCGTCATCTCCTCCGCGGACCTGGGCCTGCTTGGCGATCGAGATCGTCTCGACAGGACCGAGACCCTCGCTGCGGATGGCGGTCACCTGGTGGAAGAAGCGGAAGCGGACGCCGCGGCGGCGCAAGACCTCGTAGAGGGGGCTTATCAGGACCTCACCGCACCCACCGTTGAACTTCCAGCCGAACGCGCCCTTGTAGGTGAAGAAGCTGCGGACGACGCCACGGAGGAGCGTCCCGGCCTCGTAGTTCGCCTGGGTCGCGTAGCCGGTCGCCGACGATACCCGGGTATCGCCGCCGACGTAGGCGAAGCTCGAGTCGTACATCACTCGCATGAGCACGCTCCCCAAGGTTCGCCCACCATCGTCGAGCACCCTCGGCGTCATCCACTCCCGAAAGTCTTGGTGGTTTATCACGTCAAAGCCGTGGTGGAGGACCCCATCCTCGATGATCCCGATCAGCGCCGCTGCGGCGAAGTTGAGGCAGATCCATGCCCGTCGGACGCGATCGTCGTCGAGACGGCCCCGCATCGCCAACCAGGCCCCCCCTCGTGTCCTTCGGACCAGACCGACGAGCTGGCGCTCGATGAGCCCGACCGTCCCAGCGCGGACTCCTCGGAGGATCCCGCGCCCGAGCGGTCCGCGCCCGAGCGCGTCTGTGAGGCGATCAAACCTCTGCTGGGCCGACGTCGCGGCCGACCACGCGCCGAGGGCCGCCTTCGACGCGCCGTGGAGCGCGGTGAGCAGCGGGAGGAGCTGCCATCGCACCTTGGACTGCCCGGAGTAGGGCATCGGCGGGTGCTCTGGCGGGGCGATGAAGTTGAGGTCGATGAAGCCGAGGGCGAGCTCGAGAGTGTCCCACAGCGGGAGAAGTGCGTCGTCGAGGCCGGGCTCGAGATCGTTGACCGGGTTGAGGATTCGCCAGGGGCGCCGCTCTCCGTCCACCTCCTCGATGAACATCGCCGAGCTCTCGGGTCGAAAGGCCTGGTCCCAACGGGCGAGCGGGTGGCTCTCCGGGCGAGCGAGCTCCCCGTAGACCTCGCGCATCAGGCGAAATGCGTTGTCATAGAAGCCGAAGAAATTGTGCAGGCCGTGCTCTTCGATCCGCCCGTGGTGCGCGGGCTCGGAGGCCCGACTCGACGCCCCCTTGCCGCCGAGGCGCCAACCCGGCTGGTAGACGGTGATCTCGAATTCACAGCGTCGCGGGTTATCTGGGTGGGTCAGGGCGTGGACCGCCGAGAGGGCGCCCATGCCAGACCCCAGCACAGCGATCCGCGTTTTCTTCATCGAGGGCTGCTCCTGAGGGGGGTCAGGGCGAGATGCGCCCCACAGATCGCTGGGTCTACCCCGGAGCGAGCACAAATGCCACCCGCGTCCGGGATGGCGAAACCGCTGAGAAGCCGCCAAAGTCGAGCGATACGCTCAGTATTCGCACGCTGGACGCTGACGGAGCGCTCGGCGATCTCGATCGAGCACCTCGCAGTCGCGCAGGTCGACGAGGCTGAGTACGTCTGCATCATCGCGCACTGGACCGCGGAGGAGCACATCGCTGACGCTACCCTCACAGGCCGGCGTCCGGCGCAGCCGTCGCCGATGAAGATGTTCTCAATACAGGCACCTCGTACCTGCTCGAACGAGCATGTCATGGGATTTGAGAGGTCGACGATGCGCCAGGGCGCGCTCTTCACCTTGAAGACGACCCGCGAGGCCTCGCGAGGCTCGTTCAACGAAGGGGGGGCCCCTGGAGGCCCATCGAGCGCCCGCGCCCCTCGCTCAGCAGGGACAGCCGTAGACCGGGACCTGGAAGGTCACGTCGCCCTCCCACCCCCCAGGTTCGGGCTGACCGGCGAGGGATAGCGTCTCGCCCATGCCGTCGCCGGCGATCATCCACCGCAACGACTCCCCGTTCTCATCGTCGACCCCGCGCTCGCCGAGGAGAACGGTGATGTCAAAGTCCACGTCCCGGGCGAGGCGCCGGAGCTCCCCGTCGCCGACCTCAAAGAGCCACACCGCACGGCCGTCGAAGCCCTCGCCGCAGACCGCCCCACGGTCGCGAAGCTCGACGATCAGCAGCTCACGATCGCCGTTGTGCTGCTGCCAAGAGTGCACCTGGAGCTTGGCGTCGACAAACCTGGAGAAGTTGTCGGTCTCAGCCCGCGCGGCCGCCGAGAGCCCGCGTCGGTGCTCACGGTAGGCCCGACGCAGCAGCTCAAACTCGGGCTCAGCCGCGAGCTGCGGGATGACCGACGAGCGCAGCTCCTCGGCCTCCTCGGGATCCATCGCCGCCCGCACGTAGGTGATCGGCGGCGAGGCCTCGGCTGGCCAGGCGATCCCGTCGGCGCATGGGCGCGGCCCTTCGAGCTCGGCGACGAGGGCCAGCGGATCGCTCATCGCCTCCTCGACTCGCTCCCGCCGCCCGGCCCGTGTCGTCGGCATCGCCCGGCCCCACTCGTCCTCCACGTACTCCTCGGCGTAGAGCGCGAGACCGCCGACCTTCGCCGCACAGGTGCCGCCGCCTACCTCGTGGACGACGACCTCCTGCCCAGACACTCGCCCCATCGCCGCCGGAAGACGGTCGCGAACCGCCGACCGCCGAGCCCAGAGCCGCTCGACGCCGACACCGCCCCGCACAGGTCCACGCCCCCAGGCGGGCTCCGGGAAGGACGAGAGGAAGAGGTCGCCGCCGCGGACGAGGAAGAGCGAGAGGCCGCTCGCGCTGCGGAGAACCATCAGATCCTCTTCATCGTCCGCGGGCCCGGACGCCTCGGCGATCGTTGGCTCCGGCGATGCGCTCGTCGGTTCGAGCGGACACTCGCGCACCTCTACAAGAGGTGTCTCATAAGGCAGGTTTATGTCGAGGTCGGACTCGGCGACGACGACCCCCCCCCAGCGCTCGACAGTCGCCGGCCCGGCACACTCGGCGGCGCTCCAGCGCTGCGAGGCCGCCAGCGTGAGCGCGAGGGGGGCGATCAGGAGCGCGCCGACGGCCATGGTCTCGAGGTTGTTGCGTGGCATCACCGGGTCGAACGCGACGGGGCGAGCACCTCTTCCCGAATTCGTCGATCGATCAGCGCCACCGCTCCGGACCGACGGGCCGCTCGCGATCGGCCAGGGGGCTCATCGGCCGCGGAGCGACCGTCACCGCGCACCACGCAAGGAGCAGCCGCCGAGCGGCGCCCTACGTCCGCGCGGTCTCGTCAGACCGACCTCCCGGAGCCTGGTCACGACGCCCGCGGCGACGCTCGCAGACCAGCAGCGCAGGCCTATCGAGAGGTGGTCTCGTGACCGCTCGGGGTGAGGTTGAGGGCGTGCGGAGGCCCTAGCCGCGGGCTGCTAGAGGAGATGCCCGCGCAGGTCGTACGAGCGATCTAGAAGCGACCCTGGAGAACCATACCGCCACCGCTCGGGCCGAAGCTCGGGCTGAGGGCGATGTTCTCGCGTCGATTGATCCGGCGATGCTTGCGAATGCCGAGGGCGCCGAGGACGATAAAGCCGACGCCGATCGCGATCCCGCCGATCCCGAGGCCGGTGTATATCTTGCCCTTGCTCTCGTCGCTGAGGGGCACGAGCGAGCTCGACGTCGTCGTCGTGCCGGTCCCGTCGGTCCCGTCGTCGGTCGTCGTGTCCTCGTCAGCGAAGCGAGCGATCGCCGTGTCCGTGCTCTCGTCGGTCTGGAAACGGGGCTCGGTCCGCGCCCAGTAGAGCAGATAGGAGCCGCCGCCGATCACCGCGATCCCGCCGATGGCCGCCACCAGGGTCCAGGCCGGCAGAGGATCATGACGTTTGGCGACGTCCAACGGACGTCCGCCGATCGCCGTGTTGTACTCCGGCGGCGCACGCAGAAGCGTCATGTCCTCGCTCTTGTCGATCAGCTCTGTGACCTCAGCGAGGAGCGCACGGGCGTCATCGGTCTCGGCGTAGCCGTTGCAGCGAACGTCGTAGGTGCTCTTGCAGGCCCGCATGTAGGCGTGGATCGTCGAGCGCCCGGAGAAGAGCGCCTCGCGCTCGTTCGTCTCGGCGTAGACCTGCTTGTAGGCGTTGACCGCGTTGATCAGCATGACCGAGCGATCGACGTGGGTCTTCTTGCCCTCGGGGGTCCCCTCGAGGGCGAGGGTCCACAGCTCCCCGGCGGTCCGGTAGTTGCCCCCGTCGAAGGCGGCCCGGGCCTGCTCGTCGTAGTCAGCTCCGGTCGGCTCCGCCGGCTCCGCCTCGACCGGCGCCTCAGCGGGATCGACCACCTCGGGGTCGACCGCCTCGGGGTCGACCGCCTCAGCCTCGCTGTCGACGTCGGGCGGCTCCTCCTCGACCTTCTTTGACTTCTTTGACTTCTTTGTGGACTTCTTCCCCGACTTCGGCTTGGCCACAGCCTCTGTGGGGACCGCCCAAACGGCGGTCATCGTGGTCGCGGTGAAGAGGGCGATCGCTGTCGCCCCCGTCCCGCGGCGAAGGCGCGCGAGGAGTTTCATCAGCCCCAAGAGGATCGCTAACCCCACCCTCGAGCGCAAGCTGCTCGCGTCACCGCGCGATGCGCACGCGCTCGCGTGTGCTCTCGCGCCGAACGCCGGCCGCCGGGCCCAGACCATGACCCCCAGACCGCCCAGAAACGCCATTGACCGGCCTAGACCGCCCCTGAAGTCCACGGATGCGGCCTAGGGCGCCTGGACCTCGCGGGTCCCCCGGGTGCCCCCCCCAAACCGCCCCAGACCGCAAGCGAGCGGACACAGGGGTCTTGACGCGACGTCCTCGGCGGACCTCCCCCCTCGGTTTGGCCCGTTTCTGGCGGTCATCGGGCCGAATGTGCTGTCCTGCCGAGCGCCGTGGCCGTCCTCGAGAGCACCTTCATCCCCGACCGGGCCCGCGATGCGCGCGCCTCGAGGCCGAGCCGAGCCCCGGCGGTCGACCGTCGCGCCCCCGTGACCTCGGTCGCGACCGAGGACACCGCCCTCGATCGGCCGATGGATCCGTGGCTCTTCATCGCCACCGCGGCCCTCGCCTGCCTCGGCGTGGTCATGGTCTACAGCGCCGGGATCTACACGGCGAAGGCCAACTACGGCGATTGGGAGTACTTCCTCGGCCGCCAGGGGGTCTTCGCCTTGATCGGCCTAGGCGTGATGCTCGCGGTCTCGCGGATCGACTACCGGATCCTCCGCCGCTACGCCCGACACCTGATGGTCATCGGCCTCGTCGGCCTGGTCGCCGTGCTCCTGGTCGGCACCGAGGTCAACGGCGCCCGTCGCTGGCTCCGCTTCGGGATCAACGTCCAGCCGAGCGAGATCGCGAAGATCGCCCTCGCAGTGTTCCTCTCGGCGACCCTCGCCAAGCAGGGCGAGCGGGTCCGCGGCTTTGTCCACGGCTTCCTCCCGGTCATCCTCGTCGCCTCGCTGACGATGCTCCTAGTGCTCCTAGAGAAGGACCTCGGGACGACCATCCTCCTCGGCGGGCTCACCCTGACCGCCCTCTACGTCGCCGGCACTCGCCTCGCCTACGTCTTCGCCGCGATCATGCTGGCGGCGCCGCTGGTCTGGCATCAGATCGTCGGCGTCGGCTACCGCCGCTCCCGCTTCCTCGACTTCGTCTCCGGCGAGCACTCCTATCAGATCGACCAGAGCCTGATCACGATCGGCTCCGGCGGCGGCTGGGGCGTCGGCCTCGGCGCGGGTCGGCAGAAGCTCGGCTTCCTCCCCGAAAACCACACCGACTTTATCCTCGCGAGCATCGCCGAGGAGCTCGGCTACGCCGGCATCGCCGCGGTCATCGCCCTCTACGCCCTCCTGGTCTGGCGCGGCCTCAAGGCGGCCCAAGAGGCGCCCGACCGCTTCGGCACCTACCTCGCCCTGTGCATCTCCGTGCTCTTCGGCTTTCAGGCGCTGATCAACATGGGCGTCGTCTTCAACCTGATCCCGGCAAAGGGCATCACCCTCCCCTTCCTCTCCTACGGCGGCTCATCACTGCTGGTCAGCATGGGGGCTATCGGCATCCTCCTCGCGATCTCGCGGCGCCCGAGCCCCTGGAAGATCAGCGACATGCGCCGGCGTCCGAGCAAGCGCCGCGCGGCGACCAAGAGCGGGCGAGCCGCGAAGAAGCGCGGCGGCGTACGCCCGAACGTCCGCAAGACGACCGCCTAGGGCGTCAGCCCCTCGCCAAGAGCGAACTTCAGAGGAGAGCGAGACGTTCGGCACAGGATCCGCCGGACGATCGCCGCGAGCAGACGGGGTCCACGGAGAGGTCCCCCGTTCGAAGGTGAGCACACCTCCAGCGGCGGCGCAGGCTATCCTCGACAGCATGGCCGCCGACGTGATCGAGGAGCTCGAGCGCACCCTCGCCGACCTCACCCCGTCCGCGGGAGCCGAGCCAAGGGACCCAGAGGCGCTGGGCCTGTGCATGGTCGAGCTCGCCTGGGAGCTCGCCCTCGCTGACCCCCCCCGCAGCCACAAGCTCAACGCCCAGGCCGAGGCCCTCGACGAGGCCCACAGTCTCGTCCGGGTGCGGGCGAAGGCCCGCCGCAACGCCGCCTATCACGCCCGCTTCGCAGATGATCTAGAGGTCGCGCTGACGCTCGCGGGAGAGGCCGCAAAGCTCTCGGAGTCCCTCGGCGAGCTCCGCGACTGGGCCGCCGCCGAGGACACCCTGGCCAACATCCACAGCTCGCTCGGCGCCTTCGACCTCGCCCTCGCCCACAGCCTCAAGTCGATCGAGCTCAACCGGGCCTCGGACGACCGCCGCGGCCTCGCCTGGTCCTTTGAGAACGTCGCCCGGGTCCACCGTCATCTCGGCGATCTCGAGGAGGCCCGCCGCTGGCTCGATCAGGCGCTCGAGATCTTCGTCGAGACCGGACACTCCGTGGGTCGTGCCCGCAGCCTCTCGCTCCTCGCCAACATCCTCCGCGAGCAGGGAGACCTCGCCGGCGCCCAGGCGGCGCTCGAGCAGGCCCGCCCGCTCTGGGCCACGGCCAAGCTCAAACGTGGGCTGCGCTGGGGACACATCGCCCTCGCGCGGATCCTCCGCGATCGCGGCGAGCACCGAGCCGCGCTGGCTCAGGTCCGACTCGCCACCGAGGAGAGCGCCGAGGAGAGCGCCGAGGAGAGCGCCGACGCCGGCACCGCACAGCGCGCCCCGACCGACCTCCTCGCGGCCGCCTCCGCCTGCGAGGGCGCGCTCCTCCTCGACCTCGGCCGAACCGACGAGGCGGAGAGCGCCCTCCTCCACGCCCTCGCCCTCGCCTCTCCGGAGCGCCGCCTAGAGGACATCATCGACTGTCACGCCCTCCTCGGCGAGCTCTACGAGGCCAGCGATAGACCCGCGCGAGCGCTCGCCCATGTCAAGGAGCGGCTCCGCCTGGTCGAGACCCGCAACAGCCAGGAGATGCTCGCCCGCGCCCGCAACATGCAGCTCGGCATGCGGGTCGCCGCCGCGGAGCGCGAGGCGGAGGTGACCGAGCGTCTGCTCTACGGGATCCTCCCGCGGACGATCGTCCGCGAGCTCAAGCTCTACGGCCGGGCCGAGCCTGTCCTCCACGACGCCGCGACGGTGCTCTTCACCGACATCGTCGGCTTCACCAAGATCGCCGAGGCTTGCGCCCCGCAGGAGCTGGTCGCCGCGCTCGACGAGCTCTTCGGCGCCTTCGACGAGGTCGCCCACGCCCACGGCCTGGAGAAGGTCAAGACGATCGGCGACGCCTACATGGCGGTCGCCGGAATCCCCGAACCGAGCCCCACGCACGCGATCGACGCGATCCTGGCGGCCCTCAGCCTGCGGGCGATCGTCGTCGGCTTCGCCGCTGATCCCGACAAGCCCGACTGGCGGGTCCGGATCGGCGTCCACTCCGGGCCCTTGATCGCCGGGGTCATCGGCCGGGTCAAGCCGGTCTACGACGTCTGGGGAGACACGGTGAACGTCGCCTCGCGGATGGAGTCGAGCGGCGCCGCAGACCAGGTCAACCTCTCCGACGCGACCCACCGCCTGATCGCCCGCTACTTCGAGAGCACCCCGCGGGGGCAGGTCCAGGCGAAGAACAAGGGGCTCATCGACATGCATTTTGTCCACCGCCTGCGGCCCGAGTTCTCCGCCGACGGGGCGGGCCTGGTCGCGGCCCCGAGCCTCTACGAGGCCGCGACAGAGGGCCGCGCAGAGGCTTGACCGAGGCCTGTCGGGACCTCACCATCGGCGCCCATGGACGACCGCGACCGTCAACTCCCGGCCGTACCGACGAGCTCGACACACCGCGTGGACATCCCGCCGGCGGCGATCTACGAGCGCCTCGACGCCGATGAGCAAGTGATGATGGTCGAGCGCTTTCCCCCGCGCAGCCAGTCCAAGCACGCCTTCCTGGCGATGCGGACCCCGACGGGCTTCTCCGTGATCCAGAACATCGGCCTCAGCACCCTCGACGGCGGCGCGCCGATCGTCCGCCGTTTCCACATGGAGGTCCGGATCCAGCCGACCACCGAGGGCGCCCTGGTCGAGGCCACCTTTGAGCGCGGCCCCCAGCTCCGCCAGCTCCGCTACGTCATCCTCTGGGGATCCGCCATCGCCTGGCTGGCCGCGACCGGTGTGACCCACCCAAAGCTCGGGATGGTCTTCGCGCTCCTATTCCTGACCATACCGGCGCTGGTCTACGACCGAGCCAAGGCTCGAGGCTCGCGCGAGGATCGGATCGCCCTGCTCAACCTGATGCAGCACCTCCTCGGATCCGCCGTGATAGGTCAGAGCCCCGCCGAGCAGACCCCCTACCGCGACGGTCACCCGCCCCTGCCGCCGAGCGCTGAGCCCTCCTCATCCTCTTCCTAAGAGACCTAGGTGAGGGCCCCGACGGCCCCCGCGAAGGGCCGCCCGACGGCCGACCGCGACCGCTAGCTCCGGCGACGGTCCGCCTCCGCCGACCCTCCACGCTCTCCGATCCAAAGAGATCATGAGAGCCGCGAAGGCGCCATTCACAGACCGGCAGACGCCCGCTCTCCGCCCCTACACCGGGCCCTGAGGACAGCCAGGCCTTGGCCGTCCTGATGGCACCCCCCGGCAAGCCGAGGGGGGGGGGAGCTACACGCCGACGCGAAGGGCTGCTATGTCCTCCCCATGCGCATCGACTCGGTCCCCGGCAACACTCAGCGTCTCGACGGCGGCGCGATGTTCGGCAACTGCCCCAAGGCGCTCTGGCAGCGCTGGTCTCCGCCGGACGAGGCGAACCGGATCCCCCTGGCCTGCCGCTCGCTGCTGGTCCGCGAGGAGAACGGTCGGACGATCCTCTTTGAGACCGGGATCGGGGCGTTCTTCGAGCCCAAGCTCCGCGAACGCTTCGGCGTCCAGGAGCCAGAGCATGTCCTCCTGCGCTCGCTCGAGGCGCTCGGGGTCGCGGCCGCCGACGTCGACGTCATCGTCCTCTCCCACCTCCACTTCGACCATGCCGGCGGACTCCTGGTCCCCTACCAGACGGCCGCCGACGGCTCCGCGGCGCCGCCCGCCCTCGCCTTCCCGCGGGCGAGCTACGTCGTCGGCGAGGCCGCCTGGCGACGCGCCAAAGAGCCCCATCCCCGGGACCGCGCCTCCTTCATCCCCGGCCTCTGCGATCTCCTCGAGGGCACAGACCGGCTAGAGCTGGTCTCAGGCCCGACCTCGACGACCCTCGGCGAGGGGATCACCTTCACCCTCTCCGAGGGACATACGCCGGGCCTGATGCTCGCCCGGATCGCCGACGGTCCCGAGGGCCCGATCACCTTCATGGGCGATCTTGTCCCCGGCGCCCCCTGGGTCCACCTGCCGATCACGATGGGCTATGACCGCTACCCGGAGCTCTTGATCGAAGAGAAGCGGGCTGTGCTCGAGCGGATCGAGGCGGCTGACGAGTGGATCTTCTTCACCCACGACGCCGAGATCGCCGCCTCGCGGGTCCACCGTGACGAGCGCGGTCGTTTCAGCGCCCGTGATCCGCAGCCGGAGGTCCACTGGTCGTAAGGCCAGGTAGACCCCTTCCACGCCAGGATCGCCCCAGCCTCGGCGTTCTCCTGGTGGTCCGGGCGGAAACCAGCGATCCTCGCCGACGATGACCCCCCGGAGCCGACCCTCCCCGCTCGCGCGAGCGATCGTCGCGCTCAACGCGTTGACCTTCATCGGCCTGGGCATCGCCTTCCTGATCTCGCCGACCGAGATGGCCGCGATCGTCGATCTCGAGGGTACGAGCCCCCTCGCCCGCAGTGACCTCCGAGCGATCTACGGCGGGATCGAGCTCGGCATCGGCGCGCTCCTCCTCGTCAAGCTCCTCGACGGAGATCTGGCGCCGGCCCTTCGATCGCTGCTCTTCATCTTCGGCGCGATGATCCTCAGCCGCCTCTTCTCGCTTTTCGCCGACGGCATGCCTGCGCAGCCGGGCACGCTCCTCCTCGGGCTCGAGGTCGCGGCCTTCTCCTCCGCGGCGCTCGGTCTCCGGATGATCGGTCGACGCCCTCGCCGACCTCGACCCTAGGGGCCGACGGGCAGGAGAGACGCCTCGACCGAGGCCGTCCGCGGACGTCGACACCACGAGCTTCGCGCTCCGAGCCTCGGCCAAACCCCATCGAGGACCGTGCCACCGACATCGCGATGGCCGAGGCGTCCGCGGACGTCGACACCACGAGCTTCACGCGCTCCGACCCTTGGCCAGGCCCCGGGCGCTCTGCTAGCGTGCGCCGCTCCGATGTCCGCCGCCCTCCACCGTCGCACCCCTGTCGTCATGCCCTGGCCGCTGTGGACCGGAAACCCCTACCTCCCGCGGCTGATGGAGGCGCTCCTCCGCCAGGGGCTCACGGTCCGTCGCCGCCCCTGGCTCCGCCTTGGCGTCGCAGAGCTCCGCCGGGATCACTGGATCCACCTGCACTGGCCGGGCGGACCTATCCACCACCCCTCCCGCGCTCGCTATCAGCGACGGATCGACCGCATGCGTCG
>Ga0316189_10003835_pt1 | contig 14554 bp, 10 predicted proteins | sample LowCovwburrow_MG_FD_204930 | JGI IMG/M metagenome (GOLD analysis project Ga0316189, IMG submission 204930) | Coastal sediment microbial communities from Maine, United States - Lowes Cove worm burrow | ecosystem: Environmental > Aquatic > Marine > Coastal > Sediment | place: USA: Maine...
GAAAGCCGATTTCGATAATCTTCGTAGCCAAACCTGTGCTGCACCCGATACGAGTCATCGCGGGGGTCGAATAGCGCGATGGAGGGAAGCCTCACGCCATTGAACGTCGTGGTTTTCACCATCGTGTAGTGGGCCATGTCCTCGAAGACGAGCTTGTCTCCCACGCTAAGCGGCTCGTCGAAGGAATACGCTCCAATCATGTCGCCGGCGAGACAGCTCAGACCGCCGAGCCGGTAGGTGTGGGCGAGCCGGCCCGGCTCCGCCGCGCCCCGGATCTCCGGTCGGTAAGGCATTTCGAGCACGTCGGGCATGTGGGCGGTCGCCGACGTGTCGAGGATCGCGATCGGGCCGTCGCTCTCGACCAGGTCGAGCACGGAGGCTACCAGGACGCCGGCGTTCAGCCCGATGGCCTCCCCGGGCTCGAGGTACACGTCGACCCGGTGGTCATGCCGAAAATTTCGAACGAGGTCGACCAGCAGACCCACGTCGTAGTTGGGTTTCGTGATGTGATGCCCTCCGCCAAAGTTCACCCACTTGGCTTCGTCGAGCCACGGTGCGAACTGTTCTTCGAGCACCTCGAGCGTCCGCTCGAGCGCGTCGGCGCCAAGCTCGCACAGGGTGTGGAAGTGCAGCCCGTCGATGCCCCGCAGGTTCGCCTTCACGAGCTGATCCTTGGTGGCGCCCAAGCGTGAGCCAGGTGCGCACGGATCGTACAGCGGAACCTCGACCTCCGAGTGCTGTGGATTGACACGCAGGCCGAAGCTGACGTCTTTGGAGTGCTCATCGATGATTGAGCGGAAGCGGTCGATCTGCGACGGCGAGTTGAAGATCACGTGGTCCGAGTACCGGATCGTTTCGCGCAGCGACGCCTCGCCGAACGCCGGGCAGTACGTATGGACTTGCTTCCCGAGCTCCTCGCGCCCGAGGCGCGCTTCGTCTGGTCCGCTTGCCGCGACGCCGTCGAGGTATTTTCCGACGAGTGGGAAGGTCGACCAGGCTGCGAAACCCTTGAGGGCGAGCAGAATCGTCGCCCCTGCGGCGGCTTGGGCGTGCGCCAGGAGCTCTAGGTTGCGCTCGAGCATGGCAAGGTCGATTACGTACGCGGGGGAATCGACGCGTTCGAGGTCGAGCTGCTCACACGCGCGCACTACATCTCCTTCACATGCCAAGGAAGGCCTCGGACCGCGAGCTCCTTCAGGAACGGCTCCGGATCCAGTTGCTCGATGTTGAACACTCCGCGTCCGCGCCATTGGTTCGTCAGCATCATCTTGGCGCCGACCATCGTGGGCACGCCTGTCGTGTAGGACACCGCCTGCGCGCGCACCTCGTTCCATGATTCTTCATGGTCGCAGATGTTGTAGATGAAGACCTTCCGGGGCTGACCGTCTTTTCGGCCTTCGATGAGACAACCAATGCTCGTCTTGCCCGTGTAGTTCTCGCCAAGCGTCGACGGGTCCGGGAGCAGTGCTTTGAGGAACTGAATCGGGACGATCTCTTTGCCCTCGTACTCGATGGGATCGATGCTCGTCATGCCCACGTTCTGGAGCACGCGAAGATGCGTGATGTACTCGTCACCGAACGTCATCCAGAATCGAATGCGTTTCAGGCCGCGGATATTCTGGCTCAAGGACTCGAGCTCCTCGTGATAGAGCAGATACGCCTTGCGTTCACCAACACCAGGGAAGTCGAACATGCGTGACTCCGACATCGCGTCGATTTCCACCCACTCGCCGTTGTCCCAGTAGCGACCGCGCTGTGTAATCTCGCGGATGTTGATCTCGGGGTTGAAGTTGGTCGCGAAAGGGTGTCCGTGGTCGCCACCGTTGCAGTCGAGAATGTCGATGGTGTCGATCTCGTCGAAGAGCTCTTTGTGCGCGTAGGAACAGAAAACGTTGGTGACGCCGGGGTCGAAGCCCGAACCCAAGAGCGCCATGATTCCGGCAGATTCGAAGCGCTCTTGGTAAGCCCATTGCCATTTGTATTCGAACTTGGCCTCGTCCGGAGGCTCGTAGTTCGCCGTGTCGAGGTAGTCTACGCCGGTTTCGAGGCAGGCATCCATCAGAGGCAGGTCCTGATAGGGCAACGCGACATTGATAAGCAGGTCCGGTTGTACCCGTTTGATCAGCGCCACCGTTTGTGCGACGTCGTCGGCATCCACTTGGGCGATTTCAATCTCACGACCGCGGAGCTCTCGCACCTGTTTCTGGATCTTTTCGCAGCGCGCCAGAGTGCGGCTGGCAAGCGTGATTTCCGAGAACGTTTCGGCATCGGCTGCGCATTTGTGCGTGACGACCCCGCCGACTCCGCCTGCGCCTATGATCAAGACCTTGCTCATGGCCCCTGGTGTGACGTCGACGTTCCCCGTTTGCAAGCCAAGTCGCGTGACTTTCACCAAAGCTTGTGTTTACCTACTTCACCTCAAGAGGGAAGGGCGCAGCCGTTCTAATGAATAGAGCGATCGTAGGGTTGGACGTAGGGTCCACGACGGTGAAGGCCGTCATCGTCGATCCGGAGACGAAGGACATCGTCTGGAGCGACTACCAACGTCATCACACCAAGCAGGCCGAGTGCGTTCTCGACTTCATGGTGCGCATTGGGCAGGTTCTTTCCGAGCTCGGCTGCGAAGACATTCGCGTGTTCGCGACCGGTTCCGGAGCCAAGCCGCTCGAAGCGCCGCTCGGCGCCAAGTTCGTACAAGAGGTCAACTCCGTCACGCTCGCCGTCGAGACGCTCCATCCGGACGCGGGATCCGTCGTCGAGCTCGGGGGCCAGGACGCGAAGATCATCGTGTTCAAGGAGAACGAGAAGACCGGTGACAAGGCCGCCATCGCCTCGATGAACGACAAGTGCGCATCAGGGACCGGCGCGACCATCGACAAGTGCATGATCAAGGTCGGGATGCCCTCCGAGGAGACGTTGAAGCTCCATTTCGACGACACACATCTCCATCACGTCGCGGCCAAGTGCGGCGTTTTCGCCGAGACCGATATCGTCAATCTCGTGAAGACCGGGATTCCTTCCAATGAGATCATGTGTTCGCTCGCCGACGCGATCGTGATGCAGAACCTTTCCGTGCTCACGCGCGGCAACACGCTCCGGCACAAGGTGCTCCTGCTCGGTGGGCCGAACACCTTCCTGCCGTTCCTTCAAGAATGTTGGCGCAAGCGTATTCCCGAGACCTGGGATGAGCGCGGGTACGACTACCCCAAGGACGTGCCGATCGAGGAGCTGATTCCGGTTCCCGACAACGCTGCGCTCTACGCGGCCTACGGCGCGGTCATCTATGGCATGCACGAGCCCGCGCACGTGGGTGTGTACGAGGGCCTCGACGGCCTTCGGCGCTACATCACCGAGGGTCGCAAAGAGCGCCTTGGTGAGAGTGCGGGGCCTCCCCTGGCGCGTGACGACGCCGAGCTCGAGCAGTTCCTCGAGGCCTATGACATCCCCGTGTTCGTCGAGCCCGAGGTCACGACGGAGACGGTGCGCGCGGTCATCGGTCTCGATGGCGGGAGCACTTCGTCCAAGGCCGTGCTTCTGAGCGAAGAGGGCGAGGTCTTGATGAAGGCGTACGCCCTTTCGAAGGGCAACCCCATTCAAGACGCCAAAGAGCTTCTCGGCGAACTGCGCGGGCGCATGAATGCGAAGGGCGCCGAGATCGAGGTGCTCGGCTTCGGTGCGACTGGGTACGCAGCTGACGTTCTCGAAGAGTGCGTCAAGGCCGACGTGAACATCGTTGAAACGGTTGCCCACATGATGAGCGCCACGCACTACTTCGGCGACGTCGACGTCATCTGCGACATCGGTGGGCAGGACATCAAAGTCCTGTTCATGGAGAACGGTGACATCAAGACCTTCAAGCTCTCGAACCAGTGCTCCGCGGGTAACGGGATGCTCCTCCAGGCAATGGCCGATCAGTTCGGACTGCCCGTTACCGAGTACGCGGACACGGCGTTCAAGGCCGATCTCGCGCCGAAGTTCAGCTATGGCTGCGCCGTCTTCCTCGATACCGACCGCGTCAACTTTCAAAAAGAGGGCTTCAGCAAAGAGGAGCTTCTCGCCGGGCTTGCACAGGTGCTGCCGAAGAATGTCTGGCAGTACGTCGTCGGCGTTCCGCGCATGGCGGCGCTCGGACGCAAGTTCGTTCTCCAGGGCGGCACGCAGTACAACAAGGCGGCCGTCAAAGCGCAGGTTGACTACATCAAAGAACGCGTCCCGAATGCCGAGGTCTTCGTGCACCCGCACAGCGGCGAGGCCGGGGCCATTGGCGCGGCGATGGAGACGCTTCGCGTCGTCCGGCGACGCGGCTCTTCTACGTTCATCGGCTTGAACTCGGCAATCGACCTCGAGTATCAAACGAAGAACGACGAAACGACCACCTGTCACTTCTGCGCGAACAACTGCTCGCGCACGTTCATCGACGCTTTCCGCCCCGACGGCTCCACGAGCCGGTATATCAGCGGTTTCTCCTGCGAGAAGGGGATGGTCGAGTCCAAGGACGCCATGGAGGCGCTCGTCAAAGAGCGCCGGAAGATCATGAAGGAGTTTCCGAACCTCGTAACCTACGAGGGGTTGAAGGCCTTCAAGCGAGTCGCGCACGTTCAAGCGATGCCGGATGCAGGCACTCCCGTAGAGGACGTCAAAGTAGAACGGAAGTTCTTCGGCGCGATTGAACGGAGCAAGTTCACACGCACTTTCGAACGCTCATCAGAGGAAGCGGCCAAGAAGCGCGCGCAGTGGCGGGTGGGCATTCCCCGGGTGCTCAACATGTACTCGACCGCTCCGTTCTTCCGGACGTACCTCGAGGTGCTCGGTGTGCGGCCCAAGAACATCGTGTTCAGCGACCCGAGCTCCGAGGAGATGTTCGCCGAGGGCGGCAAGTATGGCTCCGTCGACCCTTGCTATCCTTCGAAGGTCGCCCAGGCGCATTTCCACCAGCTCTTCTTTCACAAGCACGAGCAGTCACCGTTCGACGCCATCTTCTTTCCGATCCTCACCCACGTGCCGAACTTCGTCACCGGAACGGTCGACAATGCGAGCTGCCCCATCGTAGCGGGCACGCCGGACGTCATGAAGGCCGCGTTCACCAAGGAGCAGGATTACTTCGGCAATCGCGGCATCGAGTACTTGGCGCCGGCGTTCAGTTTCTCCGAGCCGACGCTGCTGAAGCGCGCGATGTTCGAAGTGTTCGAACGTGTGCTCGGCGTGACCGAAGACGAGAGCGATTTTGCGACCCAGGAAGGCCTCGCTGCGCTCGAGCGCTTCGACCAGGACCTGCAAAACAAGGGCAGGGCGATCCTAGATCAGGTCGAATACGACAACAAGATCGCCATTCTCGTGCTCGGCCGCCCATACCATCTCGACCCCGGGCTGCATCACGGAATCCCGGATGAGTTTCAGGTATTGGGCTACCCGATTCTGAGCATGCGCTCGATCCCAAAGGACCGGGAGTGGCTTCAGCGTTTCTACGGCGACGAAGAAGAAGACGTCCTCGGCGTCAACGACGTGTGGCCTGAGAACTACTCCGCCAATTCTGCGCAGAAGGTGTGGGCGGCGAAGTTCGCATCGCGGCATCCAAACGTCGCCATTCTCGACTTGAGTAGCTTCAAGTGCGGCCACGACGCCCCCACTTACGGCATCATCGACAGCATCGTGGCCAAGAGCGGCGTGCCGTCGTCGTCCTTGCACGACATCGACGCCAACAAGCCGGGCGGATCGATCAAGATTCGCGTGAAGACTTATGCGCACTCGTTGAAGCTTCGCGAGGAGCACCTCGAGGACGTCGCGTCGCGCAAGGTCGAGCTTCAACGGCGCATCGACGAGAAGCGCCTCGAGCTCTTGCGCATGAAACAGCAGCAGCTTGCCGGCCACCGGCGGGCTGACCTCGGGCTGGAACGGCAGATTCATGAGCTCGCAGACAGAGTCAACCAGTACCGCGTCGAACCGGCCAAGGCCGAGGAGGACGGTCTCGCTTCGGGTGCGGTATCGGAAGGCTTGGTTCGTCTCGGCAGGAAAACCAAGGACGGCAAGCTCGTCCGCGTGTGAAGGGGCTAGACATGGCTGATGGATTTGAGATCGACATCGAGAAAGAGCTCGCCGAATTCGAAGCTCAGGAGAGGGCCAAGCTCGGCCTCGACGAGAAGCGCGAGCAGTGGACCGACGCCATGGTCAATCCGTTCTTCTCCGCGAAAGAGCGGCCCACGACCACAATACTGAACGGTGGCCTCACGATGGCGCACGACGAGTTCGTTGCCTCCGCGCTCAAGGGCATTGGGTACAACACCCGGTCGATGGAGTGTGCGGACGTCGCGTCGCTCCGGTTTGGCAAAGAGTTTGGCAACAAGGCTCAGTGCAATCCGACCTACTTCACGGTCGGCAATCTGGTGAAAGAGCTCTCGCGCCTTCGGGACGAAGAAGGCCTCAGCACCCAAGAGATCATCGACAACTACGTCTTCCTCACAGCGGGCGCATGCGGCCCTTGCCGCTTCGGCATGTACGTCACCGAGTACCGCAAGGCGCTCCGAGACGCAGGGTTCGACGGCTTCCGCGTCGTGCTCTTCCAGCAGCAGGCGGGCTTCAAGCAGGCGACCGGCGAAGAGGTCGGTCTGGTGCTCAATCCGCAGTTCTTCATGGCGCTGGCACGCGGCCTGTTCGCAGGCGATGCGATCAACGCTCTCAGTTACCGCGTTCGCCCCTACGAGGTCGAAGAGGGCGCCACGGATCGAGCCATCGCAGCGATGAAACGCGAAGTGCAGGACGCCCTCGAGAAGAACGAGAGCGTGCTCCGCGCGCTCTGGCGCGGGCGCAAATACCTGGAAGCCGTCGAGGTCGATCGCCTTCGCGCCAAGCCGAAGGTCGCGATCATCGGCGAGTTCTGGGCGATGACGACCGAGGGCGACGGGAACTACCACCTCCAGCGTTTCGTCGAGTCCGAGGGCGGCGAGAACGACATCCAGATATTGGTGAACTGGCTGCTCTACACCCTTTGGGAGATGCGCCACGACACCGAGCTCCGCATGACCCTGCGCGATACGGACGAGTCGTACTACGGTCTCGAGGGCTCCGACGTGGGCTACAAGATGGCGGGCGTTTGGCTCGGCGAGCTTGCGCTCCGGGCGACGTTTGCGGCGTTCTGTGCCGCCTCCGGGCTCAAGGGGCAGAAGCTCCCCGACATGGATGAAATCGCCAAGGTCGGTCACAGCTTTTACAACAACGAGCTCCGTGGCGGCGAGGGTCACATGGAGGTCGCCAAGCTCGTGCTCAACGTCGCCCAGCAGAAGGCACACATGACGCTGAGTGTGAAGCCCTTTGGATGCATGCCGAGCTCGGGTGTCTCCGACGGCATCCAAACCGTGATCACCGAGCTTCACCCGGAAGCCATCTACTGTCCTGTCGAGACCAGCGGCGATGGCGCCGTCAACTTCTACTCGCGCGTCCAGATGTACATGTTCAAAGCGAGAGAGCGCGCCCGTCAGGAGTTTCAAGACGCCCTCGCGCATCACGGGATCACGGAGGCGCAGGCTCGCGAGTTCCTCGAAAAGAACTCGCGCTACGGGCACACGCTCTACAAGGCCCCGCACGTCGTTGCGGGAACGGGTGCGGACCTGATCCATGAGATCGGTCCGCTCGTCGGCAAGGGGAGGCTTGGCCGGGCCAAGGTGCATGCCACCCGCAGTGCGATGCGCACCATGACTTTCATCAAGCGTGACCTGCCGGCAGCCAAAGCAACCTACGACAAGATGAGTCCCTATCTGCCGTCACTGGCGCGGCTCCTGTACGTGGAGGGCAAGGAGAAACTCCCGGCCCCGAAAGACGCATGGAAGGCGCTCGTGCGACGGGTCGTGCCGAAGGCTGACGACGCCGAGGTCCCGACATCGCACGAGTACATCCCGGCCCCGGAGCCGCGGCAAGACTACGACGCGGAAACCGTGAAGCTGCAGGTCGTGGGCTGAGCTAGCGCTACGGCTTGGCGTGCGCCGGCAGGGTGCCCGTCAAGCTCTTCAAGAACGTGACGATGCTATTGACCTGTGCGTCTGTGAGGTCGCGGCCTAGCTGGTATGTCCCCATGACCTTCACGGTTTCTTCAAGCGTGGCGCGTGAGCCGTCGTGGAGATACGGCGACGTGAGCTCCACGTTGCGCAGCGTCGGGACCTTGAAGAAGTGCTTGTCCTGGTCCTTCTTCGTCACGTTGTAGCGCCCAAGGTCGGCTTCGGTAATCTCTGTGCCGCGGTCTTTGAAGTAGTCCTTCACGAGGCCCAGCTTCTGGAACATCGAGCCCCCGGCAAGGATTCCGGAGTGGCAGGCGGTGCAGCCGACTTCCTTGAAGGTCGCATACCCCTTCTTTTCTGCGTCCGTGATCGCTGCGTCGTCGCCCTTGAGGTAGGCATCAAAGCGCGATGGCGTGATCAGCGACTTCTCGTATTCGGCGATCGCGTCCGTCGCGTTGTCTTTGGTGATGCCATCTTGATAGAGCTTGGTGAACGCGGTCGCGTACTCTTCGTTCTTCTTCAAGCGCTCGACGACGTCCGGCCACTTGGCGCCCATCTCCGCTGGATTCTCCACGGGGCCTGCGGCTTGCTCCTGAAGGTCCTTCGCGCGCCCGTCCCAAAACTGAACGAAGTTGTAAGACGAGTTCAGGACAGTCGGTGAGTTGATGGGGCCGACTTGACCTCCAATGCCCGTAGATGTCTTGCGTGGCTCTGCCCCGCCATGCTCGAGCATGTGGCAAGTCGCGCACGACACCGTGCCATCGCCGGACAGCGCCGTGTCGAAGTAGAGGCTTCGTCCAAGCAGCACCTTGTCCATGTCGACGTCGGCACTGTCCGGAAGCGGAAGGATCGGCTCGGGAGGCGCGGCCGGCTTCTGTTCTTCCGCGGCAGCCTTTTCTTCCGCGGCCGGCGCAGGAGTTTCCTTTTTCGTGCACCCCGTAACCGCGAGAGCGGCCAGAACGATGACAACCCACTTCGCTTGCTTCATATCGAAGACCCTAGCACCCGGAGCGCGATTCGGTAGCCACTGCTATGCTGCCCAGCAGTGACGCAGCGACGCAGAGTGTACTTGGCGAGGCACGGGGCCGTGTCCTACTTCGAACCCGGGCAAGACCTCGGGGATGACGACCCGCCGCTCAACACTGAGGGCTTGGCCCAAGCCGAGGCCCTCGGACAGCTCCTCCGCGAGGCCCCAATCGATTTTGCGGCCTGTACTGGTCTCCGCCGTACCCGGCAGACGGCCGAGCTCGCGACGGCCCCGCGCGCCCTCGACATCACGGTCATCGAGGGTCTTAGCGAGGCGAAGACCGGCGATTTTCAGGAGATCGAGACCGCCGAAGAAATGCAGGCGACCTTCGTTCAGGCCTTCGAGAAAGCCGAGGAGCCCGGCGCGCGCTTCCTCACCGGTGAGACCTATGCTGACCTCTGGGAACGCGTCGCGGGCGCATGGCAGTCGCTGCTCGGGCGCGATGACTGGAACCACGCTCTCGTTGCCGCGCACGGCGTCGTCAACCGCACGATCCTCGCGCAGGCCCTCGGCGCAGGCCCCCAGATCTACCGGCGCCTCGAACAAGACACCGGCTGCCTAAACGTCCTGGACATCGAGGGTGTGGGTGACGACGCGCGGGTCGCGTACGTGCGCCTCGTCAACTTCACGCCCTACAACACATCGAAGGCCGGCATGCACGAGACGACGCTCGAGATGCTTTGGCGCCAGTTCGTCGGAAGCTAGTCGTCGCAGGCGAGCGAGCGGTATCCGCCGTTGTGATAAATGAGCGGGGTCGCGTCACTGGTGCGTACCGCCTCGACGCGGCCGATGTAGATCGTGTGGCTGCCCTCCCGGTGGGCGCTCGCGACCGTACATTCGAGAGAAGCCAGCGCGTCATCGATGAGCGGGGCGCCGGTGTGCCCTTCGCTCCAGCTGACGCGTTCCAGCCGCGAGTCCTCGTACTTCGAAGAGGAGAACAAGTTCGAGACCTCTTGCTGGTGGTCGGCGAGGATGTTGACGGCGAACACGCCACCCTCCTCGATGATCCCGTGCGTGGTCGAGCCCCGGTTGGCGCACACCAGGACGAGCGGCGGGTCGGCTGACACACTCGAGAACGCGGAGACCGTCATTCCATGGATCTTGTCGCCGGCGCGCGAGGTCACTACCGTCACTCCACTCGCCCATCCGCGGAGTGCTTCTTTGAATGCGTTTTGGTCGATCGGCATTGTGTTCTCGGCTCGAAAACACCCTCGAGCTCAGCCTCGGACGGGTCTAGGCAAAAATAGAACGTGTTTCAAGTCGACGCTCGGCTGTCCCCTCGTCGAAATTGGGCTAGTTTGCGCGCCCTATGCCGCAGCAGGCCTTTCTAAAGGGAATCCGAGGGTACTGGGACGCGCTCGGCCAGCCCGGCGAGCCACCTGAGCTCGGCGAGTCGCGAATCGATGCGTTCATCGACCTCCTGCATGTCACATCGGACGCCGAGCACGGGTTTCGCCTGTTGAAGCTGCTCGACTCTCCGTATGCCGGTATGGCCGCGGGCGATGCGACTCGGCCTTGGCGGCTCCACTGGGCGATTCAAGTTGGCGAGGTCGAGCCGTTCGTGGCGCCCGGCCTCGAAGGCGTGATCTTTGTCGCCGACACGATCGCCGATCACGAAGGTCGCCATCGCGTCTACACGCTCAAAGATGGAATGCGCGGCGACTTCGAGTTCGCCGACCTCGCGGGCGCGCTTCGCTGGATGACCGCGCAGGTCGAGCATGCGAAGGGCCGCATCGACGCTGGGGCGCTGCAAGAGGTCCAGAGCGATTCCTCGGCGCTCCTCGACGACGAGTGGGAGGAGGGACCGACCTCGGCGCTATTCATCGTCGAAGAGCTTCTCGACACCCCGCTGCAAGAGGCTTGGGACGCGATCTCGCGCGGCCAGTGGCCTATGGTCGAGTCCGACGGCAGCGATGCTCCGGTTGACCGCGAAGACGGGTGGCAGCGGCGGCTCTCGCTTTGGCTGGCGCGTCGGTTTCTTGCGAGCCGCAGCCTCGAGCTTCCGTCCGATATCGCGGTGTCCGACATGGATGCCGTTCACCGTTCGCTCGTTGATCATCTCATCGATTTCGAGCAGGCGATTCATGGCGGCGACGTGCCGCGAATCATAGACGAGGCGGCGGGAGGGGGCGATTCGCGCCTTGCTGCGTTGGCCTCCGAGTGGATCGAGCGGCACGACGGCTGGCGCACGGCCGCGAGCGTCCCGGCCCCCGATGAAGACGAGCCGTTCCAAGAAGAGCCGCCGCCGTTCCAGCACACGCCGTTCACCCGGAAACTCATGCACGCCTTGTCGATCTCGCTCGATGGCATGGTCGAACGAGGTGAGCTCGAGCTCGATGCGGACCGCAAGGAAGCGCTGCTCATCGAGCTGGTCACTGCGGGGTCCGACGCACGCTCGGTCAAACACATGCTCAAGAAGCTGACGTCGACCTTGGTCGACTCCGAACACGTCGAAGAAATCTACCCGAGCGATGACAAGATCCAGGATCGCCTGAAGGCAGACCTCGGCGGATGACCTCGGCTGCCTCGGCCGATCACCTCGTGGTGTTGCTGCATGGCTTGGGACGGACGCGGCGCTCGCTCGCGCGCATGGACCGCGCGTTGACGAGCGCAGGATTTGCGACGCTACGCCTCGACTACCCGAGCATGCGGCAGCCCATCGAGCAGCACGCGGCCGCCGTGGCCAAGCGGCTCGGGGAGATCCCGACGCCAAACCGGCTGTCCTTCGTGACGCATAGCCTGGGTGGGCTGATCGTCCGACAGCTCTTCACACTGGACGCACTGTCGCGGCCGACCATCAGCCGCATCGTCATGCTGGCGCCACCCAATCGGGGCGCGTCACTGGCTTCCGCGCTCGACAAGGGTGGGGTCGTGCGAAGCATCATGGGGCCTTCTTACGCGCAGATCGCGGAAGGCTATGCCGAGACGCTGCCAGTTCCGGATGTCCCGTTCGCAATCTTCGCCGGAGATGCCCCGGGGGTTCCGGGGGATGGCTTGCTGACCGTGGACGAGACGCGGCTCGAGGGCGCTGCGGAGCACCACGTCGTGCCTGTGATTCACACCTTCATCATGAATCACCCGGCCGTGATTCGAGGGACAACCGCGTTTCTAGGCGCCGCCCCAGACTGAGGGGGAAGGCCTAAGAACACCGCCGTCTCGGTCGTGAAGTGCACCCTCGCGGTCCGAGTCGAGCAGGAGCGGTCCATCGAGGTCGACGAACGCCGCCCTCGAGGCGAGCAGCATCGCAGGCTCCACCGCGAGTGAGGTGCTCACCATGCATCCGAGCATGATCGGCATGCCCGTACGCTTCGCCTCTTCCGCACAGAGCAACGCCTCGCTCAGCCCGCCGGTCTTGTCGAGCTTGAGGTTGATCATGTCGTAGCGCCCCGCTACCCGTTCAAACGAGCCTCGGTCGTGAAACGATTCGTCCGCACAGATGGGCACGGTGCGGTCGCCCAGCGAGTCGAGCGCTTCGTCTTCGCCGGCAGGGAGCGGCTGTTCCAACACGACGACGCCGAGCGCCGTCAGCTGCGGAAGCCAAGCAACGGCCTGCTCGACGGACCACCCTTCGTTGGCGTCGACGACCAACCTGGCGCTCGGCGCCGCGTCATGAACGGCCGAGATCCGCTCGAGGTCGGGTCCGCCATCGACTTTCACCTTGATGACCTCGGCCCGAGCGAGCTCCCGTGCGGCTTCGCCCATCTCCCGTGGCGAGGCTACGCTCACGGTGCGCATCGTTGCGACGGGTTCCGGGGGTGCAGGCAGCCCCGCGAGCGCCCATACCGGGGTCTCAGTGCGCTTCGCTTCCAAGTCCCAGAGCGCGCAATCGAGGGCGTTTCGGGCGGCCCCTGCCGCCAAGGAGCCGATCTGCGCTCTCGCCGAGCCGACTTCGAGCGCCGCCGCGCCGGTTTCGATCGAGGCGCGCACGGAGTCGACCGACTCCCCGTAGCGCGCATAAGGCACGCACTCTGCGCGCCCCACCAGGCCTCGATGATGAAGCTCCAGGACGACCACTTCGGCCGTCGACCGAGCGCCTCGGGCGATTCGAAATTCACCTCGAATCGGCCACGATTCCGCCCGGACCACCGCCTTCATGGCGACGCGCTATTCGACGCCCGTGGCTTCTTTGATCGCCTTCGGGCTCAGCGTCTTACAAACGAAGACATGCACATCCCACAGGTCGCGCGGCCGCTGTCCGGCCTCTTGAAGAAGCTCCATCGTCTTCTTGGCGGCCTCGTTGAACTGCTGGTAAGTCGTCGCGTTCGGCGCCGTGTCGTACTTCGGATCGATGTCGAGGATCAGCGCCTGCTTCTTGAAGAAGGTCGGCTTCACGAACACATGATCGGCGGGGTAGACCAACGCGGGTAGCAGAGTCGAGAGCGGCCAGGTGGCGCCGCCCTCGATGTCGAGTGCTGCGACCAGCGAGTCGAAACGAATCGGGTAGGTGCGCTCACCGTAGAGGAGCTCATAGAGCGACTGGGCGTACGTCTCTCGCATGTCTTCCGACAGGTTCTTGAAGCGCGTCGCCTCGGCCTTCTGCGTGGTGCTCTTCGTGCTCGTCAGGAACTCGTAGACCATCTGGTGCAGGTCTTCGTAGTTGTCGGCGTCGATGAGCTCCTGAAGGTTCTTCTGCGAGAGAAGGTCTTCCGCCTTCTCGAGGGCGGCGTCCTTGAGCTTCTCGGCGCCCTTGGTCCCCGGCTCTCCGCGCTCGGCCTTGATGTAGGCCTCGTCCTCGAATCCGACGGGGAAGAGCTTCATGAAATACGCGACCTGTTGCTCGAACGTGATGTCCGGCTTTTTGGGCGGCGCCTTCGACTTGCGCGTCGATCCTGGGGCCGGCGCCTGGTTGCGGCGGGCCAGGCGGTCGATACGGACGGCCTCGTTGCCTTGCACCTCGATGATTTCCATCTTGTGCCAGAAATCCGGGCGGAAGCTGCGCTCTGCGCCATCCTCGAAGAGGAATGTGCGCTTGTCCGGGATCTCCAATAGGAGCACCGAGCGGCCCCAGTCTTTGCGACTGACGTGCTCGAAAATTCGCGGTGGAACGGAAGGAGTAGTCTCAGCCATCGATTACAGTTCCTCGAAACTCGGGTAGAAGCGGGCCCCTGGGCCGCGAAAGCGAGCCCGTCGCATATCACGGACCTGCGACCCTTGCATCCGGTTGCGGTGCACTGGATGTAGCCGTAGGAGCACCCTGCCGCAAGTTCCCGTTCTCATTAGGGTTTGGCTAGAAATGACACGCTTCTCAGCAATAGGCCTCGGACCACTCGTCGCATGGGTCCCGCTCGCTTTCTTCGGATTGGCCTGTGACACGCCGCAAAAGACGGAGCCCGCAGCCGAGATCGAGTCGAGCGCCGGCGCGCAGAGCGATCCCAAGCTGCCCGGCGTCGTGTCGTTCGATCAGAAGCTCCAAGAGCGACTCGACCAGGCCCTCGCCGCCCAGGGGCCCGACTACGTGCCACGGACGCACCATCTTCGCGACGATGGAACGCCCCTCTACACGAATCGGCTGATCGAGCAATCGAGCCCGTACCTCCTCCAG
>Ga0316189_10003837_pt1 | contig 14549 bp, 8 predicted proteins | sample LowCovwburrow_MG_FD_204930 | JGI IMG/M metagenome (GOLD analysis project Ga0316189, IMG submission 204930) | Coastal sediment microbial communities from Maine, United States - Lowes Cove worm burrow | ecosystem: Environmental > Aquatic > Marine > Coastal > Sediment | place: USA: Maine...
CGAATAGACAGGGGTTGTGCTATTTCTGTTGGTAAAATGATGGCAAGGTTGTTCGACACGGCCGCCCCCCTCTTATCCCCACCAAGGGGGGGAGGAGGATAGGAGGCATCGGGGGTTCCTGCCCTATAAACCTGTTAACACTTTGTTAGCAGGGGGCGAATATCCCACACTGATCGACCAGCAAAAATCCCACTTTGGTAAAATAAAATGGGATTTTTGACCGATATGCAGGTCATATAAAGTAAGACTCTACACTGTGTGCTTATGCCTCTCGCCATCCCTTGATGTACGTCCAAGTTGCTCGCACCCGCGCGAACGGGGGTTCCGTTCTAGAGAGTAAACCCAGGTACCATTTAGAGAGCGTCGTGAAGTAGGCAAGTGCAGATTATTCGCGGAGCGGAAGGGCCGGGTTGGTCACCAGGCGAGTCAGGTCTGAAACCAATCAAAAACGTTCCGTTCTTACTGCGCTCCTAAGGAGAACGTTTTTTAGAACGTTTTTGGTTTTTACAGGCCAAACGTGCGTATGGTCCACGTGGACAGTGCTTGCCGCAAACCAAAGATGGACTCTGTCCACGTGGACAGTGCTCTCCGCAAACCAAAGATGGACTCTGTCCACGTGGACAATGCTCTCCGAAAACCAAAGTTGGCCTCTGTCCACTTGGACAATGCTTGCCGCGAACCAAAGATGGACACTGTCCACGTGGACAATGCTCGCCGCAAACCAAATTTGAATATTTCTCACGCCACCCCAGGGACCAGCCCTGCTTCAAACAGTCGTGAAATAATCCCTACAGAGTAGAGCCAAACACGGTTTCGGCGTTAAACCATAGTTCCCGTATGCGAGCCAATAACAAAAGGTTCCAAAAAACGTTCCCCTTAGGCACGCAGTCAGAACGGAACGTTTATTGGCCCCCGCTTTCTCATGCGGTTTGCGGAGGGTCAGCCCTTCTTCCCAGCTCTTTTGCACGTCGTGGATGCGAAAAGGATTGGTGAAGAAGCCTGTTCTCTACGATCCGTCGATTTTTCAATGAATTTGTTGAAGAAATGATTTCCTGTAAGGCCCTGCTGTTTCTATTGCGCCACATTCCCGAAAACCACAAACAGCTGGTCATCCCATGTACCCTTGTCCTCAACTCATGCTTGCGGCGCTCGATTATTCCGACTAAGTTAACCGAAGGAGCCAATTCAGGTTCCACCTTTTATTATGGAGGCGTTACGTTGCGAAAGTTCATGCTCCTGGCTACCACTCTGCTTACCGTTCAGGTTATGGCCACCAGTCCCTTCCTGGCCAATTTCGAAAAGAAAGATGTTGATATCAAGTCCATGGGAACTCTTGCCTTTGGGCCCGAAGGCATCCTGTTGGTGGGCGACTCCATTGGCGCCTCTATTTATGCTTTCGACCTGGGTGACCGAACCCCGGCCAAGCTGGAAGAACCCCAACGCATTGCCGATTTAGAAGAGCAATTGGGCAGTCTTCTCGGTGCACCCGCTGCCGATGTATTGGTCCATTCCATGGCTGTCAACCCCATTTCCATGAACACCTACTTCAGTGTTTCCCGCGGTAGGGCCAACTGGAAATCTGCTTGGGAGTTGCCCAACGATATCAGTAATGCGGATATTCTGGTGAAACTAACGCCCGCCGGCGTTTTCAGCGAAGTGTCGATCAAGGCACTGAGTCACAGCAAGGTGGACCTGCCCAATCCAATCAGCACCGAGGCCAAACACGAATGGAAGCAGACCAGCCCTCGCAGTGACGTGATTTCCGACATGAATTACCAGAAAGGCCGCCTCTTCGTGGCCGGCCTCTCCAACGAAGAATTTAGTTCCACCCTGCGGATTCTCGATTTTCCTTTTAAGGGCAGCGGCAATGCAACCGGAGTCGAGATTTACCACGGCGCCCATGGAAAATACGAGACTAAATCGCCGGTCCGGGCGTTTCTGCCCTATGTGGCCGACGGCAAGGATCATATTCTGGCCGCATACCTTTGTACCCCCCTGGCCGTGTTTGACGTCGATGAACTGCTCGCCGGGAAAAAAGTGCGCGGAAGAACCGTGGCCGAACTTGGCTCCGGTAACTTTCCGACCGGGATGGTCCGTTTCAGCAAGGAAGGTAAAGACTACGTTTTGGTCTCTCATTCGAATCGAAACCTGATGGTTTTTGACATGGACAGAGTTGTCAGCTGGAAAGAGGAGATCACCGAAAAGCAGACCAAACCAACTGGCTTACTGGGCACGCCGATCTCTGGAACCGGCATTCGCATGATGGATTCGCTCAGCAACGACTTCATTCAGATGATCGCGCGCTCCCCCAACGGCAAGTTGGAGTTGTTTGCCTACCCAACCCGACGCCTGGCGCGATGATGCTGTTTGCGTTGCTCCTTTTTGTGGGCGTCCAGGACACCCCCTACCAGTTGACGTATCAGGGAACCGAGGTCTCTTTTCGCGGCCTTGACCCTGATACGATGGCTGTTTTGCATCGCGATCCTCGCAACCTGGAATTTTGGCGGAAGATCTTCCCAGTCTTCTTCGGTGCCTTGCCCGAACCTGGGGGCTCCAAACCGTCAATCCTCGGCAGCTACCACGTGGAGGAGCAACAGATTGTTTTCAAGCCCCGCTTTCCTTTCTATCCCGGCCAGATGCACAGTGCCTATTTTGATCTGACCGGTTTCTACCGCAAGATAGACCCGAACAAAACGGGGCCAACCGTGAGCCTCGATTTCCAAGTGGCGGAGCGGGTTCTGGAGGCAAAAACGCTCGTTGCGGGTGTTTTCCCAAGCAGCAACCGCTTGCCTGCCAACCAATTGAAGTTCTACATTCACTTTACCCAACCCATGGCGCGGGGACAGGCCTACGATCACATCCGCCTCTTCGAAGAAAGCCAGGGCGTGGTGGCGGGCGCCTTCCTAGATGTAGACCCCGAGCTGTGGGATCCGGAATCGCGCCGCTTGACTCTGTTCTTCGATCCGGGCCGAATCAAGCGGGGTCTGCGACCTCACAACGAGGACGGCACCCCTCTTCAGGTCGGCAGACGATACCGCCTGGTGGTGGACCCGAAAATGAAAGATGCATCGGGTGCACCCCTGAAAAAGGCTTATGAGAAAGTGTTTGTAACGGGCGAGAATGACCGTCGTTCACCGAATTATCGAGACTGGCAGATTACGGTTCCGCCGGCAGGAACAAGCGCACCTCTGGTCCTAAATTTCGCTGAACCCATGGAGGCGGCCTTGGCCCAACGCATGATCAGCCTGAAAACGTCGCAAGGCGACTTTGTTCGAGGCCGCATCTCGCTGCACGAGGGTGAAAGTATCTGGAATTTTCGTCCCGATGCGCCGTGGAACCCTGGGGATTACACGCTTCACTTCGACGCGGTCATGGAAGACCTGGCCGGTAATCAATTACATCGCCTCTTCGATGAAGAGATGAAAGGAATACCGAAGGCAGAACCGATGCCTGGTCAACCCAAACGATCCTTCAGCATCCGCTAACATGTATCAGGTGAAATGCCTTCTAGCCGTCAACCCGCGCATAGCATAAAAATCCCTCGAAACAAAACAGGGCCAATTCCCGTTTTTAGAAGTGTACGCAATATTTAGGAGGAAAAACATGAAAACAAAAACAGGAATTAAATGTGGCCAGAGTGTTGAACCAGTCTTGGAACATGCCAAGGCCTGATCTGAAAGTCACCGGCCATGATAAGTGACCGCTCATCCCGATCATGAGGCGCCCCCAGTGTGAAACGCATTGGCCAGGCGTGCAGAAGTGCTGAAAAGGTGATATGGATGAACGGCCAGGTTTACTGACCATTTCCCGAAAGACCCCGTCTCCTCATTTACTTCGTGATGAGACTCCGGGGTCTGGGAAATGGGTAGCACACTCAGCTCTTCAATACAGGGCCTTCCACATAGCGGTATCGGGCTGCCACCGGAAAATACGGAAACGACCGGTTTGCCCCGAAACAACGACACACACCGTCCGCTCATCGCCGTCCGAGAAAACCACCGTCGCACTGCTTGCTCCCCTACCGCCAAAGACAAGGTCTGGAGCATGGGTCGAAGAAAGGGCACGCACCAGTTTGCCACTTCCCGTAGGATGAGGCAGAGGACTCGCGGGCAGATGATTGCCGATCTTCCGATTATAGCCGGCTTGCCAACTGCTCACTGAAAGGGTGCGCGTTTTGCCATTGGTGTCTTGCAAGCAGCGATAGCGGGTTTCCCTATCTGGGCTGAGCGCCATTCGAACAGGGGTTTCGGTTACCTGAGCCACATGACGAGCCAATGTCAGGTGGCCACTGAGTTCTGCGCAAAACGCACGGAACCGACTCTCTTCAAGTTGCCGGGAGAAAAGCGGGCAAGTCACGGACATCAGAAACAAGCTCACCGTTAGAACAACCATCAACTCGAATAAAGAATAAGCACGGATCACGATCCACCTCCAACGCATATTGCCGGGCCGAATCCCGGAGAAGGCTAGAGAATCGCAAGCCCTGTGCCAATTCGAAAAGAAAAAGAGACGTCCGTAAACACCTGAATATGAATTAGATAGCGGTTGACACACTTTCGTGAATAAAAAACAGGGGTGACAAGCCCGCTTTACACCTGAGCGTGTTTGAAATCGACAGTTTTTTCCCCAAGCCTCATTAAACCAAGGTGTTAGCGAACGCACCGACAGCAATTCTGAAACTGTCGGAAAAATAGGGAATTGGACACCCCCTCCCTCTCCCAATTCGCGCCGATCAGGGCGGTATCCGCGATTTTAACGTCAAACAAATATCAACATAGGGTTTATTGAACTATACTGATCATATGTGTAGTGAAGAGCGTTCTCCACATCTCCTAAGGAATTACAACAAGACGTGTAAATACGTGTTTGCATGAACGAGTTACCTGGGCAAGAACAGCCATCGAAGCCCTTGCGAAGAGTAGATGGTGGCTGGGAAGCATGGCATGGCGAGGTTCTATTGGAACGATCCGTCGCGCCGCCGGCAGTGGGGGAGATTGAACTCCAAGTACCCATATTGGTCCTTTTCGGAATTGGCTGTGGCGAACTCGTGCGTATCTTAAATGTGCGTTTGCCTGCCACCGTCCAACTGATGGTATTCGAGCCAGATATTGCTCTTCTGGCAGAGGTCCGGGCCGAACGCCACGATCTCAAATCCTTGGCCGACAAGCGCCTTTTGCTGTTCTCAGATTTGTCGTCCCTGTGCCTTCGCTTAAGCGCTTGCGCTATTGAACTCAACGTAACCCACACCTTGGTAACTCCGGCCTATGCCAGTGTTTATCCGAACCTGGTCGAGGAGTTTAAGACCCGAGTTCAAGAAAGTTGCCAGACCGCTGGTGCTCTGGTACGGTCAAGTAACGAACGACAGCAACGCTCTCTCGCCCATTTCCTCGCCAATTTGAGCCGGCGCGTTGAGCTGCCAATCACCCAGACCCTGCGCAAACTCTTTGCCGGTCGGGCGGCTGTTATCGTTTCCGCAGGCCCCAGCCTGGACAAGAATATCGCTCAATTGGCCGCACTTCGCGACCGAGTCGTGATCATCGCCATGAACTCCAGTCTTGGTGCCTTGCGGAAACAGGGCCTATGGCCCCACGTCTTGGTTTCCATGGAAAGCGAAAGCACATCCGCCGATCTCATTGGAAGACAGGACTGCCATCTCGTACTAGGCGACACCTCGCACCCCGACACCGTGGCGATACCTTCCAGGGGCACTTATCTCTACCAGGTCATTGATCCCTATCGGGCAAGATTCAACATGCAGGTCTTCGACAAGAATGAGGGGGGGCTGGAGACGGGACCTTGCGTGGCCAACATGGCCTTGAACCAGGCAGCTCTCATGGGTTGTAGCCCCATCATTTTGATCGGCCAGGATCTTTCTCGAACGGGCGGACGCGCCTACGCCTCCGGAACACGCTACTCCTCCGTTTCCTTCGAAGACGAGGGCGAACAAGGACACTTCGTCTACCCAGAAGGCTTCGGCTCCACCGAATCGGAAGGGAACCTCAATCGTTACCAACGCCAATCAGATGTGGTGCTGCGCATGACCGATGTCCCCGCCTGGGATGGAAAAGGGACCATTCGAACCACATTGGATCACGCACTTTTCCGTTCCTGGTTTTCTGACCATGCCCAGCAAATCACTGCAGAAACCCGAACGGTATTTGTGAATGCGACCGAGGGCGGCGTATGGATTGACAATTTTCAGCATTTGACCCTGGCTGAGGCCGAACGTTGTTTCCTGGCCGAGGCTGAATCCTTCAACGCCACCGCCATTCTTGATCAGCACTGGCAACACGCCCCCCGCGTCACGCCAGAGAACCTCACCGCCATCTTGAGTGACAGACGCCGCCGTATCAGCCATTTTAGGGCTTTCTGCGGCCGGCTCATCACCCGCGTTGATCGGATCCTGGCCGAAGGGGAGCAACCCCAACTGCTTGAGACCTACCAACGTTTAACACAGGCCATGGGCAGCCATATCGAGCCGGTGCCATTGGTTATCGGTGTCTGCGAAGCCGCCATCAACGAAATCAATAACCGCCAGGTCGACACGGTTGAACAACAATACCAGAACGCCCGCGAGATGTACCAATTGCTCCACGACAGCTGCGACCTGATCCTCGGCGCACTTTAACAAATTTTGAACACATCAATGCCCTCAATCCGTGCTACATTTTCCCATCCGTCGGACCAGACTTGTTCAGTGATCGCTGTAAATGTCGGGGATAACCATGCAGAGACCCAAGTCATCGCTTAGCCAACCAGTTCTAGATCGCATTGCCCGTTTCAGTGTCCACCAGGCAGATATGCTCGAGATACTTCAACTGGCGGCTGACCAGTGGGATGAACGGATCGAGTTCCAACCAGCGCGTCACGGCGGCTGGGGCCTTCGCCACGGGACCCATACCCTTGACTCCTCGTATAACCCGGATAATTCCTCCGAAAAATTCATCAACGCGGAGGACTTCACGCGGACCGATCTGGTGGTGCTCATTGGTTCAGGGAGCGGCAGCCTGCCCTTGGCGCTCATGCGCCGGTTACAGGCTTCCCAGGTTCTTATAGCCGTTATTGAACCCAACCCGAGCATCCTTCTAGGCATGTTTTCCTTTAACTCTGAGATCGAAAGACTGGACCCTACCCGGATCCAATTTTTTTCCTCGCTGCAGTCCTTCAAGTACTATCTCATCGACCTCAGTCATCACGGTGACCGGCTCAGCGTGCTGTGCACCGAAGCTTACCGACGCTCCATGCCGGAAGAAGTAGGGATGGTAAACGAGGCGCTTAAAGAAGCCATCCCCATCATGTTGGGCAATCGCCGTACCCGCACAACAAATACCCGTGTGCAGATCAAAAACCTGCTGAGCAACATCTATCGCAAAGACCGTTGTCCGTCGGTCTTCGCCTTGAAAGGCGAACTATCCGGTGTGCCTGCCGTGCTTGTGGCCTCAGGGCCAAGTCTTGATCACAACATCGCCTTCTTGCGCAAAGCCCCGCCCGGGGTTCTCATCCTCTGTGTTAACAGCAGCCTGAAAGCCCTGACAAGAAACGGAATCAGACCTCATATGGTCTTCTCCAATGAAACAGCCGATATGAGCCATGATTTGGCGGAAACGAAAACACAAGGCAAGGCACCGATCCTTGCCTTAAGCGATACCGGTCACCCCGGCGTCTTTGCGGTGCCCGGACTACATGCCTTTATGATACACACCAACAAATGGCATTATTTAGCCTTCTCCGTGGAGGTAACCCAACAAGATGTACAGGGTTTACACGGAGGTGGCTGTGCGGCCAATGGCATGTTTGCGGCGGCGCTTATGTTTGGTTGCGATCCGATCGCTTTGATAGGCCAGGATCTGGCCTATAGCGAGGGACGTGTCTATGCCAATGCCACCGATTACGGCGGTTTGAGCTTAAAAGTAAACGGTGCCGAGGCCAGCGTTGTTGATGCCGCAGGCACCCTGGCAGATTTCGATGAGGCGGCTTATAGAAAAGTCACCCAAAAACGGACCCTGGTGCAGGTAAGCGCTTGGGACGGCCAGGGGCAGGTCATGACCTCTCCGAACATGAACATGTTCCGCCTTTGTTTCCAGGAGGCGGGTCGTCATGGCATTCGTGAAAGAGGGGTAAGACTTGTGAATGCAACGGAAGGAGGCGCACGTATTGAGGGTTTCGAACACCAAGCCCTGACCGATTTCCTGGCGGGCCTGCCAGCGGTGGACACCTCTCCGGAGGCCACCATCGAGGATTGCTGGTTGCGTGCTACGCCGGTCCCTATCGCGATCATCGAAGCGGGCATGAACCACCTGGCCGAGAGAATTCGAGATTTCATAACGGCATCACAAAAAGTATTGAACTTATTGGAGAAAGTGGCCACAACTCTGGAAGACGTCGGACCAGACCACCCCCGCTTTCAGGAGATGTTTGGCCATTTCAACGAAGCCAGATCCGCCATGAGCCCCATCGCCATTTTGGAAGCTTGGATCGAGAGCGAAATGAATCGTATCTCGAAAGACCATCCGCTTGATGCCTCACCAGCCTCCGCATTTACTCAAGGGAAACGCTCTCTGGAAATTTCTCTCCAGGGCGCGGAATCCCTGCTCGTTGAACTGGAGACAGCCATCAAGAACCATGTATCTGGGTCGCAAGGTCTCGTTTAGGCAGCGCTCGTAACCTGCCATTTCAGACGGAGTTCCCTTGGCAAGACGCGAATAGCGTGCTCTTCAGACACGCACAAGCATCAGCTTACCCTCTTAATCTCAAAGGAATCAGCATGGCTATGGCTAGTTTGCCAATTAGGCGATAGAATAGAACTGGCACAAATTTTTTGGAAGGGTTACGCCATGATTGCTTTGTTTTTCTCCCTGATCACACTCCAACAGAATGACAATGCTCTGTGGTACCAAATCATTCAGAGCCGAACCATGCGAAATAGCGCTTCGCTGACCGACATTTTACAAAACCACAAAGATTACTCGGACGATCAAATCCGCGCGGCCCTGCTCACCTTGGGTCAGAACGGTGATCCCTCACACCTCAGTCGGATCGGCTTCTTCCTCCGAGATACGAAGTTCCAAACCGAGGCCTTGCTGGCATACGGTGAAGTGGATGGCGCCCCTCTGGCTCCTCTTCTGGAATTGGGTGACGAATTGCGCACCCAGAACAACACGTTCTTCGTAGAAGCGCTTTCCAAATTGGCGACCCAGGCGGATATTCCCAAACTCAACCAGCTTTGGACAGACGACTTTAGCCGGTCCATGCGCAATGATGCCCTCTTCCATTTTTGGCGTGTGAAGAACGAAACCCTGACAACACTTGTGCTCAACCGACTGGAAGACAGCATCAGTACTGCCAGCGACGGCTATATCTATTACCTCTACAGAGCTCGCGTGGAGATAGAGCCCAAGTTGTTGGTGCGTATGCTGAAAGCTTACCGTTCCAATGTTCGGATCCTTTCCTATGCGACACGCATTCGAACCACCGAATCCTCAGAAGAACTGGTCGAGACCCTCGAACGAATGTGTGCCTCAAAGGAATGGCGGACCAAAGTCGATGCCATTGGCAGCCTGGTCAGGCTCGACAAAGACGCGACCCTGCGCATGGCAAACAAGCTGTTGAAAGACAAGAATCCCAATGTGGTCAAGGCCACCCTGACCGCGCTGGTTAACTTGCGAGACCCCGCCGCTGATCGCATCTTGTTGAAAACCGGGAAACAGTTCTCACTGGGACAGGTAGCCGCACTTTTGGACCAGGCCGACAAAAACCAGGTGGCGACTTTCTGGCCCCTAGTCGACAGTTGGTTCAAGGAAGGATCTTACTGGAAGACAACCCGAAGCATCGCCTTCTTAGGGAAATCTGATAAACCGGAACAGTTGGAGCAACTCAAAGAGATCGCCAAAAATGGTCCCACGGCCAAAGCCTGCCTGGCATTTAATGCCTTGGCGGCCAGGGGAGAACTCGACGATTCATTGGTCCTAGCCGCCTTGAACAGTGGCGATATCTTCAAGATGAATGCGGCAATGAACCACCTGGGTGGGGTGCCGGATCAGAGCAAATGGCCACTTCCCCTAAACAAACTCCAGGCCATCGCCAATCAAACCTGGCCGGGTCCCGATTTTCACCAGGGCTACCTGACCGCCATGAAGACCATGGTTGATCCGACAACTTATTCTGCCGAGGTCAACCGTTTGTTGAGCCACGGAGACTATCAGACGCGTCTTACTGCCCTGGCCTCCGTTGAGAACCCCAATCTAGAGACCCGCATCAAGACCATTCAACCCGGCTGGAAGCACAACCTGCCCCCGATTCTCCTTGGCCTTGCAACAAAAATGATTCGCGGCGATGGGTCGTGGACATGGACCCTCAACACCAGCAAAGGCAAAATCGCCATTGAGATGCTGGTTGAAGATGCGCCGATCACCTGTGCCAATATGGTCTACCTCACCGGTAAACGCTACTTCAACCATCAGCCCATCCACCGCGTAGTCCCCAACTTTGTCGTACAGGCCGGTGACTCCCGAGGTGACGGCTCCGGCGGTCCGGGTTACGCCATCCCCTGCGAGATCAACACCCAACGGTTCGAGCGCGGCACCGTGGGTATGGCCCTCTCGGGAAAGGATACGGGCGGCAGCCAATTCTTCATCTGCCACGGCGACGCGCCTCATTTGGATGGGGGTTATACCGTTTTCGGCAGGGTGACCAAAGGTCTTAAGGTCGTCGATCTGTTGGAAGAAGGGGACCTCATCGAGAGCTGCTCCATGCAATAACAGGCGTTGTGACAAAATTTTTCGCGAAAATTGAGCCCTAAAGACGAAGAAATTCGTTTACACTAATGAAAGCACCCGAAAAGGAGGATGCGATGCAGAATTCGAAAAAGGAAAAGGCGAAACAACAAGTCGCCATGGTGGGCCGGCGAGAATGGCAAATCAACCCAACCACCAGAGTCAAACCCAACAAGAAGCGACCACTACAAGGTCGCAAAGCGAAACACAAAGGTCGGCAAAACGCCGACCTTTGGCGTTTTAGGGGATCCTTTTTCGTATTTTTGCCATTCCGGAACAAATCAGACAAGAGCCTTGTCGCGTAAGTCCATCGAGACGAGGGAAGAATAATGAAGCCGCTTCGCATCGGAATCCTGGGGCTAGGGAGATTCGGCCTTGCCTTGCAATACAGCCTGAGTCAGTTGGGTCATGAAGTCTGGGGACGCGGCCCGGATGAAAAACTGCCGCTAAACGAATGGGCGGCACACCTGACAGTTCTTTGTCTTGCGGTTCGCGATGATCAAATCGCCCCCCTGATGCCCCAGCTGGCCTTAAGCGATTTAACCCAGAAGACAGTGCTCATCCACTCGGGGATAACCCCCTTATCCCTACTAGAGCCGTTAAAGGCAAAGGGAGCCATCATTGGCAAGCTCCACCCATTGCAAACCTTCGCCGTTCCGCGTAAAATCCCGATTCCCAAGGGCACTCCCTTCGCTTTCGAAGGAGACATCATCTCTTTGGTTCGCCCCTGGGTCGAAGCCTGGCAGGGTGAGCTCCACGAGTTACAAGAAGATCAGTGGGTGCTCTACCATCTGGCCGCAGTTACGGCGGCCAATTTCCTGCCCCTGTTTATCAGAGCCGGAGCCCGTCTGCTTGAGCCTCTTTCGGCCAGCTCAGCAGACTCCCTGGCCTGGCTCGCCCCTTTGATTCGCGCAAGTACCGAGAGCGCCCTGGATGCGGAAAACCCCCTTCCCTTTTCAGGCCCGGCCATCCGCAGAGACAAGAGTACCCTGGAAAAACACGAACAGTGCCTGGCCAAGTTGGCTCCTGATCTGTTACCCCTCTACCAACACGCATCAGAGCAGATAGCAAGACTCTCGAAGACAGACGGGGCTCCCTCCCGCCCCAGGAAGGGAGCAGGTTCTTCTAAATAGCTGGTTTTACACCAGAACAGGAAACCTCGCTTAGAAAAATCTACACTTACGCTTCCGGAAGAGATCCCTTTCTTCGGATTCAAGCCTGCGGGAGCGCAGGAAGGGAGCAGGTGACCTGTTCCGCTCCGTGAGGCTAATTTTTCATTCCGCGTACATTGGCAAGCTAACGACAATCGCGTTTGAAAAGCCTTCTTCCGCCTGGCTCATCTCAATGGCGCCGCCCATTTCACGAGCTAAATTGGCGCCGTGGTGCAGCCGCGAACCCAACCCTTCGACCTCCGCATGCCCCTGAAGAAAGACGTTGTCGAAATCTGTCTTGGGTAAACCAATCCCATTGTCTGAGAAACGAATCTGCGCGTGATCACCGACCCGTTTGGTGCTCAACGCCAGCAACCCGTTGGCGAGATTATCGTGCGCCTCAATGAACTCCAGGGCATTGCGGAAGAGGATTGAAAGCAGTTGCGTGAGCTTGATCTTGGGAAATGGAAAGGGTGGCATCGGCTCCAGTTCGAAGTGGACTTGCAATGTCGGCTCCACCTTCTCCGCTTTGATACAGGTCCGAATAAGACGGTTGAGGTCTCCTCGCTGTACCTGTTCCGCCACGTCGGTCAGTTGATGCTGCTCACGCAGGGTGTGCAACATGGTCCCTAGATGTATGCGCAGGCGCGCTAACTCGTCATTCAGAGTGTGATCTCGACTATCCAGACGGTCAAATAGACCCTTGAGGGTTCGTGCCGCGCGCTGACCATGGGCGTCTCCCTGAAGATAGGCCGCCAAATCAGCCGGTTTGTCGAGAACATTCGCCAACTTGTCGGCCAACTGACGCCAACGATTGGTGGAGAGGGCTTCCATCAACAACTCGACAGAGGTATTGACGCTGTTGAGGTTGTTCCCCATCTGGTGGATCACCGCGCGAGCGTTCTCCGAACGGCCGATATAATGTGCCGCCTCCACCAAATCGTTGCGGCGCTCGTCCAATTCGGCCAACATACGTACCCGAGCCAGAGCACTGACCGCGTGCTCGCGATAACGCAGCAAGCGGCGCACTTCATCGCCAGGAAAGTCATGGGGATTGTCGCTGGTGAGCAACAGGAGGAAGCCATCCAGGTGGCCTTCGAAGGAGAAATCGGTACAGACCAGCCAGGCATCGCACGATGCCTCACCCGTGGCCGAGGCCTGCAAATGGTGGAGGGGAATTGCATAAAAATGATCGGCGATTTGATGGGCCTTATTCATAAACAGGCTTTCTATGCCCTCGTTGGGAAAAACCTGGTCCTGGAGCAAGCGGGTATGAGATTGGGTTACCACGGGGATGAACGAGGCTTGCTTTTCATCGTGAAACAAAATGGCACCGCCATGAGCCTTGGGGCAAAGGGCGATCCCTTGTTCCAAAATTGCGGGTAGAAGTCCAGAGGGCTCCATTTCGCGATTGATGGTCTTCACGATGCCGTCCAGGGTCTCGAGCTCCCGCGTGTGCAGAGACAGGGAATGGGTGCGCAATTGGACAAGGTTTTCCAGGTTGCGATGGATATCGAGCAGCTCCAGGTGGGGACGAATGCGCGAGAGCAGTGCCTCCCTGGAAAAAGGTTTGTTGACATAGTCGTTGGCCCCCACTTCGAAGCCATGAACGAGATCCTTGAGCCCAGTTTTGGCTGTCAGGAAAATGATGGGCAGCTCCTGGAGCGAAAAGCGGGTGCGCATGCGACGACAAACCTCGAAACCGGATAGTTTCGGCATCATTATGTCCAGCAGGACCAGATCAAAGGCATGGACATCCAGCAGTTCAAGGGCCTCCTGCCCGCCGGCAGCCAGAGTTACGCCGTAGTTCTGGTGTCGGAGCATATTCACTAGCAATTGACGATTGGCGGGCTCATCATCCACCGCCAGAATCTCAAAACTCCGCCCGTCCCCCGTATCTGGGAGCGAGGCATTGATCACCGGGAGCGGGATCGGTTCACTGGTCATTACGTCCTTTTTCACGGATAAGGGAACCACGTCCACGTTCATCTGGTGCTCCGCAAGGGGCATGGTGAAGTAAAAAGTCGCGCCCTTGCCTGGGTTGGACGCCGCCTGAATTTCGCCCCCGTGCTTGTGAACCAGTTCCCGAGTGATGGCCAGGCCCAAACCAGCACCTTCAAAATCGCGTGCACTGGAGCCGTCTCCCTGCCGAAAAGATTCGAAAAGCACCTCCACCATCTGCTGCGGGAAACCTATTCCCGAGTCTTCGACACAAACCGTGGCGAACCGATCGGTCGTCGTGGCAGAGATGCGAACAAAACCCTCCTCGGTAAACTTGATGGCGTTGCCCACCAGGTTATAGAGGATCTGCTCCAAACGTGCTTCGTCGGCAAAAAGGGTCGGGAAATCTGCGGGAATGGACGATTTCAGGGTCAATTCTTTGTCGTTAGCCAGGGGGCTGCAGACTTGCAGCACCAGGTCCACCAGATTGGCCAGATCCACCTGACTCGGATCAATGACCAGTTCATTGTTGCGGACCTTTGAAAGGTCAAGAAGGTCATTCACAAGGTTCTCCAAACGCCTTCCACAAGAAATGATCAGGTTGATATTCGCCTCGAGGGATTGGTCCAAGCGACCGACCGCACCATCTAGGAGCGACTGGGCCAGACCCACAATGCCGTGTAAA
>Ga0316189_10003838_pt1 | contig 14549 bp, 12 predicted proteins | sample LowCovwburrow_MG_FD_204930 | JGI IMG/M metagenome (GOLD analysis project Ga0316189, IMG submission 204930) | Coastal sediment microbial communities from Maine, United States - Lowes Cove worm burrow | ecosystem: Environmental > Aquatic > Marine > Coastal > Sediment | place: USA: Maine...
CAGACCACGTTCTGTTACAAGTTGCGCTCGCGCCCATGGCATCGAAGTTATCTCAATTGAATGCCCAGATTTGGTGAGTGCACATTTAATATAAGGTAGCCCTTTTTGATTAAGAGGGCGGGTTGTTTCGGTTACCAATCTCAGGGTTTCAGAAGCTTCAGAGAGCGTTGTTGTGATCTGGCAAGCTAAAACAATTAGAAAAAATCTAATGTATCTGATTATACCGCACCACTTTAACATTAAAGGCCCAATTCTTTTCGTTAAAGTATATTACCCTGAAGGATTTAGAATTATATTTTACCAGTTACCAACACAGTATTACTTGTTTGCTATTTATAGGTTTTCCCTCACGTATATGGAAAAATCTATAACTATGCATAAACGATAACAAAATATAAGAACTGCACAACCAAAAGATGATTTTAACGTAAATTTTCCCAAAAGAGTAACCCGATACTGATCAATGCTATGTTTAAAATCAACAAAAAGAACCTAAGCTTGATATGATCAAACCGATTGTGGAATACGGCCATTCCGTGGCCGACCTCTCTTAGCATGTATGCGCAATGTTCTTGCAGACCGGGTTTCTACTAAGTTAAAAATGTACACGCAATATATCGAGGAAATTAAGGGGTTTCAGAATAAGGTATTGCTTGTGTTTGGGGGCAAGCGCACAAATCAGCCGTTCAGGTTTCAATGAAAAGCAATGCTACCAGACCGGCTTTACATAGGCTGGTAGCAAGCGCGAATAGCTCTGTAACTTTTTTACAACAAAAGCCATAGCTACGCCATATTTTTGCTGCAATATTTAGTAATATCATTCTTGAAAACGGGGCAAGGGTAATGAAAAGGCAGTCTATAAGCCATTTGCGAAATCTACCACATGTCTCAGCGGGGGTATGATTGTTATGATAGCGGAAAAGTTTAAAGGCAAAGAGTTCTCAATAGGGTTTAGATATGCTCTTGCCCTTATTATTGTCCCATTGGCCAGCCCGGTAGTCGTTAGCTTCATACAAAAAACGACCGCAATCTCAACTACGTTGCTTGGTCCCGTTTCGATACTTCTATTAACTCTTGCCTATGCTTGGTGCATCTGGGCTATTCGCAACTCCCCCCAGTTTGGCCCCAGTGAAGAAGAAAAAACGGCATATCAGATAAAAGCTTTGAACAATCATTCTATCATTTGTATGACCGATGAACATGGCACGATTACCTATGTGAATGACAAGTTTCTTAAGACGACAGGTTATTCAAGAGATGAATTATTAAGGCAGAATCTTACAAAACTTTTACCCAGGTCAATTGCCGCACAATATGACTTTGCCCGGCAATTTGTGTTAGAGGGAAATACTTGGAGTGGGGAAGTGCGCATGAGGGGTAAAGATGGTACAAGCATCTGGACCCACACAACTGTTGCCCCGCAGATTGACAAGCGGGGCAAAGTGAATGGCACAATCGCCATCCAAACTGATACAACACAAAGCAAGATTGCCGCATCCGAGAAAACCATGCGCGAGTCTTTGCATTTACTTAATGATGAGGTTTACATGTTCGAAGCCGATACGCTTCGATACATATATTTAAACCAAGCGGCAATGGAACGGTGTGGCTGGGATGAAGCAACATATCGTAAAAAGACGCTTGTTGATAAAAGGCGTGAATTAAATAAAGATGAAAATTTTGAAAGTTCTGATTTTTATGACCGTGCGCGCCCCCTGATTAACGGTGAAGTTCAAGAAATAGAATTTATACTTGAGGATGATTTTCAGGTTAGCGAAGTTAAGTTACAGTTAATTCATCCACAAAATGGCCCATCTCATTTCATATCAATAAGACGTGACATTTCCGAGCGTAGAGCGTTTGAACAAACCAAAAACGATTTTATTTCGACCGTCAGCCACGAATTACGCACACCTGTGACATCAATAAAAGGTGCGCTTGGCCTGATCTTGTCCGGGGCGACTGGAGAGTTAAATGGCAAAACCCAAAAGATGCTCGACATTGCTTACCGGAATAGCGACAGGCTTACCCTGATCATCAACGATATTCTTGATTTGGAAAAAATTGCCGCGGGGCAGATGGAATTTAATCTAGAATCTGTAAATCTAACGGAACTCGTAATGGATGCGATAGCTGCCAATAAATCTTATGCCGCGCGTTTGAACGTTTCGTTTGTTGGAGTTGGTTTAGGGCAAACAACTGTAGGTTATTGCGACTGTGACCGTGTTTTTCAAATTATGAACAATCTGTTGTCCAATGCCGCCAAGTTTTCCAAGAAAAACGGAGAGGTTATTGTAACGCTTTCCAATATGGATGACAGAGTTTGCATCAGCGTAGAAGATTTCGGTAAAGGTATCCCAGAAGACGCGAAATCAAGCATATTTGATAGATTTACGCAAGCAGACTCATCTGATCGCCGTGAAAAAGGTGGAACCGGTCTTGGCCTAAGTATCGTGAAGGCTCTTGTTGAAAGCCAAGGCGGGTCAATTTACTTCACCAGTGAAGTCGACAAAGGCAGTAAATTCAGTTTCGAGCTTCCAAAAGCAGGTAAAACAACAATAAACAACCCAACTGTAGGTCTAATGGTAGCCGCCGAATAACAAAGAGGCTATATGGTACTGATAGCAGCGTATCGGAAATATGACAGGATGGGTAAATGACAAAACTAAGAATACTTCACGTTGAAGATGACCTGGACATTCAGGAAATCGCCAAACTTTCATTGGAAACTATTGGCGGTTTTGAAGTACTTCAATGTGCTTCTGGAAAACAAGCATTGTCTGAAGTGTTGGATTTTGCACCGGATCTATTTTTGCTTGACATGATGATGCCCGAGATGAGCGGTGACGTGGTTCTTCAAAACTTGCGAAAACTGCCTGGCTTGCAAGATACACCGGCTATATTCATGACGGCTCGTGCGCAAAGAAATGAGATTGTGGATCTGAAAGCTTTGGGAGCAATAGAGGTAATTTTGAAACCGTTCGACCCAATAACCCTACCGGATCAGATTAAAACCGCACTTTCCATATCCTAAGGTGAATTGAATTAAATCACATTCAACTCTATGCACTGACTGATTTCCAATATGCACTGGAACTGGCTTCGGCAGTGTTATCAAGGAAGGTATCAATAACCCGTTTGGTATCCTGAAGTGTCGGGCAGGAGTCTTTGCCGGATAGATAGTGGATAATCGTTTCCTCGGTTTTGGCAGCCAATTGCCCGATTTCGGTCATGCCAAGGGTCCCTGCCGATCCATATATTTTATGCGCAATAAACTGGGTTTGTTGAAGCGCTTTTTGCCTCTGTACATCCTGCTCGATCTGTTCCCTTAAGTATTCCAACTCATCCAGCCTATCGTCAAGAAGCGCGATGAACTTTGCGCGAATAATCTCAAGCTGGCCTTGCAATATATCTTGGGCTGCCTGTGTCATCCGGTACGTCCTTGAATATAAGTATTGAACAGGCTTGCTTTTTTAGGTGCGCGCAGAAACTCTACATCGCCGTTCTCTGCCGTTGATCGGGCTTGTAGTAACGCTTCAATAACCGTTTTGCCTGAGCGGAATGTTAACCTGATGGGTTTACCCGCGACAATTTTAAACAGGATAGGGCGCCCATCGCTATAGCATAATTCCATAGAGGAAATGATTTCGCTAAGCTCGCTTTCTAATGAGTCCGGAAGGTGTTTTTGGCCACTTCCATAAACGCATACAAATGTTCCATTTCCCGCATAAGAAACTAGAAACTGCGAACGCATAAGGCATTGTGTAATTGCTTCGGAAACGTCAGTGATCAAACATTCGAAATCAAATGCCGAAGCCCCTTTGAAAATGCGTTCAACATCAGAAATATGAAATGCCAATACGCTAGAGCCAAATAAAGAACCACGAGAAAGCTGACTGACATAGTTTTCAAGTGCAATGTAATCGATAACGCCATCTACATTGTCGATGGGCAATTTATCTTCCAGAAAATAGGGTTTCTCGGTCGTTACCGTAGGTTTATGTTGATTAACGTCTACGAGTTTTTTGGTTTTATACCGTTGTGCATCGACCAATCTTTCAGCAACACGAATTCGTGCGCCAAGTTCAATCATGTCAAACGGTTTGGTAACATAATCAGTCGCACCTGCCGTAAAAGCTTTATCGATGTATGTCTTATCAGACATGGCCGTAATCATAAGGATAGGGGCCCGGCGATATTGCGGCATGCTTCTTATTGCTGTGCAAAGTTGTATGCCGTCTATTTCCGGCATCTGAATGTCTAATAGAAAGCAGTCATATGGAACGCAATCGGCCTTTAACAATTCAAATGCCTGAGCCGCGGATTCCGCAGTCGTGACTTCAGTGTGGCCGATGGATGCAAGAATTTCGGTTAATAACTCTAGAATGATAGGATCATCATCTACTGAAAGTATTCTCATTCTCATGCTCCAAGTCTATTCTTTTTCTGAAAGATTCAGAAAATAGAGATATTTTATTCGTACAAGGGACACTGTTTACGCGGTGAAGTTATGTAACACCTGTATTATTACTTAATTACTTGCAGATTTGTTATTGCAACCAATTAAGGCATAGTTATGGCATCCATACTAAACCATAAGTAGTTATGTGTTTATTTTGGTTCTGAATGTTGAATAATTATAGTGACTTGCCACGATTCAGGGCGCATCGATTTATGGCGGATATGATAATACCGATTGAAAGCTGGGGCAGGGCACAGATCAAAATGCACTCAATAGAAAGTTATTTTGATGTGACAATAACAGTAGTGCGAGACCCGTGATCGGATAAACACGAAAAGGGCGGCCGTTTGCACGGCCACCCTATTATTGAATATGTGTAGTGTTGATTATGAAAACCACCAGCGTTCTGCAAACTTACCACCATCTGATGACCAGTTGCCCGCAACATCATCGCTATGCCCAATGGCCTTGGAAGTAGCATGAATATGATTTGCAAACATCGGAACAATCGCGCCACCATCATCACTGATAAGCTGTTGTGTTTCAGCATACATTGTACGACGTTTATCAACATCCAACTCGGCACGCGCTTCTTTAACAATAGCATTGAATTTAACTGCATCAGGTGTCGTACGCCAATCAGTGTCATTCCATTCTGTATCGTCAACATATGCAGATGAATACATCCAGTCTTCTGTTGGTCGACCACCCCAATAGCATGCGCACCAAGGCTTTTTGTTCCAAACATTGGACCAGTACCCATCACTTGGCTCACGGACAACTTCTATGTCGATGCCCACTTCTTTGGCAGATGCCGCAATCAATTGTGCTGCATCAACGGCACCTGCAAAGGCTGCGTCGGATGCTGACAGTTGGATTGTGCCGCTGTGACCGGATTTTTTGTAGTGCATTGCCGCTTTTTCAGGGTCAAACTCACGCTGCGGTAGGTCAGATGCATGGAATGGGTTGGCAGTAGAGATCGGGTGATCGTTACCAAGTGCACCATGTCCTAGCAGGATTTTATCGACCAGTTCTTGGCGCTTGATTGAATGTTTCAACGCAAGGCGTAGATCAAGATTGGTAAATGGTTCTGAAGTAACCCGCATTGGGAACGTATAATGCAGTGTGCCTGCAACTTCGAGAATATCCAATGTTGGAACACGTGCCAGCAATGCGACAGTCTTTGGGTCAACGCGGTCAATTGCGTCAACATCACCATTCATAATTGCATTTTGGCGTGCAGTCGTATCCAACAGTGAAATAATTTCAACTTCGTCGAAATGCGCAGCACCTTCTTTCCAGTAGTTTGCGTTGCGACTAAATGCTGCGCGCACACCCGGCTCAAATTTTTCCAAAACATATCCGCCGGTACCAATACCGGATTGCGGATCGATCTTACCGTCAACAGATGGCTTAATCAGTAAGTGATAGTCGCTAACTATATATGGGAACCCTGCGTTCGGTGCTTCTAATTCGAATATTACACGGTTCGGGCCGTCAGCCTTCATGGATACAACTTGCTTCAGCAGGCCTTTTGCCGCGGATGTACTGTCTTCATTACCGTGATAATCATAAGTCGCAATAACATCTTCTGCAGTCAGTGTTTTGCCGTTATGGAATTCAACACCTTGACGTAAATTAAACACCCAGGTCTTACCATCAGAGGACTCGTAACTTTCAGCCAATTCGGGGCGGATTTGCCCGTCATTACCGATCTCGGTCAGGTGATTGCCAAATGACATGCCGATACCGGTTGTCATGGAATTTTCATATGTAGCAGAATCCAGTGAGTCAGTTGTCGAACCAAATCCGGTACCAAAGCGCAACTTGCCGCCTTGTTTGGGCGTAGCAGCCATAGCTTTGCCGGCCATAGTCAGGGCGCTTGGCAGAACTACACCCGCAGCTAATGCTGACATCACGAATTGCCGACGATCAATACTGCCTGACGTCAATTTTGACGATTGCAGTGTTATAAACCTTTTCTTCATTTTATTCTCCTCTGTTGGTTATCTTGTCTATTGCTTAATTTTAATGGTCTAAGAAACTACAGCCTACTCAACTTCGGCAAGTAAAACGCATCTTAAACGTCTCTTTTAATAGTATCCCTTCAGAGCAACTATACTCGTGCTTCGACTAAGTTTGTCAACCAGTCCGGATCCATCTCCGGGACTGAATTCAGTAAAAGTTGCGTGTATTCAGGGTGGGGTGGGGACATGATTTCGCTTTTCAAGCCTTGCTCAACCACGGCGCCTTGAAACATCACGACAATTTCATCTGAAATAGCCTGCACGACGGCGATGTCGTGTGTGATGAACAGGTAGGTTATGTTGAATTCTTTTTGCAGGCGTAACAGCAACCTCAAAATACCCTCTTGAACAATCTGATCCAGGGCCGATGTCACCTCATCACAGATTATAACCTCGGGTTCTGCGGCCAGTGCGCGTGCTATACAGACACGTTGTTTTTGGCCGCCTGACAGCTCACCCGGAAAACGGTCATAGAAGCTTTCATCAAGTTCGATCATTTTCAGCAGTTCAAGAATACGTGCCTGTTTTTCAGCACCTTTCAAACCATGATAAAACTCTAACGGGCGGCCAATGGTTTCCGCGATTGTCTGGCGCGGGTTCATTGCGGTATCCGCACTTTGATAAATCATCTGAATGCGTTGCAATTGATCCTTCGTGCGATCCTTCAGTGCCGCCGGAAGTGCTTCGCCATTGAATTCGACACTGCCGGACATAGGGGGCAACAGGCCCGTTATCACGCGGGCTGTCGTGGACTTGCCAGAGCCACTTTCGCCCACAACCGCAACAGTGCGCCCGCGCGGGATACGAATGTTGACGTCATGCAGAACTTTTATTGTGCCGCCGTAAGCCGCATCTACGCCATTGATGGACAATGCAATATCGTCACTTGGCGATTCTGGTTTTTCCAACGCACGAACCGACCAAAGCGATTTTGTATAATCTTCTTTCGGGGCGTCCAGCATTTGGCGTGTCTCGGCCTCTTCAACCTCATTGCCATAACGCAAAACTTTGATCACATCGGCCATTTGGGCAACCACGGCCAGATCGTGGGTGATATAAAGTGCTGCCGTATTGTATTTTTCGACTATATTGCGCATCGCGACCAGAACCTCGACTTGAGTCGTCACGTCCAGTGCCGTGGTCGGTTCGTCAAAAATTATCAAGTCCGGGCGTGGCGACATTGCCATGGCCGTCATCATACGTTGCAATTGCCCACCTGAAACCTGGTGCGGATAACGTGATCCGATGTTTTCGGGGTCTGGCAATTGAAGTTGCGCATACAGTTCGCACGCATCCTGTTCAGCAGTTTGCTGATCTTGTAACTGGCGGTTTACGACCGCTTCGACCGTTTGGTCTATCAAGCGGTGTGCCGGATTGAATGAGGCCGCTGCAGACTGCGCAACATAAGCAATGCGCGTCCCCCAAAGCATCCGCTTTTCTTCGTCTGTTGCGGCTATTAGATCTTGACCGTCGAATATTATTGAACCCGACTTTATCCTGCACCCGGGACGGGCAAAGCCCATCGCTGCAAGCCCCAAAGTGGATTTTCCGGCACCGGATTCACCGATTAACCCCATCACTTCACCCCGGTGCAAGGTCAAATCCATACCTTTGATGATTTCATGCCAGCGTTCATCCGAAAAGCCATCGATCTCAATGTTTTTCATTTCCAGAAGAACATCACCCTTTTTCCCGCGTTTAGTGCTCATCGTTTAATCCACTTGTTTTATGTAAGAACCAGTCGACGACAAAGTTCACGGCAACGGTCAATAGCGCGATAGCACCCGCAGGGATCATTGGTGTCATGGCTGCGGTCAAATCGTATTTTGCAAATTGGATCATGGAAGCGTTGTCCCGTACCATCGATCCCCAATCGGCTGTCGGCGGTTGGATGCCCAGACCCAGAAAGCTAAGAGCGGCGATTGTCAAGAATACAAAAGAGAACCGCAATCCGAATTCAGCAACCAAAGGCGGCATGATGTTCGGTAGAATTTCGCGCCGCATAATCCATGGCAGTTTTTCGCCGCGTAGTTTGGCCGCTTCCACATATTCCATGACGACCACACTGATCGCGACGGACCGTGTCAACCGGAACACGCGGGTGCTGTCCAATACGGCAATAATCATGATCAAAGACAAGATGCTGGAGCCAAAAATGGTCAAAAGCATCAGTGCAAAAATCAATCCCGGAATGGCCATCAACACATCAACACAGCGACTTAATAGTTGATCTGTCCAGCCACCCGTAATGGCAGCAGCCAGCCCCAGCCCACCGCCGATTGCGAATGAGGTCAATGTTGTAGCCAATGCAATGCCCATTGTGTTGCGTGCGCCGTAAATCAGTCGGGAAAATATATCACGACCGATTTGATCGGTACCAAACACATGTTCGCCGCCCCATGGGGCAAAAGGTATTTTGAAAATCTCGGCTTCACCGTGCGGTGCAAGCAATGGTGCAAAGATTGCAACAAAACAATAGCATGCAATGACAATCAGTCCGAACCAAGCGGAATAGGGCGCTTTCTTCAACTCGATTTTCATTATTTTCCAACGCGAGCGGCGTTCACGAATTTGGCCGACTTCGGCGGCTGCGGAATATGCTTTGGATGTATCGGTCATCTTGGGTGCAACAATCTTGGGTTTGTGATAATACCGATGATGTCAGCTATCAGGTTAAGAACAATATATGTCGTTGCAAAGATCAGGGCGCAGGCTTGCACCACCGGAATGTCCCGCGTGGTAACTGCATCCACCATAAGCTGACCGATGCCGGGATATACAAAGACAACCTCGACCACCACAACACCAACAACCAAATAAGCAAGATTGAATGCGATTACGGTGGCAATCGGGGCCCATGCATTTGGTAAAGCGTGTCGCAGAATAACTTTGGCTTTTGAAAGTCCTTTAAGCTGGCTCATTTCGATATACGGGCTTGCTAACAAGTTGATAAGTGCAGCACGCGTCATGCGCATCATATGTGCGACGATCACAAGCGTCAGTGTCAGTGCTGGCAACACACACTTATATATACGCTCAGCAAGCGATGTATCGGCATTTACATTGGCAAGTGATGGAAAAACAGGCCAAAGGGATGCGAAGAAAAGGATTAGAACGTAAGCCAGAAAAAATTCCGGGAATGAAATCGTTGTCAGTGTCAAAGCATTGACTGTACGGTCATAAACCGAGTTTCGGTAAAGTGCGGCTGTTATTCCAAGCGCTAAAGCAAGTGGGACGGCAATGATTGCCGCCATGCCGGCAAGGAAAAGCGTGTTCCACAAACGTGGTGCAATCAAATCTACAACATCCCTAGAACGATCGGCACCGGATGAATTGCGCCCGGAAAACGATGTGCCTAAATCGCCCTGAAGCAAGGACCCCACCCAATCGAAATAGCGGATATATGCGGGTTTATCTAATCCGAGTTCCAGCCTGAATGCGGCGACGGTTTCTTCTGTCGCGGCTTGGCCAAGTATCGCTTGGGTAAAATCGCCGGGTAGAAATTCAACTGCGCTGAAAATTATCAATGAAACAAAAAAAAGTGTAATAAGGCCAAGTAATAGCCGCTGTATTATCGTTCCCAATATAGGATGCAAAGAACTCCTCCCAGAATTCACGGTTGTTATCCCGCTTATATGTTGTTTTTCAGGAAATCATAAAAATCTCCATATTGAAAGGTTTTTCTTAATCCAAGGATATAAGCCTTCCTAACCTGATGGACGCTTATCTCGCCGTGGCGGGCAATAACTTATGCGAACATTTTTCGACCATTTGCGCCAACGGGGTCAGTGCGACTAATAAATCACTTTGAATATATGCGCACAAAATAATGCCAAAGGCTGTTGTAATAACGTTTTGAAGTTACCGGCTTGTTCAGCAATCATTGTATTTATAGCAAATTATGTACCGTCTTGGCAAAACGGCCTAAAAGCGTACGGGGCCTATTTTAACTTCTGCATGATATGGATTACGGATATGAACGGCTTCGCTGAAATAAACATGGCTTGGGGATGCCAGAGTGCCAACAGACCACGCACAAATACGGCATGGGTTGAGGCAAAACAGGTAATGCCGAAATATAAAGTTGTAATTACTATTACGGCGGGCGTCTGAATGAATTCAACCCATAGTGGATCACGGATCTAAATTTGTGGTCTTCCTACGTTATCGGCCCAAAATGTGTTTGTCGGAATCACTTGCTGAAGTTTACTATAAGGTAATCCAGTGCTGCTTGAATTCTGGATTGCAAAAAGGCAAAAACATGATTGCTTTGTGTAAAAAAAAAGGTGTACGCAAAACAAACAATGTAAAACGTTGTTATTAAAGGGATAAAAATTTCGACGAAAAATAAATAACGACTTGAAGAAAACATGTTCCTGCCCAGTTTGGTGCCTAAATATTATTACCAAGGTGGGCAGGCCTGAAAAAATACATGTGAATTGGCGTAATGGATGTTGAGTAGATGGTGAAAAAAATGGGGAAAAAAATGAATACGCACGATATTGAATTGACCGAAGATATGGCACAAACACTTTACACATATTTTTCAAGTTATGAAAAAGATGGTGTTGTAACGCTGGAAATCAATGACATGGGTCTTTGGTTAAAAAACCACCGCAGTAATTCGCGACAGTTTTTAGGAAAAGCGCGTTTGCCCGGCGTAATAAATAACACCGGCACAGTTCACTGAATGATAACAGAGTAACTGTACGCAGATCTTAAGTGAATTTTCGGAAGAATTTTGTTTCATCGAACATGTCTTCCAGTTCTTGCATGCGACGACGGGTTTGCGGCCAGATCAATCCCTGAACCTCGGCCAGAATGGTTTCCAGTAATAATAGACTGGTGACAGAGGAATCCCATGCTGACGGCACAACAATCCGCGATCCGAAAACCAGATCGGTAAACTTGCTGATCGGTGAAATCCACTGATCCGTCAGCAGAATGATTTCGGCACCTTTTGCAGCAGCCATCTCCGCCAATTTCAATGTGCTGTTCTCATAGCGGCGAACATCGAAAATTACGATCACATCGCCCTTTTTCACGTTCAGCAAATAATGTGGCCAAGCGTTGGAAATTGATTGGATATGGGTGACATTCGGTCGGACCACTTGCATATGCAGAAAGAAATAATCAGCAAGCGCGCGTGTAATGCGGCCACCGACCACATAAACCGACCGTTCTTCATCGGCAAGCAGTTTACATGCAGCATCGAAAATAGCGGGATCGATCTGGGACAGTGACTTTTTGATATTCTGCATCACCGCATCTGTAAACTGGTTCAGAATATGTGTATCGGGCGCGTTTCCCGCCCATTTGTCATGCTTTGCAATCGGGCCGGAAATTTTCGCTTCCAGTTCCTTGCGCAATTGTTTCTGAAATTCCGGAAAACCTTTGAAATTCAGTTTTTGCACCAAACGGGCTACAGTCGGGGTCGAAACTTCGGCTTTTTCGGCAACCGAGGTGATCGAGCCTAGTCCCGAAACTGGGTAGTTTTCCATAATCGCATCTGCAAGCTGGCGTTCCGCACGCGTCAGTGTGTCAAATTTTGACTGCAAACGCTTTGCAATTGTTCCTGATACCATCAATTTGATCTCCCTTATGTATATATATCGACAGATTTCAATTAAATGAAGAGAAATTAACAGAAACAATTTGACAGGCAGTGATTAACTGAAGAGAATTTTACAAAATTCGCTTAAGGGAATCATCTTGCCGCACGCTGCCACGTCTAATCTCAAGTCTGATAAACCTGAGGGTCCGGCCCATGTGATAAACGGGCAGGGGCAGTCAGGGGTATTGTTGGTGTGTGAACATGCCAGCAACCATATTCCCGCGCGTTATGCGGGCCTTGGCTTAACGGAAGCTGCTAAAATATCACATGCAGCATGGGACCCTGGCGCACAGGCTGTATCTGAACGCTTAAGTGTCTTGCTGGATGCAACCTTGGTTGTCAGTACGGTTTCACGTCTGGTTTACGACTGCAACAGGCCACCGACCTCAACCAGTGCGATACGTGCGGTCAGTGAACAAGTCATTGTTCCGGGCAATGACGCCCTGTCGGCAATAGAACAAATAGAACGGGTCGAAACGGTTTACCAACCGTTCACGCAAACCGTGGCTGATACGATCAGGTCTTTCAAAACCGCGCCAATATTGGTCACCATCCACAGCTTTACGCGCATATATAACGATCATAGGCGCGATGTGGATGTTGGTATTATCCATGATGCGGACGCCAGATTGGCGCATAAGATGGTTGAATTGTCGGGCGAAGCTTTGGGCTTGCGATATGCCCTGAATGAACCGTATTCAAAGGCAGACGAGGTCGCGCATACATTGGAAATACATGCAACCAATAACGGGTTGGTCAATGTGATGATTGAGGTTTGCAATGATTTGCTAGAGACACCTGAACAGCAGGATGCAATTGCGCGGATGCTGGCTGATTTATTGACTGCCAGTCTTTCCGCGATGAATGCGGATATGTCGCAAAAAGGATCGTCATGCTAGGATTTGCCCGAAAATATGTCCGCATTGTCGACGCCACCAACTATCGCATAGGCCGCGTGATGATGTACGGCATTTTCGTGATGGTCGGGATATTGCTGTGGTCGTCAATATCGAAAGCCGCGTTCCTGCCATCACGCTGGACACTGGAAGTCGCGCAATTTGCCATGGTAACTTATTACATATTGGGCGGACCATATTCCATTCAATTGGGTGCGAACGTGCGGATGGATTTGTTTTACGGCGAATGGACAGATCGGCGCAAAGCGCAAATTGACGCCATTACCGTTTTGTTTTTATTCGCCTATCTTGGTGTGCTTTTATACGGTGCCATCGATTCTACCGCATTTTCCCTGGGCAAGCCCTATAATATGGAACCACTCATGTTTTTCAAAAACCTTTTTTACGGCTTTTTTACAGGCGGATTTGACGGTGCTGGTGAGGTGATCGGGCGTTTGGAACGCAGTGCAACGGCATGGCGCCCATATCTATGGCCGATCAAGGTCATTATGATTTTCGGTATCTTTTTGATGTTGTTGCAAGCGATATCGGAATTGATCAAAGACATTGCTAAAATTAAAGGGGTGGCACTGTAATGTCGCAAAGTATGATCGCCATAGTGATGTTCTCATCTATGATGTTGATGATGTTCACGGGCCAGCGCGTTTTTGCCGCCATCGGGGCCGTTGGGGCTATTGCCGCTGTCAGCCTGTGGGGGGTCGGTGGTTCTGACTTGCCGTTTTCTGCGGCGATGAAACTGATGAAATGGTATCCGTTGCTAACATTGCCGATGTTTATTTTCATGGGCTATGTTTTGTCCGAAAGCAAAATCGCCGATGACCTGTATAAAATGTTTCATGTCTGGATGGGCCCAATTCATGGCGGGCTTGCCATAGGTACCATCGGCTTGATGGTGCTGATTTCGGCAATGAACGGGCTGTCGGTTGCGGGTATGGCCATCGGGTCAACCATTGCATTGCCCGAGTTGCTGAAGCGGGGTTATGACAAGAAAATGGTCACGGGGGTAATCCAAGCAGGATCGTCCCTTGGCATTCTTGTGCCACCATCCGTTGTGCTGGTGCTTTATGCGATGATTGCGCGCCAACCCGTAGGGCAACTGTGGTTGGCGGGTGTTGTGCCGGGTTTGATGATGGCGGGCATGTTTATCATCTATATTGCGGTCCGTTGTAAAATTAACCCCGCCCTCGGGCCGGTTTTACCCCCAGAAGAACGCGAAGTGTCTTTGGCCGAGAAATTGCGGTTGTTGCGCGCCGGTCTTTTACCGTTGATTATCTTTGCATCCATGATGGTGCCGTTTGTGAAGGGCTGGACATCGCTTGTGGAAAGTTCCGCCATAGGCGCTATGGCCGCTTTCACAGCCGCTATACTAAAGGGGCGTATGAATAAAAAGGTACTGGAAGTATCTGTGCGACAAACCCTTGCGATTTCGTGCATGTTCATGTGGATTATTCTGGCCGCACTTGGTTTTGGTGCGGTGTTTGACGGGCTGGGTGCCGTGAATGCCATTCGGTACCTGTTCACCGAACAGC
>Ga0316189_10003839_pt1 | contig 14548 bp, 8 predicted proteins | sample LowCovwburrow_MG_FD_204930 | JGI IMG/M metagenome (GOLD analysis project Ga0316189, IMG submission 204930) | Coastal sediment microbial communities from Maine, United States - Lowes Cove worm burrow | ecosystem: Environmental > Aquatic > Marine > Coastal > Sediment | place: USA: Maine...
GCGGCCCTGCTCAACAGCCAGCCGATGGGCTTCTATGCCCCGGCACAGCTGGTGCGCGATGCACGTGAGCATGGCGTCGAGGTGCTGCCGGCCGATGTGAATTGCAGTGACTGGGACTGCAGCCTCGAGCCCGTGTGCTTAACCACAAAGGGCACGAAGAACGCTAAGGCTGGCAACGCCTGTATGGGTGTGCGGGCTTTAAAAATACCTTCCTTCGCGACTTTTGTGCCCTTCATGGTAGATATCCCCGAGCTGAAGAGTCTGAATATCCGCCTCCTCGGGTCCCGATCCTCAAGCCTGAGTAATGCGCCGGCATTGCGTTTGGGCCTGCGCATGATCCGTGGTTTGGCACAAGCGGCGGCCGGGCGCATCGTCGCGGCACGTGCCGCGGGTGCGTTTGCGGATGTGCAGGACCTGGCCCGACGCGCCGGGCTGAACCGGGGTGAGCTCCGGGTGTTGGCCGCGGCCGATGCCCTGAAGGGCCTGGCCGGGCATCGCCATCGAGCGGCATGGGAGGTCGCCGGTGTCGAGGACGCCATGCCCTTGTATGGCCTCGGCCGTTTCAGTGAGCAGGCGCCACGGCTGCACGAGCCCAGCGCCGGTCAGGCGGTACTGGCCGACTATGCCCAGCTCGGGCTGAGTCTGCGCGAGCATCCCCTGGCCCTGATTCGAGAACGTCTGCATGAACGTGGTCTGCTGTCTGCCGATGAAGTCGCCCTGCAGGCACCCGGTGAGATCGTGCGTGCAGCAGGCCTGGTGCTGATCCGTCAGCGGCCGGGCAATGGACGGGCGGTCTTCGTGACCCTGGAGGACGAGACCGGTGGATTGAACCTGCTGATCTGGGCGGACCTTGCCGAACGTCAGCGCAAGGTCCTGCTGGGTGCACAGCTGCTCGGTGTGGTGGCGGAGATCCAGCGTGCCGAAGGCGTGCAACACCTGGTCTGCCGGCACCTGGAGGATCACAGTGAACTGCTGGATGGCCTGGCCGTGACCTCACGGGATTTTCATTGAACGACAGTGGCAATAAGGGATTCCGCCAGGCGGTCATCAGCCAGGCATGAATCCGTATCATTCACCAAGCTGTCACGTGCCGCAGCGCCTGACATAGAATCCGGGGGCATATCGGTCATGAGGCCGGCAATCTTCCATCAAGGCAATCGTCATGTCGCGAGCCCCTATCATATCGCTGGTCCTAGTCATCCTGTCGTTGGCCGGGTGTGCAACCACTGTTCCGCAGGACAAGGAACGGACCTATTCATCGGCATTCGATCATCCGCAAGAGACCCGCTTGGGTCGGTTCTTTGAACCGGATATCAGTGCGCACCCCGGAAAATCCGGCGTCACCCTGCTGCCCAGGGGCGAACAGGGTTTCCGCGCCCGCGTGGGACTTGCAAACCTGGCCGAGAAGACTCTTGACCTGCAGTACTACATCTGGGAGGTCGATTCCTCGGGTATCCTGATGGCGGAGCGCGTCCTGCGTGCGGCCGACCGCGGTGTACGGGTACGCATACTGCTCGACCACATCACGACCCAGGAGACGGATTTCAGGTTTGCCCGGATGGATGTGCATCCCAACATCGAAATCCGCTTGTTCAATCCCTTTGCGAACCGCAGCCTTCGGACCATGGAATTCCTGTTCGGCCTCGAACGGTTGAACCACCGGATGCACAACAAGGCATTTGTCGCGGACAATGCGGTGGCCATCGTCGGTGGCCGGAATATCGGGGACAGTTATTTCGGGGTCGACAGCACCGCCAATTTCCGCGACCTGGATCTGGCGATGATAGGGCCGATCGTCTCGGATATATCCCACAGTTTTGATCGTTATTGGAATAGCCGCTATGCGGTATCCATCGATACGATCGTCGAGGACCAACCGTCCGCCGAGGAGTTCCAGACCCAGAAGCAACGCCTGTATCGCTATGTGCATGGGCTGACCGACTATCCGTATCCCATCGATACCGATGACGCGGTCGTCGAGGACAGGCTCGCCTCGACCCGCGAGGATCTGATATGGGCCCCTGCGAAGGCCCTGTACGACGAACCGGAAAAACTCGAGACCGGTGACGAGGATGTCGCCGACCATCTGATCCGGCTGGGCCGGGAAAAGGACCACGAGGTGGTGATCGAGGCCGCCTATGTGATCGCCGGCCAGGCAGGTGTGGAGCGTGTGCGCCGGAACCGCGAGCGGGGGATCCGGCAGCGCCTGCTCACCAATTCACTGGCCACCAATGATGTCGGTGCGGCGCATGCGGGTTATGCGAAATACCGTGCTGATCTGGTAAGAAACGGGCTGGAGTTGTACGAGCTGCAGCCCGGTGCGCAGTCGATCAAAAAGAACTGGTCGGCACTCGCGGGACGGTCCAGCGCAAGCTTACATACCAAGGTCTTCGTAGTCGACAGGGAGATCGTGGGGATAGGGTCATTCAATCTCGACCCCCGTTCCATCGCGCTGAATACCGAAATCGTGGTGCTGGTGGAAAGCCCGGAACTGGCGGCCCAGGTCATCGGATACATGGACGACGGTATCCGGCCGGAGAATGCCTATCGTGTCGTACTCGAGACCGACCCGAACACAGGCGTGGAGCGGCTGGCCTGGGTCGCCCGGATCGATGGCAGGGAGGTTCGCTATTATTCAGACCCGGAGGCCGGTGGCTGGCGACGCTTCACCAGCTGGTTCATGGGTCTGCTTCCCATTGAGAAGCACCTTTAGCTGTCAGTTCGCGTCGCTGTATAAGCAGCGCCGCAGCCGGATCTTCACCAACTGAAGTAACTGAACCCCTTTTCCTGCAGCAGCATGATGTCCTCGACCCCGATCGGTACCACCTTGGCATAATCGACCAGGTCCTTCTCGCTCCACTTCAGGCCTTTCATGGTATTGCCGCAGGCATGAAAGGCGACCCCGTAGGAGTTGAGCGAGGAGGCGCGTTCCTGGACTTCTTTAGGGATGGGGCGCCCCGGGTTCTTGCCAAGCAGGTGGATCCCTTTACCGAAGCAGGCCACCACGACCTCGACATTGTCTTCGTGTTTGCGGATCAGTTCGCCCACCGAGAACATAATATGCTCCAGGTACTCCGCCTCGGCCTTGTTGCACTGATAGACGATCTGGTGTTCCGAACGATCTTCCCAGTGGGTGTCTGTGTGATGAGCCCGGGCCTCGTTAAACGCAAACAACCCGCCGGCGGCACTGAACCACTGGACCAGGCGGCGGCGAGCCTTGTTGATCGGCTGCATTGGTATCCTCTCTCTCTGCCTTGTCGTCGCAATCGGGCAATGCACGCTGTCGCGGTGTCTTTTATCTACCCAAAGCCATTAGACCGCCAAAAGTGGGTTCTATTCCACTAGTTTATCGATCCTTGCGCCGGCGAGCCGGACCTGCCGAGACCCGTCATGCAGATTGGTCAGGGCACGAGCGTGACGCACAAAAAAGCCTCCCGCTCTCGAGAGAGGGGAGGCCGTTGTGCGGATGGCATTGCCGTCCTGGCTTGGGTTACTTGCCGATGACCTGGAGTACCACGCGACGGTTTTGTGCACGGCCCTCTTCGGTGTCATTGCTCGCAAGCGGCTCCTCTTCGCCACGCCCCATGGGCACGACGAAGGCCTCTCTCGTCGGATCCTGGATGACCAGGTAGTCAGCAACAGTCCGGGCGCGACGCTCCGACAGCTTCTGGTTGTACTCGGCGCTGCCTACAGAGTCGGTGTGACCGATGACGTTCAGCTGGGCGAGATCCTGACGGAGCAGGGGACGGTGTGGTTTGAGCGCATCGGAGGCCGCATCGAGCGCGTCGCGATACTCACGCGACAGCTTATCGCTGTCAAAGGCGAAGTGGACATTGTTGATGATTACCTGTTGGATAACCACCCCGCTTCTGGCAACCACCTGGCCATCCCTGATCACCCCGGCGGCACCACCGACGGTAACCGCGGTCCCGGTCTCTGTGGATTCGACTATGGCGGCTTTTTCCACCACCAGCTTGTAACCACAATCCTCACGGAATTCCGTGGTGTCCTGGTAGCGGGTACGCAGGCATTCTCCGCTGCCGGTTTTCCAGACGGAATCGCCTTCGGCATTCACATAGCCTTCAACGGCGTTTTCGGCGGCGTGTGCCAGCGATACGCCCAGGGTCAATGCGAAGCCGGTGGCTGCGATCAGAGAGTGTTTACTGAATATCATGAGAGCTCCTTGGTGGTGGGCTTTCTGTCCCTTGCCCGAATAGTCATCCACCGAACAAATCTGGTTGAGAATCTGGTAGTGGCCGGCTGGTGCCCAACGGCCGGCCGGGAGTATTGCAGTTTTCACGGGATTCGTCCCGTTCTCGAATAGCATTGAGTCCGCCACTTCGGACAGGATGTACAATCGGTCCCTGATCGAAGCCTGAACCTCGATGGACCATCCATGAAATTCTGTCTCTTGTTTTTCCGTTCCCTGCAACCGGGCGCGCTTCTTTTTCTGATTGTTGCCACCTTCGGTATGCCACTGGGCGCAGATACCCGATCGGCGGCCGGGTTTGTTGGCGCGGGCGTCTGTCAGAACTGCCATGCGGAGCAGGTAAAGCAGTGGACCGGTTCTCACCATGACCTGGCCATGCAGGACGCTACCGAGAGCACCGTACTGGGTGATTTCGCCGATGCGCGACTGACCCATTTCGGTGTGACCTCCTTGTTCTACCGGGACAACGGCAGATTCATGGTCCGCACCGAAGGGACTGACGGTGAGCTCGCCGATTTCGAGATCAAGTACACCTTCGGTTTACATCCGTTGCAGCAGTATCTGATCGAGTTTCCCGGCGGGCGCATGCAGGCACTCGGTCTGGCCTGGGATTCGCGGACCAAGGAACAAGGTGGCCAGCGCTGGTTCCATCTGTATCCGAACGAAAAGATTGCGCACGATGACGAGTTGCACTGGACAAGGCCCAGTCAGAACTGGAACAGCATGTGTGCCGAATGCCATTCGACCAATCTGCAAAAAAACTATGATCCCGACTCGCGGATTTTTTCGACCACCTGGTCCGAGATCGATGTCTCCTGCGAGGCCTGTCATGGCCCCGGGTCCGATCATGTGGGCTGGGCAGAGCAGAAGCCGGGTTGGGAGAAGTTTGCGCCGAATAAGGGAATCCAGCTGCTGCTCGACGAACGCCGAGCTATTGCGTGGAACATCAATCCGGAGACCGGTCGTGTAGAGCGCAGCCCGGCCCGGACCGGCGAGAAAGAGATCGAGATGTGCGCGCGCTGCCATGCACGGCGGAGCCCCATCACCGCCGATTACAGGCATGGCGACCGATTCATGGACCACTATCTTCCGCGGCGCCTGGACGAGGGCATGTATTTCGTGGATGGACAGATGGATGACGAGGTCTATGTCTACGGCTCTTTCCTGCAGAGCAAAATGTACCAGTCTGGCGTGACCTGCAGTGATTGCCATGAGCCGCACAGCCTGGAACTGAGGGTTCCCGGCAATGGCGTCTGTCTGCAGTGTCATCAGGCCGGCAAATATGACGCTCCCGGCCATCACTTCCACCAGCAGGGGTCACCTGGAGCGAGTTGTGCCGAATGCCATATGCCGCCGCGGGATTACATGGTGGTCGATCCGCGTCACGACCACAGCCTGCGTGTCCCGCGTCCGGATCTGTCGGTGGAGCTGGGTACACCCAATGCCTGTAATCGCTGCCACCAGGACAAGTCTCACGCCTGGGCGGCTGATCAGCTCGCGGCCTGGTACGGAAGTTTGAGCGAGGGTCCCAAGGCCAACGCATCGACACTGCAGGGTGCTCGGGACCAGGCCCCCGATGCGCGCGACGGGCTGGCCGCCCTGGTTCGCGATGCACGGGCGCCGGATATCCTGCGTGCCACTGCGATGGCGGCCATGGGCCCGTACCTGGATCGGACGACCGTCGATGTGCTGGCCTCAGGTATGGCGGATGCCGACCCCATGGTGCGAGCCGCCATCCCGACGGCATTGGAGGCCATGCCGGCAAATCTTCAGGTACGTTTTGCGTGGCCTTTGTTGAATGACCCGGTGCGCGCAGTGCGCATCGAGGCGGCCCGGTTGTTGGCTGCAATTCCAGCGGGGAGTTTGCCCGACGATCAGCGTGTGCTCTTGGATGCGGGGGTCCGGGAGTTCGTCGACAGTCAGCTGGCCATGGCCGAGCGGCCGGAGGCACAGGCGAATCTGGGTAATCTGTATGCCGCGCGTGGCGAGTCGGACATGGCTGTTGCAGCCTACAGGAAAGCGATTGCGCTCGATGCGAGGTTTACGCCTGCGTATATCAACCTCGCGGATTTCTACCGCCGTACTGGCGATGAGGCGCAGAGCGAGAGAGTGTTACGCCAGGCGTTGGTTTTGGTGGACGACAGTGGCGACTTGCATCATGCCCTGGGTCTTTCTCTGATTCGCCAGAAGCGCACCGAGCCAGCGGTCGAGGAACTGCGTCTTGCCGCCAGCCTGACACCGCAGAATCCCCGGTATGTATATGTGTATGCCATTGCCCTGAACTCAACGGGTCGTTCCGAACAGGCGATCATGACCCTGCAGGGGGCGCAAAACGCCCACCCGAATGATATCGGTATCCTGAATGCGCTGGTCGCATTCCATCGTGATGCCGGGAATCAGGCGCAGGCGCTGCACTATGCGAAAAAGCTGAAACTGCTTTCACCCTAGTGGCCTGCAAATTGCGCCAGTCGATCACAGGCGGGCATGGAAGCCCGATTATGAATGCGGCAGATCTCGTATCCGTGTGATTACCTGCGGGCACAGTTTGCAATCCGCCTGTGGCCTATCCAGGCCCCTCGCTGGTCCAGGCACGCTTGCACTGGCTCTTCACTCAAGTCATAGCTGCGGCTATGCCTTTGTTCGGCACGTCCGTATGCGGGGCCTGCGCGACAGATTGCTGCAGGCAATCTGTTCGCTCCAGAGCGGCGTCCAATCGCACCTGGCCGGCACGATCATCCCGGATACTGATGCAATTTGCAGGCTGGCGATCACGCCCGGACATAGGTAACTATTGTCCGGGCGCAGCAGCCTAACTGGATGCCGCATCGGCGTCCCGTGCCGCGGCGATCTCGCGCAGGCTCTTGGCAGCCGAGACGCAGCCCAGTGGGATGACCAGCAGGGTCAGCACGGTTGAGACGAACACCCCGAACATCAGCGAGATTGCCATACCCTGGAAGATCGGGTCGGTCAGGATCACGCTGGCACCCCCGATCAGGGCGAAGGCGGTGATCATGATGGGCCGGGTGCGCGCCTTGCACGAACGCAGTACGGCCTCGCGCACGTCGATACCCTGGCGTACCTCCTCCACGGCAAAGTCCACCAGCAGGATCGAGTTGCGCACGATGATGCCGGCCAGTGCGATGAAGCCGATCATCGAGGTTGCGGTGAAGTAGGCGTTGCTGCCGCTCAGCAGGCTGACCAGCCAGTGACCGGGGACGATGCCCAGCAGGGTCAGTGGGATCGGTGCCATGATGATGGCCGGCACCAGGAAGTTGCCGAACATCCCGACCACCAGCATGTAGATCAGCACCAGGGCCACCGCGAAGGCGGCACCCATGTCGCGGAATGTCTCGTAGGTCACCGTCCATTCGCCCGCCCACTCGAAGGCCGACAGACCGTTGTCCTCTGGCTTGCCCATCATGGTGCCCGAGAGGGTCTGACCGTCCGGCGTGACGTAGTCGGCCAGTTTCTCGTCGACCTTGGCCATCGGGTAAATCGGAGCGCCGAGGCGGCCTACCGCGTCGCCTACCACATACTCGAGCGGACGCAGGTCCTTGTGATAGATGATCGGGTCTTCCTGGATGCGCTCGAAGCTGCCCAGCTCTGCCAGTGGCAACGTGGTGCCGCCGGGCGCAGGGATCGGCAGGTCGCTGAGTGCCTTGGGGTTGGCGCGCAGTGCGAGCGGTGCCTCGATCACGATCCAGGTCGGCTCCAGGGCCGAGCCCTCGCGCAAGTCCGTGATCTTGTATTCACCCATCGCGGTAGACAGGGTCTCGATCACCGTGCTCGGTGAGACGCCCTTGGTCGAGGCCTTCTGGGTATCGATCACGAAGCGCCAGGCCTCGTACGGCTGGCTCATGTAGTTGTCGACGTCGGCAAGGCCGTCGGTGGCCTCGAACATCTCGGTCATGTCGCTCGCTACCTGGCGGCGGGTCGCGGCATCCGGGCCATAGATCTCGGCGACCACCGCCTGCACCACCGGTGGGCCCGGCGGCATCTCTGCGACGGTGACCTTGGCGCCGGCCTCGCGCGCGATCGGTGTCAGCAGTGCACGTGCCTCTTCGGCGACTTCGTGACTGCTGCGGCTGCGCTGGCTCTTGTGGGTCAGCTGCACCTGGATCTCTGCCAACCAGGGGTCGTTGCGCAGATAGTAGTGACGCACCATGCCATTGAAATCAAAGGGGCGTGCGGTGCCGGCATAGGTCTGCAGTGCGGTGACCTCGGGGATCTCACGCAGTTTCTCCGCCAGCTCGCGCGCCATGTTGGTGGTGGCGGGCAGGGCAGTGCCCTCGGGCATGTCGAGCACAACGGCGAACTCGGCCTTGTTGTCGTAGGGCAGCATCTTCACCGTGACTGCGGTGGTGTAGAACATCGCGATCACGGCGAAAAAAAGCATCACGAGGCCGGCGAGGAAGCCGTAGCCGGCGGTCTTGCTGTCGAGCAGTTTGGGAATCACCTTGCGGAACAGCTTGTCGAGCTTCTCGTTGCTGGCGTGTTCCGCCTGTTCGGCCCGCTCCAGTTGCGCCATCGAGGGACGGATGCGCATTGCCAGATAGGAAGTGAAAGCGAAGGCGGCGAACAGCGAGATCACCATTGCGACCGAGCCAAGCACCGGGATCGGCGCCATGTAGGGACCCATCAGGCCGCTGACGAAGGCCATGGGCATCAGTGCGGCGACCACGGTGAAGGTGGCCAGGATGGTCGGGTTGCCGACCTCGCGGACAGCGTCGATCGCAACCTCGGTGGACGGCTCGCCCTTCATCAGCCAACGCCGGTAGATATTCTCCACCACCACGATGGCATCATCGACAAGGATGCCGATCGAGAAGATCAGTGCGAACAGAGAAACCCGGTCGATGCTCATGCCGATCACGAAAGCCGCGAACACGGTCATCAGGATGACTACCGGGATGACGATGGTGACCACGATTGCCGGTTTCAGACCCAATGCATACCACACCAGGATGGTCACGATACCGGTAGCAACCACCAGTTTGAACAACAGTTCGTTGACCTTTTCCTGTGCGGTCTCACCGTAATTGCGGGTCACCTCGACCTGGACCTGCTCGGGGATCAGACGGCCTTTCAGCGACTCGACCATGGCGAGGATGTCGTTGGCCACGGTCACCCCGTTCGAGCCTTCCTTCTTGGAGATGGCAACGGTTATCGCGAGGTCGCCGTCGGCCTGCTTCTCGACACCGTTGGCGTCGGCATAGGCCGGCCCCGTGTAATAGTTGACGTAGTTCGAGGCCTCTTCGTTGGCCCAGCTGACATTGGCCACGTCACGCACATAGATGGGCGTGCCGTCGATCACCTGAACCACGAGGTTTTCGACGTCCTGTGGAGATTTCAGGAAACTGCCGGCATAGATGCGCGACTGGTAATTGTCCGACTCCGAATGGCCCACCATTTTCTCGGCATTGCTGCCGCGTATCACCCGAATCACCTCGCCCGAGGTGATGCCCTTGCCGGACAGCTTTTCGGGCACGATCTCGACCTTGATCTGCTGCTGTTGACCTCCGACCACAAAGCCCTGGCCGGTGTTGGGGATCTGCTTGAGTTGCTGCAGCAGATTCAGACCGAGTCGACGCAGGCTGCCGCCATCGAGCTCGGGTGACCAGAGGGTGAGTGTGACGACCGGTACATCGTCGATACCCTTGACCTTGACCAGCGGCGGCATCTGCACGCCGGTGGGCATCTTGTCCAGGTGAGAGGCCAGCTTGTCATGCACCTTGACCAGGGATGGGCCAGTCTGTTCACCGACCTTGAAGCGCACGGTCACGATGCCCTGGCCACGCATGCTGGCCGAGTAGACATGCTTGACGCCGGGTATCTCGCTCATGATCCGCTCCAGCGGATCGACCGCCATGGCCGCGACCTGTTCGGCGGAGGCGCCCGGATACTGCAGGAATATATCCACCATGGGGACCGAGATCTGCGGGTCCTCCTGGCGCGGGGTGGCCATCAGGCCGAGTACCCCCATTGCCAGCATCGCCAGGAACAGCAGCGGTGACAGCGGTGAATGGATGAATGCGCGTGCGGTTTTGCCGGCGAGACCGAGCTCGACGGCCGCGTCCTCTTTGCGGTCGATGTCTGACACGGTGAACCCTTCTTATTGGCTGTTTTGGGCGGTTTCCGGCTGAACCGGAGTCATGATCTGGGTGCCGGCGCGGAGGCCGGGTGGCGGCTGGTCGACCAGCAGGTCGCCGGCGTTGACACCGGACAGCACCACCTGGGTCTTGCCGTCGGGTGCATTCCCCAGACGTACCACGCGCAGCCGGGCCTTGCCTTCGCGGTCAATGGCGTACACCAGTGGGAGTCCGCCCTTGGTGATGACGGCGCTCTTCGGGATGGTGAGCTGGGCCGGCAGATCGGCGGCCTTGTCGGGAACGCGGATCTCGACATACTGGCCCGGCGTCGCACCGGATCCGATGGCCAGAGCGAGTTCGATGCGTACCGTGTTCTGGCGCGGGTCGGCGACCGGATGGATGCGGCTGACCGGTGCCTGCAACAGGGTGTCAGCCAGCGCTACATCCAGCATCTGACCCGGCTGCAGGGTCCTGCTCAGGCGAACCGGCAGATCGGCCTCGACCTTCAGGGCCCCGGATTCGCTGAAGTCCAGCAACGGCTGGCCGGGTTGTACGGTATCGCCCACCTCGACATGCACTTTTTGGATAACGCCGGAGAACTGTGCGATGCCCTGCGTGTCGCGCAGCATCGACTGGATCTCCTTGATGTTGGCCTCGGCGCTCTTGTAGCGGGTGGTTGCCTGGGCCAGTGCGGTCTCGGCACCGACCAGGTCTGATGCTCTTTCCGAACCACGGTTACGCATGCCCATCATGCTCTGCATGGGGTTGGTGAACGCCTGGTCCATCATCGCCGGCATGCCCATGCCGCCCGGGGCGCTGCCTGCTGAGTTGGAGCGCGGTGAGTAGAGTTCGCGTTGCAGCTGTACCTGTGTATTGCGGATATCGGCGCCAGCGGCATCGCGACTGGCGGCGGCGGCCTCGAGGCGTGCCAGCAGGGCGGTGTCGTCGAGCTCGATCAGAACCGTGCCGCTGTCGAAAGCATCGCCTTCTTTGCCGGCGATATGTGCGATACGCCCCGGCATCTGTGCGGTGAGTTGCAGGGTTTTGTCGGCAGAAACGGTACCCGCGAATGAAACGACCAGGGCAAGGGACTCGCGGCTGACCTTGTGTACCTTGTACTCAGGGTTTGCGTCGTTGGCGGCGGAGGTCTGGCCGAGGGCGACAGACAGGGCAGCGGCGACGATGAACTTGCTTAGCTTCACTTAACAGACTCCCGGATTGGGTCAGCGACCGTCAATTTGTTGTCAATGCGCACGGTATCGTACGACAAAAAATTCATTGTTATCGGCCGTCCGGTGCTGCATGGACGGATAGGGTGACAGGCAAAATTGCCCGGCTCACCCAAAATCGACCACAAATTGTACATTATTATATAATTATAAGCAAAACTTATTTGCTTCGCGCTTTTTGTTATAGCCCTGCGACCAGGCCGTCATACCCTCGTTTTTTGAGGGTTTCCGTCTGTGTGTCCAGCAACGGCGGCGTACAAGCTCAGGGGACAGTGGTCAGCGATTTGCGGCCGGTGGTAGAGTCCACCAGGATCCGTATTCGAATGCCAACCCTACCGGGACAACAACAATGCAGTGGCAGCAACTGCTCTCGCGAGCCCGCCTGGGCTCGTCAGAGCCGCCGAAGGCATCTTCCGCACGTACCGATTTTCAACGTGATTTCGATCGCGTGGTGTTCTCCTCGGCGTTTCGTCGTATGCAGGACAAGACCCAGGTCTTTCCGCTATCCAAGGTCGATTATGTTCGCACACGCCTGACACACAGTCTGGAGGCATCCAGCATCGGACGCTCGCTCGGCACCCTGGTGGGTGAACAGGTGATTGGTCGACATGGTCTGCGCGAATTCGAGGCAGCCGATTTCGGTGGTATTGTTGCTGCTGCCTGCCTGGCACACGACATCGGCAATCCGCCGTTCGGCCATTCGGGCGAGGATGCGATCCGGCACTGGGCGCACAGCGCCGAATACGGTGCGCCGCGGGTGGCCATGCTCAACGGCAGTGAGCGTGAGGATTTTCTTTCCTTCGAGGGCAATGCGCAGGGTTTCCGCATCATCACCCGCCTGCAGAATCCGGATAACGAAGGAGGCCTGCAGCTGACCAGCGCGACCCTGGCCGCATTCACCAAGTATCCGCGCGAGTCCTGCCTGGCGGGCAGCCGTTATGATGGCAGCAGTGCGAAGAAGCAGGGATTCACGGCCGCCGACCGTGCCTCTTTCGAGCATGTGGCGGAGATGGTCGGTCTGATCCCACGTGACAACCATCACGCCATGTGGTGCCGCCACCCGCTGGCTTTTCTGGTCGAGGCGGCGGACGATATCAGCTATCGGGTTATCGATATCGAAGACGGTTTCCGTCTGGGGCATTTCAGCTACCAGGAGGTGCTTGACCTGTTTTGGCCGTTGATCAGCGACCCGGATAAGCAGCGGCCGCGGCTGGAGAGAATCCAGGATCTGAAGGATCGGGTCGAGTTTCTGCGTGCAAAGGTCATCAACGAGGTCATTCGGCAGGCGCTCGAGTGTTTTATGGACAACGAGGCCGACATACTGAGTGGTCGATTCGACGTGCCCCTGCTGGAGGAGCTGCCGGTGCGCGAATCGCTTGATGCCTTGATCCAGAACGCACGCCAACGTATCTATTGTGCCCCCGAGGTGGTTGGCATCCAGGCCGCGGGATTCCAGGTTATCAGCGACCTGCTAGAACGTTTTGCCCAGGTGGTGGACGATGTCGCGCACAGGGGCGAGCAGGCCTCTCCGCATAGCCGCATGTTGATTCGGCTGGTGCCCGAGCAGTTTATCGGTACTGACCGGGTCCCCGCGGAAGATGCCTATCAGCGCCTGCTGATGCTGACGGATTTCGTCTCAGGGATGACCGATTCGTACGCGGTCAGTCTCTACAAGAAAGTGACCGGAATCTCGCTTCCCGGAGGCTGACGTGTGCGGACGCTACTTCCTGCATTCCACGGCCGACAAGCTGAGCACACTGTTCGGTGAGATGCCGATGCCGGTACTCGAGGCGCGTTACAACATCGCGCCCAGTCAGCCGGTGCCCGTGGTGCGCCAGAACCCGGCCGGACGCCGCGAGATGGTACTCGTGCGCTGGGGCCTGATTCCGTCCTGGTCCAAGGGGCCCGATAGCCGCTACAGCATGATCAACGCACGGGCCGAGACCGTGGCACAGAAACCCGCCTACCGCAGTGCGTTCCGGTACAAGCGTTGCCTGATCCCGGCCGACGGATTCTACGAGTGGCGGGCCTCAGGTGGTGGTAAACAGCCTTATGTATTGCGTCCGCGCGACGGCCTGCCGCTTGCACTTGCCGGCCTGTGGGAGCACTGGCAGGACGCCGATGGCAACGAACTGGAGTCTTGCACCATCCTGGTCAGGGAGGCGAATTCCCAGGTAAAGGCAGTGCATGAACGCATGCCTGTCGTCATGACGCCGGATTCGTTCGATCTCTGGCTGGATATACATGCGCAGAAACCGCAGCCGCTGGAGACCCTGCTGGCCGTGCAGCAGGTCCCGGAGCTGGAGATCTACCCGGTGGGCCGTGCCGTGAACAATCCGAAGGCGGATTCGGCAAAACTGTTGGAACCGATCGAGGGCGGATTTTGATGGAATCCATGAGCCAGCTGCTGGAGATCATGGCACGCCTGCGCGACCCGGGCGGTGGCTGCCCCTGGGATCAGCGCCAGACCTACGCGACTATCGTGCCCTACACGCTGGAGGAGGCCTACGAGGTGGCTGATGCGATCCAGCGTGGTGATATGACCGAACTGCGTGACGAACTGGGCGACCTGTTGTTCCAGATCGTGTTTTACAGCCAGATCGCACGCGAGGAAGGGCACTTCGATTTCGGTGACGTCGCTCGTGGCATCTGTGAAAAGATGATCCGGCGACACCCGCATGTGTTTGCCGATGCGGAATATGCCGATGATGTTCAGCTGCGCCAGGCCTGGGAGGCGAAAAAGGCCGAAGAGCGCGCCGACCGCGGTGAAGTGATCGAGACCAGTCAGATGGATGGTGTGGCACGCGCCCTGCCTGCCCTGATCCGTGCGGAGAAATTGCAAAAACGCGCCGCACGCGTTGGATTCGACTGGCCGGATGCTCGCGGTGCCTTTGAAAAGACCCGCGCGGAACTGGACGAGGTCCAGGCCGAGATCGACAGCGGGGACCAGTCCCGATTGCAGGACGAGTTGGGCGACCTGCTGTTTGCCACGGTCAATGTGGTGCGCCTGCTGGGTATGG
>Ga0316189_10003840_pt1 | contig 14547 bp, 11 predicted proteins | sample LowCovwburrow_MG_FD_204930 | JGI IMG/M metagenome (GOLD analysis project Ga0316189, IMG submission 204930) | Coastal sediment microbial communities from Maine, United States - Lowes Cove worm burrow | ecosystem: Environmental > Aquatic > Marine > Coastal > Sediment | place: USA: Maine...
CACTGGATTTTCACCACAGCCGCACCAACGGACCCCCACATGCGGGCAGGCCCAAACCTCCTCTCGGTGAGACTGGCTTGGGGTGCTCGACGGTATCGGCAGTTTCGCAGCCTGGTTTCATGACAGGGTGTGGGGGGGCGGAGGCTGAGGCGAAGGCCGGACGAGGGGGTCAGCACTCTCTCAGACAGGTCGGAGCGCGCGTGGACCCCTTGTCCCAAGGGGCCCACGCACGTCCTAGACTCGTTCGCGCTGCCCCCCTCGCCCGTCCCCGCAGCTCGTCCTCCGCTTGAGATGAGCCGGGGGATCGAGGGCTGAGGCGCGTACGAGCGGGACAGAGATACGTGCTCCTCTTGTGTCCTTGTGTCCTCGCGGCACGTCGGGCGGGCCCGTGCTGCGTCGTCGTGTCGAAGCCGCGCTCGTCGGTCTCGGCGCGAGAGTGCGCGGGGTTTCATTGCGGGGTCGAGGCGCCGAGAAAGGAGAGGAGAATTGCTCTGCTCCTCGTCGCCTGCACGGATACAAGAAAGAGGCCACCGCGTCGCCGCGATGGCCTCCTCTGCTTGAAACCGCTCCTGTCGGTCGATGGTTCGACCGTCAGCGCGAGGCGCCGCTAGTAGCGGTAGTAGTCGGGCTTGTACGGACCCTCAGCCGGGATCTTGAGGTACTCCGACTGCTTGGAGGTCAGGGTGGTGAGCTTCACGCCGAGCTTGCCGAGGTGGAGCCGGGCGACCTCCTCGTCGAGGTGCTTGGGCAGGACGTCGACCCGACCGGACTTGTACTTCTCGCCCTCGTTCCACAGCGCGAGCTGGGCGAGCACCTGATTGGTGAACGAGTTGGACATGACGAAGCTCGGGTGGCCGGTGGCGCAGCCGAGGTTCACGAGGCGCCCGCGGGCGAGGAGGATGATCGCGTGACCGTCGGCGAAGACGAAGCGGTCGACCTCGTTCTTGACGTTCTCCTCGGTGATGGTCTCGTCGTTGACGAGCCCGGCGACGTCGATCTCGTCGTCGAAGTGGCCGATGTTGCAGACGATCGACTCGTCCTTCATCTTCCGCATGTGATGGACGGTGATCACGTCACAGCAGCCGGTCGAGGTGACGAAGATATCGCCGGTCGACGCGGCCTCTTCCATCGTCGTCACCTCATAGCCCTCCATCGCCGCCTGGAGCGCGCAGATGGGGTCAATCTCGGTGATCAGGACGCGGGCGCCGAAGCCCCGCATGGACTGAGCACAGCCCTTGCCCACATCGCCGTAGCCGCAGATAACGACGGTCTTGCCGGCCATCATCACGTCGGTGGCCCGCTTGATGCCGTCGGCGAGGCTCTCGCGACAACCATAGAGGTTGTCGAACTTGCTCTTGGTGACCGAGTCGTTGACGTTGATCGCGGGGATCTTGAGCTCGCCCGCCTCGGCCATGTGATAGAGGCGGTGGACGCCGGTGGTGGTCTCCTCAGAGACGCCGCGGAGCTCCTTGAGGACATCCGCGTACTCCGGCTTGTGGGCGATCGCGGTCAGATCACCGCCGTCGTCGAGGAGCAGGTTCGGGACCCAGCCCTTGGGGCCGCGGAGGGTCTGCTCGACACACCACACGTACTCCTCCTCGGTCTCGCCCTTCCAGGCGAAGACCGGGACGCCGGTGACCGCGATCGCGGCGGCGGCGTGGTCCTGGGTCGAGAAGATGTTGCACGAGGACCAGCGGACCTCCGCGCCAAGGGCAGTGAGGGTCTCGATCAGGACGGCGGTCTGAATCGTCATATGAAGGCAGCCGGCGATCCGGGCGCCCTTGAGGGGCTGGCTCGGGCCGTGCTTGGCGCGGAGGGCCATTAGCCCCGGCATCTCCTTCTCGGCGATCCGAATCTCTTTGCGGCCCCAATCGGCGAGCGAGAGATCCTTGACCTTTTGGTCCTTCTGGTTTTGGGCGATGTTGGTCACGGTCGACATGGTGTGGGTGGTCCCCTCTTGGCCATTGCTGGCGGTTGTTCAGGTGAAATCGAGGTGGGGCGCGGGCTTAGGGCGCCGGGTTCAGCTCGCGTCGCGGTAGACGGGCGTCCAGCCGCTGCTGTCTTTGAAGAGGCGGACGCAGCGGATCTGTCGCTCATCGGTGAGGAAGAAGCGGTGATAGAGGCCGGCCGGGACGACGAGGAGGTCGCCCGCCTCGACCTCGGCGCGCAGCCAACGATCGTCGGCGGAGCGGAGATCAAAGACGCCGGCGCCGGCGAGGACAAAGCGGACCTCGTCGTCGGTGTGGAGGTGCTCACCCTTAAACTTGTCGCAGAGCTGGTCGAGACCGGGGGTCTCGGGCACAAGCTCGATGATGTCCTGGGTGACGTAGCCGCGGGCGGCCATCAGCCGATCCATCGCTGGTTGATAGTCCTCGGGGTCGACCTCGAGGCGCTCATGATGGACGCCGATGCGGGCGAGCTCATCGCTGTCGACCGCTGATTGTGGGCTCTCGAGCCAGGATAGCTTCATCGGATCGTCTCCTCAGTCCAGAGTGGTGGTGGTGGGGCCGGAGTCGGGGCGGGGGGCGAGCGGCAGGCCCATGCGGTGGGACTCGACGAGCGCGCGGAAGAGGTAGTCGTAGCACTCCGCCTGGGTCTTGGCCTTGACCCAGTCGTCACCCCATACGTAGACCCCGTGGCCGGCGACGAGGACCGCGTCGACGTCAGGGTAGGCGTCGATCGCCGCGCTCAGGCTCTCGCTGAGCTGCGCCTCACGGGCGGTGTTGGCGATGATCGGCACCCGAAGGGTGTCAAAACAACCTGTGCCCCGCAGGCCCTTTTGCATCTCGACGCCCTGAGAGCGGAGCTCTCCGGGGCTGCCGTCAGGGCTGAAGAGGCGGGCCGCGAGGAGCGCCCAGATCGAGTGGCTGTGGATCACCGCCCCTGCGCCGCGCTGACGGTAGGCGCTGAAGAAGAGCGGTTGGCACTCGCTGACCTTGAGGGCCGGGTTCTTCGGGGCGCGGAGGATCGTCGCGCTTCCGCGCAGATCATCGCTCAGGAGGTAGATATCCTCCGGCTTCATCCGCTCTTTTTGGACGCCTGAGGGGGCGATGTAGATCCCCTCCGGGGCGCGGATCGAGATCCCTCCGCCGGTGCCGCTCACCCAGCCGAGGCCGTAGAAGAGCCGGCACAGCTCGCAGATGAGATCGGGGATGGGGGTCGCTTCGGTCATCGCCAATTCGCTGGCTCTTCGGGCAGGTCGCGGGCCAGGCCGCACAATCGCGGGTGCGTGAATCGCGGCGGGCGCCGGGAGCATACACGGGGTCCCCCAAGGGGGCACCCGCGGCCGGAGTGTGGAAGCTCGCGGAGTACGGGCGCTCGGTGGCATGACACTCACGCCTAGCCCATCGGGATTTTCGCCGCCGACACGCCGCGGCGTCAGAGATTACGAGCGCGAGATAGGTGGTCGCTGATGTCGGCCGTCGCGGCGGATGAACTCCGGGCAGCGGCGGATGAACTCCGGGCAGCGGCGGGTGGGCATCAGCGTCGCCGGCGGGCGCTGAGGAGGAGGAGCGTCAAAAGGGTGAGACCGGCCGCCGGACGCGGGTCCTCCAGGCGGCACGCGCAGGTGGTGGTGTCGTCCTCGCCGCCGCTCGCGGTGGCGCTGGCCGGCCCCGTCGAGCTGAGGCTGTCGGAGCCGTCGCTGCCGGAGCCGTCGTCGGTCGTGCCGCTCTCCGAGGCGGAGGTCGTCTCCGAGCCCGACGCGTCGGTGGTCTCGCACTCCGGGTCGATGATAAACGAGCTGTCACACTCGCCTCCGGTGCCGTTGGCGTCCTTGAGGACGATGATCGTGTAGTTCGCGTAGGCGGTCGCCTTGCGATCCATCGGGTCGGTGATGTCGATCCGGAGCATGACGCTCTCGGCGATGGTCTCCGGCGGCGGCTTAAAGTCGATCTGGGAGGTCTCGCCGGTGATCGGCTCATCCTCGAGGAAGGGGACCCATGTCTGCTTGTCCTGGGCGGTGAACGACCAGTAGGCGGTGAGGGTCGAGCCGTCGGTCGCCGAGTGGCAAACGTCGAGGGTGACGGGCTCGTCGGGGTAGGTCGAGTCGGCGTTATTCTCGATCGCCACCGCCGGCGGTGATGCGGCCAGATCGTCGCTGTCGACGACCTTGACGACGCCGGTGCGGAAGGACCAGATGCTCGGCTGCGGCTCCCAGGTGTAGCCCTCGATCACGTAGCCGCCCGGCTCGAGATCGGTCGTGTCCCAGAGGACAGGCTTGGCGGCCTCCTCGAAGGTGATCGTGCGCCGCTCGTCGTCCTCGGTGATCCGATGCCAGCAGCCGGCCCACTCGGTGCTGGTCTCAAAGACATCCTCGAGCTTGACGATGTCGGGGTTGACCAGCTCCTTGGCGATCGCCGCGGCGACGTCGACGTCGGTGATCCAATTGGGCAGCGACTCTTGCGGGTTGTGGTCGCGGCAGAAGCCGAAGAACTGATGTGTTCGCCCGTCGTCGACCTCGTGCCAGGTCGACATGTCGTCGGGATCGTACTCCGGGCGGAGATCCTCATAGGGGATCGTGTAATTGAGCGAGAGGACCGGGTCGACGCTCCGGTTGACGATGGTCATGCACGGCGGCGGCGGATCCTCCCAGAGCACCGGCGTCCGCGGGTGAAGTCCGTCTCCGGCGGACGCGATCGAGGGCCCGAGGACGAGGGCCGCGAGGACCAGCGAGCGGAGTCCACGGAGTCGGTGCATGGTCAGAATGTAGCCGACATCGACGCGAACGTCTGTGGCGCAGGCCGGGGGCAGCGGAGGTTCAGCGTGGGGGCAAGCGCGGGGGCAAGCGCGGGGCCTATGCACGTTCGTCCGCTAGGGCTCCGACAGGTCGCAGGCGTGGCGATGGGCCCGTATGCTCGTCTGCCAGCGTCGATCTTGCGACCGCCATACTTCGCACGAAGGCCCTGTACAGCGCGAAACCTGGGCGTATGAGGCCTTTTCGGGGCCTTTTCGGGGCCTCAGCGGGCGGTCGCGCTGGGCCTTTTCGGGGCCTTGGCGGAGGAACTCTCCGGAGGGGCCCTGGTGGAGTCTTCGGCGGTGGCCTTGGCGGAGGAACTCTTCGGAGGGGCCTTGGCGGAGTCTTCGGCGGTGGCCTTGGCGGAGGAACTCTTCGGAGGGGCCTTGGTGGAGTCTTCGGCGGTGGCCTTGGTGGAGGAACTCTTCGGAGGGGCCTTGGCGGAGGAACTCTTCGGAGGGGCCTTGGCGGAGGACCCCTCGGCGGGGAGCTTGTTGTCGGAGCCTTGGGCGGAGGGCTTTTTGCTGGGGGTCTTCGCCTCGTCGGCCGGCTTCGAGAGCTTGCCGATGGCCTTGGGCGCAGCTTTGGCGGCGGCAGGGGGGGGCGGTGGCAGCGGCTTGCCGACACGCTTCGCCGGATTGGCGGCGGCGGGCAGCGGCTTGCCCTTGGGGGCCTCCTCCTCCTCGGGGTCAGGGAGCTCGTAGTCGGGGAGGAGGATGTAGCGCCGTCGATCGCGACGGACCGTCCGGTAGCGATCGAGCTGTTGGATCGCGAGCTCGGTGATCTCGAGATCGCGACCGAAGAGGTCCTCCTGCTCCAAGGGGTCGTTGCGGATGTCGAACGCCTCGTAGCGCTTGGCGATGAAGTCGTAGTTGAATTTGTACTCTGGGTAGACCAGCGAGGCCATCATCCGATCATGGCCACATAGCTCGATCGCGACGCCGCCGTCGGTGTCGGCCATCATCGGCGCGAAGACCCGGACGATCTGGTCGATCGCCGCCTCGCGGAGCGACTCGGCGCTGTGGAGGAGGAGCCAGGGGGGCACGTAGAGGGTGGACGTCGGCTCGTCGATCGTCCGGCCCGGGACGCCCGGGATCCGGATGATCAGCGGGACCCGGGTCGACTCGCTGTACACCGTCGACTTGTGGCGGGTACCGCCGTGCTCGCGGAACTCTTCGCCGTGGTCGCTGAAGTAGACGATGATCGTCTTCTCCAGGAGCTTGCGCTTCTCGAGGTCGTCGAGGAGCCGACCGATCTGCTCGTCGGTGTAGCGGATCTCCTGGCGATAGCGGTCGAACCCGGTGTCTCCGGGCATGTCCGGATAGTGCTTGTGGTAGCGGCCGTGGGGGCTCTCAAAGAAGACCCAGCCGAAGAAGGGACGATCCCCCTTGGCGACCTCCTTGAGGGTCCTGAGGGCGACATCGCCGACCCGCCGGTCGTTGGCGACGGTGTTGGTGGCCGAGGATTGCAGCTTGATGAGATCCCAGCCGCGCTTGAAGCCCTTGATGCTCAGGTCAAAACAATCCTCGTAGTTGTGGCCGACCCAAAAGGTCTCGTAGTCGGCGGCGCTGAAGTGCTCGGAGAGGATCGGCTCGTCGTCGTGGAGGCGACCGTGCCAGGCCTTGTTCCAGGTCTCGAGGCGGAGCATCGACGGGTACGACATCGCCAGGAAGCCCGACATCGAATGCACTGTCCCGCTCGAAGGGGAGTAGGCCCGGGTGAAGACGAAGGCGTCCTTGGCGAGGCGCTCGAGCGATGGCGTGGTGGCGAGGGCGGGGTCGGCGAGCGAGGTCTGGTCAAAGCGGGTCGCCTCGCTGGCGATGAGGAGGACGTTGAATTCGCTGAGGTCAAGGTCCACGGGCAGCTCGGGCATCGCCGAGAACTCGTCGAAGAGCTCGAGCGCCTCCTCGCGCTCGATCGGGATGAGAGGGGCGGGCTCTCCCTCGTCTTCGCTGCGGAAGGGGTGAAAGACCACGTGGGACTGGCCGAGGATCGAGAACGCGCGGAAGTAGGGGAGCCCGCCCTTGAGCATGTCGGTCTCCTTGGCGACCGTACCGCTGAGGGCGAGGACAGCGACCGCGCCGAGGCCGAAGAGGGCGCTGCGTCGGCGAAGCGAGGGTAGGCGGGTCCCGAGGAAGAGCCGCCAAAGGCCGAGCCCGAGCAGGTGGTGCGCGATCTGGAGGGACGCGAGGTGGAGGTTCGGATAGAGCCCGCGGTTGGCGACGTAGGCGTAGACGTAGACGGCGATCGCCGCGGGAAAGGCCGCGTAGAGGACGCTCCGGTCGAGGATCCACGCCCACAGGCCCGGCCGTGGCTGCGGCGGAGGCCGGCGGAGGGCGAGGGCGGTGATCGTGAAGAGACCCGCGAGGAGGATGTAGAAGGGGATATAGCGGCTAAAGGGGCGGTAGCGGAAGAGCACCGCCGTGGCCTCGCCGGTGACGACCGCGCTCAAGAGCAGGGAAACGGCGATCCTCGCCCGGAGGCCCAGCCTCAGGCGGGAGAGGAGGGCGGCGCCGAGGAGGAAGAAGAGGCCCGCCCAAAGATAGATCGGCGCCTCGGTGAGCCCGAGCCAGAACACCTCGAGGGCGAGGCCTGGCCTCGGCATGTAGATCGCGACCGGGACGGTCGCCGTCTCGGCGATCAGGAGAACGACGAGGGCGACCAGGAGAGCGGTGAGCGCGGCTCTCTCAGCCCCTGGGGTCGTCGACGCTGGTCTTGCAGGTGTCAGGAGATCTCTCGGTGGTCGATGGGCTCGACATCCTACGTGCGGCGCACCTTGCTGTCATCGCGGAGTGCTGGGCCCAAAGACCCTCCATTCGCGGAGTCTACGGCGAGGGGCAGAGCGGGCGCAGGAGCGCTGTGCCCCCCCCTCGTACGGAGCCCGTGGCAAAAGTCTCGCGCGCTCTCCAGCCCTCGCATGCCTGCCCAACTCCGCCCGCACTTGCGGTAGGGCCCGGTACAGCGGCGTCCTGTCGAAGCCGACCCGGCCGACGAGCGTGGCGCGCGAGGAGGCACTCTCAGCGGCTGCTAGAGCGGCTCGGACTCGGTGTCGAGGGGGCGAAAGAGGGGGCAGCGGAGCACCGGCAGGGGCGGGTATTTCGCCATCCGTGGATCCCGATCATGCTCGGCGCAGCGCCAGAAGATCGAGCCGCGGCCGCTCTTGATCGAGCGGCCGGAGGCGCAGCGACGGCACAGGCCGGGGTTAGTCGTCACTCGTCGCTCCGATCGCCAGGCGGCCGGTGCTGGCGGCGGTCGGCGGGAGGATCAGCTGCTCGTGGTGGGCGAGGAGGGCGAGCTCGTCGACGAGGCGGGCCGCGAGCTGGACCCTGCCCTTTGTGATCCCGCGGCGGACGATCGATGAGCCGACGAGCAGGCCGACGCCCCAGAAGAGGAGGGAGGCCGCGCCCGCCGTCTTGAAGAAGAAGAGACCGGCGAGGCCGCTGATGACGAAGACGAGGAGGGCGCGACGCATCGCGTCGGTCGCTGAGCCGGCGCCCTGGGCGACCTCGTCGGCGATCCGGAGCTCGAACTCCCCGTCGTCGACCTTGACGCTGAAGTTGTTCGCGCCGAGGTGGAGGTGGGCGAAGATCCGGCGCAGCGAGGGCTTGAGCTGGCTCTCGTCGAGGATGGTGCGGCCGCGGAGGACCATCGCATGGTCGAGCGGATCGCGGATCGTCAGGCCGCCGATGAAGCCCTGGCGAAAGAGGTCGAGGCTGATCTCGTCGGCCGCGAGGCCCGCCTCCGCGGCGGCGCCGAGCTGCAGGTTGTGCTCGTCGCCTCGCCAGCCGGCGTCGTTGTCTTTGTTGGGGATCGGTGGCTCGTCCATGGTCGTCTAGGCCTCTCTGCCTTGGGCGACGAAGCGGCTGTGCATCGCCTCGGCGACCGGCTCCGGGACGTAGCGCTCGAAGTCCCCGCCGTGGGAGGCGATCTCGCGGACCAGCGACGACGAGACGTACATATGTTCCGGCCTCGGGATGAGAAAGATCGTCTCGAGCTCCGGGGCGAGGTCGCGGTTGGCCTGGGCCATCCGGAATTCCGGCTCAAAGTCGCCGATCGCCCGCAGGCCGCGGACCATCGCCGTGGCGCCGACCTCGCGGCAGAAGTCGACGACGAGCCCGTCAAAGGCGGCGGCGCGGACCCCTGGGAGATGGCCGATGCTGGCCTCGATAAGCTCGCAGCGCCGCTCGACCGAGAAGTAGCCGTGCTTGGTCGGGTGCCGGCCGATCGCGATGATCACCTCGGCGAAGAGGGCCGAGGCCCGCTCGACGATCTCTAGGTGACCGCGGGTGATCGGGTCAAAGGAGCCGGGGTAGACGGCGATCTGGGGGCCCGCGGGGGCCCTCGCCGGAGGGGTCTTCTCGAGCTGCACCGCGCGAGTATAATCCCCGCCATGCGCCGACCTGAATTGTGGTGCCTGGGCCTCGGCCTGAGCTTGGGCATCGCGCTCGTAATCCCCGCCTGTGGCGGTTCTACGCCGACGGCGCCGACCAAGATCGAAGACGCCCCGGCCCCCGTGGTGGCCGCGCCGGAGCGGCCGCAGGCCAAGGACCCTGCCAGCCCCTTCCGCAAGCCGTCGAAAGAGCCGCCGTCGCCGCGCTCGGAGCCCCAGGTCAGCGACGAGCGCCTCGCAGAGCTCCTCGCCGAGGCCGAGACCCTGGTCGCCAACGGTGACCGCAACGGGGCGACGTTGGCCCTGCGTCAGTGCGCGAACAAGGTGCCGATCAGCCCCCGCTGTGAGGGGGCCCTCGGCCAGCTTCTCGTCGGGATCGCCCTGCGTCGGGCGGAGTGTCGCTACTATCTCGCCGAGGCCGCGCGGGTCGACGATCCGCAGGCGGACGGAGAATTCTACCGTGAGCTGGGCAACGCTCTGATGGGCCAGAGCCTCTACGAGGACGCCGCGAGCGCCTACGAGCGGCGGATCGATCGCGGCGCCGCCGAGGCTGAGGACTACGGGCTCTTGGCGACCGCCCTCCAGGGGATCGCCAACCGTCAAGAGGACGCGGCTGAAGCCCTGAAGAAGGCGTTCTCCCTCGATCCGACCAGGATCGAGTACCTCCACGATGAGGGGGTGCTCCGCGGCCAGGTGCCGGGACAGGCCAAGCAGGCCGCCGCGCTCCTCCGCGAGTTCCTCGCCCGCTCGACCGATGCGGACGACGCTCGGGTGCTCAAGCTCGAGGCGCGGATCGCCGAGCTCGAGGCGGTCGGGGCGATGGAGGAGGAGTCTGCAGCCAAGGGGGCAGGATCCCCCGCATCGCCGACCTGAGCGACGTTTCTTCGGCTTGCGCGGATCCGCGCAACTCCCCCGTGAGGCCCGCTCTGACGCCGGCCCGCAGGGGGGGCGTTTGACTATGCAAAGAAGGGGCAGCGCCCCGCTGTGACGCCCTTCTGAGGACCTCCGGGGTATGGGGGCCTCAGTCGTGGGGTTTGTCGGATCGTGGCGGTGGTCTTGGGGGATCGCCCCCGCAGCGATGTGGCCATCGCTCGTCGTTGACCGTGCGCGGGCGGCTATGCGATCGTCGTGGCGCGAGCCGCCTTCGGCACTTCGCCCCGCCCTCGCCCTCGCCCTCGCCCCTCGCTCCCATGACGAATGACGAGAACCGCTCCGCCGACGAGGCGCTCGCGGAGGAGGATGTCGACGCGGCAGCGCCTCCCTCCTCTGAGGCCGCCGATACTGCTGAGAACAGGGGCGCAGCAGCGACCCAGGCCGTCGCTGACGGCGACGGGGTCCAGCCATCCCTGCGCGAGACCTGGGAGGCCTTCTCCGCCCCGGCGGAGCCGGCCGAGATCCACAACGCGGTGAGCGACGCGCTCGCGGATGCGCTCTCGGGCGGGGGGGTCGATCCGACCAGCAGCCAGTCTGGGTCGGCCATCCTGCCGCCGCCGCCCGATCGTTCGGGGACGAGCTTCGCCGCCTACGACGAGGCCAAGGACGATGGTCCTGAGTTCTTCCGCGAGATTGTCGCCGACGAGACCCTCAGCTCGTCGACCGACTGGCGGGTGCGGCTCGGGACGGCGATCGAGGTCGCCGATCTCGACGACGACGACGAGCTCGGGTTCCCCGAGTCGGCCTCGAGCGCCGACCTCAGCGTCATCGACGACGATGACGACGATGAACTCTCGCCCCCGCCGAGCGCGCTCCCTGAGACCCCGGCGGCGCTCGAGGACGAGGCCGAGGCGGAGGTCGAGGCGGAGGTCGAGGCGGAGGTCGAGGCGGAGGTCGAGGCGGAGGCGGAGGCCGACGACAGTCCGCCGGCCCTCGCGCTCGGCAGCGACGAAGAGGAGCCCGAGGCCATCGAGGAGGAGATCGTCGACGAGCACGCGAACCTCTCGGGGGACGCGTGGGTCCGGCGCTGGACCAGCGAGATGCAGGCGGTCCCCGACGACGACGCGGCGTTGCGGGCGATGGTCGCCGAGGCCGAGGCCGAACGGGAGGCCGCCGAGGTCGAGCCAGAGCCCGCCGCGAGCTCCTCGACCCTGTCGATGAGCGGGGAGATCGTCGAGTTCGACGGCAACTCGAGCTCGTCGACGATCTCGCTCAGCGGTGAGCTGATCGTCGACGACGTCGTCGACGATGACGACGATGACGACGACGACGACGACGACGACGACGCGCTCGACGGGGGCCTCGGGGTCGAGGATGACGACGACGATGTCACAGCGGCGAGCTTCGCCGGCGCCGCCCATGACATCCCGAGCCCGCGTCCGCGATCGCTGTGGATCTCGGAGCAGAACGACGATCCCGCGGAGTTCTACGGCGAGCCCTTTCCCCTCGATCGCTGGCAGGACGCGTCGAACCTGGTCGACTACGTCGTTCGCGGGCTCTACCGTCTGAAGCGGTCGATCGGCCGCGGCGACTCGTTCCGGGTCTTCCTCGCCGAGCGCACCCTCGCCGAGGGCGAGGTCGTCATCAAGCTCCTCGGGCCCGACTACCCGCCGAGAGAGGAGCGCGCGGAGCTCTTCCGCGCCGAGGCCCGGCTCATGGCTGCGCTCGAGGATCCGCGGATCGTCCAGGTCGTCGACGTCGGCACGACCCGCGACGGTCTCTCCTATATGGCCCTGGAGCGGCTCGAAGGTCCGAGCCTGAGCGAGCTGCTGGAGCGCGACGGGCCGATGCCCTGGGCGAAGGTCTCGGCGATCGTCGGCCAGGTGCTCGAGGTGACCAAGGGGCTGCACGCGAAGGGCCACAGCCACCGGACGATCCACCCCGACAACATCTATGTCCTCGGCGAGGAGGACGGCGCCCCGGTGATCCGCCTGACGAACGTCGGCCTGACGCCGTTGGTCACCCACTACCGGCGCACGGATGGCAACCTCGCGGTCACCCCGGAGGGCCTGCTCGGCTCCGCCGAGTACATGGCCCCGGAGGTCGTCAGCGGCAATCTCCCGGGGGTCCAGACCGACGTCTACGCTGCGGGGGTGCTCCTCTACGAGCTCCTCGCCGGGTGTCCGCCCTTCCTCGGCGAGAGCTTGATGGGGCTCCTGAAGAAGCACCTCTACGAGGCGCCCGAGACCCTCCGCGGGACGGTCTACGCCGCAGAGATCCCCGACGGGATCGAGAGCGTGCTGCTCAAGGCGCTGGAGAAGGATCCGGCCATGCGCCACGGCGGGATCGACATTCTCGCCGTGGAGTTGAGCTCCGCCGAGCAGCGGCAAAAGGAGCTCGCGCGGGCCAAGAGCTTGCTCTCTGCGGTCGACGCCTCGCTCTGGGGCGACGATGAGGAGAGCCTGGTCGAGATCGTCGAGCAGCAGCCGGTGGCCAACCGGCAGACCCTGCACGAGGTGCCGATAGCTCCGCTCACCGACGAGGACATGAGCGTCGAGGAGCGGGCGGCGAAGGACGAAGAGAGCGCGGCGGAGGAGGAGGCGGCGGCCGCAGCAGCAGCGCTGGCGGCCGAAGAAGCGTCTCCTCCGCTCGCGGCCAAGCCGGCGGATGATGGCGGCCTGGTCCGGACGATGAGCATGGTCGTCGGCGCGGCGGCGCTGCTGGTGCTCCTCTTCGTCCTGATCCGCCCTGGGGGCGGCCAGCGGAAGACGACCGGCGGAGGTAGCGGAGAGACCCCGGTCGTCGCGAGCGCTGGCGCAGGTGTTGGCGTTGGCGGCGGAGATGGCTCCGCGGGCTCGCCTGTGGGGGCGTCGGTCGGCGAGCCGCGCCCTGATCCGACGACGGCGGCCGCAGTGCCGGATCCGTCGGAGGGGGTGCCGCTGGATCCGTCGGAGGGGGCGCCGCTGGATCCGTCGGAGGGGGTGCCGCTGGATCCGTCGGAGGGGGCGCCGCTGGATCCGTCGGAGGGTGCCGATCCGTCGGAGGGTGTCGATCCGTCGGAGGGCGGCGCCGACGCTGCTGAAGAGACCGGGGCTTCGCCGGAGGAGGCGGCGCCGGAGATCAAGCCGGAGATCAAGCCAGAGATCAAGCCAGAGACCAAGCCGGCGAACAAGGTGCCGACGACCCTCAGCGAGGGGGTGATCCGCTCCAAGCTCAACGGCGTCCGCTCGAAGGTCAAGAAGAAATGTGGCCAGGCCAACGGTCTCTTCGCGCCGGTCGGCCTCACCGTCAAGGTGCGGGTCCAGGTCGACGCCAACGGCAAGGCGAAGGCGACCAACCTCGGCTCCAGCGCCGCGCTCGGCCGCTGTGTGATCGGCATCGTCGAGAAGGTCCGCTTCCCCAAGTCGCGCGAGGGCGGCGCCGTCGTCCAGACCTTCAAGATCTAGGAGGCCGTGGTGAGTCCCGTGCGCGAGCACTGGGGGCGTTCACTGCAGTCTTCGAGGTCGTCGGCTGGCTCACTCGTCGCGGACCCGGGCGCTCATGCACCATGTGCCCGCGCCGGGCCCGACGCTGAGGACGTCGGTGTGCGTCGGCACCTGACAGTAGGGACCTTCGCTGTCGCCGCCGAGGAAGGAGCGTCGTGGCGGCGGCATCATCCCGTTTGTGGCGATCCCGAGCTGGGTGTCGGCATCGCCCGAGAGAAGACCGACGCAGACCTTCGGCGTTGAGATGACGACAGGGTCAATGTTGACACTGTGCTCGCCGGCGCCGTCGATAAGGCCGAACCATTCCTCGGCGATCGGCGTATAGACGGGTTGCTGGGTGTTCTCGTCAAACTCGTAGATCTGGAGCTCCGTGGGCGCAGCGCCCAGCGTCGCGTAGACCTGGAATCCGACCTGGTCGACGACGTAGGGCGGCTCCAGCGGGGAGTCGAAGCACTCGACCGGGAGGTTGACGGCCGGCACCCCGCCCTGCTTGCACCAAAACGTGGAGCTGCAGGTACCGTCGACGTAGTTCTTGAGCTCGACGGAGGCCGGTTCGCCGGAGTCGGAGTCGGAGTCGGAGGAGTCGGAGCCTCCAGAGCCGTCCGTCGTGGAGTCGGAGGAGTCGGAGGAGCCCGTGTCAGCCGTCGAAGCGTCGCTGGTGAGCCCTGTATCGGTCGAACCCTCGCTGGTCGTCCCATCGCTCTCACCCGCGCTCCCGCTGGCGGACGTGACGTCGCTGGCGGTGTCTCCGAGGCTCGCGCCGTAGCTGGCGGCCTCTGTCTCGGCGCTCCCCTCGCTCGCCGTTGACAGGACTCCGAGTCCGTCGTCGAACGCGGGGTTGTCGAGGATGCAGCCGCCCAGGGGCGGGGCCGTGAGGAGGCAAGCGAAGGCGAGGGTAGGCACACGCATAGGGACTCGGCGCTTTCGGGTTTCGTGATGCATGACCTGTGCCGAGTCCGCCGACGACAACTTGAGTCGGCAGCGGAGCAGCCCTGCAGCGGCGGCGGCGGCGAGCGGCGGCGAGCGGCGGCGAGCGGCGGAGAGCGGCGGAGAGCGGCGGAGAG
>Ga0316189_10003841_pt1 | contig 14544 bp, 13 predicted proteins | sample LowCovwburrow_MG_FD_204930 | JGI IMG/M metagenome (GOLD analysis project Ga0316189, IMG submission 204930) | Coastal sediment microbial communities from Maine, United States - Lowes Cove worm burrow | ecosystem: Environmental > Aquatic > Marine > Coastal > Sediment | place: USA: Maine...
CCGGCTGGGAAACCGGGTCTTTTATATTTGCAGGGGGGACTTCTGCTGAAGTCGGGGTTAATTCAACGCAGCAGTTTTTGAAGTAAGATACTTCATCGGGTTGACTGCACTGGCCCCTTTACGGACCTCAAAGTGCAGTTGCGGGGTGTTTACAGAGCCAGTCTGACCCGCTTTTGCAATTACGGTTCCACGCTTGACTGTGTCACCGCGTTTGACGAACAATTCCTTGTTATGGGCATAGGCTGTTACCCAACCGTTTTTGTGACGGACCAGAACAAGATTGCCATAACCTTTCAATTCATTACCGGCATAGGCAACGATACCGGATTCGGCTGAACGAACGCTGGTGCCTTCAGGTACCGCAATATTGATACCTTCATTACGTAATCCACCTGGTTTTCTGCCAAAACTTGAAATCACCCGACCCTTGACCGGCCAGCGGAATGTTGAATTGGCATCTGCGACAGCCGGTGTAGATTGCTGAACCGGTACAGCCGGTAGTGGCTGAATACGGTCTGTCTTTTTGGTGACAATACGCACAGGTTTTTGCTGGAATGGCACCTTTTTGGGTGCTGAGGCAACACTGGCGCCGTTTTCCGCACCCGGAATATTCACAATCTGACCAACATTGAGACCATAGGGTGCCTGTAATTGATTATGCCGGGCAATTGCATAGGGATTTTGATTGTAAGTGCGACCAAGTGAGAAAAGTGTTTCGCCCGGTTTAACCTTATGAGCGCCACCACTGGCGAAATTCTTGTTACTTGGTGCCGGTGCATTTGCAGCACGATATGAAGGCTGTTGCGGGGTAAAGCTTGGTGCTGGTGAACTCGGATTGGCAACACCGGGCACTTTCAGTCGCTGGCCGACATTGACCGCATATGGATAAGACATATTATTGGCTGCAGCCAGTTGTGGCACTGTCAGACCGTTGGCCCTGGCAAGGGAATACATGGTCTGGCCAGATTTAACCGTAATGGTGCCGTTGCTTGCCGGTTGTTGAGCTGCAACAGTTTTAATCGGTGCTTTAGCTGTCTTATAAGAATTGGACGGTTGCTGCCAGGACGGACGAACCGAACCCTGTTCAGGTGCGCCTGACAATCTTGTGCGCGACACCGTATCATTCGATGACTGGTTTGGCACTGACGCGGTGTTGACTGGTGGATAGCTGCCAAAGCGATCTACAGAAGATGAACAGGCAGCGACACTGATAGATGCGGTTACCAAAACCAGGCCGCGAATGGCAACGCCGGCACGACTGCGGTTGAAATAACTCATAACTTAACCCCCAAATACTCGGTACTAACAAACTTGACTGTCACAACAATGGACAAATTTGGTTAAGAGAGGGTTTATGATCTCTGGAAATTAAAAATTATTTTTCCCTGGCTATGCCCTTTACCAGCGGGACAAAACGAACGCGCAGCAAAACCGTTTCCTTAAAGCTGTCGCCATCGCGCTCGACCTTTAATAATACCTGATTACCTGGCCTTGAACCTGTAACGTCTTCTTCAACAGGAATGATCATGATGCCCGTTTCACTCAGCTGGTCGGCAAGGGCCTGGGGCACCTCAGGTGCAGCGGCCGTGACGATTATATGATCGAACGGTGCCTGTTGCGGCCAGCCCTTATAACCATCACCGACCAGAGTGGTGATATTTCGCAAAGCCAACTTCTCAAACCGCGCCTGCGCCTGCATTGACAAGGTGCGATAACGCTCAATGGTATAAACCCGTCGGCACAGTTTTGAAAGGATCGCTGTCTGATAACCTGAGCCTGTTCCAATCTCGAGCACCTTGGAGCGCTCTTTGACCTTCAGCTGTTCGGTCATAAAGGCGACAATATAGGGCTGGGAAATGGTCTGACCGCAGGAAATCGGCAGGGCCTGATCCTCATAGGCCTGATCGAGAAAGGGCTTTGAGACGAATTCCTCGCGCGGTGTTGTCTCGAGTGCTTCGAGAACCCGTACATCACGAATGCCTTTGGCGCGCAAATCCATGACAAGCTTTACTTTGGCTGTCGGATTTGTCGTCATGATCAGCTTTCCAGTGAACTACGGACCGTATCGAGCGCCTCGACGTGGGTCAGGTTCAGATGTAACGGCGTTACCGAGACATAATTCTGGTATAATGCCCACAGGTCAGTACCCGGTGCCGGGTTTGATCTTTCACGGCGAAAGCCGAACCAGTAATAGGGCTTGCCCCAGCCATCTTCACGTTCGGCCAGTTCAAAATTGTTCTGATCCCGTTTGCCCTGCCGTGTAGCTTCAACACCCTTGATTTTATCGGGGGTGCAGTCGGGGAAATTGACATTGAGCAGCCCGCCCGGCCCGATATCGAGTTTGGCCAGATTGGCAATTACTTCCGGGCCCTTGTCGATGGTCGGCTGATAGGAAATCGGTGCCGGTGAACTGATGCCCTGTGCCTGACTGACAGCAATGGAGCGAATACCAAGAGCAGCCCCTTCCATGGCAGCGGCGATGGTGCCGGAATAGGTCACATCATCAGCAATGTTGTGGCCACGATTAACACCTGACAAAACCAGATCTGGCCGCTCGGGCATGGCTTTGCTGACCGCCATTAAAACGCAATCGGTCGGAGTACCCTTGACGGCAAAGCGTTTCTCATCAAGCTGGTGCATGCGCACCGGGTCTGACAAGGACAGGGAATGAGAAGCACCTGATTGTTCTGCTTCAGGGGCCACCACCCAAACATCGTCGCTGATTGCGCGAGCTATATTCTCAAGGACGATGAGGCCGTCAGCATGAATGCCATCATCGTTGGTTACTAAAATGCGCATGGGATCAGCCTTTAATTTTTGTTATGCCGCCCATATAGGGTTGCAGGACTTCAGGCACAGTAATCGAACCGTCAGCATTTTGATAGTTTTCCATTACCGCAACCAGTGTGCGTCCGACCGCAAGGCCTGAGCCGTTGAGGGTGTGAATATAACGGGTCCCTTTGCCCTCACTCGGGCGGTAACGGGCATTCATCCGCCGGGCCTGGAAATCACCGCAAACAGAACAGCTAGAAATTTCGCGGAAAGCCTCCTGGCCCGGCAACCAGACTTCAACGTCATAAGTCAGTTGTGCACCAAAGCCCATATCACCTGTGCACAAAGCCATCACCCGGTAATGCAGGCCCAGTTTTTTAAGAACATCTTCGGCGCAATTGGTCATGCGGTCGAGTTCAGCCCGTGAGGTTTCGGGCGTTGTCAGGCTGACCATCTCGACCTTCCAGAACTGATGCTGGCGGATAATGCCACGGGTATCGCGTCCGGCAGATCCTGCTTCTGAGCGAAAACACGGGGTCAATGCGGTCAGTCTTCTTGGCAGATCGTCTTCATCAACAATGCTCTCACGGGCCATATTGGTCATGGGGACTTCTGCAGTCGGGATCAGCCATCGGCCATCGGTTGTGGCAAACAGATCATCGGCAAATTTTGGCAACTGACCGGTGCCATAGACGGCCTGATCACGCACCAGCAAGGGCGGGTTGACTTCGGTATAGCCGTTTTGTTCGGTTTGCAAATCGAGCATGAACTGACCGATTGCCCGTTCCAGCCGGGCCAGTTTGCCGGTGAGAATGACAAAACGCGCGCCTGACATGCCGGCAGCGGTTTCAAAATCCATCATCGCCAGATCTTCACCCAGCTCAAAATGCTGTTTTGCTGCAAAGCCGAGATCGGGTTGACTGCCATGCTGGCGCACTTCGACATTATCTGCTTCATCGGCACCATCTGGTGTTTCAGCCAGCGGAATATTGGGGATTGCAGACAACAGTTCTTTCAAATCATCATCAAGCTGGCGTTGCATATCACTGCCCGACTGGATGAAAGTTTTCAGCTCGCCAACTTCGCTTTTCAGCTTTTCGGCCAGGTCCTTGTCACCTGCTGCCATGGCTTTGCCTATTTCCTTTGAGGCGGCATTGCGGCGGCTCTGGGCATCCTGGAGTTTTTGAATATGGGCGCGGCGTTTATCATCCAGGGCGATAATTTGTTCAGCCAATGGTTCGGCACCACGACGGGCCAGTCCGGCATCAAATTCACCTGCGTTTTCGCTTATCCATTTTGTGTCGAACATAGCTTAGATATCCTGATCAGAATCGAATATAGCGCGTGTCATAAATGAATTTGCTTAAACGCGCTATATTATTGTTTAAGCGTGTCTTTATCCCAAAACCGGTATCCACTTTTGGGAGACACACTCTAATTTCGTGCTGATTGTATAAGCTGACTGAAGACAGAACGCAAAGGTCAGTCTTGTTCGCCGTCATCGTTTCCGGGATCAGAATTTTCGGCTTTGCGTTTTTTCTCAATCATCGCCACAGCAAGAATGGCCAATTCATAAAGGCCAACCAATGGAATGGCGAGACCAAGTTGAGAAAACGGATCGGGCGGAGTGAAAATTGCTGCCAGGGTAACAACGCCAACTATGGCGTATTTGCGTTTGTCACGCAGACCATCGGCTGAAACCACACCTATCTTGCCCAATAAGGTCAGAACGACGGGCAATTGAAAACAAAACCCGAAGGCAAGGATCAGGGTCATGATCAAACTGAGATAGTCAGATACGCGCTGTTGCAGTTGAATGGCAATAACACCTTCGGCGGCTTCTCGTTCAAAACTGATGAAAAACTTCATGGCCGTTGGCATGATAAAGAAAAACACCAGTGCCGCACCGAGCAGAAACAAAAACGGGGTGGCGATCAGAAACGGCAGAAAGGCCTGTCGTTCATTTTTATAAAGGCCCGGAGCGACGAATTTATAAATCTGGGCGGCAATCAGCGGAAAGGCAATGAACAGACCGCCGAACATGCCGATTTTTAGCTGGGTAAAGAAAAACTCCTGGGCGGCGAGAAATTGTAGTTTGATTTCCTTGCCTTCGCCAACGGCCCATTGATAAGGAATTAACAGAATATCAAAAATATAACCGGCAACAGCAAAGCAGGCAATAAAGGCAATGATAAAGCCGATCGCACCATAAATCAGCCGAGTGCGCAGCTCGACCAGGTGCTCGATTAACGGTGCCTTGCTGTCATCAATGTCGTTTTCACTCATCGCAGGCAGCCTTTAACTCTTTTTAGCCGGTTTACGGGTTGGTTTTTTGGCCGCTGGCTTTTTAGCAGCTGTTTTTCTTGCCGCTGTTTTTCTTGCAGCCGGCTTTTTAGCAGCTGGTTTTTTTACTGCAGGTTTTTTAGCGGCCGATTTTTTGACTGTTGTCTTTTTAGCAACCGGTTCGGACTTGTCGGCTTCGATCTGTTCTGGCTTTTCCGTCAAGTCCAGGGCAGCATCTTCGAAAACCTTGGACAGCTCTTCTTCCTGTTGTTTGAAATCTTCATCGAAATCAAAACTGCCGGCTTCGGTAAATTCCTTTTTGAGGTCATCAACACCGGTTTCTTTTGCCGCATCTTCGATGTGGCCTTGAAATTCACGGGCCATGGTTTTGATCTTGCCGACATATTTGCCAATGGTGCGTAGCAATTTAGGCAGGTCTTTTGGGCCAACCACGATCAACGCGATGATAGCAATCATCAAAAGCTCGGTGGAACCAAGACCAAAGTCAAACATTACAGTCGCCTATTGCTAAATTTTAGACAAACCAAGGTGAAGCGGCAGATTATGCCTTTTCTTCGGTTTTGGTTTTTGCGCTATCGGCTTTTTTATCGGCTTCATTGCCGATAGATTTCACAGAATCCTCTGCGACTTCCTCAGCATCATCAGCCATGCCTTTTTTGAAACTCTTGATCCCTTTGGCGACATCGCCCATCAGACCGGAAATCTTGCCTTTGCCGCCAAACAGCACCAACACAACGACCAGAACGATCAGCCAATGCCAAATCGAAAAAGCACCCATTACTCAAACTCCTTGAAGGTTATTTTAGCCTGCCGCGGCTATATATCAAAATTGAGCGCACTATTGCAGAAAGCAACGGTTCCTGCAACACGCGCTTAAGTCTAATTTATCGTAAATTATCTTATTGCTTAATATGGGTGTGTGTCCCGTCAGATGCAATAATCAAAACTAGCTCGTTATCAACGGTAAATTCCATCACGTCCCCGGGCTTGGGTAATTTGCGGGTAGAGGCGCGAATAAGCACTTCATCGAGTTCAGCAAATTGCACCTGCAGTTCTGTAATTTCACCGAGAAAACGTGATTGCAACACTTTACCGGTCAGCTTGCCTGCCTTGCTGGGGCTGGCGATAATTGCATGGGGGCGGATCAGCATCAGGGCCTTGCCATCTGAGACCTCATCCTCAAGCTGGAAACTGCCGAGCGGGGAATCGATAACACCATCGTTAATAGTGCCGGGTACTTCAGTAAAATCACAGAAAAACCGGGCAACCTGAAGATCTTGCGGATGATTGTACAATTCACTCGGGGTTCCGGTCTGGATTATACGGCCATCACGCATCAGCAAAATGCGATCAGCCAGCCCCATGGCCTCAAGCGGATCATGGGTTACAATCATCGCACTGGCACGGGTTTCCTTTAACAATGTCTGGGTTTCCTGGCGCACGCTATCGCGCAGGCGCTGGTCGAGACCGGAAAATGGTTCATCCATCAAAACGATTGACGGGCGCGGGACGATGGTCCTTGCCAGGGCAACGCGTTGTTGTTCTCCACCTGAAAGCTCATTGGGGTATTTGTTGCCATAATCGGCCAGCCCCACTCTTTGCAAGGCCAGCAAGGCTTCGGCGCGGGCAGATTTTTTATCAAGATCCTGCAAGCCAAATGTAACATTATCGAGAATGCTCAAATGTGGGAAAAGGGCAAAGTCCTGAAACATCAGACCGACATTGCGTTTTTCAGGCGGAATGAACACGCCGTCACCCGCAACCACACGATCATCCAGGATGACCGAACCGCTGTCGGGTTGTTCTGCTCCGGCAGCCAGCCGCAACAGTGAGGTTTTGCCACAGCCCGAGGGACCAAGCAGACAGACGATCTCACCCGGTTCAAGTACAAATGAAACGCCACGCACAGCTGCAACCTTATCATAGCTGAGATGGATGTCTGAAAACTCCATACGACTGCCAAAAGTGATGGCAGCAGAACCGCGCTGCCCCCAACGCTTATGATTTGTCCGCTGCCGGATATCAGCCCCCTGCCCGTCTTTATGGCCGAACTGGTTGTCAGAGATTGTTGAAGTTGCTTCCATGCCGACATCGATACACGAGAACGATTCGCAATTCCATGATTTTAATTTGTGAACTTATTGATTTCGCTCACGGCTATTCGAACGCTAAAGCGTCAGGCCTCCGCGTGGGACGGCGCTATTAAGCGCCGGGACCTCAGTGGTCCAGTCCTCGCTAAGCTCGTCCGGTTGCGGATTCCTGGGGTTTCTTTATAATTTGATATTTAAGCTTCGTCTTCGTCGTCATCATCCCGGGTCAGGTCTGGCAGGTGCATTTCCAGCGGTGGCTGGTCTTCATCATCATCGAGTGCCATTTCATCTGGTCCGAGATCATCTTCATCCCGTGGCATCGGAATGGTAAAGTCTGATGGCAGGTTGGAACTCAACAACCCTGCCCCTTTAAGTTCACCCAAGCCCGGCAAGTCAGCAATATTGGCCAGTCCGAAATGTTCGAGAAAGCCTTCCGTCGTGCCATAGGTCACGGGTCTTCCCGGTGTCCGGCGCCGTCCGCGCATTTTAGCCCAATCCATTTCGAGCAGAATATCCAGTGTGCCCTTGGAAATGGAAACCCCTCTGATTTCCTCGATTTCGGCCCGGGTTACCGGCTGGTGATAGGCAATGATGGCAATAGTTTCCAAAGCTGCTTTTGACAGGCGTTTTTGCTCAACTGCCTCGCGTCGCAATAAAAAGCTCAAATCTTCTGCGGTGCGAAATGTCCACTTGTCGGCAATCCTGACCAGATTGACACCCCGGTCCGCATATTGTTCTTGCAGGGTTGCAATGACGGCTTCGGCATCGGCTCCCTCAGGCAGACATTCGGCCAGCGTATCCAAACCAAGCGGCTCTCCGGATGCAAACAGCAAGGCTTCAGTTATGCGTACCATCTGAGCGTGGTCGGGATGCGGCTGTAAAGGGACATTATTAATGATTTCGGCTATGGGTTCGGGATTTTGCGAACCATCATCGATGCCCATATCACGGGCTAAAGCTGATCCAATATGTGTCATATACTCATTCCTTAACCTACACTGCTTTCAATTCAACATCGCGCTCGGTACGGCGCATATATATGGGTCTGAATGCCTCTTCCTGCCTGATTTCAACCGTACCTTCGCGAGCAAGTTCAAGGCTGGCTGAGAATGTTGAGGCAATTACCGAGCGGCGTTTTTCCGGTTCGACCAGATATTCCACCAACCATTGATCAAGTCTGCCCCAGTCATTCATTTTGCCGATCAGACCTTCGAGAGCTTTGCGGGCTTCCTGTATTGACCACACGGGCAGACGTGAAACATGATAATCGTGATGGGCAAATTCCTGCGTTCGGCGGATGGCATAGGCTTTTATAAGATCAACCAGATTGTCGGCGTATTCGGTTGTGGTATCAACGACCAGAGGTTCTGGCGCACCACGGGCAAAAACATCCTGCCCCAGACGATTGCGGGCCATCAACTGGGCAGCGGCATCGCGCATGGCCTGCAGGCGTTTGAGGCGAAAAGCCAGCATGGCAGCCAGCTCATCGGCTGGAATTTCATCTTCATCGTCAAGTTCTTGTGGCACCAGAAGCCGCGATTTCAGATAAGCCAGCCAGGCGGCCATAACCAGATAGTCCGCTGCTACTTCAATGCGCATACGGGTCGATTTGTTTATGAACTCAAGATATTGGTTCGCCAGAGCCAGGACAGAAATTTTGGCCAGATCGACTTTTTGGCGGCGTGCAAGATCCAGCAGCAAATCCAATGGTCCTTCAAAACCGGCGACATCAACGATCAGGGCACCTTTTAGAGAAGGCTTTTCATCATCATCTTCTACATCTCGACGAACCGGACCTTCACCGTCAGGCCACGTCTGGTCCGACGTTGCCTCTGACAAGTCAGGTGACTTGTCAGGGCTTTCGTTCGATATCGATTGTTTGGTTTCGTTGCTCACAAAACGGTCTTTCAGATAATAATTTATTGACTTGGCAAAGGTCTTATCGCCGATATTGACAACTTCATAAGTGATTCGCTTGATATTAACGGTTTTTTCCGCAGAAAATGAGGCGCAATATCAAAGAACGCGGTCTTTTAGCGCCTGCTCGGCTTCATTTTGATCAAATGGCTGTGGTTCAAGGCAGCAATCAAGTGCGGCTTTGGCCCGGACTAGACTCTCGCCTGACAAGGCACCGGAACCTTCAGCAACTGCCTCGACTTCTCTCATATTGCCATTGCAGTGCAATGTTATATCACAACCTGCTGCAATAGCTCTTGCTGCCCGGTCGGCAAAATCCCCACTCAGGGCCTTCATGGACAAATCATCGGTCATGACGAGACCGTTATAGGCGATACCTTGGCGAATTATATCATTGATGACTGTTTTCGACATGGTTGCCGGGTTGTCCGGGTCGATGGCGGAATAAACCACATGTGCCGTCATGGCCATTGGCATGTCAGACAAGGCGGCAAAGGGCAGAAAATCGCTGTGTAGTAATTCATCATAAGATGTGTCGACCTGTGGCAGGGAAAGGTGACTGTCAGACATGGCCCGGCCATGGCCCGGAATATGCTTAATCACCCCCAAAACACCGCCTTGCATCAGGCCGGTAACGGCAGCTCTGGCCAGAACCGAAACGCGTTCTGGTGTAACCCCATAGGCCCGGTCGCCTATTATCTGGTGCGCGCCGGGCTGGGGCACATCGAGAACCGGCAGACAGTCAACATTTATGCCAATATCATGAAGATCCTGGGCCATAAGGCGAGTAATCAGCCGGATTTGTTTTAAAGCCAGTAATGGATCATTGTCATATAATTGGCTGTATCTGTTGGCTGACGGGTATTTGCGCCATACCGGCGGCCCCAGACGTTGTACACGCCCGCCTTCCTGATCAATCAGTACCGGCGCATCGGGCCGGGTGGTAATTTTACGGAAATGACTTGTCAGAGATGTGATCTGTTGCGGTGTTTCAACATTACGCCCGAATAAAATCAATCCCCAAGGGTTGGTTCGTTCGATGAATTTAACTTCGCTGGCAGATAGCGATGTGCCTTCACAACCGGCGATAAATGCGCCTATGGTCATCTACCCCCCTCCCCGACAATAAATTATCATTGTCCTTTACAAAAAATAGTCAGACTTGTGGAACGCTAGGCTTAACAGCCAGAATCAGTCTTAAAACTGTGTTCCGTAAAACAGATATCTGCAAGAAATATTATTTGCTGCGGACAAGGCAGTCTTTTTCACCGGCGGCAATCAGTGCATTGCACAAGCGCGATGCCTGGCGGCGGTCTGCAACAGAACCCAGTCGCAATTTGTAAAATTTGCCACTTGCTCCCAGATCTGCTTCACGAATTTCTGGTGATAATCCGCGTAAAACAGATGCATGACGGCTGATCAGGCGGCGATATTCTGATGAGGCGGCTTCACGGTTTCTAAATGACGACATTTGCAGGACATAACCACCGCCTGTTGCTGTCTGTGGTTGTGTGACGGGTTGGCGGATGACCGGTTGAGGTGGTGTTGGTTGTGGTAAACTGGCAATATTGGTGCGCGGCGCTGGCGGGGTTACAGGGGCTTGTGGGGTTGAAGCGTTGAAATTTTGTGCCCCGGTTCCCGGTGTTATCTGAACCGGCCCTGATCCACCTTGTAAGGTGGTGCGTGGTGCTGAAGGAACAGAGGGAGCCGATATGCCTGGTGTTGATGTCACTGAACGGGTCAACGCCGCAAGGCGCCTTTGCTCGGCAGCCTGGCGGGCCTGGGCAATGACACTGGCAGGTTTGCTGCGCGGGATCGGTGCTGCGGCCTGTGAGCTGGTAGTGTCCGTCTGAGGTTGCGTTGTCTGGTTTTCAGCTGTGGCATTTCCAGCCAATGGCAATGCAGGCGCGGGTAAAGCTAAGGGGGCTTGCTGGCCCCCTGTTGTTTGTTGTGCGGTGTTTTGCTTGGCGGCGCTGGCTGAGGTCGGGGCGATTGTTGTCTGCCCCGATTTAGCTGCTGCAGGGCTTACTCCTGCAACCTTATTGGCCTTTGGAGAAACAGAACCCTGCACACCGGGAACGGTTGGCGGCGGTGGCAGTGGCAGTGGTAACGGTTCGACCCCAATAGGCGAATTATTTGTCGGGGCCGCCTCAGGAGCCGGTGTCGGGGCCGGGGTTGTCGGCGGCGTTGCCGGTGGTTCTTCCGATGGGATCAGTTTTTCCGGTTCGAGTGTTTGATCCCCCAAAATCCGGTCATAAATCTTCTTGCGTCGCACCGGGGCGCCAGGTGTTGTTGTATCAGCCGGGGCCGGTGTCACTTTTACCGGGTCCTGGGGTGCTGTTACAGTTGGTACATTGCCGCTTGTGGTTTTATCTGCCCCAATCTTTGTACCGTAATTAATGAACCAGTAAGCTCCGGCAGCGATGGCCGCGACAACGATCAGCATCAAGACGATAAAAATCCAGATACCGCTGCGACTGCGAGGTTCTTCGTCATAATCATCGAAGGCTTCATCATAATCCCGATAGGCTGCCGAATAGTCATCGGCTGCAGCCCGGCGCGGAAGCGGGCGACTGCCGCCCTGTCCACCCTGTCCACCCTGTTCGTCATACAAATCATCACGATACCTGTCAGTTCTTTGCGGACTGTGTACCGGTTGCGGGGGCTGGTATTCATAGCCAGGTGCGGGCGGATAAGGTGGCGTATAGGCATCACGATCAACAGGTGCCCCGTTGCCATGCTGTGGTTGCGCGCGCTGGTCAGAAGCCGGGTCTTCATAAGGTGGCGGTGAAGCAACCGGAGCCGGATGACCGTATTCACGATAACCGTGGGTTTGGCGGTAGACATCACTGGGCTGGTATGGCTTGGGAAAACCCTCCTGCACGGGACGGTATACTCTGCGAGGCGGTGCCGGTGGTGGTGCAGCCGCCGTTTCTGTTGGTGCCGGGCCTTGTCGGCGAACCGGCGGTGCGGGCGGTGCTGCCTGCGGCGTGGCCGCCTTTTCCTGTTCAGCGGCTTTAATTTCCTCTTCAGCAAAACTGAAGCGTGGAGCGTTGCCAGATGCTGTTGCACCCGACAAGCGACTGCGGGTTTCTTCTGCCCGTTTTTTTGCCAGTTCTTCGGCTGCCTGGCGTTGAGCGCGCAAACGGTCACCAAAGGCATTTGGATTATGCCCTGGAGCTGAATCCGGTGACGGGATTGCGCCTTCTGCAGACGGTGCAGGACTTTGACGAGGCGGTGCCGGCCTTGCCGGGGTTACCGGACGGCGCGGGGCCATTGGGGCCGGTCGTGCAACGGGCCTTAGCGGCGCGGCAGGTGCCGGGTTATGTTCTGGCCTTGCTGTATGCTGTACTGGCGCAGGTCTTGCCTGTTGCTGTCTGGTCGCTTGCGGCGGTCTCTGGGCAGGGGCAGCCTGTTGCGGCGGCCTGTCCGGTTGTGGTGCCGGGGCAGCTTTGGGTTCTGTATTAAATTCATCGGCAATTTTGGGCATGCTGCCCTTTACGCCGATACGCTCACGCCAATTTCTTGGTCCCGAGGAGTTATTGCTGGAATTATCAGCCATTTACCGTTTTCCGCTCTTACATCTCATTAACCGGTGTCACACCAAGGATTCGCAATCCATTCCCTAGAATATAGCGAATTGCGCGCAACAAAGCGAGCCGTGCCTGGGTAACTTCTAACGAATCGTGAACGATAAACCTTAAATTTGGCTTATCTTTGCCTTTATTCCATAAAGAATGGAAGTCTGAAGCCAGTTCATACAAATAAAATGCCACCCTGTGAGGCTCATGCGCCAGTGCTGCTGATTCCAAAAGCCGCGGATATTCAGCGATACGATGGATTATCGCCAACTCTGCGTCATCTTTAAGGCAGGTCAATATTTTTTCATCAATTGCAATGTCTTCAACCTCGCTTTGCATTTCTTTTGCAGCATTGCGAAACACTGAACATATCCGCGCATGGGCGTATTGCACATAAAACACCGGGTTTTCACGTGACTGTTCGGTGACTTTTTGAAAGTCAAAATCGAGCGGTGCTTCATTTTTGCGATACAGCATCATGAAACGCACCACATCGGAGCCAACTTCATCAACCACCTCACGCAAGGTGACGAAGTTCCCTGCCCGCTTGGACATTTTATACGGCTCACCGGCGCGAAACAGATTTACCAACTGACAGAGACGGACAATAAGCTGGGTTTCACCACCTGACAGCGCCTTTGCCACGGCCTGCAGGCGTTTGACATAGCCACCATGATCGGCACCGAGAATATATATAAGCTGTTTAAAGCCGCGATCGATCTTGTCTTTGGTATAGGCAACATCAGCGGCAAAATAGGTATAAGAGCCGTCGGACTTGACCAGTGCCCGGTCAACATCATCGCCAAAGTCGGTTGATTTGAACAGGGTTTGTTCGCGGTCTTCCCAGTCGTCCGGTAATTTGCCCTTTGGCGGTGGCAACCGGCCCTCATAAATCAAACCGGCTTCACGCATGGCTGTAATAGCGGTTTCAATACCGCCCTTTTCGTGCAGGTCCTTTTCAGAAAAGAAAACTTCCTGATTGATATTCAGCGTTGCCAGATCGTCACGGATCAGGTCCATCATCATGGCAATAGCGCGTGGCTTTATGACTTCCCGGCGTTGTTCAGGCGCCATATTGGTCAGTTCATCGCCAAACTCGTCCTTTAGCGCCTGGCCAACCGGCACCAGATATTCTCCTGGATAAAGACCATCGGGGATTTCACCGATATCCTCGCCCAAAGCCTGCTGATAGCGCAGAAAAGCAGAATCGGCCAAAACATCAATCTGTCCACCGGCATCGTTGATGTAGTATTCGCGTGTTACTTTGTGGCCGGTTTCTTCCAGCAAGGTTGCCAGGGCATCGCCAAATACCGCGCCACGACAATGGCCGACATGCAGCGGACCGGTCGGGTTGGCCGAAACATATTCAACATTAACCGGCTCATCCTGTCCCATTGTCGAGCGACCGAAATTGTCGCCTTGCTCAAGCGCTGCCTTAAGCACCGTCATCCAGACAGAATGATCAAGTCGCATATTGATAAACCCGGGACCGGCAATTTCAACACTGGTAATGTCTTTGTGCTGATCAAGTTTTGCAGCAATCAGAGTCGCTATGTCGCGCGGGTTTTTGCGGGCCGGTTTGGCCAGCACCATGGCAGCATTCGTGGTGATATCGCCATGTGAGGCATCACGCGGCGGTTCAACCACAACACGCGAAAAATCAAGCCCGTCGGGCAAATCACCGGCGCTTGCCAATTCTGACAGGACTTCGGTTATGACACCCTCAAAATGGGTAAACAAGTTCATCTGTGAACTTTCCATATTTTTATTGGTTATTCAGGTTTGAAGACTGAAATATTATCGAGATTCGGGGCTTAACGGAAAAGCGGGTCTAGGTCAAATATTGCCTTGTGCTGATCAAGGGCATAGCGGTCGGTCAT
>Ga0316189_10003844_pt1 | contig 14538 bp, 9 predicted proteins | sample LowCovwburrow_MG_FD_204930 | JGI IMG/M metagenome (GOLD analysis project Ga0316189, IMG submission 204930) | Coastal sediment microbial communities from Maine, United States - Lowes Cove worm burrow | ecosystem: Environmental > Aquatic > Marine > Coastal > Sediment | place: USA: Maine...
CGCCCGGGCTTTTTCAAGTCTGGCGTTGTCGGTGTAATCAGCAAGATCTTCTCCGATAAGCGTCATGTTGGCATGGGTCTGCAGCGCAACTTCCAACGCCAGGTGGCTGGCCACCCTTCCCATCACTTTGCAGATATGCCAGTATTTAATATCCGAGCTGCTGTCCGTGCACAGGTTGCCGATGGCGTTGGCAAAAGCACGGGCGGCCGTGTGAAACCCGAAGGACATGGCGCACAGCACCTTCCCCTCGACATCTCTGACCTGGATATCGCCGTCAATGGTTTTGGGGACTCCGAGGATCTGAACTCCGTCCGCCATCATTTCCTGGGCCAGAAAAGCGGCATTGGTGTTGGAATCATCTCCGCCGACGACCACCAGTGCGTCCAGGCCGAGGCGCCGGCAGGTTTCCCGGGAGAGGGCCATCTTCTCACTGCTGTCGATCTTGGTTCGGCCGGTCTTAATCATGGTAAAGCCGCCCAGGTTTCGATACCGGTTTACCAGATCATCACTGAGCTCGACGGCTTCATTTTCAACAATCCCGTCCGGCCCGACCAGGAATCCGTAAACTATAGAATCCGGGTTGGCTTTTTTAGCGGCGTCATACAAACCGGCAATCACATTATGCCCCCCCGGCGCCGGCCCGCCGGAGAAGACGATGCCGATATTTCGCTTTTTCCCATATTGCCGGGCGACCTCAGCATCCACCGACTCTTTGCCTTTGACCAATTGTACCTTATTGGCGATGATATCCGGCAGCAGTTTTTCAGCTTGCCGGTCCAGCTCAAATCGATACCGGTCGGTTTCCTGCAAGATCGTATAAGGATTTGAAAACACCTCACATTGCAGCGGCGAATATGCTCTTCTTTCGAGCATCTCGGCGTTGCTATCGTCGGTGGCTTTTTTGACCGTCGGATGGTTTAAAATGTCTTCCAAACTGATGGCTTGTTTCCCGGGCATGTCATCCTCCGCTTTTTATTGAAGATTGTCGATTGAACATTTATTTTAGGTTCTATTCATACCTGTCCGATGCTCACAAAGTCAAGATGATTCAGGTTAAAAGAACCCTTTACAACCATCTCATTATGATATACAAGAAGAACGCTAAATCAGCGTCCGGCTATGGGTCGGGTGATCGGCCGGCGGCGGCCGTCACAACCTTTGGATCATCTTCACAATAAAAAGGAGGCAACGCATGAAAAAAGGATTGGTATTAGGATTGATTACACTTACGGCAGTTGGATTTCTTTTCGTGACAGCCGCGTTTAGTGGCGATATCGACCTGGCAAAAAAATCCACGCTCGAACAAATTATTAAAAGAGGAGAACTTCGTGTTGGGTTCGAATCCGGATACGTCCCGTTTGAAATGACCAACAAAAAAGGGGAGTTTATCGGGTTTGATATGGATTACGGCAGACGACTGGCAAAATCGATGGGCGTTAAATTCGTGCCGATCAACACGGCCTGGGACGGCATCATTCCGGCCCTCATGACCGGTAAATTCGATATCATTATGGGGGGCATGACCATCACCCAGGAAAGAAATCTCAAAGTGAACTTTGCCGAACCCTACATTGTCGTGGGCCAGACCATCCTCATAAACAAGAAGCTTAAAGATAGGGTGTTATCATATAAGGACCTCAACAACCCCAAATACATCCTCACCTCCCGCATGGGCACCACCGGCGAGCAAGCCATTAAAAGATATATCCCCAAGGCCACCTACAAAGGATTTGAATCAGAAGCCGAAGCAGGCCTGGAGGTTATCAACGGCAAAGCGGATGCCCTCGTTTATGATCTGCCCTTCTGCGGATTTCTTTATGGCAGCCAGGGCAAAGGCAAGACCATTTTCCTGAGCGACCCTTTCACCTATGAACCGCTGGCCTGGGCCATTAACAAGGGTGATCCGGATTTTCTAAACTACCTTAACAATTTTTTAAGACAAACCAAAGGCGACGGCTTTTATGATAGAATGTACAAAAAGTGGATCACCGGCACAGAATGGAAAGCGGAACTCAAGTAATCTGTCCGATCAGACCCGCTATTCAACTTGAACAGGCCGGCTTGCATGTCTATAAGGGAACGGGCCGGCCTTTTCATTCTAAGATTGAAGACCTAGTCCTCTGACCCAGGTCAGAGATAATCCGCAAGGCGGACCATAATTGAATACCATGGGGTACTGGAATATTGGATTTAGCAAAATGAGACCTTACTTATGTAAAGATAGCATTCATCGGAGCTTAAAATCAGGTAATTATCCGCTTTCCATACCCAATTTTCCATCGCTCTCTCCGAGCCGTAGGATCTAGTCTACGAGCCGGAGGCCGCCATTCCACTATTCCATTCGGTTTTTAACGGACTCACTACTTTGAAAAAAAAGATGCCATGCAAAAATCCAATAATCAGAGTCGTTTAGCAAAATCCGCTTCTTACAGTCTCTGGGTGGGCGTCTTCTGGCTGCTTGCCGTTCTGGTGGCCGGCGGGTTTTATTATGCAACCCAGAAAATCGCCTACACCTGGCGCTGGAACCGCGTTCCGATTTATTTTGCATACAAGGATACCATTGAAATCATTTCCGACATCGACGGTAAGGTGGAATCAATCGCCAAAAGCGGCAAGGAAGCCGTCATCACGGTGAAAGAGGGCACAGAAGTCGAAACCTACACGGTTCCAGCCGCAAGTAAGATGGTTGATAGAGGGTACTATGTTTACGCCGGCGAAACCCTGGCCAGTTACACCCGTTGGAAACCCGGCCTGATGGTCGTCGGCCTCTGGATTACACTGAAAGTCAGTGTGATTGCCACGATATTAGGGATTATAATCGGGATTATTGGAGGTCTTTCCCGTATTTCCTCGAATCCGGCGTTAAAATGGTCCTCTATCGTCTACGTGGAGATCATCAGGGGATCCCCCTTGATGGTTCAAATCCTTATCTGGTACTTCGTATTCGGGACGGTGATCAACGACTTGCTGGCCGCCAACGGATTGGGAAGGCTTCCGGCCTTCTGGTACGGTGTGGCGTCTCTGGCCTGTTTTGCCGGCGCGTATGTGACGGAGATCGTCCGGGGGGGCATCCAATCCATCCATCGCGGACAGACCGAAGCCGCCCGTTCATTGGGCATGTCCTACGCCCAATCGATGACGCACGTTATCCTGCCCCAGGCCTTGCGCAGAATTTTACCGCCTCTGGCAGGCCAGTTTATCAGCCTAATCAAAGACTCCTCCCTGCTGGGAATCGTTGCTATTCGCGAGTTGACCAAAGCGGCCCGGGAAGTTGTCAGCGCCTCACTGCAACCCTTTGAAGTTTATTTTCTGGCAGCGATACTATACCTGGTATTAACCTTCACCCTGTCCATGGTGCTTCAACGTCTTGAGAAAAGGATGGCCATCCAGTGATTGATGTTCGCAAAATAAGTAAAACCTTTCATGTTCCCCACGAAGTCAAAGCCCTGGTTGATGTCTCCACCAAAATAGATCCCGCTGAGGTGGTGGTGGTTTGCGGGCCTTCGGGATCGGGCAAAAGTACGTTTCTGCGATGTCTCAACCGTTTGGAACAAGCAGATACGGGACACATCTTTATCGACGGTATCGATGTGCTGGATCCCAAAACGAACATCAACAAGCTGCGCGCCGAGGTCGGAATGGTGTTCCAGTCCTTCAACCTTTTCCCCCATAAAACGGTCTTTAACAATATTACGCTGGCACAGAAGGTGGTTCGTAAACGCTCAAAGGGAGATGCCAAGGAAAAAGCCGATTTTCTTTTGAAAAAGGTGGGGATTCATGAAAAATCCGGTGCCTACCCCGACAATTTATCCGGTGGTCAGCAGCAGCGCGTGGCCATTGCCAGGGCTTTGGCCATGGATCCCAAAGTCATGCTGTTCGACGAACCGACATCGGCCCTGGACCCGGAAATGATCGGAGAAGTGCTGGATGTCATGAAAAACCTGGCAAAAGAAGGCATGACCATGGTGGTGGTCACCCATGAAATGGGGTTCGCCCGGGAAGTGGCCGACCGGGTTATATTTATGGATGAAGGTGCCATTGTGGAAGTCGGCAGCCCGGAGCATTTTTTCACTAACCCTACCCATGACCGCACCAAACTTTTTTTGAGTCAAATACTTTAAATGCAAAGGGCAAAGGGTAACACACATCAAAACTATGCCCTATGCCCATGCCCCATGCCGATACCCTATATCTTGTATCAGGATTATAAAAAATATACCGCTTATAGTGTTTTCCCCTTTACAAGAAAACTGCTTCCTGCTATGATTCCCTAAATAAGCGTCATGGGTATTCGACAACTTTATAGAAATAAGGGAGGTTTGTGGGGATCTGAGTTTTCGCCTCGATCATGGAATAATGGAGTCATGGAATATTGGAATATTGGTTTTAAAAGGATAAATTCGTTTTATAAATAATGCTGTTAAGCCCGCCCAAAGCGGGACCAATAAAACATCACTGCATTTTCCTCTCCGAGCCATAGGCTCTGCGAGCCGGAGGCCAGGACCCATCTTTACCCTTTTTCCACAATTCCAACATTCCCTCCGGGGCGCAGGCCAAGTGGGGTGAAACCTCTAAACTCCGTCTGCACCAAGCCGATTCTTATTCGTCAGGCACATCATGTCCGAATGTTTGCGGGAAACGACGCAAATACCAACTCCGAACGGCATTCAGCCGCTTTTCAGTGATCAGGTGGGTCCAACTGTATCCTGCGATAGCCGTTCATGGGTTCAGAGGTTAAGGGTTCACGTCAAATCTGATCCGCTGATTTGTTAGTTCCGTGACCTGCCGCGTCAGTGCCAGGTCACAGTGGGACGGAAAACGCGTGAGAATAAAACGATTTGAGGATATTGAAGCATGGCAATTGGCCCGGGAGCTAACTCGCAGGGTCCATGGCTTGACAAAGAAGACCAAATTGGTCACGACTTCGGCTGGAACGGATAAACTCAGGCAGGGACAGCGAAAGGAAGGAAACCCTGAACGGTGAACCTTGAACCTGTGAACATTTACATGGAGAGTTTTAGTAGATGAAACTAAAAAAACTGGAAATAACCGGTTTTAAATCATTTTTCGAAAAAGCGACCATCCAATTTCCTCCGGGGATCTCCGCCGTGGTTGGACCGAATGGATGCGGCAAAAGCAATGTGGTCGATGCCATCCGGTGGGTAATGGGGGAACAAAGCCTGAAGCAGCTGCGGGGCAAATCAAAAGAAGATATCATTTTTTCAGGCACCAACGGCAAGGCGGCCCTTAACATGGCTGAAGTTTCTTTAACCCTTGCCAATGACAATGGAACCGCCCCCGAGGAGTTAAAGGATTTTACGGAAATCAACCTGACCCGCCGCCTGTATCGATCCGGCGAAAGCGCCTATTTATTGAACCGCCAACCCTGTCGATTAAAAGACATTCACAACGTCTTTTTAGGCAGCGGATTGGGATCCAAATCCTATGCCGTCATCCAGCAGGGTAATATCGGCGCGATCACCGACGCTGATCCTGAGGCGCGCCGCTATTTCATCGAAGAGGCCGCCGGCACCACCCGCTATAAAAACCGCAAGGTAGAGGCGCTGCGCAAGGTAGAAATTACCCACCGGAATCTTTTAAGGGTAAACGATATTCTGTCGGAAATAAAGCGGCAAATGGGCAGCTTGAAACGCCAGGCCCGCAAGGCGGAACTGTACAACAACCATCAAAAGCGCATCAAAATATTGGATGTCCGTCTGGGAATTCATTATTTTGATGATTTAACCCGCCGGATTGAAGAGGCCGATTCGCTGTTAAAAGATCTAAAAGATGCGGACATCGGGCACTCATCCGAACTAAAAAAACTGGATGCCGCCATTGAGGATATAAAACTCAGGCGCTGGGAAAAAAACCAGGAAATTGCCGAGCAAAAATCCGAGAAATATGAGACCCAGCGAAAAATTGATCGCACGGAAAATGATCTGGCCCACCTGCGCAATGAGATCAAGAGACTTTCTCGGGAAATAACCGAATTTGAGGTTGCCCGGGAGGAGCTGGCTCATAAAAACGATGATCTGGTTTCTGAAATCGCCCAGGTTCAGCAAGAAAATCTTAATCTCAAGACAGAGATGGCAAATGAAAGGGAACGTCTCGATCAGCATCGGCAGAGCAGCCAGCAGACCAGAGAGGAATTATCAAATCTCAACCGGGACCTTGAAACCGGCAAAGCGCACTTGATGGATTTGATGACCCGGGAGGCCCAGTATAAGAATATTTATCAGAATGCGGCCAATAACAAGGAAAGCCTGCAAAGACGTCTCAAACGAACAGATGAAGAAGAAGCTCTGGCTCAAAGACAAATTAAGGCGAGCCAATCAAAAGAATCCCAGGCCAGCAGCCGGCTAGACACCCTGAAACAGGAAATCAACGCACTTAACAATCAGATCGCAGACACCCGCAGCCATCTGGATGAAAACGCCGCCGCCCTCGCCCAACAGGTCAAACGGGTCCAAACGCTTGAACTTGAGCGCACGACAACCAAATCCAGATACAATGCCTTGAAGAAAATGGAAGACAACTTCGAGTGGTACCGCGATGGTGTCAAGGCGATCATGAGGGCCCAAGGTTCAGATGCAGATGAACAAAGCCCAGAGGCAACGGGTAACAGCCGTGGGCTGAAAGCCGGTGTATTGAAACTGGCGGCCGACATTATAGATGCGGATCCTGCCTATGAAACGGCGATAGAGGCTGTGCTGGGAGAATCCCTGCAATATATTGTGGTAAAAGACCAGGAAACAAGCCTGCAAGCCATTGATTATTTGCAAACCCATAATGCCGGGCGCAGCGGTTTTATCCCGGTTTCATCGGCGAAGCCGATTCGCGGAAATGAAAACCAGGGGCCGGATCCTTCCCGGCTGCTGTTAAATCACATCCGTGTGAAACCGGGTTATGAAAATATAGCCCAGGTACTCATGGGGGATGTCATTTTAATCGATACCATTGCCGAAGCGCTGGAACTGTTTAATAAAAACGGAACGTTGCAGAGAATAGTAACCAGAAATGGTGAAGTTGTATCCCACCAAGGCATCCTCATCGGCGGCAGTAAGGACAAATTAAGCGGCATTCTGGCCAAAAAACACGAAATAAAAGAGCTTAAACGCCAGGAAGCGGTACTGGCCCAAAATATAGAAAAAGCTCAACTCGACCAGAATGACCTGGAGTCGGTGGTTCGCAACCTGGAAAGCACCATGCAAAAACAGATCGAGCGCAAAAACCGCACGGTCGAGGATGAAATCGAAGCGGAAAAGGCACTTTACCGGGCCGGTGAAGACCTTAAAAATGCGCATCGCCGCCTGGAAATTGTCCAGCTGGAACAGGAACAGCTGCTGGGAGAAACCAGCGATATTGACGATGAAATGACCAAATACAACACCGCCCTGGGCGGGGTAGCCGATGAAATCAAATCCGCCCAGGACGAGGTTGCGCAAATGTCTGAAAAAATCAGCGCGGTCTCCTCGAGGATGGAGGGTTTCAATCTAACGGTGGTTGAGCTCAAAATGAAACTGACCGCCTTGAATGCCCGGTTGGAAAACAGCAACAGCAGTTTAAAGCGGCTGAAAGAATTCCATGAGGACGGACTGGTCAGACTTGAACAGCTTAGCCGGGAAATCAGCCTGAAAAAGAATAAAGAAGAAGTGTCCAGGGTCACCGTCGCCGATAACGAAGAGCAGCTTTCACTCATGTACAAAACCATGGGCCGTCTCGAAGAAGCTATCGGACGTAACGAAGAAGTTTACCAAAACATTGATGACAGACTCAAAGACAGCGACAGTAAAATATCCGTCATAAAGAGCAAACGGGAAAAAACGCTGGAAAAATATCGCATGCTGGAGCTCGAACAATCCCAGCGTCAGCTCAAGCGCGACAATATCGCCAATCGTCTGGAGGATCGATATCAGAGCTCCTTTGCAGCGCTCAAATCAGACCTGCTTGAAAATGAATCAGCGGACAAAATCACGGCCGATATGACCACTGAAGAGATGGAAGCCGACTTGTCCCGCAGTAAAGAAAAAATATCAAAGATTCTTGATGTCAACCTGGGTGCCATCAAAGAGTATGAGGAACTCAAGGATCGTTTTGAATTCCTGGAAACCCAGCGTGATGACCTTCTCAAGGCCATCGAAGATCTGCACAAAGTGATCAGAAAAATCAACAAAATCACCCAGCAACGGTTCATGGAAACCTTCACCCGCATCAATCAAAAGTTGAGTGAGGTATTTCCCCGCCTTTTTGATGGCGGTGAAGCGAAGCTTGTCCTAATAGAGCCGACCAAACCCCTTGAATCCGGTGTCGAGTTTATGATTCACCCTCCGGGGAAGAAACTGACGCGGTTGAGCCTGCTTTCCGGCGGTGAAAAGGCCCTGTCGGCAATTGCCTTCATTTTTTCCATATTCCTCATTAAACCGGCTTCATTTTGCCTGCTGGATGAAATCGACGCACCCCTAGATGAATCCAATGTTTACCGGTTCAATGATCTGTTGCAGGTCATCGGCGAAAATTCCCAGATTATCATGATCACCCATAACAAGCGGTCAATGGAGTTTGCCGACATGCTGTTCGGCATCACCATGGAACAAAAGGGCATTTCAAAAGTAGTTTCCGTAAATTTCCAAAGACCGGAATCAAATTGATTACAATTATAGGAAACCGGCACCATGGCATTTGGCTGGTTCAAGAAAAATAAGAATCAAAGCGCTCCCGATACTGTCGCAGAACCGGATGCGCCCGGGCAGATTGATGAAGAGTCGGTACCTGATTCAGAAGCGCGGGAAACGGCGTTCGAGGAGGTTGCTGAATCGGAAGATCAAATAGCAGCGACCACCCAGACGGCCAATGCTGATTTTTCCGATGACCCTGCCGACGACTCACCGGCCGCCCCGGAAAGCATCGGATATTTTAAACGTTTGAAGAACCGCCTTTCCAAGACCCGCCAAAATCTGTCGGGAGGTTTTGAAAAAGTCTTTGCCGGTAAAAAGAAACTCGATCAAGATGCTTTGGAAGCGTTGGAAGAACTCCTGATTACCTCGGATATCGGGGTTCAAACCACCATGGCGCTGATGGAAAAAATTGCAGACGCAAAGGTTGCGGACGTCGGCGAAGTAAAACATATACTAAAAGAGGAATTGTTATCAATACTCAACACCCCGCCCCCATTACAGGAGGCAAGAAAAAGCACCCCCCATGTGATCCTGGTTGTAGGGGTTAACGGGGTCGGAAAAACAACCACGATCGGCAAAATTGCAGCCTCTTTAAAAGTTTCCGGAAAAAAAGTTCTCATCGCCGCCGCCGATACCTTTCGCGCCGCAGCGGTTGAGCAACTCATGATATGGGCCCAGAAAGCCGGTGCGGAATTCGTCAAACATAAAGAAAATGCGGATCCGGCAGCCGTGGCCTTCGATGCGGTTGCAGCGGCCAAGGCCAGGGGATGCGATATCGTCCTCATCGATACGGCCGGCAGGCTTCACACCAAAGTCAATTTGATGGAAGAACTAAAAAAGATCAAACGCACGGTGGCCAAACAAATTCAGGGAGCACCCCACGAGATTTTGCTGGTTTTAGATGCCACCACCGGTCAGAACGCCCTGTCCCAGGCCAAACTTTTCAATGAAGCCCTGGCGGTTACCGGACTGGCCCTAACCAAACTTGACGGCACCGCCAAGGGTGGCATTGTCATCGCTATTTGCAGCTCACTGAATATTCCGCTGCAGTATATCGGAATCGGTGAGAAGGTAGAAGACCTCAGACCGTTTGATGCTGAGCAATTCATCGACGCGCTGTTCTAAATATGTTGCAAAGACTGATTTCTATTGACATGAAATTTAGCTTCTTATATGGACACAGAAAAATAGGCAATCGGGCCTGGTCCAGCTAAGACAAACCATAAAGACGACAGGAGGGGCGCTATGACAAAAGCAGAACTTGTACAAATGGCAGCAAATGATGCCAAGGTTTCCAAGGTTGCAGCCGCAGCCGCGTTAAACTCTTTCATGGGCAGCGTGACCAAAGCACTCAAGAAAAAGGACGGCAAGGTCACACTGGTTGGTTTTGGCACATTCTCAAAAGTACGTCGCAAAGCGCGCAAAGGCCGTAATCCACAAACCGGTGACCCCATCAAAATCAAAGCCCACAACGTTGTAAAATTCAGCCCCGGCAAAAAACTCAAAGACGCTGTCTAGTGAGTGCCTGATTGAAATGTTCGATTTTGGCAGGTTGGGTTGAGTCCATTGTTATTCATCGGGTTTCCTGCCTCAACCCAACCTGTTAAATTCAGGATACTGGTTACTGGTTGCTGGACGCTGGAAAAAGGAGGCACTCGTCCACCGCATGCGCTTGCGCCGTATGTCGCTCTTCTTCTATTTATAAAATCGGCAGAATACCTCGTTAATCCAGTATCAAACATCCAGTATCCAGCATCCGGGTCGATGACTGATGCAGCGTTTTGTCTAAATAATATGGCCCAATTGTAAACGAATTGACAAGGTCTGTACTAATACGTAATATCAAATCCGCTAAACTCCCCCGCATAATCCTGCCAGTCCACTTTTACATCGGACACCTGCGCATGGGCCGGGCCTTCTTTGCACCACTCGAGCACAGCGCCTACCCGATCCCGATCTCCTTCAAACAAGGCTTCTACACTACCATCTCTGCGATTTTTCACCCATCCGAACACCCCAAAGCCATCGGCCGCGTGTTTCGTTTCCACTCTGAAAAACACGCCCTGCACCCGGCCGCTGATAATGGCGTGGGCTCTGACTTTATTTTCCATAGTCTCCTTCCTGGTGCTTCACATGGCATAGGGTTCTTTTGAAAGATGAACGTCGAACGTTCGATGTTCTTGTTTTTAGTACCCCGCGGGCAAAAACAACTTGGCTCTATGACCTTCCTTAGCCCTCTGCCCTCTGCTCGTCCGGCCCTTTGCTCTTTGCCCTATGGTTTAGGCTTTTTGCCTTCTTCCCTATGACATCCACGCTGTGCCCGATCATTCCGAATTCCGCATTTCCAATTCCAACTTCAAATTGCCCTATTCTGTTTGGCCTAGCATTTCCCTAAAACCAACTTCATCAATAACGTCAATGCCCAACTCACGCGCTTTGGCAAGTTTTGACCCCGCCGACTCACCGGCGACCACATAATCCGTGTTCCGGCTGACCGATCCGCTCACCTTTCCCCCGGCCACTGCAATCATTTCCTTGGCCTGTCGCCGGGTCAGGCTTTGCAAGGTGCCGGTCAGCACAAACACCTTGCCATCCAGGCGCCCGGCCATTTTAGGGACCTCAAAGACAATCTGCACACCGCTGTGAAGGATACGCTCAACGATGATCAAATTTTCTTCCCGGCTGAAAAAACTTGCGATGCTTGCCGCCACCACCGGCCCGATTCCCTCGATCGCAATAAGACCGTCTATTGAACAACTCACCAGCGCTTCGAGGCTTTCAAAATGAGCGGCCAGCAACACTGCCACATGTTCTCCCACATGTCGAATGCCCAGGGCATAAATAAACCTTGCAAAGCTGATTCGTTTGCCGTTTTCAATTGCCTGGACCAGGTTTGCAGCCGACTTGGCGCCCATCCGCTCCAGACCGGCCAGGGTTTCCGCATCCAGCTTGAAAAGATCCGCATAGGAGGCCAGCAGTTTTTTTTCGACGAGTTGGTCGACCAGTTTATCTCCCAATCCATCGAGATCAAAAGCCCCTTTTGTGGCAAAATGTTTGATGCGCTCCTTCACCTGGGCTGAACAACCATAGTTAATGCAACGTATCGCTGATTCTCCCGCGATGCGAACAACCGCTGATCGGCAGACAGGGCAGACATCGGGCATGCGGAACTTTCTTTCCGCTCCACTGCGTTTGGATAAAATAACCTTAACCACTTCGGGGATAACATCCCCGGCTCTTTGAACCAGAACAGTATCTCCGATACGGACATCTTTTTTCTCAATTTCGTCTTCATTATGAAGCGTGGCACGGCTGACCGTGGCACCACCGACCTTAACGGGTGCCAGATGCGCAACGGGGGTCAGAACACCCGTGCGGCCCACTTGAACCTCAATATTTTCCAGCACGGTTGTTTCCTGGAGGGCCTCAAATTTATAGGCAATCGCCCATCGCGGACTTCTGCTGGTGGCTCCCAACCGCCGCTGCAGAGCGAGACTGTCCACTTTTATCACCATGCCGTCGATGTCGTATGGAAGTTGATGCCGTTTTTCGATCAGCTCACGGTAAAACGCCATAATCTCTTTTATCTTAATCCTGGGCCTGATAAGCGGATTGATCTTAAATCCCCAATTTTTCAATGATTGCAGTAAATCCCAGTGAGAATCCAACACCACATCGGCAACAATTCCAACACCATAAAAAAAGATATCGAGGGGACGACCGGCAGTAATCTTTGAATCCAGCTGCCGCAAAGAGCCGGCGGCGGCATTTCTCGGATTGGCAAAAGGCGGCAGCCCCTGATCCAATCGCTCCCGGTTATATTTATTGAATGCTTCAATCCCGATAAATACTTCTCCCCTGACCTCAAGATGGGATGGCTCCCCTGAATGGCCGGATGTTTGCATCAACAGGGGAACAGCTCTGATGGTCTTCACATTGGCAGTGATCAATTCCCCGGTAACACCGTCGCCCCGGGTAGCGGCTGCGGCCAGTTTCCCATTTTCATAAACCAGCTCAACAGCGACGCCGTCCATCTTGGGTTCCGCGGTATAGATGATATCATCCACCGTGTTGAGATTTTTTTTCACGCGATTGTCGAAGTCGAGGATTTCAGCATCATCAAAACCGTTATCCAGACTCAACATGGGAACAGAGTGCGAAAAGGTGTCGAACCGGGTCAGCGGAGAGGCCCCCACCCGAACGCTGGGTGAATCCGGACGGGTCAGTTGGGGGTAGGCTGCTTCCAGCCGGATGAGTTCCTGCATCATGCGGTCGTACCCGGCATCCGAGATCTCCGGATCATCCAGCACGTAATACCGATAATTGTGATGGTGCAGTGTTTTCCTGAGATTTTCTACTTCGGCAATTATTTGGGGATCGGGTTCCGGCATCTTAAACATTCAGTTGTTTTGTAAACCTTCAGAGGTTATATTTATGTCTTACAGGGTTCTTTTGAAAGGTGAACATCGAATAATGATGTCGCTGCACTCCTCAATTTAATTCATTTGTTTTCGAAAATCCGATCTCAAACCTTGAACGACGATTACTGTTTCTTCATCTTTTCCCATTCAACATTCGATGTTGGACGTTCGATGTTCGATGTTCATTTCTTTATCAGTAAACTTCCCCCAGGCCCCCGGAGCAAAAGAAATTTTAACTTAGCAACTCTGGGGTCCGGCACAATTCTTTTACCACTTTGTATGCGGTTCGGCGGCCCTGGACAAAACGTTCATCCTTGAACCCCGGCCGCCAATCCAGCGAAGACAGTTCATCGGAAACCACCAGGATTCCCGCCAGCGCCACACCTCGAAATTGAGCCACCGAACACAGTGCCGAAAGCTCCATTTCCACAGCCAAAACCCCGTCTCGCTGATGGCTTTCAACCAATTGTCGGGTTTCACGATAGACAGCATCCGTGGTCCAGATGCCTCCGGCATGAAAATCGATTTGATTCTTATTCAAAACCTGCCGGATCATGGACACCAGGGAAGAAGAAGCCCGTGCAAACCCATTATCCATTTGCCCATAATGGGCGGAAGTTCCCTCGGCAATAACCGCAGAGGTCGGCAGGACAATATCGCCGATCTTTACTTTTTCGGCAACAGCTCCGCACCAACCTAGGAAAATGATTTTGCGGGCACCCCAGGCAATCAATGTTTCCAGCAGCATGACCGCATAAGGCGCGCCGATAAACGGACCGGTGACGGAAAACCCGCCCGGCTTCAGCCTGTCGAAATACAACCGGCTGATCAGCAACCGGTAGAAATCATTTTTATCAAAATTTAAAAGCTCACAAAGAGCAAACAGATCTGTCCAGGTTGCCGCCATTACGGCAACAGGACCGAGATCAGGTGCATTTTTAGATTTTGCCGGGTTTACGATGGCGTCGTTTTTTTGCACGTCTGTGGTCCGTTATTTCACCTTGTTAACTATTTCTGCTTTGTCTCATTCTTAGAACTACAGCTATCGTTGATGGGTTGATTAGTTGATTGGTTAAGTGATTGTACATATGTATTTATCCCATATTTGCAAAATGATTGGACACTTCATGTTTTAACTATCGTAACATTCTAAAATCATGACTATAATTTACCTAATCAACCATTCAACCAGTAAACTATTCGACAAGTCCGAACTAGGCATTCGTTTATTCCGCTTTCTCAGCCTGTTATCATAGGGGGCTGAAGCAAAGATAAATATGGCAAAGTAGAATTATCTGGGTTTGGCTGTTTTTGTCAGTTCATCCTTGATCTCATCGATCATATCGTAAAACCACATCACATCCTCGATGGTCAATCGGCCGGCTTTCACGGGAGCCCGCTCCGTCCCGTCTTTTTTCAAGAGTATGCGTGGCCCGATT
>Ga0316189_10003845_pt1 | contig 14538 bp, 10 predicted proteins | sample LowCovwburrow_MG_FD_204930 | JGI IMG/M metagenome (GOLD analysis project Ga0316189, IMG submission 204930) | Coastal sediment microbial communities from Maine, United States - Lowes Cove worm burrow | ecosystem: Environmental > Aquatic > Marine > Coastal > Sediment | place: USA: Maine...
GGCGATGTAGGAGTCGATCTGTTCCGCAGGCAGGTATTCTCTAAACAGGAAGCCAATGAAAAACCAGGCGAGTAACGCCATCGAAAACGGCTTCACTCCCCAGTTGACGAACAGCGTTACGCCAACGCCGCGCCAATGTTCTCGCACACCTTTGAGTTGCCGCAAATCGATCTTGATGAGCATCGGAATGATCATCAACCACACCAGCACTGCGACCGGCAGGTTGATGTGGGCGACTTCAATTCGACCGACGAACTGGAAGACACCTGGAAATAACTGTCCGAGGCCTATGCCGACGACGATACAAATGCCGACCCAAAGTGTCAGGTAACGCTCAAATAGATTCATGCTGACTCTCTTCCCTGTGAATTTGCTGCAACAATCTTGCTGCCTCTTCGTGCGACCTGGGCTTGTGCGGTAGCTTCAGGAACGCTTCTATGCGCCGTCGGAGCTGAGCGTATGCCACGTCGAAAGCAATACGCTGCTCGTCGCGATTCTGAAACGCGGCCGGGTCCGGGATACCCCAATGTGCCGTCACGGGGCTGCCGCTCCAGACCGGGCAGGACTCCCCCGCCGCATTGTCACAAACCGTAATAACGACATCGAGCTCGGGCGCGCCGTCACCGCTATACTTTTCCCATGAGTCGGACGATAAACCCTGAACAGAATGACCTTCGGCGGCGAGCTTTTGCAGTGCACCAGGATTAACCTGCCCGGCCGGATGACTGCCGGCGCTGTATGCCCTGAAGACATCACGCCCTAACTCATTCAAGATCACTTCGGCGAGAATACTGCGCGCCGAATTGCCGGTGCATAGAAACAGGACGTTAAGCACAGAAAGCCGCCACGGGCTTGCATACTTCTGCATTGCCCCCGCAACAGTCTTCCATCAGGTAAACGATCAGGCCGCTGACCGCATCGAAGTCGGCACGATAGATGATGTGGCGGCCATCGCGTTCACTCGTGACGATGCCGGCGCGATGCAATTTCGCAAGATGACTCGACATGGTGTTCTGGCGCGCGTCCAGATGCTCGGCTATCACACCGGCTGTCAGTCCGGCGGGTCCCGCCTGCACTAACAAGCGGAATACGCTCAGCCGGGTCTCGTGAGCCAGCGCCTCGAGGGCGCTGACAGCTGAATTAATATCCATATATCGAGATTATTCGATATATTATTGGATTACAAGATCTCTGCGAGGCCTAAGAACGGCACCAGGTACTACTGGTTTCTTTCGCGTGTGCTGCCCATGAACGCCGATCCGTCATTGGCCGCGTCGTCGGACGCCTCTGTCTTTGCATCGTACATCGCCTGGTCGGCGACGCTGATCAGATGCCAAAGCTCCTCGCCGTGCTCGGGCATCAATGCAATGCCGACGCTGGCAGCACACTTAATCTCCTGGCCCTGGATGATGTAAGCCTCAGAGGCGGTCTGCACAAGGCGATTTGCAACATGCCTGGCATCGTCAACGCTGACGCCTGGCAGGACGATCGCGAATTCATCGCCACCCAGCCGGCCCAGGATATCTTCAGGCCGCAGACAGAACTCAAGACGATGTCCGAACGCCTTCAACAGGGCATCACCCGCCTGGTGTCCGAAGCGATCATTAATGCTCTTGAATTGGTTGAGATCCAGGTATAGCACTGCACCGATATCGTGAGCCCGGACCAGTGCATTGCCCTCCTTCTCGAACCCGCGTCGATTGAGCACGCTGGTCAGCGGATCACGCAATGCATCGGCGAGCATCTTGTCTTCATTTCGTTTGCGTTGCGTGATATCGATCAGCGTGATCGAGAAGTCATCCCCGACCGGCTCACCGACGATGCGCAACCAGCTTTCGCCATCTGCCAATTCGGCTGAGGTCTCGTAGCTCAGTGCGGAACGGCTGGCAGCCTCACCTGTGAAGTGCCCGATCAGGCGTTCGGGATTGAGCTGCTTCAGCTTGTCCAGGGGCATGCCGACCAGCGTGCCGGTACCGCAGCCCAGGTATGTCTCGGCAGCACGATTGGCAAAAACACAGCGGAATCGAACATTCTTGTCGTTTCGGTCTCGGGCGAAGCGCAGGATTCCGTTCGATGACGTCTCAATCAACGTGCGAATGAGGTGTTCACTGTCCGCGAGCTGACTTTGCGCATGGCGGCGCTCGGTCACGTTGCGGCATACGACGACCATACCAAGGTGCTGACCTTTTGGCCCTTTCAACGGACCAACACTCAGCTCGTAGATATGATCCTTGTGCAACTTGAGCGTTTGCGTCAGATCCAGTTCACTGGCTTGCCTGACAATGTCGCGGGCCTCGGGGAAATCGTCCCACAGCCTGCGTCCTATAAGCTCACGTTCGCTGTCGCCCAGTAATTCCTGTGCACTTTTGTTCGCGCATACAATGCGCTCTTCATGATCAAGTACGAATATCGGATCACGAACATGATCAAACAGCGTCTGGTATGCGATCGGACTGAACTCATAGAATCGCATCGATACAGCCGCATAGGAATAAAGTGGCAACATCACGACAAATGAAAGTGCCGAGAACGGAAAGTCCTTCGGACCCATATTCAGGTAGATATTACCGACGCTTACGCTGAACGGCAGAATTGCACAGCCAAGCAACAGAAGGACCGTTTTGCGATGCGCCGGAGCAATCGTCGGCAGTCGTCCGGCCAGGCCAATCGCAGAATAGATGAACAGACCGTACATGAACGGTGCCTGCACTCGATTGAACCAGGAGTGCTCGCTGACGTCGGTAAAGTGCAGCCCGGTCTCTGTCGCTGTCACTGTCCAGATCATGTTGTGCATCGAGTTCGTCAACGCAAGTAGCGTTGTCGCAATGGGTATGACCGACAGCATCGCGATGACCAGTGCGTGCGGCGGCCCATCTGTGTACTCCCGGTACACGACGTAAAACGCTACTGGCAGGAAACCCGAGGCGAAGAACGCGAGGACGCGACCGATGCCGTAGATGTTTGGATCATTGGTGCCGTAAGAAAAGCCCGCCCCTGCAACCAGCGCGCCGATCAGGAATAGGAAAAATGCGATGACGCTGTTGGCATGCTGCGGTGACGAGCGCGCCACGTGCACAGCAAGCAATATGTACACGACAGACGCGATAGCGAACGTTGGGCGCAGCACGAAATCAAGCCATTCGGTCACAGGCTTGCCCCGGACGCAGTATTCTCAGCATACCGTCTCATACGGGGATGCTAGCCGGCTTCAAGGCAACATAATGCGACCTGTGCCGCATTCCTTAAACCCACTTGTGGAGCGCTCTACAGGCCTTCTGCGGTGTCCTCGATCAGCTTGTCGACAACGGCCTTCAGCGCCTCCTCGTTGCTGGCGCCACCTGCCCGCTCAAGCTCATATTTCCTGAGCTGCCGGTGGGCGCTGGTGCCACGCTGCATGATATGGCGAAGATCGTTGATTTCGTCCGTGCAACCGAGTGCTTCGGCATCTTCGGCGACGAGAACCAGCATTTCATCAAGCAACTGCTCGAACGGCACAACTATACCTTTGGCCAGATCAATAAGCCCCTCGTCGAAGCTGTATCGCATGGCGCGCCAGCGGTTCTCACGTATCAGCATCGGTGTATAAATGCGCCAGCGCTGGTTGTGCGTTCTGAGTCGATACAACATGCGGTAAATACACACGAGCAGCGCCGCCAGGGACACACTGTCGTCGACGCGTGTGCACACATCCATGATCCGCGTTTCAAGCGTCGGAAACTTCGCGCTCGGTCTGAGATCCCACCAGATGCGCGTCGAATCCTCGATCAGCCCAGCGTCCATAAGCACACGAACATGCCGTTCATATTCTGCATAACTGGCAAAGCGCTCGGGCAACCCGGTACGAGGCAATGCATCAAACACGGTGAGGCGATAGCTCTTGAGCCCGGTGTCACGGCCTTCCCAGAAGGGCGACGAACAGGACAGCGCAAGAAGATGCGGCAGAAAATACGACATCTGGTTCATCAGGTCGATGCGCAGCTCATCGTCTTCGATGCCGACATGCACGTGCATGCCGCAGATCAAGAGTCGCCGGGCGGCGCCCTGCATCTCAACCGTCAGCTGATCATAGCGCTCTTTGCGCGTGTGTTTCTGGTCCTGCCAGTGGCTGAACGGGTGCGTCGACGATGCGATGGGTTCGAGACCGTACCTGTTCGCGACCTCCTTGATGTTGCCACGCAGGTACACAAGCTCCTCACGAACTTCCGCAACGTTCTTGCAGACCTTGGTGCCGATCTCAACCTGAGAGCGAAGCAGTTCAGTCGACACCTGAATGCCGAGGCGCCGCTCATACTCTTCCATCAGGTCATCAGGTGGATCAACGACAAGTGCGCGCGTGTCCTTGTCGACGAGCAGGTATTCTTCTTCGACACCGATGGTCAGTTGCGGTCCAACCTCGTTCTTCACGTACCCCCCTTTGGCAGGCCACCTGTTGTTCGCTACGCCGGAATCTTTTCCTGCAGTAACCCGATTCTCTCCGGAATCGATTCGATGATGCGATGCATCACCGGTGAAATCTCTTCCACTCCGGCGATATCGTCAATAAGGTCTTGCCGTACCTCGATGCCAACGTGAGGCAAACCTATTTCCTCAGCGTGATGGTCAATCGTAAAATCCTGCGGGGCCCGACCAGAATACGGTTCGTTGTCACCGGTCATGAATCCCGCAGCGCGGAATTCTTCTATGAAGATATCGGAGAGTCTTGAGTCCGTATCCCACAGGACACCCATTTGCACGTCCCTGGAGACGCCGTTCAACACCGGTGTAAAACTGTGTATCGAGATAAATGCCGGGGCCGGTCCAACAGCGCGCAGACGCGTTATCTGATCCTCGATGGCATTGTGATAGGGCCAGTAGATCGCGTCCGCTCGTGCGTCCTTGTCAGCCTGGGTCAGATTTCGATTTCCCGGTACCACGATGCCATCGCCATACTCGAGAAAGGCGCCCGGATCCATTAGCTGCCGGTTACAGTCGATGACGAGACGTGAATACTGGGCAATGACAGCCGTAAAGCCGAGGCTCTTGGCGATCTTTTCGGTCAGCTTGCCCGCGCCGATATCGATGGCCAGATGACAACGACGTGCGAAGGGGTCGAGACCCATGTCGCCCAACGCTTGTGGGAATCGACAGCTCGCATGGTCACAGACCAGCAATACAGGTGCTTCAGCGAGTGGATTAACGACGTAGAACGGCGACGGCTCGCTGGCGGTCAGCAAAGATGGATCAGTGTTGATTTGGCCGTCTGACATGACAACTGATTCTGGCATCGTGAGCGCGGCGACGCAATCTCAGGCCGTTTTTCCAACTAGGCGGAGCGCTCCGAGAAGCGGTTGCTAGCCCACGGTTCGAAGGACGCAACAGACGTCGGGCGGGCGATGTAGTAACCCTGCGCGAACTCGATACCCAGTGACCCGAGCTTTTCGAGTACCTGTTTGGTCTCGACGCGTTCCGCAATCGTCTCGATACCCATCGCATGCCCGACTTCCCAGATCGCCTTTACCATGCTCTCGTCTACTGAGTCATCGACGACATTACGAATGAATTGACCATCGATCTTGAGGTAATCGACTGGCAAATTCTTGAGGTAAGTAAATGACGACAAGCCACTACCGAAATCGTCAAGCGAGAACTTGCAGCCCAGTTTTTTCAGCGTCTGCATAAAGTGAACAACCCGTGACAAGTTGGATATTGCCGCAGTCTCAGTAATTTCGAAGCACACAGCACCCGTCGGCAGTTTCTGCTTCTCGAGTTCCTTGATGACGTCCTCGAGAAAACGATCTTCACTCAGCGACGTTCCGGAGAGGTTGATAGCGATTGTATAGCGCGCTTCACCTTTTGCATCCCGGTCAGCAAGGTTCGACAACGCCGTGCCGATGACCCAGCGATCAAGCGTAGACATCAGGTTGTAGCGCTCTGCTGCAGGAATGAACTGGTCAGGGCTGACGAGCTCCCCGTTCTCGTCACGCATGCGCAATAGTATTTCATAGTGGCCGCGCGCATTGCCATTGGCCTTACCAATTCCAATGATGGGCTGGAAGAACAGTTCAAGACGGTCTTCTTCGACCGCGCTGCTGATGCGTGACACCCACTTCATCTCTTCGTGTCGCATCGAGGCATCGCTGTCCTTGTACAGGTGAATCTGGTTGCGACCCATATCTTTTGCAGAATAGCAGGCGACGTCTGCGGAACTCATAAGTCCTGCAACATCTGCGTTCTCACTCGTCACGAGGACAACGCCAATCGAGCATCGAATGGTTGTAAACGAATCCTGCCATTCAAAGCGATAGCCCTCGACGGCACCGCGGATCTTCTCGGCGATTTCCAAGGCCCGCTCCTCACTGCAACGTTCAAGCAAGATGGCGAACTCGTCGCCTCCGAGCCTCGCGAGCAAATCGGTCGAGCGAATGTTCATCTGCACGAGCTCAGACAGCTGCCGCAGCAATGCGTCGCCAGCGGAATGACCAAATGTATCGTTGACCACCTTGAACTGATCGAGGTCGAGGTACAGCAAAGCGTGCGTATCTTCAGGATGACCACGAACCCCATCGAGAGCAATTGCCAGCCGATTCTCAAACTCACGACGGTTGATCAGGTCCGTGAGTGCATCATGAGACGCCTGGTAACTGAGCTGGCGGAACAGGCGTGTTTCCTTGCTTACGTCGTGGAACACCATGACCGAGCCGATTATATTTCCTATACGGTCACGAATCGGGGCTGCCGAATCCTGAATCGGTATTTCGTCGCTGTTTTTCGAAATAAGAATCGAATTCTCTTCGAGCGTAATGACGCGACCGTCTTTAAGGCATCGCATGACCGGGTTATCAACCGTTGCGCGTGTGTGCGCGTTGATGATCGTCATGATCTCGGTGATCGACTTGTTGCGCGCACTGCGCATGTCCCAACCCGTCAGGTCCTGCGCGACCGGGTTGATGTAGTCAATTTTGCCTTCAGCATCAGTCGTAACGACGCCATCGCCAATGGACTGCAGTGTGATCTGGGCACGTTCCTTTTCTTCAAAAACACGCGTTTCAGCGCGCTTGCGTTCAGTGATGTCGGTAATGGTGCCCTCGTGCGCGACTATATTCCCGTCGTCATCGTGGACCGCGCGTGAATTCTCAAGCACAACGATCTCACGCCCGTCTTTGCGCCTCAGCCGGTACTCGAAGTTCTTAACGATGCCTTCGGCCTCGAGGCGAGCAAACACACGCTCACGATCGATCGGATTCACATAAAGCATTGGGGTTCGGCCTGCGGCTTTCAGCTCTTCGGCACTCTCATAACCGAGCATTTCGACAAGTGCTGGATTAGCAGCGATCAGGTCGCCCTTGCGCGATGAAATATAGACACCATCCACAACATTTTCGAACAAGCCGCGATAGCGCATTTCTGAGCTACGCAGTTTATCCTCGTCGAGCTGACGTTTGATTGCGATACCGGCGAGTCGAGCAAGGCGACCCAGTTTGTCGAGCTCATCGGTTGTCGGTGCACGAGCCTCGTTCACGTACACATCCATCGTGCCAAGAACACGACCTCTTGCTCCATGAACCAGGAACGACCATACCGACGCTACGTCGTGCTGCGCTGCCTGTTTCTTGTGAGGCGCCCAGGCCTCATCCTCTGTGATGTCGGCCGTGAACCGATCTTCACCATGATGCACTGCTGCGCCACATGCGATGCTGTCTGCGCCCACGTCGACGAAATTGAGCAACAGCTTAAAGGGTTCCGGGAGACTCGGCGCCTGCGTTACGCTCAACGTCTGCCCGCGCGGTCCAAGTTGCATAATGGCAGCACGGAAATCATCGTTTATCTTTTCGACGCAGCGGCAGACTGTGCGCAACGTACGATCATGCGGCACGCTGGCCGCAATCATCTCGAGAATCTTATTCTGGGCAAAGGCGAGCGCCTCATTGCGCTTACGCTCTGAGATGTCCGTAATTGACGCGCGTACAATGTATTTTTCACCCGCAGGCAAGCGGCTCAGTCGGACCTCGCACGGGATTTCGTCGCCCGCCGAGTTGAGATGAGTCCACTCGAAGGCCAAATGCTCGCCATTCAGTGCCCTTGCAATGTAACCGCGTGCAATACCAAAGGACGGCGTGCCATCAGGTTGTGTCTCCGGACTTACCTGTTCCGGACCTACCGATAGCAGGCGTTTGCGTGACAGGTTGAACAGCTCGCAAGCCTGATCATTGGCGTCAACGAAGAAGCTCTTTTCGGGGTCGAAGACGACAATAGCCTCCGGCGCGTTCTCGATCAGCGCGCGATAGCGCTCCTCGTTATGCTTGAGTGCACTCTCCGCTGCCTGGCGGCCTGTCACATCGCGCAGACTGATCACGAAGATGTGCCCGTCGCCGGCTTTCAGACGACTGGCGCTGATCTCTGCGACAAACTTGTCACCGTTAGCCCGCAGCGCGTCAACCTGGCCGCCCGTCACATCAACCTGTGAGGTGTCCAGGTTCGACATGAAGGGTTCAAGAAACTTCTCGACGGCCCGATTTTTTACGGCTGGAAGCACATGTTCGATCTTCGAGCCGATGAGCTGGTCACGTGTCAGGCCAAAATAGTACGAGCAGACTTTGTTGCAGTTGCAGATGATGCCACTTTCACTGACCGACAGAAGCGCTTCAGTCACGCTATCAAAAATGGCTTCTATGGGAGTTGTGTTGGTCAGCGACTGGGTGATTGTCGCTTCCATCTTGTCGTAATGCTCATCGATCAGGTGCAACAACTCCAGGAAGTCGGGCTTTTCAATCCCCGACTCCTCTGTCGCTCTCTTGATTCTGTCGCGAAGCTCCTTGTGCATCGACCGACCAACTCATTCCGTGAATAGATTTGCACTATGCGTCCAGCGACTTCTGTCGAAATGCTGGTTCTAGCTCAATACATTAAGGAGAGTTCGCGTCGGGGTCTGTGATGCAAATCAGATTTTGAGATTTTTTCTGGGAAATAATTCCCGTTAATGATCAGTGGCTTATGACAAAAAGCTCGTACGTATCGAGATAAACGGAGTTACGCCGACAACGACTGAACATAAGCTCTGCACGGGCCCCGGGGCACCGCCCCACGGGCGGGGCCTGCGCAATGAACCTAGTTTTCGGAGGCAGGTAACGAGTGGATCGGGTTGCCGTCTTCGTCAGTTGTGATGACGCCGTTTTCTTCAATCTGCCGCACAGCCGTGCCAACCTCGATGGGTATAGCCATTGACGTCGATACGGTCCCGCCGTCGATGTCGACGCTCGCCGACACGTTCAGGAACAAGCGGCCTTCGCGTAATGGCACCAGCCGGATCTGCTGCAGACTCGGTCCTTCGGCACTGCTGGCCGCGATCGTCGTTTCTGCGGGTTGTGACTCCATGAGCTCCATTGCCGTGGAGTCATTGACACGGTAACTCAGGGTAATGGCCTGCGGTCCGATCGTTGACGTCACTTCCAGGTCGATCGCGAGAGGCTGGCCCAGAATCGGGGTGCCGATAATCCGGTACTCAATCGAGACCGGGCCCTGCGGTTTGGCCGTCATCGCACTGGCCCCATCGCTCTTTATGTCCTGGTCAGCTGCTTGCCCGGCATCCGTGTCGGTGCCATCGCCGCAAGCTGCAAGTACGGACAGTGCCAGGATTAGAAGTGTTGTTCGATTCATGTGATTACCTGCTGCCGGCCTAAGGCGTCGGCGTCAATGATACGTCGAAACAGATTCGTTGCGGAAATGTCGTCGACGCGAGTGCGTCCTGGAAGCGCCACTCCTCGACGAAGGCAACATAGGTCTGACTCGCGAGTAACATGGGCGTACGAAACGTGGGCTCCATGTTCTGTGCAACATCGGTCCCTGCCCTCGCAATTTCCTCCAGGACCGAGCCGTGATAGATAACGATGTCGGGATCGCTGTAATCGCGATCGTCCGGATCCGCGGAAGGTGGCGTCGCCGTTGTAGTCACGACATTGACGTCATACTCATCATCGACCGGCACAGTGATGCGCAAATAGCGATTCTCGCCCACGTTATTGCCATGCCTTGCGAATCCATCAAGTACATTGTTCACACAAACGTTGGTCACGGAACCATCGGCTGTATAGGGCACGTACAGCGGAAATACGTCCTGCGTAACGCCCGCATCGTTTGTTTCACTGGCGGCCCATATGTCGAGATCAGCACCCGCGACGACCTCCTCCCGATTAAGCAGCGCATCAAGCAATGCCGCGTCCTGGGCGTTGAGTGATGCTCGAAGTTCCGTCGCAAAGGAGAACAGGGTCGCGAACGATTCACTCATCGCATGCGGCCCTACCATCGTGTCGTATATAGGTCTGAAGCCGAGCGAGCCAGTGTCGCCTGGGTCGTCCGCCGTGTCCCAAAGATCCCAGATCAGTGTTGCGACTGAAACCTCATTGAACCACCCGCGACGCCCGAAACTATTGCCCTCGACCGTGAATCCGCTGCCACCTGATGTACCGGGAACGAGGGTATCGCAGTTGATCGGTTCATTCTGGATCATCGATGCCAACGCCTCCGCGAATCCCTCGCTGAACGCGACCGCGGCATCCAGGCTTTCACCCAGGAAATGCGGCCCACCCTCGGAATTCGAGCGCGCCAGCACATCTTCGAAATAGTGGCCCCACTCATGGGCTACGACGTGCCCATCAAATTCATCGGTATCGATCGCCGCATCGCCGAGAACAAGCAGTGCATCATCGCTCTGAAGGTAACCGGACGTTCCGATCTCACCGGCGGTGATATCGAATAGTCCGTTGCCTGGCGTGTTGTTGACGCTCCAGAACATATCCAGCGGCGCGAAATTGGCACTCGCATCGAAGCCGCGGACGAACTGCATGGACGTATACGCCGTATCGAGCAGTGCAAACGGCGCCGCGGCACGCGGCTCTGAGTAACGCGCACCGTCCCAGCCGGTTGTCGCCGTCAGATTGTGCTGGACATTGCTGGTCCCGGTATCGAAGCTCGCGCTGTTCAGCGCATACAGTGCACGAGTTGAAAGTGATGGTGGCGCTGGGTCGTCCAGGTCGCTTGCCCCGGCGATGAAATTATCGCGCACCTCGACGTCCCAGCCGGGCAAATTTGAGTCCTTGAGTTCAGCGCGTACTCGTAACTGAACCATGATGTTGGGCTGGATATCGGGGATCGAAAACGTGCCCGTCGCAGTCGACGTCGTTCTTGCTATTTCTGTGCCCGAAGCGGCGTCGATGAGTTGCACCGTTGCGCCCCGAATCGGCCGTACTTCAATCGCACTAAAATCCAGCCCATTGCAGCCAGCATTCGTCGGCACGAACTCATAACTGACAGTTCCGGACACAACGACGGTGTTCACCCCGCCCCCGTCGCTGCTCGCACTGCCGCCGCAAGCGCCCAGCAAGAGAAAAACACAGGCAAACAGTGTCGCCCGGCCTGTTCCAGGTGCTGTCAAAAAATGTCCTCGATTTAGCCTCACGCGATGCACGATTCTCACATAATATTGTGCGAAGTAGGTCCGAATTCTATCCGTAAGTATTGATAAACTTTGTCTTTTGAACGTGCGCCGCTGTCACAGTTCCGGCGCTTTTCTGTTGCATTTCAAGGATTTTTGGGTGGCCCATGGATAACGGCAAGATTCTCGTCACAGGTGGCGCCGGCTACATCGGCAGTCACGTCGTACGCCAGCTCGGCGTCAATGGAGAAAACGTCATTACGCTTGACAACCTGTCGACCGGGTTTGAGGCGGCCGTTACCTCCGGTGAGCTCGTAATTGGTGATACGGGGGACGCTGCCCTGCTCGACCGTATTTTCGAAAATCATGACATCGACACTGTGATGCACTTTGCAGCGCATACGATTGTGCCCGAGTCAGTATCGGATCCGCTCAAGTACTACGGCAACAACACGGCCAGCAGTCGCACGCTGCTCGAGCGCGCGCATGCCCATGGCGTCAAGCATGTCGTGTTTTCGTCGACGGCGGCCGTCTATGGCATCCCGCCCGAGGGCGCGGCATCAGAGGCAACCGCGACACGGCCGATTAACCCGTATGGCAGCTCAAAGCTCATGACCGAGTGGATGCTGCGCGACCTGGCAATTGCCGGTGGCCCGACCTACGTCGCACTGCGCTATTTCAATGTTGCCGGGTGCGAACCAGGCGGCAGCATCGGCCAGTCGACGCCGAAAGCAACGCTGCTTGTCAAAGTTGCCTGCGAAGCGGCGGTCGGAATCCGTCCAGGCGTCAGTATTTTCGGTACCGATTTCCCAACGCCCGACGGCACCGGTCTGCGTGACTACATTCATGTTGAAGACCTGGCCTGCGCGCATCTCGATGCGCTCAATTACCTCCGGGATGGCGGCAAGCCGACGACTCTCAACTGTGGCTACGGCCATGGCTACAGCGTCCGCGAGGTCCTCGCTGCCGTTGAGAAAGCAAACGGTGAGGCGCTGAGCATCACTGAGGAGCCACGCCGTGCGGGCGACCCTCCCGAGCTGATCGCTGTGGCCAAAAAGATCCGCAGCGTACTTGGCTGGGAACCGAGGTTTGACGATCTCGACACGATTGTTCGCACAAGCCTGGAGTGGGAACGCAAAATCGCAAACCAGGATCCCGGAGCTTACTGGGCGGCTTAAATAGAGCGTGGCCAGTGCTACACTGCAAAAATGATATTTTATCGCCCAAAATCCCTCAACGGCCTGATTCTCGTAGGATTTGGGCTCGTCGGTCTGCCGTTGCTGATCGCCGTGATCTGGGCGCTTGTCAATCTCGATCGGCTCGCTGAGCAGAGTGAACAGCTGGTCTTCACCGGTGTAGCGGCAGCCGAGAATAACCGCCTGCTCGTAGAACATGTAGGTTCGCTGGAGCGCGTCGCACGGCAGTACCAGGTGCTGGGCAACCCCGACTCACTGCAGTTGCTGTACCAGGATCTGGCCACTATCGAGGCACATCTTGTCGAGATGGAATTGCTCGCCGAGCAGGCTGATGCAACGGCACTGTCCGCATCAATCCAGGCTCGAGCACGGCGCATCGTGCAGACACTGGAGCAGCCCAATCTGAGCGACGACGACGAGGCGCGGGCTATTGCTGAATTCGCGTTGCTGCGTCAAAGCGTCGCAGAATTCACGACAACCACAACGCTGTTCGTCGACACAGAATTACGCAGCCTTCAGGCAAGTACACGACGGGCTCAGCGAATATCGGCCTGGCAGGTCGCGGCACTTGTTCCGGGCACGCTGATACTCGTGTTGTTTTTTATCTTGCTCGTTGCAAGGCCGATTCGGCAACTTGACGGTGCGATCCACCAGCTCGGTCGAAGTGGTTTTTCCAAACCGATCGAGGTGAAAGGGCCGACCGATCTTGAACGACTCGGACGACAACTCGAGTGGCTGCGCCTGCGGCTGCTCGAGCTGGCCCAGGAGAAAAACAAGTTCCTGCGCCACATGTCGCACGAACTGAAAACGCCGCTTGCGAACATTCGGGAGGGCACGGAATTGCTGCTTGATGGCACTGTTGGAGAGCTCGACAAACCGCAGCGTGAAGTCACCGACATCCTGCGCGTCAACGGACTCAAGTTGCAGCAGCTCATCGAAAACCTGCTCAGTTTTAGTGCCTGGCAAACGAAAACCGAGGTTCTGACGCTATCGGACTTCCCCATTCGTGCCCTGGTCATCTCGGTCGCAAAAGCGCAGCGGCTCGCGTTGAAGGCCGCCCATATACAGTTAAAACTCGAAGTCGAGGACCTAATTGTGAACGCGGATCGCGACAAAATCCGCACAGTCCTTGATAATCTGCTATCGAATGCAATCAAGTTCACGCCCAGAGATGGCTACATCACGATTCGCGCACATGAGACACACTCGAGCTTCGTGCTCGAGTTCGGTGACACAGGACCGGGCATTCCGGAAGAAGAAAGCCCGCGAATTTTTGAGGCTTTTTTCCAGGGACGTACGGAGCAAGGCGGACAGGTCGCTGGCACAGGCATCGGATTGTCGGTGGTGCTCGAGTGCATACAAGCACATGAGGGTTCGGTTAAACTCATTGATTCGAATGAATTTCCAGGCGCGCATTTCCGGGTGGACATCCCCCAGAAGCGTACCGTTTCACAACACAAGATGGCGGCCAATGCGTAACAGAGATTTGACAGCACGGCACATCGCGGCGACAGCACTGACTGTTCTGCTTCTTACTGGTTGCGCGCAGACCAGAGACTTCTTTACGGGTTCGTCCGGATCCGGAACATCTGACGGCGATGTCGGCATCCTCGGCGCACCCGAGGCAGAACACTACCTCGTCGAGTTGCAGCGACTCGCCGCTGGCGATCCCGCGACCCAGGCCGAGATATTCGCCGATGCGCAATCGGGCGCCCAACTCACACCGGGCCCACAGACCAACCTGCGTTATGCCCTCGTGCTCGCCACCCCGGGGCACTCAGAGTTCGACCCAGAACCTGCGGCGTCAATGTTGCGCGAGGTCCTGGCGAGAACCGAGCTTTTGACCCAGTCAGAGATCGCGCTGGCGACCATATGTCTCAAAAACGCCGAGCAAATCGTCGTTGCCCAGGCCGAGGTCCAGCGTCTGCGCAGCGC
>Ga0316189_10003846_pt1 | contig 14538 bp, 24 predicted proteins | sample LowCovwburrow_MG_FD_204930 | JGI IMG/M metagenome (GOLD analysis project Ga0316189, IMG submission 204930) | Coastal sediment microbial communities from Maine, United States - Lowes Cove worm burrow | ecosystem: Environmental > Aquatic > Marine > Coastal > Sediment | place: USA: Maine...
TAAAAAAAGGACCTTACGTTCACTATAGCCTGGAGAAAAAAATTCAGCAAAATACATCTTCCGGTAAGAAGAGTGTAATAAAGACTTGGTCACGGGCATCGATGATTACACCTGATTTTGTGGGTCTTACCATTGCCGTTCATAACGGGAGGCAATTTGTTCCTGTTTTTATCACGGAAAACATGGTTGGTCATAAACTAGGTGAATTTTCTCCAACGCGATCTTTTAGGGGTCATGCAGGAGCTAAGAACAAAGGAAAGAAGTAAGCTATGGGAGTTCGAAAAAAACAGATGGCCGAAAGAATAAAGGCCGAGAAAAAGCAGTTGGCGTTCGCTAAGTTGAACAACTGTCCTACATCACCTCGAAAAATGCGTTTGGTCGCTGATTTGATTAGGGGCATACAAGTAGAAAAAGCTTTGGCAATTCTAAGGTTCAACCCAAAGGAGTCCTCTCGAAAGTTGGAAAAACTATTGCTTTCCGCTTTGGCGAATTGGCAGTCTAAGAATGAAGAGGCAAATGTTGAAGATGCCGATCTTTTTGTACAAGAAATTCGTGTCGATAGCGGAACTATGTTGAAAAGATTGCGTCCGGCTCCACAAGGTAGGGCACATAGAATCAGAAAACGTTCCAACCATGTAACAATGGTTTTGGGGTCTAACAGTAATACAGAAAGCTAGAATGGGACAGAAAACAAATCCGATAGGAAATCGTCTAGGAATCATCAGAGGATGGGAGTCCAACTGGTATGGCGGTAACGATTACGGCGACAAACTAGCTGAAGACAGTAAAATACGTAAGTATATTCATGCGCGTTTGGCGAAAGCTAGTGTATCGCGTGTAATTATAGAGCGTACCTTAAAGTTGATTACCATTACAGTGACTACGGCCAGACCTGGTATCATTATCGGCAAGGGTGGTCAAGAAGTTGATAAACTTAAGGAAGAGCTTAAGAAAATTACCAACAAAGAGGTGCAGATCAATATTTATGAAATAAAGCGCCCAGAGGTTGATGCTAATTTGGTGGCCGCAAGTATTGCACGTCAAATCGAGAGTAGAATCTCTTTTAGAAGGGCTATTAAAATGGCAATCGCTGCAGCAATGCGAATGAATGCCGAGGGAATTAAAGTCCAAATTTCTGGTCGTCTGAATGGGGCTGAAATGGCGCGTTCCGAGTCTTATAAAGATGGTCGTATTCCGTTGTCGACGTTCAGGGCAGATATTGATTATGCTTTGCATGAAGCACAGACTACCTACGGAAAATTAGGTATTAAGGTGTGGATTATGAAGGGTGAAGTGTATGGTAAAAGAGATTTGTCGCCATTGGTAGGTATGACCAAAGGTCAGGGCGGTAAAGGTGGAGATAAACGAGATGGTGCGCGAAAGCCACGTCGTAGGAAGTAATTTTTTAAAGAAGTAAGCAATGTTACAGCCAAAAAGGACCAAGTTTCGAAAGATGCAGAAAGGCCGCATGAAAGGTATAGCGGGCAGAGGTTTTCAATTGTCGAACGGAATGTTCGGAATCAAGACTTTGGATTCTAAATTTATAACATCACGTCAAATCGAGGCGGCACGTATCGCAGCAACGCGTTACATGAAAAGACAGGGGCAGCTCTGGATTAAGATTTTTCCTGACAAGCCTATTACCAAAAAACCTCTTGAGGTGCGTATGGGTAAAGGTAAAGGTGCTCCTGAATATTTTGTGGCGATAGTAACACCAGGTAGAATACTTTTCGAAGTGGCAGGTGTTCCTATGGATATTGCGAAAGAGGCTTTACGTCTTGCAGCACAGAAACTACCGGTGCGTACAAAGTTTATTGTCGCTCGTGACTATGTTGAAGAGATAATTTAAGGGGTATCATGAAAAATAAAGAAATCAAAGAATTGTCTGTCGAAGAGCTGAAAGAAAAGCTGGCCGAGTTTAAAAAGCAACATGCAGACCTTAAAATGGCACATTTTGTTACGCCGTTGGAGAATCCTCTTCAGATAAGAACGGCAAGAAGAACGGTGGCTAGATTGGCAACGGAATTAACTAATAGGGAAAACCAATAATTGGTTCTGCTTTATGGAAGAAAAAAGAAACTTAAGAAAAGAGAGAGTTGGGGTCGTAACCAGCAACAAAATGGAAAAGTCCATAGTTGTTGCGGAGGTAAAACGAGTGAAGCACCCTATGTACGGTAAGTTCGTTTTGAAGACGAAGAAGTACGTTGCACACGATGAAAAGAACGATTGCAATGAAGGTGATACCGTTAAAATCATGGAAACCCGTCCTTTGAGTAAGACTAAATGTTGGAGACTGGTAGAAATCTTAGAAAGAGCTAAATAATTATGTTACAGCAAGAATCAAGATTAAAGGTAGCGGACAATACTGGGGCAAAAGAGGTTTTGACCATTCGAGTACTCGGGGGTACGAAACGAAGATATGCGTCCATTGGAGACAAGATTGTAGTTACCGTTAAGGAAGCTACGCCGAATGGTGGTATTAAGAAAGGTGCCGTATCGACGGCCGTAGTGGTAAGAACGAAAAAAGAGGTAAGAAGACCTGACGGCTCCTATATCCGTTTCGATGATAATGCTTGCGTATTATTGAATCCGACGGGTGAAATGAGAGGTACACGTGTTTTTGGACCTGTTGCCCGTGAGCTTCGCGATAAGCAGTTTATGAAAATTGTTTCATTGGCCCCAGAGGTACTTTAATAAAGTTAGCGCATGAAAAAGTTGAAAATTAAAACAGGAGATACGGTTCGAATCATAGCTGGTGACCACAAAGGTACTGAAGGCAAAGTGATGACCGTTAACCGTGAAAAAAATAAGGCGATCGTAGAAGGTGCGAACATGGTTTCAAAACACGAGAAACCAAGTGCGCAGAATCCTCAGGGCGGAATCGTAAAAAAGGAAGCAGCTATTCATATATCTAACCTTTCGCTTATCGATGCCAAATCGGGCGAAACCACTAGGGTAGGTTATGAAGTAAGAGACGGAAATAAAGTCCGGTTTTCTAAGAAATCCAATGAAGTAATATAGTTATGGCTTACGTTTCAAGGTTAAAAAAAGAATATAGAGAGCGCGTAGTAAGTGCGCTTAAAGAGGAGTTCGGTTACAAGAACGTAATGGAAGTGCCTAAGCTTAAGAAAATAGTCGTAAGTAGAGGCGTTGGTGCTGCAGTTGCGGATAAGAAGCTTATTGATCATGCGGTAGACGAGCTCACCAATATTACTGGTCAAAGAGCGGTTGCCACAATGTCTAAAAAAGATGTTGCTGCCTTCAAATTGCGTAAGGGTATGCCAATCGGCGCTAAGGTTACACTTCGCGGTGAACGTATGTACGAATTTTTGGATCGATTGATTACAAGTGCGCTACCGCGGGTTAGAGATTTTCAGGGTATTCGAGCGACTGGTTTTGACGGTCGTGGAAACTATAGCCTCGGGGTTACTGAACAAATAATTTTTCCTGAAATCAATATAGACAAAATCAATAGGATTGATGGAATGGATATCACTTTTGTTACCTCGGCTGACACCGATAAGGAAGCAAAATCATTATTAACAGAATTAGGATTACCTTTTAAAAAGAAATAGTATGGCTAAAGAATCAATGAAGGCCCGTGAGCGAAAAAGGGCAAAGACCGTTGCTAAATATGCCGAGAGAAGAAAAGCTTTGAAAGAGGCCGGAGATTACGAAGCACTACAAAAATTGCCGCGTAACGCTTCTCCCGTTCGTATGCACAACCGTTGTAAATTGACTGGCAGACCAAAGGGCTACATGAGAACTTTCGGTATATCAAGGGTAATGTTCAGAGAAATGGCCAATCAAGGATTGATTCCCGGAGTTAAGAAAGCGAGCTGGTAAGATAAAATAAAATAACTGGTTTCAGGTTTGGCAATTTAGCTGAAAACCGTCACCGAATTAAATAGAAATGGTAACAGATACTATAGCAGATTATTTAACAAGACTGAGAAACGCAAGTAGAGCGGGTCATAGAGTAGTTGAGATTCCTGCTTCCAAAGTAAAGAAAGAGATAACTAAAATATTGTTCGATCAGGGCTATATCTTGAGTTATAAGTTTGAGGAAGACAAAGTGCAAGGCTCTATAAAAATAGCCTTGAAATACGATAAGGCTACAAAAGAGCCGGTCATCAAAAAAATACAGCGAATCAGTAAGCCTGGTTTGCGTAAGTATGCCGGGTCTAATGATTTGCCAAGGGTATTAAATGGCTTGGGTGTTGCAATAGTATCTACCTCTCACGGGGTGATGACCAGCAAGCAAGCGAAAAATGAGAATGTAGGTGGCGAAGTGCTTTGCTACGTATATTAATCAGAATAAAGTATTAAGAAATGTCAAGAATAGGTAATAATCCGGTAGCGATTCCTGAGGGAGTGACCGTCGAGGTAAAGGATAACGAGATTCACGTTAAAGGCAATTTGGGCGAACTTACTCAAGAATATTCCGCTATTGAAATTAAAATAGAGGATAATCAGGTTTGGGTTACTAGACCATCCGATTCTAAAGAGCATAAGGCAAAGCATGGTCTTTATCGATCTTTGGTAAGAAATATGATTGAAGGGGTTTCTAAGGGATGGACTAAAGAATTGGAGTTAGTAGGGGTAGGATACCGTGCTAGCAACCAAGGACAAAAACTAGATTTGGCGTTGGGTTTTTCCCACAACATCGTGTTAGATTTAGCTCCGGAAGTAAAAATCGTGACCGAATCCCAAAAAGGAAAGAATCCCATTATAAAATTGACATCTCACGACAAACAATTGGTCGGTCAAATAGCCGCCAAGATTCGTTCCTTCCGCAAGCCGGAGCCTTATAAAGGAAAAGGAATCAAATTTGTCGGCGAACAGTTACGAAGAAAAGCAGGTAAATCAGCTTAATAGTATATCATGGCATTATCAACACGCGAAAGAAAACAAAGAATACGTAGAAGAATCCGAAAAGTTTCTTCGGGTACCGGCGAAAGACCGAGACTATCTATTTTTAGGAGTAATAGTGAAATTTATGCCCAGGTTATCGATGATACCAAAGGAACTACTTTGGTGGCGGTATCTTCTAGGGATAAAGAATTTGCTAAGATAAAAGGAACAAAGATTGAAATGGCCAATACGGTAGGAAAGGCGATTGCTGAAAAATGCAAGAAGGCCGGTATCGATAAAGTCGCTTTTGATCGCGGCGGTAATCTATACCATGGTAGAGTTAAGTCATTGGCCGACGGGGCACGCGAAGCAGGATTAAATTTTTAAATAAGACTATGTACCAGAAATATAAAAACGTAGAGACGGTTAAACCCGGCGGTTTAGATTTAAAAGATAGATTGGTCGGTATACAACGTGTGACCAAGGTTACCAAGGGAGGTAGAGCTTTCGGCTTTTCTGCCATTGTTGTTGTAGGTGATGAAAATGGTGTAGTTGGTAGTGGTCTAGGCAAATCTAAAGAAGTTGCTACGGCTATTGCCAAGGCAATTGAAGATGCCAAGAAAAACCTTATACGTATTCCGCTAAACAAAGGTACGTTGCCTCATGAACAAAAAGGTAAATACGGCGGTGCACGGGTGTATGTTCAACCTGCGTCACATGGTACAGGTGTAATTGCTGGTGGAGCGGTAAGAGCGGTACTAGAATCCGTAGGGGTTCAAGATGTACTTTCAAAATCACAAGGTTCTTCGAACCCACACAATGTTGTTAAGGCTACTTTTGATGCCTTGTTACAACTTAGGGATGCAGGTACCGTTGCCAAGCAGAGAGGCGTTTCTTTGGAAAAAGTCTTTAAAGGATAACTTAACGACTAACGATTAGAAAATATGGCGAATAAAATTCAGGTTAAGCAGCTAAAAAGCAGTATTAAGAGACCACAGAACCAGAAACGTACCTTAACGGCGCTTGGTTTAAGAAAAATCGGTCAAATCGTTGAACACGATACCACGCCGAACATTCTTGGTATGATAGATAAAGTTAAACATTTGGTTTCCACACAGGAAGCTTAATATAGCATAGTATAATGAATTTAAGCAATCTTAAACCGGCATCAGGTTCAACGAACAGAGCAGGAAAAAGAATCGGTAGAGGTCAAGGTTCCGGTAAAGGTGGAACTGCCACACGCGGGCATAAAGGAGCAAAATCAAGATCTGGTTATTCAAAGAAAATCGGTTTTGAAGGCGGTCAAATGCCTCTTCAGCGTCGGGTTCCGAAGTTTGGTTTTACCAATATTAACCGCATTGAGTATAAAGGTGTCAATTTAAACAAGTTGCAAGAATTGGTCGATAACAAAATCGTTAAAGATGTGATTACCTTAGAAACTCTTGTTGATAACGGGTTGGCCAAGAAAAAAGATTTAGTAAAAATATTGGGAGGTGGTGAATTAAAGGCTTCCCTAAAAATTACCGTGCATAAATTTACGGCAAGTGCCAAAGCGGCCATTGAAGCTGCTGGAGGAGAAGCAATAAATTTATAAGCCTACCGGACCATGAAGAAATTTTTCGAGACCATATCCAATATTTGGAAGATTGAAGAACTAAGGAACAGAATTATTCTGACCTTAGGTCTTTTGTTGGTATACCGTTTTGGATGCCAGATTGTTCTTCCGGGTATTGATACCTCACAATTAGGTCAATTGGCTTCAGGTACAGATTCTGGTATACTTGGCCTTTTGAATGCGTTTACGGGAGGAGCTTTTGCCAATGCTTCAATATTTGCATTGGGTATTATGCCGTATATCTCGGCGTCCATTGTGGTGCAGCTGATGAGCATAGCTATCCCATACCTGCAGAAGCTGGATAAGGAAGGTGAAAGTGGTAGAAAGACAAAAAATCAAATTACCCGCTGGTTGACCATCGGTATTTGTGTTGTTCAGGCTCCGGCCTATTTGTATAGTCTATCCACTGCTTTTGGTGTACCGGACAGCGCCTTTTTAATGGGTCAAGGCCTTAATTTTATGGTGCCTTCTGTTATTATATTGGTAACAGGCTGTGTATTTGCCATGTGGTTAGGAGAAAAGATTACCGATAAAGGTATCGGGAATGGAATTTCCCTTTTAATTATGATTGGTATTATCGCTACCATGCCGCAGTCTTTTGTTCAAGAATTTGTTTCTCGAACGGTCAACAATAATGGTGGTTTGATGTTCATCTTGATAGAAGTCATTCTTTGGTTCTTGGTTATTTTAGCCAGTGTGCTATTGGTGATGGCAACAAGACAGATACCGGTTCAATATGCCAGAAGAACGGCTTCAGGAGGATATGAAAAGAATATTATGGGGTCTCGGCAATACATCCCATTAAAGTTGAATGCATCAGGAGTTATGCCTATAATCTTTGCACAGGCAATTATGTTTGCGCCAAGTTTGATCGGTAGGACTTTTAATAATACGGCCGTTGGGCAATGGATGGAAGTTCAGTTTCAAGATATTTTCGGTCTAGCTTACAACATTTTGTTTGGTGTCTTGATTGTTATTTTTACGTATTTCTACACTGCGATAACCGTACCGACAAATAAAATGGCGGACGATTTGAAACGAAGTGGAGGATTTATTCCAGGAATAAGACCAGGTAAAGAAACTGGAGATTTCTTAGATAAAATAATGTCTTTGATAACATTGCCAGGTTCTGTATTCTTGGCACTGTTGGCTGTATTGCCGGCAATCGTTGTCAAGGTAATGGATATACAGGCCGGGTGGGCCTTGTTTTACGGTGGAACATCTCTTTTGATTATGGTAGGTGTTGCCATAGATACAGTACAACAGGTAAATGCCTACCTATTGAATAGGCATTATGACGGATTGATGAAATCTGGAAAAAATAGAAAAGTAGCATAAGTATGGCTAAACAAGCAGCAATAGAACAAGATGGATCTATAATCGAGGCATTATCAAATGCAATGTTTCGAGTAGAATTGGAGAATGGGCACGTGGTAACCGCGCATATTTCTGGAAAGATGCGTATGCACTACATCAAGTTGCTACCTGGGGATAAGGTAAAACTGGAAATGAGTCCCTATGATTTATCCAAAGCGAGAATCACATACCGATATTAAGTTAATACGATAGAAAGATAGCACGATGAAAGTTAGAGCATCAGTTAAGAAAAGAAGTGCCGACTGCAAGATTGTACGCAGAAAAGGCACGTTGTACGTAATCAACAAAAAGAATCCTAGATTTAAACAAAGACAAGGATAGTTATGGCAAGAATTGCAGGTATAGACATACCAAAACAGAAAAGGGGCGTAATTGCATTGACTTACATATTCGGCATTGGCAGAAGTAGGTCAAAAGAAATTTTGGAAATGGCCAAAGTCAGCGAAGATACTAAGGTGTCTGATTGGAACGATGATGAGATCGGGCGTATTAGGGAAGCCGTTTCCTCGTTTACCATTGAAGGTGAGTTACGTTCTGAAACGCAATTGAACATAAAACGTTTGATGGATATCGGTTGTTACCGAGGTATTCGTCACAGATCTGGTCTTCCACTCCGCGGTCAACGTACAAAGAACAATTCTAGGACAAGAAAAGGAAAAAGAAAAACGGTTGCCAACAAGAAGAAAGCAACTAAATAATAAATAGGATTATGGCAAAGGCAACTACAAAATCAGGGGCAAAAGCGGCCAAAAAACGCAAAGTTATTGTTGACTCGGTTGGCGAAGCTCACGTAACGGCATCTTTTAATAACATTATCATATCCTTGACCAACAAAAAAGGAGATGTCATTTCTTGGTCATCTGCTGGGAAAATGGGTTTCAGGGGCTCTAAAAAGAATACACCCTATGCAGCTCAAGTAGCCGCAGAAGAATGTTCTAAAACTGCCCATGAAGCGGGTTTGAGAAAAGTTAAGGTTTATGTCAAAGGGCCTGGAAATGGCCGGGAATCTGCAATACGGGCCGTACACAATTCGGGTATCGAAGTAACTGAAATTATCGATGTTACGCCACAGCCGCATAACGGTTGCAGACCCCCAAAAAGAAGAAGAGTTTAATTATTCACTATAGATTTACACGGAGACGTAGTTAACGATTATCGAAGGATAAGCCTTAATTCATAATCACGTTTCCAAATTAAAAGAAAATGGCAAGATATACAGGACCAACAAGTAAAATCGCCCGTAAGTTCGGCGAAGCTATCTTTGGAGACGACAAGTCTTTCGAGAAAAAGAACTACCCTCCAGGCCAGCATGGTAATGCTAGACGTCGCGGTAAGAAATCGGAATATGCTGTCCAGTTGATGGAAAAGCAAAAAGCAAAATACACCTACGGTATTTTAGAAAAACAGTTTAGAAATATCTTTGCGAACGCCAAAAGAAAAGAAGGTGTTACTGGCGAAATTTTGCTTCAACTGTGTGAGTGTCGATTAGACAACGTGGTGTACCGAATGGGAATTTCCACTTCAAGAAGAGGAGCAAGGCAGTTAGTATCGCACCGACATATTACCGTAAATGGTGAGTTGGTAAATATTCCTTCATATTCATTGAAGCCAGGTGATGTAGTCGGTGTCCGTGAGAAATCAAAATCATTGCAGACTATTCAAGATGCACTTGACGCAAACAGTAGCGTTTACGAGTGGATGACTTGGAACTCTGATAAGAAAGAAGGAACGTTTGTTTCTGTACCTGAAAGACTTCAGATTCCCGAGAATATCAAAGAACAATTAATTGTTGAGCTTTACTCTAAATAACATAGAACACTAATTCATATGGCATTATTTAATTTTCAGAAACCCGATAAAGTAATAATGATCGATTCTTCGGATTTCGAAGGGAAGTTTGAATTCCGACCTTTGGAACCCGGTTATGGATTGACTGTTGGGAACGCATTAAGAAGGGTATTGCTTTCATCTTTGGAAGGTCATGCTATTACCTCCGTTAGAATTGATGGCGTAGAACACGAGTTTTCTATTATTTCCGGTGTTGTCGAAGACGTCACGGAAATTATATTGAATTTGAAACAAGTACGATTCAAAAAACAGATTGATGATTCAGAAGCCGAAGTGGTTTCCATTTCCGTAAGTGGAAAGAATCAATTGACTGCGGGAGATTTTCAAAAATTCATTTCGGGATATCAAGTGTTGAACCCTGATTTGGTTATTTGTAATATGGATTCAAAGGTGAGCATCAATATGGAAATTGTTATCGACAAAGGGCGTGGTTACGTGCCTGCTGAAGAGAATAAGAAATCCAATTCTGCTTTAGGTACCATAGCTGTCGATTCTATCTTTACGCCAATCAAAAACGTAAAATATAGTATCGAGAACTTTCGTGTTGAACAAAAGACCGATTACGAAAAATTGGTTTTCGAAATTGTTACCGATGGTTCTATCCATCCGAAAGATGCGCTAACAGAAGGTGCAAAGGTGTTGATTCATCACTTTATGTTGTTCTCCGATGAGCGAATTACCTTGGAAGCTGATGAAATCGCACAGACAGAGACTTATGATGAAGAGTCGTTGCATATGCGTCAGCTCTTAAAAACTAAATTGGTAGACATGGATCTTTCCGTACGGGCTTTGAACTGTTTGAAAGCTGCTGAAGTCGATACATTAGGAGATTTGGTTTCTTTCAATAAGAACGATTTGATGAAATTCAGAAACTTCGGTAAAAAATCATTGACTGAATTAGAAGAACTGGTCATCAACAAAGGTTTGAGCTTCGGCATGGATTTATCAAAATATAAGTTAGATAAAGATTAAATAATCATATTTTGCTCTCCGTTACTTTGACGGATTTGGTAGCAAGATGATAAATTAAAAATATGAGACACGGTAAAAAGGTCAATCATTTAGGAAGAAAGACCGCCCATAGAAAAGCAATGTTGGCCAATATGGCCTGTTCATTAATTGAGCACAAAAGAATAAATACTACGGTAGCCAAGGCCAAGGCTTTGAAGCAGTTTGTTGAGCCCTTGATTACAAAATCAAAGGCCGAAAACAATCTTACTGCAGAAAAAGGGACGCATAATCGACGTATCGTTTTTAGAAATCTTCGCGATAAGTATGCCGTTACTGAGCTTTTCAGTGCAGTAGCCGAAAAAGTAGCAGATCGACCGGGAGGGTATACCCGAATCATCAAGTTAGGTAATCGACTTGGGGATAACGCCGATATGGCAATGATCGAGTTAGTCGATTTCAACGAACTATACAATGCTGGTAAGCCGAAGAAGAAATCTACCCGAAGAAGTAGAAGGGGTGGAGGAAAAAAAGAGGAGAAAGCTGTTGTCGAGGCCAAGGAAACCGAAGAGGTGCCAGTAGAAACTGTAGCTGCTGATACAGAAGCACAAGTTGAAACTGAAACACAAGCTGAGCCCGAAGTACAAGCTGGCGCAGAACCTAAAGTAGAGGTAGAAGAAGTCGAAAAAACAGATGTTGAAAACGCTGCTGAAGATTCAAAAACTGCGGATACCGAAACTGATACCGATAGCAAAAAGGAATAAAGTGTTAATATATGATGATATTTGGAAAAGGATAAGCTTTATAGTTTATCCTTTTTTTGTGTTTATTTGTGAAATATGATTTAAGATGACTTTGTTCAAACTTTTCTTGTACAGTCAGTGCCTATAAAAAAAAATCAGTAATTATTAATCAATAATCTTAATTCTTAAAATGAAGTATCAATCCAGAAGAAAAGCATTGTTATTATTGGCCGACGGAACAATTTTTCATGGTAAGTCTGTGGGTAACAAAGAAGGTACCGCCTTTGGTGAAGTTTGTTTCAACACCGGTATGACCGGCTATCAAGAGATTTTTACTGACCCGTCGTATTTTGGGCAGTTAATGGTAACCACAAATGCACATATCGGAAATTATGGTACCAACGTCGACGAAGTGGAATCGGAATCGATAAAGATATCAGGACTTATCTGTAGAAATTTTAGTTATGAATATTCTAGACCGATTGCAGATAAAAGTTTAGAAGAATTTTTAGACGACGATAAGTTATTTGCTATTTCCGATGTTGATACCCGGGCCTTGGTCAGCTATATTCGCGATAATGGGGCTATGAACGCCGTTATTTCTTCGGATGTAGATAATATTGAAGAACTCAAAAAGCAACTTGCCGAAGTGCCTAGTATGGAAGGCCTAGAACTGGCGTCTAAGGTATCGACAACGGAGCCCTATTATTATGGGGAAGAAAATGCTACATTTAAGATAGCTGCCCTCGATATTGGAATTAAAAAGAATATACTCAGAAACTTGGCGAAAAGAGATGCTTATATTAAGGTATTCCCATACGATACTTCTTTTGAAAAGATGGAGGCTTGGGATGCCGATGCCTATTTCATTTCAAATGGCCCTGGTGATCCAGAACCACTTTCAGATGCCATTGCGACAGCAAAAGGTATGATTGCTAGTGGAAAACCGGTATTCGGTATTTGTTTAGGACATCAAGTAATTGCTTTGGCCAATGGTATATCCACTTATAAAATGCATAATGGGCATAGGGGCATCAACCATCCTATTTTGAATTTACTGACCGGTAAAGGAGAAATTACTTCCCAGAACCATGGTTTTGCTATTAACAGGGAAGAAACAGAGGCTAATACTGATGTTGAAATCACACATGTGCATCTGAACGATAAAACCGTTGCTGGCATTCGTATGAAAGGTAAAGATGTATTTTCGGTACAGTACCATCCGGAAGCTAGCCCTGGGCCGCATGATGCCGACTATCTTTTTGACCAGTTTTTTGATTTACTTAAAAGTAAATCAGTTCAATCGGTTTAGTTTAACTAATTGTTATATCCAAGGGAATATTGTTGTGTCGCCCGATACATTACAAACATGCTTTTGTATATTTGTAATTCATAAAATTCAATCCTTTTCCAACTAAAAAATTCAAACATGAGTATTATATTAAGTGTACACGCCAGACAAATATTAGATTCAAGGGGCAACCCGACCGTAGAGGTCGATGTGATTACCGAAAATGGTATTATGGGCCGCGCAGCAGTGCCTTCAGGGGCATCTACTGGAGAGCACGAAGCAGTGGAGTTGCGTGATGGCGGAAATGCATTTATGGGAAAAGGGGTAAGCAAAGCTGTTGAGAACGTAAATACCTTGATTTCCGAAGAGATTTTGGGTGTATCGGTTTTTGAACAAAATTTGATCGATAAAATCATGATTGATTTAGATGGTACGCCCAACAAATCAAAACTTGGTGCCAATGCTATTTTAGGTGTTTCTCTAGCGGCTGCCAAGGCCGCTGCCAACGAATTAGGTATGCCGTTGTATCGTTATGTTGGTGGGGTTAGTGCAAATACGCTCCCCGTACCGATGATGAACATTATCAACGGAGGTTCGCATTCCGATGCGCCTATTGCCTTTCAAGAATTTATGGTGATGCCTGTAAAGGCAAAGAGTTTTACCCATGCTATGCAAATGGGTACGGAAATCTTCCATAACCTTAAAAAGGTGTTGCACGATAGGGGATTAAGTACCGCGGTAGGTGACGAAGGCGGATTTGCTCCCAATTTGGCAGGTGGAACAGAAGATGCCTTAGATACCATTGCCAAAGCTGTTGATAAGGCAGGTTACAAATTGGGTGATGAAATTATGATTGCCTTGGATTGTGCTTCCGCTGAATTTTATGTCGACGGCAAATACGACTATACCAAATTTGAAGGTGATAAGGGTGTTGTGAGAACTTCTGAAGAACAGGCACAGTACTTGGCCGATCTGTCTGCCAAATATCCGATTATTTCTATCGAAGACGGCATGGACGAAAATGACTGGGACGGATGGAAGGCCTTGACCGAAAAAATTGGCGATAAAGTTCAATTGGTTGGTGACGACCTTTTTGTTACTAATGTAGAGCGATTGTCAAAGGGGATTGAAAACGGCATTGCCAATTCGATATTGATAAAAGTAAACCAAATTGGTACGCTTACCGAAACAATTGCAGCAGTAAATATGGCTAAAAATGCAGGATATACCTCGGTGATGAGTCATCGATCAGGGGAAACAGAAGATAATACGATTGCAGATTTAGCGGTTGCTTTGAACACGGGCCAAATTAAAACCGGTTCTGCTTCCCGTTCGGATAGAATGGCCAAATACAATCAATTATTACGTATTGAAGAAGAATTGGGAGACACCGCATATTATCCAAGAGAAAAAGCCTTTAAGTTGAAGTAGTTTGCTATTTTTATAATGAATGCCCTTTCTTTTGATAGCTTTCGAAATAGAAAGGTTTTTTTTTGCGCAATGCCAAACTTTACTTACCTTTTTAGACTAACCTTTAACTAACTCTTATTCATGAATAATTTCCTTTTTGTCGCAGCAGAAAATGATGCCATACCCGATTGCAAAGCAGGTGGCATGGGCGATGTGGTTCGTGATGTACCTCGTCATATCTCCAATCGTGGTGATAAAGCACACATAGTTGTCCCGTCGTATTCAAGGTTGCATCAAAAGGGTACTTTTAAAACCAATCTCAACTTTCAGTTGAGGGGCACAACATATATAGCGGAGCTTTATGAAGTGCCTGGTAAAAAGGAATACAAGAATATTACCCACTACGTAATTCATCATCCGGAAATACAAGAAGGTGGCATCGCCCATATCTA
>Ga0316189_10003847_pt1 | contig 14538 bp, 9 predicted proteins | sample LowCovwburrow_MG_FD_204930 | JGI IMG/M metagenome (GOLD analysis project Ga0316189, IMG submission 204930) | Coastal sediment microbial communities from Maine, United States - Lowes Cove worm burrow | ecosystem: Environmental > Aquatic > Marine > Coastal > Sediment | place: USA: Maine...
GGCGAAGAGAGCGGCGAAGAGAGCGGCGAAGAGAGCGGCCTCGAACTCATGGTTCGGCTCAGCGCGGGCTCTCCGGAGATCCCCCTGGCGAATTCTCCGCTCTTCCTCATCCAGCCGATCGGAGGGACCGTGTACGCCTACCGAGCGCTCGCCGAGGCGCTCGCGGATGCTCTCGTGGTCTACGGCGTGCGGGCGCCGGGGATCGAGCCTGGCGAGCCGATCTTCGACAGCCTCACTCCTCTGGTCGACGCCTACGTCGACCAGATCCACGGCGTCCGTCCCAGCGGCGCGTTGCTCCTCGGGGGGCACTCCTCCGGCGGTCTCCTCGCCTTCGCGATCGCCGAGCGCCTCGTCGCCCGGGGGCGGCGTGTGAGCGTCGTCGTCCTCGATGCGGGCTTCGTCTCACCCCTCGATCCTGGCGCACCCTACACCGCCGAGGACTTGCTCGGGGAACTGTCCATATTCAAGGAGCGAGCGCCGGACGCCTATTCTCGGCTCGAGGTGATGCTCGCCTCGGGCGCTCGTCTCGGGCAGGTCATGGTCGCAACCAGGCGGGCGCTCGCAGGGTTCGACCCGCTCCGGCTCGACGTCGAGCTCCACTACTTCCTCGCCGAGGAGCGTGTTCTCGACGACGCCGACGAGCTTCTCCTGCGTTGGCTCGGGCTCGCCGGTGCTGGCTTCTCCCTCGATCGCTGTCCTGGTGATCACTTCTCGATGCTCGAACCAGTGAACGTCCGGCACGCCGCGCAGCGGCTCAGGCAACGGCTGAAGGTGGGCCCGCGAGGTCGCTACGATTCGCCGTGAGACCAACGCTAGGGGGCTGCCTGGGGTTCTCACCGCGACCGAAGACGCGCAGGTCTACGGGGGAGCTGACCCGATCGCCCTCGGGAGAGCGCAGGGGCGGGCCTGTGCGCGAGTCAGCTTCGCGTCGCCTTTGTCTGAGCTTGGAGTGTGGTGATTGTCCTGTGGGCTCGCGACCTGCGGCCACGGGACCACGGGACCAACGTTCTCTCGGCCTCGCCGCCTTGCCGCGTCGCCGCGTCGCCGCGTCGCCGCGTCTGGACGCGCGATGTGTGGAGGATGGGGCCGAGGCTCGGCGAGCCGATGGCGCTCGCGGGCCTCCTAGGGCTCATCTTCCCGCCCTCGCCCGAGCTCGCTCGCGCCGACCAGCGCCGCCATATTCCCGTAGGGGTGCTTCCCTGAGTGCATTAGCTGGTGGGCCTCTGGCATCTCTTCGAACCTGAAGGTCCGGGAGAGGCAGGGGTCGACCGCCCCGGAGGCGATCATATCGTTGAACGCTCGGTACTGCTCGGCGTTGGCGCCGTGCGTCCCCTGGAGACGTTTTTGCCGCATCCAATGCCGGCGGAGGTCGAGCGACGCTGTATAGCCTGTCGTCCCCGCGCAGATGACCACCATTCCACCCTCAGCACAGACAAAGCATGAGGTGGGGATTGTGCTCTCCCCCGGGTGCTCGAATACGAGTCGCGGGTTTCGCCGCTCGCCCAGCACTCGCCATAGCTCGGCGCCGAAAGCCCGCGCGCCGGCGAGCCACTGCCGATAGGCGCTGTCATCTCGCCAGTCGGGGAGCACCCCCCAGTGATCGAAGCGTTTCCTGTTGATCACACCGACGGCCCCCAGGGCACGGCAAAATTCGGCCTTGTCGTCGTCGGAGACGACGGCGACTGGCCGGCCACCGGCGGCGACCACGAGCTGAATCGCGAGGCTGCCGAGCCCGCCAGCGCCTCCCCACACCAGGACCACGTCGCCAGGTCGCACACTATGCTCTGAGAAGCCGAAGAGGCCGCGGTAGGCCGCGCCGCCGTTGACTGTGTATACGGCGGCCTCCTCCCAGGTGAGGTGCGCCGGCTTCGGCAGAACTTGGTGGGCCTTCACGCGGGCAAACTGGCCAAACGAGCCGTCGTTCGTCTCATAGCCCCAGACAAGATGCGTCGGTGTCAGCATTGGGTCTTCGCCAGCGCGGATCCGCGGACACTGGGTGTCCCACCAGCCGCCGTGGAGAACGACAGCGTCGCCGACCTTGACGCTTTCGACCCGGCTTCCGACCTCATAGACGATCCCCGAGGCCTCGGAGCCAGCGACGTGATACCCACGCTGATCTCCGCGCCGGCGATGGCCCTCGATCACATTCACAGGGCGTCCATAGCCGGCCCAGATGCCGTTGTAGTTGATGCCAGTGGCCATTACCGCGACGAGGCACTCGTCCGCGGTGATCTCTGGAGTGTCGATAATCTCCTGCCTTAACGCGTCAATCGGCTCGCCAAAACGCTCTTCCCGGAGGACCTGAGCGTACATTCGCCTCGGAACGCGCCCCAGAGGGGGGAGCTCACCGACGGGGTACTCAATGTTCACCCTACTAACCACAAAGATAACCGTAGCCTGCCTATGCAGGCCACGCCAGCTTTGCCTACGATTCGCGAGGAAGGGCCGGCAGCTCGAAGTAGAAGAGGCTGCCCTCTCCGAGCGTGCTCTCCGCGCCGACCTGACCGCCGAGACGCTCGATGATCCGACGGACGATCGAGAGTCCCAGGCCGTGTCCCTCTGCCTTGACCTCGTCGAGGCGGGCGAACTCGGTGAAGAGCTTGCTCTGCCCCTCCTTGTCGATCCCGTTGCCGTTGTCGCGGACCCAGAACCGGGTCATCCCGTCGACCTGAAGGGTCGAGCCGAGGGTCAAGACCGGCGGCGTACCGCCGTACTTCAGGCCGTTGCTGACGTAGTTTACCCACGCCTCCTCGATCCACGGCGCATAGCCGAGGGCTCCGTGCCACTCTTCGGGGCAGACGATCATCCCGGCCCGCTCCGAGCGCATGAACTTCATCCGCTCGATCACGCGCTCGATGATCGCCCCCATGTCGAGCTGGCTCACCTTCACCTGCTCCTTGCGAACACCCGCGAGGAGCAGGAGCTCGTTGATGATGCTCTCGGCGGTCCTCGACGCGTGGCGGATATTGCCGAGGACCTCGTGGAGCTCCTCGGCGTCGACATCGGCCGAGTTCTCGTAGAGGTACTCGGTATAGCCAGTGACCACCCCGAGCGGGTTTTTGAGGTCGTGGGCGACGGTGCGGCCGAAGGCGTCGAGCTCGGCGTTGCTCGATCGGAGGGAGCGGTTGGCCTGGTTGAGCGCGTGGGTCCGTTCGTCGACCAAGCGCTCCATGTTCGCGTAGAGGTTCGCGTTCTCGATCGCGATCGCGGCTTGGGTGATGATAAGCTCGAGGATCCGCAGGCGCTCCTCCGGGAAGACGCCGGCGGTCAGCTCATGCTCGAGGTAGACGGCGCCGAGCGACACGCTCTTGTGCACCAACGGGATGCAGAGCAGCGAGCGTACCCCTCGCTGGACGATGTAGGGATCTGCGGTGAAGGGTCCCGAGTTGATCGCATCGTCGAGCACGACGCTCTCGCGAGAGTGGACCACGTAGTGGATCACAGCCCCGGGGACGCTCGGCGATACCTCGATCGACTGTGGCCAGCTATGCGTCGACGATCCGCCGTCGGCGGTCGACTCGGCGACGACCTGGAGCTCTCCGTTGCGATCGAGGATCAGCGCGCCGCGGCGGGCTCCGGCGTTCTCGACCATGATCGCGACGATCTTCTCGATCAGCGGCTCGAGGGCGATCTCGGCGCTCAGCGCCTGCGAAGCCTTGAAGACGCTGGCGAGGTTCAGCCCGTGGTTTCCGGTGGGCCGCGAGCTCGACGTTGTCGACAGGACACCAGAGGATGAAGGGGCCACTCCGACGCCTTCGCTGCGCGCGAGGAGGGCCGGGTGGAGCTTGTCGAGGGCTCGGACCTTGGCGATGGCGCCCCAACGCTCGTAGGCGAAGCGTGCGTGGCTGAGGTACGAGCGGCTGATCTGAGGGCGGCCGTGATGGCTGTGGAAGTCGGCGCATCGCTCGCTGGCGAGGGCCTCGTGGTGGGCGTAGCCCCGACGGCGGGCCTCGCTGATCGCCTCTTCGTAGGTGTTCATCGCCGTCAGCTGATCGCCCTTGAGGCGTGCGATCTCGGCGTCGACGAGGAGGAGTCGGTGCAGCTCGTTCTCCGGGCAGAACGCGGCGGCTGCGGCGAGCGACTCGCGGTGGGCGGAGATCTTCTCCAGCATCGACGCGCGCTCGTCCGCGGGGGCCTCTGTCGCGGCGCTAGCGAGGAGAAGCGCAGCGGCGAAGGGGAAGTCCGAGAGGTAGGGCGCGCCAATCGCGAAGGGCAAGACCGCCGCGCATTCGTCGATCAGCGGCAGCGCCAGGGCGTGCTCTCCGAAGAAGGCGAGGACGTTCAGCTTGCAGATGTTGTGGAGACAGCGGACGACGGTCAACGCGTAGGCGTCGATCTGGGCGAGCCATTGGGCCTCGGTCGGCCCACGATCGTCATCGCTGATCTCCCACCACGGGAGTCCGTCGACGAAGGCGTTGAGCACGTGCTGCAGCAGCGTAACCTGGGCGGCCGACATCGCGTCTTGGGTCCGCCGGACGATCGCGTCGCAGGTCGTGAGCTCGGCCCGCAGCGCGGGGATCTGCTCGCCGAGCCTCAGCTTGGTGAGCACCGTGTACACCGACCCTTGCGAGCTGAAGAGGAACTCGCCGACGTTGAGCCCGAGCTTGAGCGCTTGGTCAAAGTGGGGGAGCGTTGTCCGCAGCGGCTGGGTGAGGCCGAAGTAGAAGCCGACGCCGAAGTGGACCCGCGAGCCGACCGAGGGGGCGGGGTAGCGATCGAGGAGGTCGAGGGCGAGGCTGCCGAACTTTCGGGCCTCAACTGGCTGTCCTAAGGGACCTGCGAGCGAGTAGCCGTAGCTCGCGTAGGCGAAGGCCGACAGCTCGCTGTTGCCCTCGGTCAGGGAGAGGAGCGTCATCTTCATCGTGATGATCGCGCCGAGGCGTGCGTCAGCGACGAAGGCGGGGCCGAAGAGCTCGTGGAGGAGGCTGAGCTGCGCCTGCTTGACCGGATCGTCCATCCTCGGCGCGTCGACCAGCGAGCTCGGATCACTGCCTGCGAGTGCGCCTTGGATGCTCGCGTGGAGGGCCATGAAGGTGCCCATGATCGCCTCATCGCCCTGCGGAAGGCTCTCGTCGAAGAGCGCGAGGCCAGCGCTGCCTGCGGCGAGCGCCTCGACGAACTTGCCCCGGGCCGAGAAGAGCTGGACTTGAAGACCGTAGATGTCGGTCCGCTCCACTCGCGACGAGGTTCTCTCGAGGAGCCGCGCAAAGCTCCTGTCGGCCTCCTCGAATCGACCGCTCAGGTAGTCGCACTCGGCCCGCTCGAGCGCGAGGCTAAAGGCGAGATCACGGTCATCGTCCCACGCGTTCTCGGCGAGAAAGTCGATGCCCGACGCTGCGTAGGCGGCAGCGGCCTCGTAGGCGGTCGCCTTCTTGGCGGTGCGGCTCGCCGTCAGGTTCTTGCTCGCGAGCTCGCGCCGCTCCGCAGGGTCTGCGATCAGCGCTGCCGCCTCGTTGAGGTGACGGAGCGTGGTGAAGAGCTGGTCCCCGTGGAGCGGACCCTTGTCCCGACGGTGGAGGTGCCGGCCGATCTTGAGGTGGATCGCGACGAGTTCGTCATGTTCGCAGAGCGAGAGCGAGGCGCTCTGGACCCGGTCGTGGAGGAAGCGACAGGTGACCTCGATAGACTCGGCCATCTCCATCTCCTCCGCGATCCGCGAGTCGGTCGTGGTGAAGAGGCGGTAGTCCGGATCGAGGGGGACGATGAGCCCCGCCTGCATCGCCGGCAGGAGGGTGTTGGCCGCGAGGCTGAGCTCGATCTCGCTGACCTCGGCGAGGGTCACGAGGTCGAAGCGAAAGCCGATGCAGGCGGCGACGATGAGCAGGCGCTGGGCCTCTGGGGCGAGCTGACGAAGCTTCTCGCCCATCAGCTCGACGACGTTGTCGGTGCTCGGGAGGTTCGCGATCGCCTCGGAGTCCCAGCTCCAGTCGCCGTTGTCGACGTTGGCAGTCAAGAGCCCGCGCTCGTGCAACGTGACGATGAACTGGCCGACGAAGAAGGGGTTTCCGTGGGTCTTGTTGACGAGGAGCGTCGCGAGCCGGCGCAAGTTCGCGTCGATCGGCCGGTGCAGGGTGTCGCGGAGGAGCGCTTCAATGCTCGCCTGATCAAGGGGGGCGAGGGAGATCTCGTGGACCTTCGCCGGGCTGATCTTGGCGAGAAAATGCCTGAACGGGTGGGCGGCGTCGACCTCAGCTTCGCGGTAGGAGCCGACGAGGAGCAAGCCCCGGCTCTCTGGATCGACGAGGAGCTGCTCTAGCAGGTCGATCGTCGCCGGATCGGCCCATTGCAGGTTGTCGATGAAGAGGACTAGCGGCGCCTCGCTGGCGCAGAGATCGCGGATGAACGCCTGGAGAACCAAGCGGAAGCGGTTCCTCGTCTCGGTAGGCCCGAGGCTCGGGACCGGGAGCTGCGCGCCGAGGAGCTGCTCCATCGCCGGGAGCAGGTCGATGAGAACCTGTCCGTTCGAACCTACGGCCCGACGGAGCTGTCGGCGCCGCTCCGCCAGTGCCGACGCGGACTCGGTCAGGAGCTGCTGGACGAGCACCTCGAGGGTCTGGAGGAGCGCGGCGAAGGGGGTTCGCCGCTTGAGGCGATCGAACTTGCCGGAGACCATCCGACCGCCGCCCTTGGCGATCGACTTGTGCAGCTCGTGGACGAGGACGGTCTTGCCGATCCCCGCCGGACCGCGGACCAGGAGCAGCTCGGTGCGCCCTAGGCGGGCCCGATCGTAGGCTACGGTCAGGGCCTCGAGCTCAGCGTCACGGCCGTAGAGGCGCTGCGGGATCCACAGGCGGGCGGTGAAGTCTCGCTCGCCGATCTCAAAGGGCTCGATGTTCCCGTCCTCGAGGTTGTCGAGGCAGCGGTTGAGATCGGCGACGAGGCCAGGCGCGCTCTGGTAGCGATCCTCCGGATCCTTGGCGAGGAGCCGCATGACGATGTCAGAGACGACGCTGGGGAGCGCGCCGACCCGGACCTTCGGCGCGACCGGGATCCTCGCGATGTGGCTGTGGACCAGCTCCATCGCGTCGCCCGAGGCGAAGGGGAGGGTGCCGGTCAGGAGCTGGTAGAGGGTGATCCCGAGGGCATAGAGGTCAGCCCGTTGGTCGACAATACGGTTCATCCGCCCGCTCTGCTCGGGCGCCATATAGAAGAGCGTCCCTTCGATCGCGTCGGGGCTCACGGGGACCGGAGACTCTTCGTTGAGGCGCGTGGCGATGCCGAAGTCGATGAGCTTCGTCGCCGCGCTCTCTCGGGTGACGAGGATGTTGTGCGGCTTGATGTCTTTGTGAACGATGGACTGTGCGTGGAGCGCCGCGAGCGTCTTGGCGACGTTGCGGCAGATCATCAGAGCTCGTCGGAGCTCCATCGGCCTGCCGTCGAGCTCCTCGTTGAGGGAGAAGCCGCCGTTGTCCTCCATCACCAAGGCGAGGCCCCCGTCGTAGCTCGTCAGCTCGAAGACCTCGATCACGCCGGGGAGATCAAGATCTTGAAGAATGCTGAATTCACGCCGCAGCTGGGCGAGCGCCCGGGGGGTGGGCCGTTCACCCCGAAGCGCCTTGATCACAACTTGCTTGCCGTCGCTCTGACGCGTGGCTTTGAAGATGACGGATGTGTGTCCGGCGTGGAGCTTCGCCGTCACAGTGTAGTCTTGGGGAGCTCGCATCTGCTCGCAGGCCGACGCCGCGGTCGACCCGACAAGGATACATGCTGGGCCCTGTTTTCAGCGCCCCATCTGTTCAAGATGCAACGCTCGAACATGCGCCTTCGACCATCTCAACCGGAGGGCTGAGCGATGCCGCGTTCTCATCGCTTCATTACCGCACCACGAGCGACTTCGTACGCCGGCGAGGAGCGCGCGGCTAGGCGGCTCCCCACCGGGGAGCCGGCGGGGGAGCGGGTGAGTCGGAGACGTCCTCACGACCGCATGCTGCGTGTGACTGTGCCGTCACAGCGTTTACCCCCGAGAACGTTGATGTACCCTGAGCGCCCTCGCAAAGGAGAGCGCCGATGAACCAGCCACACAACGTCAAGTACGACATCCTTAGTCAGGCCTTTCATCGTGACCCCTATCCGACGCTTCGAGCGATGCGCGAGCAGGATCCGATTTTTGAGCACCCACTGCTCCAGGCCCGGGTGCTGACCCGCTATGCCGACGTCAATCGGGTGCTGCGGGAGAATACTGGGGTATTCTCCGCCCGAAAAGTCGCGCTCTTCGGGGCCGGCACACCTGAGCATGTGGCCGACAAGCTGAGGGTCTGCAATGACTTCTTCCGCACGTGGGTCGCCTTCCTCGATCCTCCGGAGCACACCCGTCTTCGCGCGTTGATCGCGAAGGCCTTCACGGTCCAGTCGATCGAAGGCCTTCGCGCGAAGATCGAGTCCGTCGCCGCGGAGCTTATCGGCGCAGCGCGTGCTCGGGGCTCCCTCGACGTGGTCGCAGAGCTCGCGGGGCCCTTGCCGCGGCGGATCTTCGCCGAACTCCTCGGTATCCCGTCCGAGGACACCGTAGAGCTCGATCGCTACAGCTCGATGGTCATCCCCCTCTTCAGCTCGGGCGTCATCGGGGCGGATGAGGTCGAAGCCGCCCATGCCGGTGTGCTCGGCTTCTACGCGTACTTCGAGGGACATATCGAGGCCCGTCGGAGCCAGTCGACGACAGATCTCCTCAGCAATTTGATAGAGGCGCGCGTGGGGGAGGATCGTCTCTCCGACGATGAACTCGTCGGGATGTGTGTCACCCTGATGATCGCGGATCATGAGACCACGAGTTCGCTCATCAGTAGCGGCATTCTCACCCTCTGTCGGCAGCCTCGCGCGCTCCAAGAGCTCCGCGACAATCTCGATCTCATCCCGAGCGCGGTCGATGAGGTGATGCGCTACGAGAGCCCGACGTTCGCGACCTTCCGCCGCGTCGTCCGCGAATTTGAGCTCGCAGACGGCGTTGTTCTCGAGCCTGGGAGCTTCGTGCTCGCGGTGCTCGCGGCCGCGAACCGTGATCCCGAGCGTTTCACCGATCCTGACGACTTCGACATCAGGCGCGGTAACAACCGTCATCTCGCCTTCAGCACAGGGATCCATGTGTGCCCAGGGGCCGCGATGGCACGCCTTGAGGGGCAGATCGTCCTGCGCACGTTCGTCGAGTCCTTCGAGCACTTTGAGCTGCTCGATGACACGCTCGTCTACGTGCCGCATCTGATGCTCCGCGGTCCGCAATCCCTGCGTGTCGGGGTGCGATGATGAGCACGGGCGACGTCGACGATCGAGGCGCGCTTGTGGGGCTTTGGCGCTTGGCGAGCGCCGAGCACTGGGCCGACGGCGTGCGGGTCTATCCGTTCGGCGCCGCGCCGATCGGGTCGATGCTCATTTCCGCTGATGGCGCGGTTTCGTGCCAGGTCGCGAGGAACGAGGCGAGCTCCCCGAGCGGAGAGGAGGAGCTTGCGATCCACGAGCGCCTCTTCGCGGTCTGGGGCCGCTGGACGATCTCTGGGGAGATCCTCGTCATCGACGTCCTTGGCAGCGCGGATCCGGCCCTCGTCGGCGTCGCCCAGCGCCGACGCTACACCGTCGAGGCGGAGAGCCTGATCCTGGAGGGCTCGCCTGCTCCGAACGTAGTGAGCTCGCTGAGCTACGCGATCCGCTGGACGCGGGTCTAGTCGAGCGACGCGACGCTAGGATCGATCCCAAGGCGAAGGTCGGCGCGGCCTCCATCACCTCCGTCTCCTCCATCCCTCCCCGCAAGCCTGGGTGGGGCGGGCCTTCGGCTACGTCGTGGGACCGGCCGCGCTCTCCTGGTGCTCCTCGGCAGGGGAGCGGCTGCTCGCGAGGTTGCGCCTCTCCGTCCAGAGCGCGCGGAGACGAAGGAATGGAGCCGTTTCCTCGGATGTGATGAGTCGGAGCGCTTGAGCAGTCTTTTCTTGCTCCGGTAGGGAACCTCTTCACCGGTCCGTCGTGGAACCAGCCGAACTCCACGCAAGAGCACCCACATGAGCCAACACAAGACCATGATCTGGATCGCCGCAATATTCGCTACGGCCCTCACGACAGCCTTTGACAGCTCCGCCGACGAACTCGTCGCGGACAGGGGAGAAGTCGCCGCAGGGGCCGAGAAGGAGGCCGAGGCCGAGAAGGAGGCCGAGACTGAGGACGTGGCGGAGTCCGCAGGACAGGCCGAGGCCAAGGCCGAGGGCAGCCTCGACAAGGAGCAGATCCGGGAGATCACCCGGGCGCATATCCCCGAGATTCGCGAGTGCTACAGCCAAATCCTGGCCGAGAACCCGCAGGCCGCAGGCCGCGTGGTGATCGGCTTTGAGATCGGAGCGGACGGCAGCATCAGCGAGTCGGTCGTCGCCGAGGACACGGTCAGTCCCGTGGTCGCGGAGTGCATCCGTGCGCGGGTCGAGACCTGGGTCTTCCCGAAGCCGCAGGGCGGGGTGGTGAAGGTCAAGTACCCCTTCGTGCTCGTGCCGGGCTAGGAGGCCGCGGCAGGAGACCCGCACCCTCTCGCCGCTCCTCATCGACCCTGACGCCCGCCAGAGCTAGCAGCACGGCCGGTGATGGTGTGATGGTGGGAGGGCGCCTCGGTGGCGCTTTGCCGAGACTCGCCGTAGGGTGTTGGGCGATGACTGAACGACTCGTGCGGGTTCTAGAGCTCCCGGTCCCGGTGGAGGTCCTCTGGGCCTTCCACGAGCGTCCAGACGCCTTTGCCCTGCTCCAGCCGCCCTGGGAGGCGTCGGAGGTCATCGCGCTGCCGAAGAGCCTTGAGGTCGGCGCACGGGCGGTGCTCGGGGCCAAGCTCGGGCCCCTGACCCTACGGATTGAGGCGGAGCACGTCGCCTATGAGCAGGGTCGGAGCTTCACCGACACGATGCTCCGCGGCCCCTTCCGCTCGTGGGTCCACGAGCACCTGTGCGAACCGACAGCGACGGGCTCTCGCCTGGTCGACACTGTCGACTACGAGCTCCCCTTTGGGGCGCTCGGCAAGCTCTTTGGCGGGGCGATGGTCCGTCGTCGGCTCGATCGCCTCTTCACCTACCGCCATGAGGTCACCCTACGCGAGTGTCTGGCGGCTGTCGCGGAGGGGAGGCCGCGGAGGGGAGGCCGCGGAGGGGAGGCCGCGTAGGGGAGGCCGCGTAGGGGAGGCCGCGGAGGGGAGGCCGCGGAGGGGAGGCCGCGGAGGGGAGGCCGCGGAGGGGAGGCCGCGGAGGGGAGGCCGCGGAGGGGAGGCCGCGCAAGCGAGGGCCCTGAACTTGGGGGCAGGCCCCGAACTCGAGCCCAAACCTTCGCCTGAAGGAGGTCCCGTGATGCCCCCTGCGGATCGCCGCAGAAACGCGAAGTGGGCCTGCAGCGGCCCTACGAGGGCAGGACCCGCAGCTTCGGGCCTTCGCCCTCCTCTGGATCGAGGAAGTGTCGGTACCAGTTGCGCAGCTTCATGATCGAGCCGTCGCCATCGCAGAGCACCGGGTGCTTCAGGTACTCCTTGGTCTCCCAGATCTGCATATCCTCGTGATAGGTCCGCATCATCTGCCAGATGATGAAGCGGCGGGCGATGTGCGAGACCAGCTTGGGGCGGGTCTTCATCACCCGCAGGGTCAGGCGGTGGATCACCGAGGTCTCGTCGACGGGGACGATCGACGAGAACACGTGCGAAGGCGGCCCAGGCATGTCCGGGAAGTGTACGTAGTGGAAGCCCGGCTCGATCATGTGGAACTCGAGGCGGAACTTCAGGAGTCGGCCGAAGCGGTGGACCGACGCCTGCTGCGTGATCCACAGCTCGCTGCCCTCGGAGCGGAAGGTGTTCACCGGCATCGAGTGGCCGTGGACCGCCGCGAAGTGGGGGCTGTCCACGGAGTTCTCCATGATGTCCTGGCCGTGGATGTTGATCTTGAACTCGAAGGGCTCCGGCCGCGAGTAGTCGTCCGGGTCGAAGTTGTCGATCGAGGGCAGCTCGTAGGTCGGGTCGGTACCTGCCTTGTTGCGGTACATGAAGATCATCCCGTAGCGCTCCACGACCGTGTGCGAGCGGGTCTTGGCCTTGACCGGGATGCTCTTGCTGTAGGGGATATCTGTGCAGGCGCCGGTGCCGTCAAAGGACCAGTGGTGATAGGGGCAGCGGACCGCGTTGCCCTTGACGCAGCCGCCCTCTGAGAAGTGGGCGCCCAAGTGGGGGCAGATATCGTCGAGGATCACGGCCTTGCCGTTCATCCCGCGGAAGAGCACGTAGGTCCTGCCGAAGTGGTTCAGCTGCCGGAGCTCGCCGCGCGCGAGCTGGTCACTCCAGCCGACCTGAAACCAACCTTCGGAGTAGGGAGGAATGGCGTAGCGCTGTTTCTTGACCGTCACCGCCACCGTTTCTAGCCGTGCGTGCAGGCGATCACAAGCCTTGAGGGGGGGGCGCTGGCGGCCGTGGGGACGCGCTCTGTGCGACGATGGGAGGACCCCTGCGGCTCGGCAGCCGCGCGGCTTGGCCGTTGGGGGGGCGAATCTGCCGGATTTGCCGGTCTGCGGGGGCGACGCGGCGATCTCGTGGGACAGCGCCGCCACACCCCGCGATCTTTGCCGACCCTCGGGGCCGCGTTTGCGTCAACACGTTCGCCGACGGCGCCTCGGTGGCACAGTCTGCCCCTGGCCTGGAGGCGCTCAGGGCTGAGCGTCGCGTCGCGCCCAGAGCGTGGGCTGCGCAGAGGCCGACATGCGCGATATGCCCCGATGTCGCCGCCGCATGGGAGTATCCCGGCGGTGCCCATGATGACTCTTCTCTCGCCGCCCATCGCCCCCCTTCGCGTCGGAGGCCGTGGCAAACGTCCCGTGTGCTCTCGGGCGGCAATCGGCCTCCTCGGGGCGCTCGCGTCTGTCCTCGCGTTGGCCTCCTGCGCGGGCGCGACGGAGAGCGCGACGGAGAGCGCGACGGAGAGCGCGACCGCGACCGCGGGGACGATGGGGACGATGGGGACGATGGGGACGACGGAGGCGATGGGGACCACCGCGGCCGCCGAGTCCCATACGGGGACGACGGAGGATCCCCTGGAGTGTTGGAGCGACCTCGCGGTCGGCGGCTCGGAGGTCCTCTATGAGGGCTTCGCCGAGGGCAGCGAAGGGATCACCTTCGGCGCCGACGGCATCCTCTACACGACCACCTTCGGGACGGTCTGGCGGATCGATCCCGACGGCGAGGCGAGCGAGTTCTCGGCGGTGCCAGCCGCCCTTGGCCTCGCGCCTTGGGGGGAGGCAGGGGAGCTCGTCGTCGCCTCCTTCGGCGTCTACAACAAGCCCGACGGGGCGATCTACACGGTCACGTCGGAGGGCGAGCCGACCCTCCTGACTGTCGGTATCGACAGCCCCAACTTCGTCACGATCGCCGCCGACGGCAGCGCGCTCGTCTCCGACGACTTCGACACCCGGGTCTTCCGGGTGACCCCGGATGGGGTGCTCACGGTCGCGATCGAGGACGTACCCTCGCCGAACGGGATGGCCTACAGCGCCGACGCTTCGTCCTTCTATGTCGCCTCGACCTTCACCGACGACGGCCAGCTCACCCGCTACGACGTCGACGGCTCAGGGATGCCGATCGAGTCGAGCGGCCGCGAGATCATGCACCTTGGGATCGGCTCGACGCCGGACGGGATCGCCGTCGACATCGACAATCGGGTCTATGTCGCGGCCAACCTGCGCAGCGAGATTTGGCGGGTCGACGGCGACGCCGAGGAGGTTGTCGAGGGGGAGCTTGTGACCCGCGATGTCATGAACCCGGCGAGCCTGGCCTTTGGTATCGGGCCCGCCTACGACCCCTGCTCGATCTACGTCACGGAGCTCGACGGCGCCCGGATCGTCCGGGTGTCGATCGGCACCCGTGGCGCGGATCTTTTCCGCTAGCGAGCGCTCGTTCTCTCGGTCTCGGATGATGTCGGCGGGCCTGCGATAGCGCGGCGCGGACGAGCGGAGCACGGCTGACGTCGCCGGCGACGAGGTCGGGCAGGGCGCCAAATGTGCGCGCTCGATCCGGCGAGTCGCCGGCTACAACCTCAGCATGAAGAGAAACGAGAAAGTCTCTCACCTGATGACCGCCGAGCCGCTGACGGTGCACGAGAAGCAGAAGCCCTCCGAGGCGCGGGCGCTGCTCCACGAGCACAATATTCACCATATTCCGGTGGTCCGCGGCAGCAAGTTCGTCGGCCTCATCAGCGCCAACGATCTGCTCCGCGTGAGCTATGGCGACTCCTTCGCTCAGGACACCCGGACCGTCGACGCGCTCCTCGACACCCTGACGATCACCCAGGTGATGGTCGAGGACATCGTGACGATGCCGTCCTCCTCGACCATCCGCGAGGTCGCCGAGACCCTCGCCAACGGCTCCTTCCACTGCATTCCGATCGTCGACGACGGCGATCTCAAGGGCGTCGTCACGACGACCGACCTCATCCGCTTCCTCCTCGCTCAGTACTGAGCGGTCGGAGTCGGAGCCCTCGGCGCGAGCGTACCCGCGACCCTCATCGCGGGCTGCTCGGCTCAGAAACGGCCGCCGAGGCCGAAGGTCGCGCCGCC
>Ga0316189_10003848_pt1 | contig 14537 bp, 11 predicted proteins | sample LowCovwburrow_MG_FD_204930 | JGI IMG/M metagenome (GOLD analysis project Ga0316189, IMG submission 204930) | Coastal sediment microbial communities from Maine, United States - Lowes Cove worm burrow | ecosystem: Environmental > Aquatic > Marine > Coastal > Sediment | place: USA: Maine...
CACGGTCCATCTTGGGCGCAGCAGTCTATACGATTGCACAACGTGGTGGTGATGACGCTTCCCCCAACCTTCCATGAATTCACGCTAAACACGTGTTTAACTTGCTATAGCAGCTTAAAGGCCGGTCTTCGGATTGGCCTTTTTTTATGCTCAGCTAGCGGATGAGATGAAAAGAAGTTGGGTCGTTTTAAAATTAGCCTTCTCCGCTAGGGTCGGCTCCGCACTGGTTATGCTACACGGCGGGTGAACACATTGCCCCATTGCTTGCTTCCCATCCACACTTCACCTCGTGTTACAATAAAGCAATACGGAGGCTGTTATGCGGAAAAGAATTCTCGTGGTCGAAGATGAACCCAAGATTCGCGAAGGAATTACCGACGCGCTTGGGTTTCAAGGTTTTGATGTAGTTGCAGCCGAGCGGGGCGATGAAGCCCTTTCCAAGGCCATTCGTTTGAAACCCGACCTGATCCTGTTGGACATCATGCTGCCAAAGCTCAACGGTCTTGATGTCTGTGAGAATCTTCGTGAAAGCGGTGTGAAATGTCCCATCATTTTCCTTTCTGCCAAGGGTCGTGAAAGTGATCGGGTTGAGGGGTTGGAGAAAGGTGCAGATGATTACATGACCAAACCCTTCTCCATCAAGGAACTGGTGGCACGGATCAACGCCCACCTTCGCCGTCGCGATTTTGACAAGCTAGAGGCCATGAAAGGCAATGAAACGCCCAATGGACCTCTGCGTGTAAAGAATTTGACGGTTGACTTTGATGCCCGTTCTTGCTGGCTCGACGAAAAACGGATTCACCTCTCGGAAAAAGAATTCTTGATCCTTAAAATTCTTTTTGAGAATGTGGGGAAGGTGGTCGACAGAGAGACCCTTTTACGCGAAGTCTGGGGTTATCAAAACCTGGGCCTGGAAACACGAACGGTAGATGTCACCATCGGCAAGCTTCGTCAGAAGATCGAGCCGTCTCCTCCCCAACCCTCGCTTATCAAGACCAAGCGAGGCAAAGGGTACATCATTGAAAATACAGTCTAGCCAGAAGCAACTCTTTCGCACCTTCGTTTTTTACCTGGTCATTATCGCGGTACCTCTCGGGGTTCTGGTTTACCAGGAATCATCCTCGCTGGAAAAATACCGCTTCCAGCTTGAGGCCAATAAAGACAGTGCGCTCCGCGATGTTGGCGAGGATGTATACCGCGATCTACGCGAAGAATGGGCTGTCTTCCTGGAGCGTGAGATGGTCCGTGATTTCACCCACTACCAGCCCGTGGTGATTCCCGACGCCAGTGTCTACCAGGGAGAAGGCATTGGCACACAACGTTCGCCTCTCTATGCCGAGACCGTTGTCCGGCTGAAGAACTTAGAATACAAGGGCAAGTTTTTTGGGCGAAACCCGTTGGCTAAAATCACGGCGATAGAGGGACGTTCCTCTTCACCAAGCCTTGAACAAATTTTTCACAATAGTCTGGTTGGCTATTTTCAGTACAACGTGGGTAATGGCGTAATGACGACCCCTTACGACCCCGACCCGGCTTTCCAAGAAGTGAATCAGGACACCGTCCGTGTTGAACAGATCCGCAAATATCGACAATTCCTGACCAATACCCTTGAGCAGCAATTGCTCAGCCATATCCTGGCTGTGGGAGAGACGGACCTTGAGCCCAGAGCGGTCTTGCGTTATCTCAAAAAACAGCGGGTCAGCAAACAGAAGATCATCCTGCCCATCAAACCGGGGCAGAAAGGCACGACCCCGCCAAGTGATTTGCCCTCCGGACTGAAATACGCCGATGCCAGTTTTTACGAGTACAACTTTTTCTCTTTCCATCAGAGAGAAGAAGTGTACGTGATCTGTTTCAGGCCGGTGCTCTTGGAGCAGAAAGAGGAAGAGGAGCAGATCTTGATTCAAGGTTTCTTGTTCAATACCGTGCCCTTCATCCAGGAGGCGCAGGCATACCTGGAGCCCTTACAGCCCGGGGCGGGAAGCATGGTTGTTCAGCAGAATCCGGCGCCCTTGTACAATGTAACGCACTTGTTCGATCCCTTTGATGCCATTGGACTGGTTCCCCAGTACAGCGACAAAGACGACCATCTAGCCACCTATCATGAGAATAAACGACGTTTCTGGTTTGTCATGACTCTGCTATTGGTTGCTTTGTCCTTTTCGCTTTTCCATATGGGAAAAATGATGCGCGGCCAGATGGAACTCTTTCGCAATAAAAACAATTTCATCTCTGCCATTACCCACGAGCTCAAGGCGCCGCTGACATCGATCATCATGTATGCCGAAATGTTGGAAGAGGGTTGGGCCAAGGGCAAAGAGCAAACATACTATCATTATATCCATTGGGAATCGCAACGGTTAACACGGTTGATCAAAAACATTCTCGATTATTCGGGCCTTGAACGAGGGTCTTTTGTCTTTAATCCCAGCTGTTTTGTGTTGCATGAATTTGTCGAAAAATCCCTGGAACCTCTCGAGGCGTGGACCGACAAAAATGGCTTGAATCTCGACGTGAGAGTGATTGCCGAGCCCGAGGTAGAAGCAGACAAAGACTCGGTGGCCCAAGTTATATACAATTTGTGTGATAACACGATCAAATACGGTATGGCTGCCGACACTCCAACCATGGTCATAGAAATCAAGGAGACGGCAACCATGGGCGTACTGCTGGTGTATGACAATGGACCCGGTATTTCCAAGGAGGAGGAGGGTCGGATCTTCGAGCGCTTCTATCGCTGTGAAAACGAAATGACCCGCGAAAGAACCGGTACTGGACTAGGACTGGCCCTGGTCAAGGAGTTAATCGAAGGCAATGGGGGGGAGGTACAGCCCCTGCGTCCGGAAGGGGGCGGCTTCGGCGTACGAATCCTCATACCCAAGGTGCCCATCACCGCACTTGCGGCGGTAGGAAATTAAACTTAGCACTTTCATAGCATACAAAAAGTGAGGAACAGTTATTATGTGGTTCGAAGAAATACAGATCTATTTATTGAATTGGGGGCTGCCCGAGACTTTGAAGGTGCCATTGACGTACCTGGCGATTGTTTTTCTGCTGTTTTGCTTGAGTCTGTTGACCAATTTTATCGCCAAACGTTACATCATGAGCCTGCTGACCCTCATCGTAGAAAAGACCCGCAACAAATGGGATGATGTTATGTTGGAGCAAAGAGTCTTCAACCGACTTTCTCATTTGGCGCCGGCCGTGGTCATTTACTTGCTTGTGGAGTACTTTATTCCCAATCCGGGTCTGGTCGTGCTTGTGCAGCGGGGCGTTCTTGTGTATATGGTGGTTTTGGGTGCCCTCTTTTTTGATTCCTTGCTGACCTCAGTTCTTGTCATTTACAATACGTATGAGATCTCAAAGGAACGTCCGATTAAAGGTTATATCCAGGCTGTCAAGACCCTGGTCTACCTGTTCAGCCTCATTTTCATGATTTCCACCGTGATCGGCAAATCACCAGTGGTGCTGATTGGCACCCTGGGCGCTTTCACGGCGGTCCTGATGCTGGTTTTCAAGGACCCCATCCTCGGGTTTGTGGCGGGGATTCAGCTTTCCGGCAATAAAATGGTGCGTAAGGGCGACTGGATCGAAATGCCCCAAGCCGGCGCGGATGGGGACGTGATCGACGTAACCCTCTCCTCTGTCGTCGTCCAGAATTGGGATAAGAGTGTGACCACGGTTCCTATCTACCACCTGATTTCCCAACCGTTTGTGAACTGGCGCCATATGTTTGAATCTGGAGGGCGTCGTATCAGACGACGCATCAACCTCGACATGGGTTCAATAGCTTTTCTTAATCCAGAGCAAATCACGGAACTGCGCAAGGTCAAGGTGCTGGAAACGTACTTGGACGAAAAGCTAACCGAGATACAGGCTGATCGGACCACAAAAGAGGTAGACGACGAAGATAACATCAATGCCCGTAGTCTCACTAATATCGGCACCTACCGTGCCTATATCATGGCTTATTTGCGAGCCCACCCTCAAATTCATCATAACGAGCCAGGTATGACCTTCCTCGTGCACCAACTGGCCCCCGGAGAAAGTGGCTTGCCGATCCAAGTCTATGTCTTCACCACGGACAACCGTTGGGCCTACTTCGAAGCGATTCAGAGTGATATATTCGATCATCTACTCGCCGTGCTGCCCATGTTTGGCCTGAGAATCTTCCAAAAACCCAGCAGCGGCGATGCAAGGATTATGGCTGATGCCTTGGAAAACAAGGACTCAACACTGGGCTGAAGGTTGCGATCAGCCAAAACAATCGCCCCACCTCCCAACCGCGAGATGAATCCCTTTGTGGTTGGTGAGGTGGCGTTATGGGTCTTGTGTTTTCAGGGTTATCAGGCCGTCGATGGCGATCTCGATCGTGCCGGAAACGGGTGTTTCCAGAATGCTGATGCCACGATCACGTAAACGCCCAAGCACATCCGGGTGTGGATGACCAAAGCGGTTACGACGGCCGCAAGAAATAAGTGCCAACTCGGGATCAAAGGTGTCGAGTAAGGCCGAGCCGGTTGCACTGCGACTGCCGTGGTGGCCTACTTGGAGCAAGCGCCGACCCTCCGAGCCAGGCGGGGTGAAACGCGACTCTCCCCAAAGACCCGCGTCTCCAGTGAAAAGCAGAGACCAATCTCGCCCTTCAAAAAGCAAAACAAGACTGGCTTCATTGTCGCTGGGAATGGTAGCCCCAGGAGGTGGCCACAATGTTTTAACCGTAAAGGAGGGAAGCTGAATCCGGTCACCAGGCTCTAGCCCCTTCAGCGTCAAAGAGGCAAATAGCGGGTCCTTGCGAGCTTTGGCAATCGTGTCCGTTGCCAGATAGGTCGGCACTCCAGCTGGCAGGTCTTCCAGAAAGCGGACATGGTCGTCGTCCAGGTGAGAGATGAATATGCTGCGCAGTTCCTTTACTCCATAGAGTTCCAATACATGGCGGAAGTTCACTCCTCCGGGAAGCTCGCCTCCGGCATCGAACAGGTGCCCCTCTCCTTGAGCGCTGACGTACAGCATGGAAAGCCCCTGGCCGACATCGAGCAACAACAGTCGATCCCCCTTGAGGGGGCGGTGGAACAAGAGGAATAAGCAGACCAGCGTCAGAGCGGCGTACCAGCGATATTCCCGCCGGCCGCAGCCGAGAATGAGGGCCAGGCCCAAAAGGACCAGAAGCACGGGTCCCGGCTGTTGTGGGAAGCGAACAATTTCAGCAAAACCGGGACCCTGGGCAAAGAATCCGATCGCCTGGCCAATCACACTTTCAAATGCATTGGCGAGGGGTGCCAGCACGGGCACGGCGAGGGCCACCAGATCAAGTAGCAGCAATGATCCCAGGATGAGCAGGACGGTGAAGCCCAGCAAGTTCCAAAACAGGCTGGTAAGCAGGGTTAAATGGCCAAAGACCAGGTTCACCGGCACCACAAAGCACTGGGCAGCAACAATCGGAAGGAAGCGTCGTAAACGTGGTAGCCAGGGATGGACCAGCGGACTATGAGGCCGATAGACAATGCCCAGAATCAAACCCAAGCTGGCGGAAAAGCTATACCAAAAACCGCGACTGAGCAGCATGGTAGGATCGGCCAGCAGGATTATCAGAGCGAAAGTCGCCCATAGGCGCAGCCAGGAACGATGACGGTTCAAGGCGGGAAGCAATTGCCAGGCCATGAGCATCAGGGAAGCGCGGGTTACCGAAGCGGTCCAACCCACCCAGTGGGCAAAAAGCGTCAGACCGACGATGGTTAACAAGGCTCTGGGAATTGGGCGGCGCAAAGGACAAAGCACGAGCTGCAGCGCCAGATAAACAAAGAGGCAGTGAAGTCCGGAAATGGCCAGAAGGTGGCCCAGACCAAACGGGGCCAAACGCTCGCGCCAGAGAAACGAGGGGCGGCCTGCAAGGAAAACAGCCAGCAGTTCGCGATTACCCTGATTGAGACCATTTGGTGCAGTCGGTTTTGCGGCGGTGAAACTGATGAGAGACGGGTCTTTAACCGAGCCATAGTATCGGGGTCGGAAACGTTCCATCAAGTCAGAAAGCGGGTTGGGGAAAGGTTTAGATTTGTAACCACGTTTGAGCCGAATCCAGGTGGTGATTCGGTCATAACGTGGCGGAAATGATTCCATGCCTGGTAAATACAAGGTCAGTTGATCCAAACGGAAAGGGGCATCGACCGGGCTTATAACACGAACCTGATCTACCTTGAGGGCGCTACCATAGGGGGTTTGCCAGTGGTAAAGTGCGCGTGCCGTGATTTGGTAGGCCCGATCAAGATCTTCCGTTCGCGGTAGGGTTGCCTGGTGGGTGGCCAGACCTTCGCCTGCGATTCGGTTTCCCAATAGTATGGCCGCAGCGGCCAAAAACAAAATTACGTGATGGGGAGCAGTGCGTAAGAAAAAAAAACTGAGTCCCACAACAGTAACCAGCAGGGCAGTCATGAGCAAGTCGTGAGAGATCAGAACTCCATAGAGACCGCTAAACAAACCTGCTGCCAGGCACAGCGGCACCAAAACCGAGGGGATATCCAAATATGTTGATTTTTCTGGCATGGATTACCTTTCTCGGAGGTCTTCGGGGAGGTGTTGAACATATTTTTTCGCCAATCCATAGAGACAAAGACTGCCGTTTTCAACTGGCTCGCAACGGCTCCTAGTGCGAAGACTTGTTACCTGGCGGGCTTTACAGGAGCTAGCAGGGTCATACCTCGTCTATTATGAGCGAAGCCTGATTAGTATAACCTAAGACCGTCCAATGAAAAATGACTTCAATTCATGGTGTACTCGAAGTAGAATGGAAAGGAACCTGGGAAGCTTCGGCGAAGCGGCGAGGTTTTTCGTGGTTGAAGTGATTTTTTTTGGGGGGACTCTTTGAGGTCCAAGAGCAATAGAATACTCATTGTTGATGACAGCGAAGCCATTCATCGGGACATAATCAAAATCCTGAGTTCGCCAAAGTCCCAAGCCAAAAACGAAGACCTTCAGGCTATCGAAATGGAACTTTTCGATGATGACGACAAGTTCAAGCCGCCGAGGAACCTGGATACGACCACCTATCACATCGACTCTGCTTTCCAAGGAAAAGAGGCGATTAAGATGGTGGAAGAGGCTGCTGCGGAGGGGTTTCCCTACGCGCTTGTTTTCATGGATGTACGCATGCCCCCCGGTATTGACGGTATCGAGACAATTGAACGCATCTGGAACGATCATCCGAATATAGAGATGGTCATCGTGACGGCCTTTTCGGACCATTCTTGGGAAGACATTCTGCATCGGGTTGGTTCAACAGATCGTTTAATGGTACTGCGCAAGCCTTTTGATCTGATCACCATTAAACAACTGGCGCTTGCCTTGACCAAAAAGTACAACATCTCAGTTCGGGTAGAGAATCATGTGGAGCACATTGAGTTGGAAGTTCGCAACGGCGTGCCCCATGAAGAGATCGGTTCCATGGTTTCTGAACTGAAATCTTTGCTTCACACCTAACAAATAAGCTGGTTGTAACGAAAGAGGCAGTCTCACCGATCACCCACGACCTTTCGTTTAGACTGGAAACGAAAAAGGCGCCCCGCCTGGGACGCCCGTTTGCTGCAATCCTCCCACAATGGGGCCCCCATGGGGAGCCCCAAGATGACCATGCTGCCAACATGGGTCTAGGAGGAGGTGACCTTGATGTTTTTCGGCACACGTTCTTCTGCCTTTGGCAAACGTACCTCTAACATACCGTTGATCAGTTTGGCCTCGATAGCATCACTGTTGATATCCTCGGCTAACTTGAAGCTGGCCGCGTAATCGTAGGATGAGAATTCGTTGTAGACATTTTCAAATCCCTCGAAGAACGGTGTTGTGGTTTTCCCCGTGATGGTGAGCAGCCTGCTCTCAAGCTGGATTTCCAGATCACTCTGGTCCACACCGGGCATTTCAGCCAGGACGCGATAACCCGAATCGTCGGAATGGATGCGGTACTCGGGGACCACCACACGACGCTCGGGAACGGGACGGGTAACTTCACTTTCTTTTCTCTCAGCAACTGTAGCGTTCATGATCAACCTCCTCAAGCCGCATGAATTTCGATTTTTTTTGGTTTGTCCAGTTCGCAACGAACCATGTCAACAGTCAGGATTCCATTCTTGTAACTGGCTTCTACCTCATCATCTTGAACACGGAAAGGCAGATTAACCACTCGGTTCAGCTTCTCGGTGGCGCCCCCCTCGGTCTCGGCGACCGTCTCGCCCTTGAGCAGGAGTTTCTGGCCAACCACTGAAAGATTCAGCCATTCAGCCTTCCAGCCAGGGATGCTGAGTAAGACCTTTATACCGTTTTCGTTGGTGAAAATATTAACCGGCCTGCGATAGGGCGAGACCGATGCCTGAGCACGTGGGAGAAAACGGCCCACTTCAGAGCTGAGTCTGTCCAAATCGCGCCAGGGGTTGTTAAAGCGTAACTCGTCTAACAAATGTAGCATGACTGCCTCCTAGAATCCCGCCACGCTGGCGGGTTACTTAATCTAATGCCAATATAATTCCTTAGCGCATGAGTGTCAAGTTTTTTTGCAAAAAATCTAACACAAATGATGTAAGTAGTCGGTAGCGGAGGCCGAAACCTCTTGCCCGCCAAGCATTTTGGGTGAATGAGTCGTGAGGATAAAAAAATCTTAGTGCATTGCTATCACATGCGCATTAGCTCTTGACCCACCATTCAGATCATCTAACCTGTTGCACCACCTTTGAAGAGCTACCCACCTTGAAAGGCCTTGAAGGGAGGCTTGTATTGCAGATGGAAAGGAGTAGAATTCAATTCAGGCACCCCGCGCCATTTCTCGGGTGGCTAATTATCAAGAAAGGTGAACCATGTACTTTCTCACGGATAAAGACCCCGGCAAGACGATTCCAATGATCCCGATGGATAAACAAACACTGGCATCCTGGCTCAAAGAGGCTTCAGCCTTTCAGACCAACCTGGTTGAACTGTCTGCATTTAGGGCCGGCTTTGGAAAAACTGCGGTACTTCCTGGTGTGGATGGGAGCTTGGATCGCGTGTTGATAGGCACCGAAAAAGCGCCAGATGACCCACGTGCCACGGTGCACCTTTTCGCCAGCCTGGCCAAATCTCTTCCCAAGGCTTATACCTATGCCGCGCCGGCTGCCGAAGATTTCAATCATGAGCAAGCGGCTCTGGGTTGGGGTCTGGCCTCATACAAATTTAATCGGTATATGCAAAAAAAGGAACGCCAACAGGCGACCCTCTATGTACCAGGCCTGTCCGTGTCCTTAACCAGTTCTGTGCTTGATGCGATATTTTTAGCCCGTAATCTGGTCAACACGCCCGCCGGTGACCTGACTCCTGCAGGTTTGGTGGGCCATGCCCGCAAGGTCGCTTCTTCTTTTGAGGCGGATTTCACTGTGGTTGAAGGCAAGGCCTTGGAAGAAGGTTTCCCGGCCATTCGCGCGGTCGGGGTGGGTAGTCATCTAGCACCCGCATTGATCGACTTGAACTGGGGCGATGAGTCGCACCCCAAACTGACCCTCGTGGGCAAGGGGGTGGTTTTCGACAGCGGCGGCTTGGACCTGAAAAGCGCGGATGGAATGAGTATAATGAAGAAAGATATGGGAGGCGCTGCAATTTCTCTAGCCCTGGCTCAATTGATCATGGCCGAGAAACTGCCCGTTCGCCTGCGGCTCCTTATTCCCGCAGTTGAAAACGCGATCGGACCCGAAGCCTACCATCCGGGTGACGTAATCAAAACTCGGGCAGGCAAAATGGTAGAAATAGGCAATACAGACGCCGAGGGCCGACTGGTGCTCTGCGACGCATTGACCTATGCCCAGGAAGAGGACCCCGACCTGATTATCGACATGGCCACCCTGACCGGCGCAACCCGTGTCGCACTCGGTCAGGACCTGCCAGGCTACTGGACCCCGTCAGACGAGCTTGCACAAGCCCTGGACCGCGCTTCTAAAGCTGTCGCGGACCCAGTTTGGCGGATGCCCCTGTGGCTGCCCTATACGAAGATGCTGAAGAGTGATATTGCTGACCTCAATAATATTGCCAAGGGCGGGCTCGGAGGCGGAATCACGGCGGCCTTGTACCTCTACGAGTTCGTGAAACCCAGAGAGAACTGGATCCATTTCGACCTCTTTGCCTGGCGTAACGATGCGCTGCCGGGTTCTCCCAAGGGCGGCGAAGCTACGGCCATGCGAGCTGCTTTCCGCTTCCTAACGGATCGTTATCAATGATGTAAGATGCGAAAATGTGGGAGGTGTTTGCAACAGGCTGCACCACGCTATAAAACGGCATTGAAAATGGCCGCTCCGAGGCGCATAGAGGAGGGGAAAACCTCTCCTCTTTTTTCAAACATCCTTTTTTCGCTTCTTTGTTAGCCCTCGGGGTCTTCGACCACGACTTCAGGATCATCGACGCCGTTGAGTTGGCCTCTATTAAAGGGCATGGGCAAGTGGTCCATGAAAACGCCGTCTTCGCCGATTTTGGTTCGCATGAAACGGTTGGGCCTGTCAGGAGCTGTTTCCAGGAGCCACTGAATTTCAAAGGCACCAAATGCGCCCAGGGTGACCGCAAATGGGTGGTCGTTTCTCGTGCCGCCAAAGCGCTTGAAGGACAAAGCATGACCATCCGTGGAGAGGACAAGGTAAAAAATATCATCCTCGCCAGAAGCCTTTAATACCGATTCACCGAAGGAAAGCCGACCACTAAAAGAACCGGCGATCAGTATCTCGCCGTTGCGGTTTGCAACCAATCCCGATACTTGGACAGGCCCGCTGCCCTGCAAAGACAGGTCGCGAAGGGGGTTCCAAGATAAATCGTACTGTTTGACGGTCAAACGTGTGCCGGTTTGCCCGCCCATATCCAGGCTCAGGATCTGCCCCTGGCCGACTGTGACAAGCCGGTCAGAGACCAGATGCATTTTTAGGGAATCAGAGCGGGTTCCCGCGCCGATGCACAAAGGGGAAATTAGGAAAGCCAGGCAAATCATTGCACGCCGATTGATGCTTTTGCTGCCATTTCTAACATTGTCATTAACTGTGAACATACCAATACTCCACTTCTTGATATAGGTAACCTGATGACGCGCCACTACCGCACAAAGCCTGCTTGTCGAGACGAATTGATTTGTCTCTATAGATATTGCATCCCAGGCAAGCCGTTGAAATCTAACCTGTTAAGCTTTGCTTATTGTCGTCACTCAGGTGTTGTAGTTGCAAAAAAAACCGGAACGTTTTCTTATGCATGATTCAAGAGGTTCGCGCGGTCAAACGTGAATAAAACACTGCTTTTACCGCAGGGCCGGAAGGCCGCTCTTTCCTCACGTCTCGATAAACCCTTGTACAAGCTCTGTGCCAACTCTGGAATTCCGCGCACAATCACTCCTCAAGAAGAAATCCCTCTGGCTCAACTCGTTTTTCAGGTCGGCCTAAAAGGTCGGGCAATCAGCCCTAATCCATTGCAGAGAAAAGGCCAACGCATTCAGGCGAATGCAGCTGCTGCTAACCCAAAACGATTCAGTGAATAAGTTCACTGAATCGATTCACAGCTCCAGCAGGCATAGATTTCATCAATTTTTTATGTCCCGCCATATTGTAAATATCATCGATGGACAGGTCAAACGTACCTCGGCATTGTCAATGACATGTCAGAAACATGTCTACGGCCCATATTTACCCTTGGCACCCGGCACTTGCTTCCACCCGAGGAAACGCTTGCACGAAGAGAACCCTTCCTGGAAAGCTACTCTTATGGGTGCCTTCGCGGATACCCACCTTTCGGGTCTTGTTGTTGCACCCGCCACCCAACGAGCCTTCATATATCTAGCACACGGGCTACTACCCCTGCTTCGTCAAGCTTTTGATATCGGGCCAGGCTTTAAATAGATTTTGTTCTATCAATGTCAACCAGCGTAAGGAAAAATTAGGCAAGAGTGCGCTGGGTGCACACACTTCTTACTTTGCTACAGCGACTCTGCTGTGGCGCAGACCCAATGAAACCCTACTTCTTGAACAGGTTTGTCTATCGGAAGACCCTAAAGTAATCGGCATGCACCCATCTGGCAGGTGTTGCGGCGTTCGCAGCTGCCAGGTTTGGGTGCCACTGCTCAGGTTTGGCTGGAAGTACGGGGCAACTTTTTGAACTTTCTCTTTTCCGTGCTAGAATAGGTGTGTCATCAAGCTGAACGTTCCATGTGAAGGAATCGGCATCTCCGGCTACGACCTCGTCGGATTATCTGATACATTTTATTTATTGAGGCCTGCATGAAAGAGTATATTTGGCACAAACAATACGAAGAGGGCGTGCCCGCTGAGATTGACGCCGGTTGGAGTCCATCCGTCGGGGCCGTTTTCGAACAGTCTTTTGAGAAACACGCAGACAAACCAGCCTTTACCTGTATGGGAAAAGTGCTGAGTTATCGCCAGATCGATCAGCTCAGCGCAGCTTTCGCCTCTTACCTGCAACGGGATCTGGGTTTGGCAAAAGGCGATCGCCTGGCGCTGATGATGCCCAATATACTCCAGTACCCGATCGCCTTGATCGGTGGCTTGCGCGCGGGCTTGACCATTGTCAATGTGAACCCTTTGTATACGGAACGAGAACTGGAGCACCAGCTCAAGGACTCCGGTGCGGCCGCCATTGTGATCCTAGTTAACTTTGCCGTTACCCTACAAGCGGTCAAAAACAAGGTTCCCGTGAAGCATGTGGTGGTCACACAGATCGGCGATATGTTGGGCTTCCCAAAATCCATGCTGATTAATTTTGCCGTCAAACATGTCAAGAAGATGGTGCCCGCCTGGCATATACCCGGCACGGTGCCCTTCAAAACCGCGCTGGCCCGTGGCGCTGGCGGCGATTTCACCCGACACGATGTGGGCCATGAAGATATAGCGTTTCTCCAGTACACGGGCGGCACCACGGGGCGCTCCAAAGGCGCGGTGCTCACCCACGGCAACATCGTGGCCAATTTAACCCAATCACGGGCCTGGTTATCGGGCGCCTTGAAAGAGGGCTGTGAGATCATTGTGACACCTCTTCCGCTGTATCATATCTTCTCATTGACTGCCAATTGCCTGGTTTTCTCCTCCCTGGGCAGCCTCAATGTGCTGATCCCCAATCCACGCGATCTTGGTGCCTTTATTAAAGAGTTATCCAAATGGAAATTTACCTGTCTGACCGGGGTAAACACCCTCTTTAATGGTCTGCTGAACCATCCAGATTTCAAACACCTGGATTTTTCCACGCTTAAATTGACCCTGGGTGGCGGAATGGCGGTCCAGCGCCCCGTTGCCGAACACTGGCAAGAGGTTACCCAGACACCTCTGGTGGAGGCCTATGGCCTTACCGAGACCAGTCCTGCGGCTTGCATCAACCCGCTCACTCTCAAGGGCTACAATGGCTTCATCGGGCTGCCCATCTCTTCGACCGTGGTCACCATTCGCAACGAACAGGGGGAGGAGGTGGAACCGGGTGAATCTGGCGAGCTGTGTATCCAAGGACCGCAGGTCATGCGGGGCTACTGGAACCAACTCGAGGAAACTAAAAACGTTTTCCACCGAGACGGAGCTCTGCGCACGGGCGACGTGGCCGTCATGAATGAGCAGGGCTATTTCAAGATAGTCGATCGTCTGAAAGATATGATCCTTGTCTCCGGCTTCAACGTCTATCCCAACGAGATTGAAGACGTGATCGCGGCTCATGACGGGGTGCTGGAATGCGCCGCCATCGGTGTGCCCGACCCCAAGTCAACCGAAGCGGTCAAGCTCTTTGTGGTCAAAAAGGATCAGAACCTGACCGAACAAGATGTACTTGCCTATGCGCGCGCGAATCTGACCGGGTACAAGCGCCCGAAACACCTGGTTTTCCGCGATGAGCTGCCCAAAACGAATGTGGGCAAGATTCTGCGACGTCAGTTGCGGGATGAAGATGAGACAGCGGCCGGCAAATAGCCGCCTTCCAAGCCGGCTCTGCTGCCGGAACCTAACTATTCGCGGAGGAATCGCATGAAGCTCGCCTTGCATTGGAAAATCTTGATCGGCATGGCTCTCGGCCTGATCTACGGAATCCTGGCTACCTCTTTGGGCTGGCAAGATTTCACGACCAATTGGATTGCGCCCTGGGGCAAAATCTTCGTCAACCTATTGAAACTGATTGCTATTCCACTGGTGCTCGGCTCCTTGATCAGCGGTGTGGCCTCCCTCTCTGACTTGCAGAAGTTATCCCGAATCGGCGGCAAGACCATCGCTATTTACCTCATCACTACCGCCATCGCCGTGACCATCGGCCTGGTAGTGGTGAATGTGGCCAAACCGGGCAACAGCGTCCCCGCTGAGATGCGCGACAAGTTACAAGCCACCTACCAGGAGGCCGCAAGCGCCGGTGAAGCCAAAGCGGCCGCTCAGGTGGGAGGCCCCCTACAGCCCCTGGTCAACATGGTTTCGCCCAACATCTTCACATCCATGTCGAACAACCGCGCCATGCTCCAAGTGGTGTTCTTTGCCATTTTTGTCGGTATCGCGCTGGTTCAGGTCAATGATAAACAGGCCGAA
>Ga0316189_10003849_pt1 | contig 14537 bp, 16 predicted proteins | sample LowCovwburrow_MG_FD_204930 | JGI IMG/M metagenome (GOLD analysis project Ga0316189, IMG submission 204930) | Coastal sediment microbial communities from Maine, United States - Lowes Cove worm burrow | ecosystem: Environmental > Aquatic > Marine > Coastal > Sediment | place: USA: Maine...
CTGATCTCGATTTTGGGGTTGTTCGTCAACGCCTGATTGCCGAGCGTTTTGGCCCGGTGTTCAATCAGGTAACAGTTTATATGAACCAGAGCGATGGCGCTCTTAACCTGTCTCAGAGCCTGATGTCGGGCAGGCGTTTTGGCCGTATCAAGGTAAGTGACCTTGGGCAAACTGAAAGGAAGATATTTACCCAGGTAAAAAATGTTCACTTTATCGATGTTGAAGATGTCGGCGGTTTTATCGGTCATGCCTATTTCAGGGAAAATCCCGCTGTATTGTCAGATATAGCCATCACGATCCGCAATTCATGGCCACCGGGACATCCAGGCCGTCCGCTGAAAAATTTAGCTGGCAATTTTTGGCTGCTGGAAAAGAACTATCCCGTGGGGAAATAAAATTTTTATAGAACCGTCAATCGATATAACTTCCTTGGTTTTGAGGTGGCTTGTAACGTTTGGCACATCAAGCGCATCTAATAATCAAATCAATATGATGCAGGTGTAAACGAGTGGATAAATTTCTGACGTTCCCGGTGTGGTATGCGCGCTTGATTATTGCCGGTCTGGCAATTGTCGGACTGGTTGGTGTGTTGCCGGTTTCCTGGGACGAATTAATCAGTGGTTCTGCCTGTCCGCATCTCGGGCCGATACCGGCCTGCCACATTGTTTCAGTTGCTTACAGCCTGATCCTGCTCTCGGTTGTTGATTATCGCCTGTGGAAGCCGGGTCTGTTTATCTGGGGTTGGTTGCCGGTTTTTATTCTCGCTCTCAACGGGTCAACCCTTGAGCTTTGGGGTCGCGATACCTGTCCTAAAACCGCCGGTGGCTGGCCGAAATGCTTCTCATCACTGGCGCTGGCCAGTTTTATTATTCTGCCGCTTGTTGTGAGCTGGCTGATCCGACGGCAAAACCTGCAAGGTAAAGACGTTTAAGGAGGCCATACAACGATGAAAATTATATTTATCACCGGCGGCAGCTTGTTGGTATTGCTTGGAGCCATTTCATGGATGACCCCGCTACCGGGGGGAACTGCCATGCTTGCCATTGGCATAACCATGCTGATTTGTGCCAGTGAGCGGGTGGCCCGTCTGGTTGCCAGAAGCCGTGAGAAAATCAACATGGTCAACAAGGCCCTGACATGGATAGAAGATCATGTGCCGACAAAGTTCGGAGATGTCCTGCGCCGCACCCGCCCGGGAATTGAGTAGTGGCTGTTGTTGAGACTTTAAAAAATCACTAGGTTTAATAATAACAACTCAACCGGTCATGCTGCGGCAATGGCCAATGTGATATAGATTAGTCATGTGGCCCCTGATCAGGGTAAAGTTCATCCATCGGCACTGATTTGCCGTTACTTTGCACAATCCGCACATGATAGCGCTTTAACGCCCGCGGGTGTTTGGCCCCGCACGAATGGGCAATCAGGTTGGAACCATAGTGAATTTTTCCGACAAAGTTTTTTACCCGCACGGCCTTTTCATCCGGGTCAAGTCCGCTTTGCAGCCGCGCATCATGTGTGGTGATACCGGTCGGGCAGGTGTTTTTGTTACATTTCAGCGCCTGAATGCAGCCTAGGGAGAACATGAAACCGCGGGCAGAAGTTACAAAATCGGTCCCCGCACAATATGCCCATGCTACCTCAGCCGGGGTAATCAATTTGCCCGAGCAGATCACCTTGATCCGCTCCCGCAAGCCATGGGCTTTCAATATATCAACCACTATCGGCAGTGATTCCTTGATCGACAGGCCAACATTATCCATCAGCGGCATGGGGGCAGCACCGGTGCCGCCATCGCCACTGTCAATGGTGATGAAATCAGGGGCTGATTCTATACCACGTTTGATGATCTCTTCACACAACCGTTCCAGCCATCCATAGGCACCCAGCACACATTTAAAACCTGTCGGCTTGCCGGTCACATCACGCACATGGGCGATAAAATCCAGCAACTGGTCGTTATTATCAACTTCAGGATGGCGGTTGGGTGAAATTGAATCCTGTCCAGCAGGAATACCTCTGGTTTTGGCAATTTCTTCGGTAACTTTTGCCCCTGGCAGAATGCCGCCCTTGCCGGGTTTGGCCCCCTGGCTCATTTTGATCTCGAACATCTTGACTTGTTCATGCGCGGCTATATCGCGCAATTTGTCATCATTCAGGCTGCCATCATCATTGCGTACCCCGTACTTTGCCGTGCCGATCTGAAAAACAATGTCACAACCGCCATCAAGGTGATATTTGGACAGGCCCCCTTCACCGGTATTGTACCAGCAGTTGGCAAGCTTTGCCCCGCGTGACAGGGCCAGCACCGCCGGTTTGGAAATCGCGCCAAAACTCATGCCCGAAATATTGATCAACGATTTTGCCTCATAGGGCTGGCGACAAAACTCACCAATCAGCAACGGCGGAATTTCTTCGGCATCCTCGTCCAGCATCGGGTAGGGGCAATTGATAAAAATCGGTGTTCCAACCGGTGTCAGGCTGCGGGTTGAACCAAAGGCAATGGTGTTGTCATTACCACTGGAAGATTTGGCAATCCAGTCGCGCTCGGCCCGGTTAAACGGCATTTCTTCGCGGTCCATGGCGAAAAAATATTGCCGGAAAAATTCACCAAGCTCGGAAAAAAGCGAGCGAAACCGACCAATGACCGGGTAATTGTGCCGCACCGCATCAGCAGTCTGGCTAACATCGATAATATAGAGAACTATGGCAATGAGAACACCGATGCCAATTGCAAATAACAACAAGGTCGATAAAAATGTCATACCCTGCATGGTAAAATCTGAAAGCCAGTTCATAATGTTGAAACCCCCCTCTGCTGAATCAGGCATAAAATCAAACGTCTGCCTATTTATAGACATACAAAATAGTTGAATGTTTGTGTGTCTTTGTTATGGATAAGATGCATGAATTGATCAACAGGTTACAAGTGACGAAAACTCACGAACACCTAATTGAAAAAAGCTGATTAACCGGTACGACGGTAGGGGGAAACCATAGCATTATCGATGATCTGACAGATAAAACTGTAATAGAGGCATTGAGCCGGGGCGACGAGGTGTCTGTAGAAGCGTTTGTGCGCCAGCACAGCCCATGGATGCTAAGTGTAGCCCGCCGTATTCTGCGCGATGATGCGGCTGCTGAAGACAGTGTTCAGGAGGCGTTTTTAAATGCCTTTAACAATATCGATAAATTTGAAGGCCGGTCATCGCTGAAAACCTGGCTTCACCGGATAGTTGTCAACAGATGTCTGATGACCTTGCGCAGCAGCAAACGCAAGGCAGAAGAACAGCTTGATGAATTTATGCCGCAATTTGACAGTAATGGTTGCCGTATTGAAGATCCGTGGCCGCAACTTCTTTCGGCCGATAAAATATGTGAACAAAAGCAGTTAAGCAAAGTTGTTGCCGAGAATATTGACAAGCTGCCAGAAAAGTATCGTATCGTTCTGCAATTACGTGACATCGAAGAATTCAGCACCGCAGAAGTGGCCAAACAACTGGATTTAAGTGAGTCTAACGTGAAAGTGCGGTTACATCGCGCCCGTTCGGCTCTAAAACAGATGCTGGAACCTGTGTTAAGAGGGCATTTATAATGAAGCGCCTTGGAGTACTCAAAATTATTCAGTCGTTCGGCAAGCGGGCGATGTTCTATCTGCCACTGATGATCACCTGTCGCCAGTTCGAAGATTTTATAATCGACTATCTGGAAGATGACCTGCCTGCTCGCCAGAAAATGGTGTTTGAGCTTCATCTCAAGGTATGCCGGGAGTGCCGCGATTATCTGGCAGCCTATAAACGCGCCACAGAAGTCACCACCAGAGTGGGTAAAGGTCCTGAACTGAATGATGAGTTACCCGCTGTCCCGGATGACTTTGTCAAAGCAGTATTGATGGCGCGCAAACAAGCCAAATAAATCCATAATAGACGCAATTGTCTGTAACCATACCGTTGCGGCAGGCATCAATATCTCAAATTCTGGATATTGCGCCCGGCGCATAACGTAAACTTTGGGGTTACAAGATGAAAAAATGGATCATTCGCATTGTCGGATTTTTGGTTGTCGCTGTTCCGATGGCTGCTGTTGGCATGTCTTATATGAAGGCCTACAGCAACCCATATGGCAAAGAGGCTATTACTGATGTCGAAGTGCCGACGTTCAAGGAAGTCGACTTTGCCTTTACCCATGAATATGCAAAGGACAAGTCACTACCGTTTCTCGGTTCGGCGATTATTGATGTTGATGGTGATGGCACACCAGAGGTTTTTGTCGGTGGCGGTTTTAACCAGCAGGATGCCATAATGAAATTTGATGGTGGCGGCTTTGTTGATGCCACATCAACCCTTGGCAAGGGCCTGAAAAAGGGCACAAACGACACCACCTATGGCACCGCTGTAATCGATGCTGATGGCGATGGTCGCTCTGATCTGTTCGTTGCCCGCGACAGTGGTATAACGCTCTACATCAACAAGCCGGACGGTTTTAGCGGTCGCTTGCTTGATATACCGTTCAATTCCAAATCAGCACCGCTTTCCATTGCCCTGTCAGATCTCAATCATGACGGTTTTGTCGATATGTTTGTCTCGACATACATCAAACTGGCCCAGGTTGAAGGTGAAAACATCTTCAACAAGGAAGGTTATGGCTCAACCAGCCTGTTACTGCTCAATAATGGCGATAACACCTTCAAGGATATCACCAAACAGGCTGGTGTTGAATATATCCATAACACCTTTGTTGCCGTATTCTCGGATGTTGACCGTGATGGCGATCAGGATATCGTCGTTGCTCATGATACCGGGCAGGTTCGCACCTGGCGTAATGACGGTGGTTTGAAATTTACATCGACAGAAAACCCGTCCAGCAGGGTGTTTGGCTATCCCATGGGTCTTGCCATTGGTGACTATAACAATGATGCCCGGATGGATTTTTTCTTTTCCAACGTCTCCTCAACGCCGCCGCGTTTTCTTGCCAAAGGCGATTTGCGTGACGATCAGGTGTTTCATACACCGTTAATGCTGTTCAGGAACGAAGGTGGCTTTAAATTCAGCGATACCGCCGCTGAAACCAAAACCGCTGCCTATGAATTTTCCTGGGGAACCGTCTTTGAGGATCTCAATAATGATGGTCGCGAAGACCTGTTGATTGCTCAAAACTATGTATCTTTGCCCATTCAGAAGATTTTCCGTCTGCCCGGCCGGGTCCTGCTCCAGCGCCCTGATGGCACCTTTGCCACCGGCGAAGACCAGATGGGACTGACCAACCGCAATTATGAAATCACCCCATTGCTGGCCGATTTCAACAATGACGGTTATCGCGATGTCATCAGGATCAACCTGGCCGGTAAATCACGGGCTTTTATCAGCCGTGGCGGCAGTGCCGGATATCTTAAAGTACGTATGCCCGATACCGCCAAATCTCTTGGCGCCCTGGTTGAAGTTGAGCGTGGCGATGGTGTCAAGCTGACCCAGCAGTTCACCTCAGGTGAAGGTCTTGCTTCTGACCAGTCTCACGAGATGATCTTCGGTCTTGGCAAAAACAACATCGTCAAGCAGGTCACCGTCCATTATGCCGATGGTACCAGTAACCAGATGGGGCCGCAGGATATCAATTCTACTTTACAGGTTCAGTAATACGAACCTCCAGGGCAGATAGATTTTCATGAAATATCAGGTGCAAAACAATGAATGACATCAAGATTGATTCCAAACAGCAGACAATTCTGTTCTGGGCCGGTGTGCTGGCCACAATCGGCGCCATTGTTGTCGGTATCGGTGAGTTCATGTTCCAGTACTCGCCGCGCGGTGGTTATGAAGGCCATGATTATCTGTACTTTCTTGATGTCAGCCGCTGGCGTCTGACTTTCGGCCACTTTCTCGGTGTGCTGGTGGCGCCGGTCTATCTTGTTGGCTACTGGCATGTGGGCCAGATGCTTAGACCTGCCGGGCGGATGTTTGCTGCCGGGGTGTTCGGCATGGGTGTTTATGCTTTTGCCATTGGCAATGTCTGGCTCGGGGGCAGGGTAAATCTGGCCCTGACCGTACAGGCCCGTGATACAGCGCCTGAAGCCATGAAACAGCAGTTGAGCGAATTACTTCTCGATATTAGCGCCCACAATGAACCGTTGATCAATGTCGTGCGGATGCTGGTTTTGCTGGTTTCTCTGTTCATGGCTTGGGGAATTCTGACCGGTCGTTCAAACTATCCGCGCTGGGTTGTAACGGTTTTGCCTATTTTGCTGCTGGTGCTGATTTTCGCCAGCTATATGGTTATTCCGGCGCTTGGCGGTTTGCTGTTACCAGCCGCCATGAACATAGCTCACGCTATATTCTTTGCTGTCTCAACTCTGATAGCATCGAGACTGGCTAGCCGTCCCTGAATTTGACGGTTTTACAGTCTGCCGACATATTCCCTGTCACATGTGACATTGTTGTCATATTTTTCGTTTACACAGGTGCTATCGTCCAATAGTAAGGACGCGAGTGATTGAGTTTGTTCGGTTGCAAATCTGCGTATTTTAGCAGCGATCTACAGAAACTGTGATTCGCAACCAAAGCATGTGCTACTCTGCCTGATTATGCGTTTGAGATCATATGTCAGGTCGTGTACGGAAAGCCGTCAATGTCAGAAACACCTGTAAAATTGCCTTATCGCAAATCTGTCGGCATTATGCTGGTCAACAGTACCGGTGACGTATGGGTTGGCCGCCGTGTGCCCAAATGGCGGTCCAAGTTTATCTGGCAAATGCCGCAAGGTGGTATTATGGAGGGTGAAAAACCCCGCCAGGCGGCATTACGTGAACTGGAAGAAGAAATCGGCACTCGCAATGTCAAAATTCTGGGCAAGAGTTCTCGCTGGCTGAAATATGATCTGCCCAACCGTCTTTTGGGGGTGGCACTGGGTGGTAAATATAGAGGGCATAAATATAAATGGTTCGTCATGCAGTTATGTGGCACCGATGATGAAATCAATATCGCCCGCAAACAGGGACTAAAGGCTGAATTTGACGACTGGCGTTGGGTGGATATCCACGAGATCGAAAATCTTGGGGTTTCTTTCAAAGAGCAGCTTTACCAGCGTGTGGTCAAGGAACTCGGTCCTCATATAAGCGGCTTAGGCCATACGCCGCCGCGAAAGTGTGCTTAGAACATGTCAGATACATCTCTGTAACATGGCCATGCTCTAGAAGCATTCAGGCAGATCACTTAAAACCAAACACGATCTAACAATCAGTACAATCCAGTTGTAGGGATTTACGTGGCCGCAAGGTCATTTCTTCTTTCATCGGAAAGCTTGTGCTGCCGCTGAACAAATTGCCCAGAATATATGAAAAGTTATAGCAGGTCCGCGAAATGATCAGGTCGTTACCTTGGGTCATCAGCGCTTCCATATCAGCTGTAACAGCTGGTGCTGCACCACAATTGGTTCCTGAGCGGTGTTCCCAGTTAAGTGTTGGTGCATTATTGCCAATTTTTCGATAATTGAAGATTTCCAGGCCAAGGTTGGCCCCATCATAGGGGACCATTGTTTGTGTGGCCCCGACAAAAATACCATCAATGTTGGCTTTTGTTGTTATCCCTGGTTCTTGTGAAATCAGATCCCCAAGGGTGTTGGTTGTAATTGTGACTTTGCGGTTTGCCGACAATCCATCTGTCACATCAACCAGACCAATAAGAAGGACAATCATCATAGGAAAGATGAGTGCCATTTCAATGGCGGCAATACCACTGTTGTCTTGCTGCAACTTTTTGGCCAGCTTGCGCGTTTGAGTTGCTCGCTCTGACGCTTTGTCAACAATATGAAAGATAATATTTTTCATCACACTCTCCCCGGCCTGATCAATTAAATGGTTCGTTGCGGAAAGTCGATGCAGCTGTCAGGAGCCTTGAATTTTTTTCAGCACTGCCCGAAGTAGATACATTTCCAAGCCCAACACCGATTGCGCCGATCAACTCACCAAGGCCGGGCAGGAACAATTGCCAGTCATAATATACACGCACACTGACAATTTCACCGGCATTACCGGGTTCAAACTGGTTATTGGTTGTAATTTCGGGTGAAAGTTCGGAAGTCCCACTTTTGAACGGGCTTGGCAGGCTGCCGGAAATGCTGGAAAAATCATTGAATTTTCGCACATCAACATAAAGTTTATTATCGCAATCAAGCAATGTGCCGAGGTTTTTGCAAATCTGGGTTTTGAAATACCCCGGTGTTGATTGATGACCATTCAGGTTGTTTTGAATCTGCCCGGTGCGGATGAGCCGACCGGCCGTTTCAATGTTTTGGGCCAGTGCATATTCGGCAAACAGCATCAAGGATAATTCAAAAACCGCAAGCAGAACGAAAAGAAACGGTGCCCCCACCATGGCAAACTCAACGGCTGAAGCGCCGTCCTGTGACTGCCCATAGCCGGTAAGCCTTTTTTTGAAATGTCGGTTGATGCCCAGCATCATGATATCACTCTCCCAAAATAACTGACAACGAACCCGATTTGCAGGTACTGGGACAATCTGCACATTGCTTGACTTTGCCGGTCTGCAGATTGATTGCCTGAGAAGATGTTTAGTACCTCAAAGTCCGTATTCGTAATTCAACACTGTATTCCTACCAAAGGGACGCTGAAATTCCGTTGAAAAAACAAATAAAATTTTATCTATCCTTTGTAAGTGCCAATATACCGCTTAACGGCAGTCATCATTTTGGAGTATCGCAACAGTGCCTGTCGATTGAGGGTCAATGACATGTTTGTCATGGCCACCTATCAGGCCAGTATTATTAATTTGCAGTGAGCTGACTGGCCTGTTTGGCCAGACCCATCTTGGTTTCAATCGATTTTTTAACGGTTTCGAAATAGCCGTCGTCATCTCCAACTTGCAAAGTACTTTCACATTTAGGGGCACAGGCATATGAGGCTTTCTTGCCGGCACGGTAAACGGAAACATTTCGATCCGGGCCTTTAACGATGGTGACTTCCAGATCAGCCATTGTTTCTCCATCCTCATCGAGAACCAGAATATTGGTCTGTCCAAAATTCCGACCGTGAACGATGATGAACTTTTTTTGTACCGAAACATCGGCAAAAGACGGGTTGCCAACGATAACACTGCCGACCTCTCCGGCAATGCGGACAATTTTGGCCCGGTCAGCGACAATAGTAAGACTGCTTGCGGCCATGGCTTTTTCACTTATTGTGGCTGCCGCCCCTGAAATAAACAGACTCAATGCCATCACCCGCAAAGTGCTATTCAATATTCCCACTGCCTGAAGTTTCAAACCATTTTGACCAATTTTCAGCTTACTTGATAGAGACATAAGTCTCCTCCTAACAAAACTTTCTACATTTTGACCATATCAACTGAAATTGGTGAATGAAGTCTTACACTGCCGTTAAAAAATATGTCCACATGACATTTTAACCTTGGGTGACGGTTTTATGCTGTTGAATATTGGAGAGTATAAAATCATCGATAAAGATTCCTGTATCGACTTAAAGTTATTTTAACCACGATATTTCAATTGCCCCTGAACCCCACAGAGTAGCTGGTTAAATTTACCTGTTGTTAATCGGCGCCTCCTAGTTTCAATCATGGTTTAGGACACATGGCCTCATAAAGAGAACAACCGGGGTCGTTTAGTGATTTTGAACTGTGTGTTGTCTAATGAGTTAGTATATTTAAGGAGTAAAACCATGAAAGTTTTCACAAAATTCGTAAAAGACGAATCTGGCGCAACAGCTATTGAATATGGTCTGATTGCCGCCGCTACAGGCCTGGCACTTGTTGCTACAATGCCAACAATCAAAGCCAGCCTTGGCACAATCTTTGGCAGCATTAACACTGCTCTGGCCACTGGCGCTTCTTAAGCCCGGCCTTATAAAGAAAAACCTGCAATCATTTGAGCCAATGATTGCCTGAAGATTAAAACAGGGAGGCTCCCTAAACCACCGGCATTTTTGCCGGTGGTTTTCGTTTTTTGGCTGGCTGTTGATTATATGCTGCAGATGGTCAAGCAAAAATTCCGACCTATTAACGCCATGTTTACTACGCGCATGTGAGTTTTCTTTTGGGTTCTTCTATCATAGTGATGTGAGACGACGTGGGGAGACACGGGTTTTGTACGAGACTTTAATATTATCAGTATTCCCGCTGATGGTTGTAATGGCCGGGATAAGCGACTTCTTCACACTGAAGATTCCAAACTGGTTAAATGCCGTTATTGCCGTGTCGGTGGTGCCATTTGTTCTGCTGTCTGGTATGCCCGCAGAGGTTTTTGCCTGGCATGTGCTGGCCGGTCTGGTGATGTTTGCCGTAGGGTTTTTTCTTTTTTTGGCAAATCTCATTGGTGGTGGTGATGCTAAAATGCTGGCTGCTTGTGCTGTCTGGGTCGGTTGGGATGTCCTGATGGAATTTGCCTTGGTAACGGCCCTTGCCGGAGGCGCGCTGGTCATAGCGATGAAAATCTGGGTGTTCTTTGCCGACCATAAAGACACCAAAGGAATGCGCTGGGCCAATAATTTTTTAAGTAAAAGACCACAATTGCCATATGGCATCGCCATTGCAGCAGGCGGAATTATCGTATTTCCGGCCACCTGGTGGATCCAGCAGGTCATGTAGGAGAATTTTTTGCGTTTGGTTAACCATAAGTTGACATTTTCAAACGCATAGTAGGATTTGAGAGAGAAAACGGCGTCATAGCCCAGGCTAAGTCGCCGCTAAGTAAGTCAGGAATTAACATGAGTAATACCAGAGCCATATTTTTCGGAGTAGCCCTCGGCTCTGCAGCCCTAGCTGCTTTTTTGGCCAAAGGTTTTCTTACCCAGCCAGAGGCGCCCAAACAGCAGGTGGTTGAGGTCAACAAGGTTGAAATGAGTGAAATTCTTGTTGTCAAAAAACCTGTTCGGCAGGGCGAGCTGGTTGAGCGAGAGGCGCTTGGCTGGCAGAGCTGGCCTACTGACAGTGTCCGCAAGGGAATGATTACAAAAACCAAAGATGACAAGGCGCGCGACAAATTTGTCGGTGCACATGCCAGGATTCCATTATTTGAAGGTGATCCTGTTAATGAGAAAAAGCTGGTCATTGCCGGTTCAAACGGATTTATGGCAGCAATCTTGCCAAAGGGTCGTCGGGCTGTATCGGTCCGTATTTCTGAAGCAACCGGCGCGGGTGGTTTTATTCTGCCCAATGACCGCGTTGATGTTCTTGTAACCAGAAAACAAACCTTTGAAGGTTCAGGGCCCACCACAGTGAGTGAACTGGTCATTTCCAACGTCAAGGTTCTGGCCGTCAATCAAACGCTGGGCCAGAACAAAGAAGGCGAACAATATGTGATCGGTAAAACCGCAACTCTAGAGCTTGAGCCAACCCAGGCTGAGGTTCTGGCAAAAGTTGAAACATCCGGGCAACTGACTTTAAGTCTGCGGTCCATCGCTGACTCCGGGTCGAAAAAGCTTGGTGATGATGGCCCCAGATTGTCGCCACAATATGCCAAAGGTGGCGGCACCGGAAATGGCATCAAGGTCTACCGATATGGTGTTGAGAGCCTGTCTGCGGCAAACAAGTAAACAAAAACATCGCCAGATAATGAATTTAAACAAAGAAGAAATGAGCAAAAAAATGGCAAAATCTATCAACCCTTTAAAGCACATGCTTGGTTTGCTCGTGATTGCCATGCTGATGGCAGGATTTGCAGCCCACACACCGGCCACAGCAATCGGTCAGGAACAAGGCGGCCAGTTTGTCCGCATAGGTTTGAACAAGTCGATCGTTGTCCGCCTGCCGGCAAATGCTCAAGATGTGCTGATTGGCAACCCTGAAATTGTTGAGGCAGTTGTCCGCACGCAGCGCACCGCATATCTGTTTGCCAAGAAGGCCGGTCAGACAAATGCCTTCTTCTTTGATAAGAGCGGGCGCCAGATACTTAATCTGGATATTGAAGTCGCCCGTGATATGAAAGCATTGAAAAAACTGCTGCAACGAGTCATTCCGGGCAACCGCATCACGGTGGAAACTGTTGGTGAGAATATTGTTCTGGGTGGTGTGGCGAAAAATTCATCGCAAGCCAAAATGGCCTTTGATCTTGCCGCCAAATATACCGGTGATGAGAAAAAGGTTCTCACCACCATCGCAGTTGCCGGCAAGGAACAAGTCACCCTCAAGGTTAGGGTTGCTGAAATGCAACGCGAAGTTTTAAAGCAGTTTGGTATAGATGCCAGCGCTGTGGAAACAATCGGTAATACCACGATCAAGTTATTTTCTCAAAATCCGTTTACAGTTGCCGGGTCTGCTTTAACATCTGGTGGCCTTGGTTTTGGCCGTGCAGCCCAACCTTTTGGAAATAGCGGCCTTAATAGCCAGAGTTCCAATGGCATGCTCCGTGCTATGGAGCGTGATGGTTTTATCCGCACATTGGCAGAACCTAACCTGACAGCCATTTCAGGTGAATCTGCCAAATTTCTTGCTGGTGGTGAATTCCCGATTGTTGTCAGCAACCAGGACGGTCAGGTCTCGATTGAATATAAACCTTTTGGTGTTGGCCTTGGCTTTACCCCGGTGGTTCTGACTGAAGGTCGCATCAGCCTCAAGCTGAATACAGAGGTCAGTGATGTTTCACCGGATAACTCGTTGACATTGGCCAATGGTATTGCCATTCCGGCTTTTGAAGTGCGTCGGGCTGAAACAACTGTTGAACTGCCAAGTGGCGGTTCGTTGGCCATGGCCGGGTTGATCCGCGAAAATACCAAACAGGCGATCAACGGGGTTCCCGGAGCCAAGAATATTCCTGTTCTGGGCGCATTGTTCCGCAGCCGTGACTATTCAAGTAAGCGCAGCGAACTGGTTATCATCGTAACCCCCTATATTGTGACACCTGTTAATGAAAAGCGTCTGGTTACACCAGTAGACCGGGCAGCGGTTGCCTCTGACACCCAGACGATCCTGTTTGGTCGCCTAAACCGGGTTTTTGGTGGCCACGGCAACGGTAAAAGTACCTATCACGGCAATGTTGGATTCATCGTTGAGTGATGACAGCCCTTAAGAAAGCAAAGTCCATGCGTAATGTTCGTAAAATTTCCGGTTTTTTCAATATTCTTGGTCCGGTTATGCTTGCCATAACCCTAAGTGCCTGCTCTCAAGGGTGGGACAACAGGGAAAATGATGTTTATATCCCGGTATCACATACCGAACGCTTTCCGATCGATGTTGTAAAAGGCACCGTAAGGATGAACGTCTCCACGCGTTCGTCGCGCCTGTCGGCTGTACAAGTCGATACAATTACCAGATTTGCCCAGCAAGCCCAAAGCTCAGGTGCCGGGCGGGTGTATATCCGGCGCTCCAGAAACAGTATCAACGCCGATGTTATCGCCGGCCGGATAACACAAATTTTCACCGAGAATGGGATTAACGGCAAGCTTCTCCGGCACAGTACTTTTGCCGGTTCAAGAGGCGCACACGTTTCACTGTCCTTTAGCCGCCGTTTTGCCAAAACAAAACAGTGCGGCAGCTGGACAAAAGATTTTACGGACTCTCATGATAACCGCCCGCATGGTGACTTTGGGTGCAGTAATCAGCATAATCTGGCAGCACAAGTTGCCAATCCGCAAGATTTTGTCACACCACGGACCTCCACACCGTCTGATGCCATGCGTCGTCATCGCGTCTTTAGTGATTACCGTACGCCAAAGAGCACATCAACGCCTGAAGATTCCACCTCCAAGATCTCGACGACTGATGCTGGCAAAACAGAGTAATTTGGCAACACAGATTAACAAGGCATAAGAACAATGAACCAGACCGTCCTAGATTACAGCACCCAGCCAGCTGAACAGTCAGTTGTTGCATCAATTCCGCGCATTAATATTCACAGTTTTTGTGAAGATCAGGGCACAGCAGCTGTTATACAGGCGGTTGCTGGTGATCGGCGGTTTTCCAAGGCTCATATTGATGTCCATATGGGGGGTATCAATGCGGCAATCCAGGTTTACCAGCAACAACAAACACCCGATGTTTTACTGGTTGAGACCAGCAAATCACGTGATGAGGTGATGGCAGAACTGGCAAATCTGGCCATGGTGTGTGAACCAACCACCAAGGTTATTGTTATTGGTCAGGTTAATGACGTTGTTTTGTACCGCGATCTTACCCGGGCAGGTGTCAGTGAGTATATGGTTGCCCCGATCAGTGAGAACAGTGTGATAGAGCTCATTGCCAACCTCTATGAAGACCCGGAAGCTGAGCCGATTGGACGTGTTACGGCTTTCATCGGGGCAAAAGGTGGTGTTGGGTCGAGTACAATCGCCCACAATGTTGGTTGGTATATTTCAAATAATCTTGGTGTTGATACGGTTATAACCGATCTGGATATGGCCTTTGGAACCACTGGCCTGGATTTCAACAATGACGGCGTTCAAGGTATTGCTGAGGCGTTGAATGCCCCAGAGCGTATCGATTCAGTTCTTATTGACCGGTTGTTGACCAAATGTAGCGACAAGCTTTCCCTTTTGCTGGCCCCCGGTTCAATTGACAAGGAAGTCAATATTGATCAGG
>Ga0316189_10003850_pt1 | contig 14536 bp, 12 predicted proteins | sample LowCovwburrow_MG_FD_204930 | JGI IMG/M metagenome (GOLD analysis project Ga0316189, IMG submission 204930) | Coastal sediment microbial communities from Maine, United States - Lowes Cove worm burrow | ecosystem: Environmental > Aquatic > Marine > Coastal > Sediment | place: USA: Maine...
GATATCCGGATGCCGCTGGGCCCAGGCTGTTTGTATTGATGACGGGTTTCCGGCTAATCTGGTTCCTGCCCGCCCGTGTTCGTTTGTATGAAGTTAAGCATCTGGCTGCCGATGGGGTTTTCCGGGTGCATGGACACCATGTCTTCAACGATGGGCAGGGCTTCCTCGAACCGGCCCCTCTTGAGGTAGTGGTCCGCCAGTCCGAACTGGTAGTCCAGGCTTTGCGGTTCGAGTGCCAGCGCGGCCTTCAGCTCGGCCACGGCCGAAACATCCGCGCCCATGTGCTGGTATAAAAGCCCGAGGTTGTAGTGAATCCGGGCCCTTTGGGGCAGGCCTTTTGATGCCTTCTCAAGGTACGAGAGCGCTTCCCCGTATTGCTGCATTTCCACCAGCAGCAGGCCGAGTGAATACGCCAGCTCATACAATTCTGAATCGTCTGCCAGGGCTTCTTTGAGCAGTTGTTCAGCCTTTTCATTCTGCCCCCGCTGGTTGTATAAAATGGCGAGGTTGGCCTTGGCCGGGAAGAACTGGTCGTCGATCCGGATTGCCTCTTCATATTGCCTGATTGCATCCTCCGGCCGGTCCAGTTCGGCATACAGATTGGCCAGGTTGTGGCGCGCCGCGGCGAAATCAGCGGTATATTTCATCGCGTCCTCGAACTCCTGCAGGACCACCGGGAACAGCTTCTGCTGATCTTCATCCAGGTACTGGCTCATATCCCCGACCAGCCGCCTGGCGGCCTCGATGCGCACCGTCTTGACCGGGTCATACAGCATGGGGGCCAGCAGTTTTGCCAGGATTGAAGGATCAGGCGGCTGGATGTGGGTCACTGCGGTCCGCCGGATCAGGGCTTCCTCGTCCATCAGGGCAATTTCCATGGCCTGTTGCGTTTCATTTCCGGGATAGCCCGCCAACAGCGAAAGTGCGGTGGCCCTCACGATGACCGGGTAAAGCGGGTCCGCGGCCAGCAGGAGCAGATCCTCTTCGGCATCCGGATCGCCCTGGCGGCCCCTGGCAATGATGCTGCCGTAGTGTGACCTGCGCCCGGGTCCGTACCACCCGGTCACGGTGTCCTGTGACCACTGCGAGTCCTGGTCAAGATGGCAACGCAGACAGGCGTCGGGCGCGCCGATCACGTCATCCAGCGCCGGATCGGGGATCCTGAAGCTGTGGTCCGGCCGGTAATCCACGCCCATGTAGTAGCGCCCCGGCATATGGCACTGGACGCATTGTGCGCCGGTTCCGACTTCGAACAGTACTTCGCCTTCAAGCGACCTGATCGGCTCGCCGGCTTCGTTTTCCTGCTTGTGGAAGTGATGCTCCGCCGTATCATACTGGGCGCCGCGATGGCACTGCAGGCAAAGCTCGTTGCCTTCCTTGACCAGTTCTATCGAATGCACTTCGTGACAGTCGCTGCAGCGCACGTCGTGGCGGTACATTTTGCTCTGCGTGAACGAACCGTACACGTATACTTCGTCCAGGATCTGGCCGTCGGAAAAATACAGTCCTTCAGTCAGCAGGCTGGGCAGATAGTTATCCAGCAGGTCTTTTCCGGTGTGCTGGTCGTCCCCCATCGCACCACGCCGCGAGTGACAGGGCGCACACAGTTCCACCAATTCCCGCGAGTCGATGTTGGAAGTCCGAACTGCGAGCTCAAAATTCGGTGCCTGCGGCCGGGCCATTTCTGACATTTCCGCCCATTCAACGTGCTCGGAACCCGGGCCGTGACAGGCCTCGCAACCCACGTCGATATCCGACCAGGTGGTGTTATACGTGCCGCTTTCAGGGTCGTAGTTTTTTTCCAGGTTGGTGGAATGGCACTGGGCGCACATGCCGTTCCAGTTCTGCGCGGCGTTGGTCCAATACAGCCAGTCGTCCGGATCAACCGGCCCCTCGGGTGGCACGCGGAACCACTGGTTGTCCCGCGAATCCCAGGCAATGTGCAGCGTTTGCAGCCGGCCGCCGGGGAAGGGGATCAAATATTGCTGCAGCGGGAACCAGCCGAAGGTATGGGTGATTTCGAATTCGCCCATCTCGCCGCCCGGGCCTTTGGTGTAGACGAAATACTTACCGTCCTTCCTGAAAAAGCGTGAAGTGATTCCGTGCAGGGTAAATTCCGCATCGTTGAAATCGCCCAACACGGTATTTTCATTTGCCACGTCCATCGCCAGGTCGTGATGTGAACCTTCCCAGCTGTCATATTCGCCGTTGTGACAGTCGCGGCAATTCACGCTGCCAACGAAGGCCGGGGCGGGATCCATGATGCTGGCGTCGCTCCGGTTTTGTTCGAATACGAAATAGTAGACAGGCAACGACACCACGATGGCCAGTGCTGCGATGATGCCGGTCCATTCCCAGGCTGGGGTTTTGTTGCTGATGCTGCTCATGTCTGCTTCGGATAGCTCACCTGGTCTGCAGCGAATTGCGATCGTTTGGCGGGCTGGCTGGTATCCACTTTCAGCACATTGTTCTCGATCACGATCGGATACAGGTCCAGTGCCCGCGGAGCCGGCGGATTGATCACGTCACCCCTGATGTCGAACTCTGAAGAATGGCAGGGGCAAATGAATTTGTTTTCCCCGGCTACCCAGGGGACTGTGCAGCTGAGATGGGTGCAGGTGCGGGACATGGCCAGGAAACCGCCGTCCTCCAGCCGGGCCAGGTAGAATTTTCCCCGCACGAATGCGCTGACCGTGCCGGGCTCGAAACGGTCCACCGGGCCGGCCACGATGATGGCGTCGTGCTCCACAGCGCCTGTGCGCGGCTTGCGGGGCCTGAAAAATGCGATGATCATCCAGATCACCTCGGCAAACGTCAGGGCGCCCAGAACTATCCACAGTTTGCTGAGAAAAGAGCGGCGGGAATAGGTTTCACGTTCCATTTTTTATCCTGCCCACATCAGTTGCATACCGGTTCCGCGGAACCAGACCCCGATCACGGTCAAAACCACGAAGGCCGTTACCAGCAGGGTGAACAGGGCCTGGACGGCTTCATTGTTGTTGGCTTTGAAGCCTTTTCTCAAAATGACATAAAAGCCGGCACAGGCGGCCAGGATGACGCCAAAAGGAACCAGCCCGTTGTTGACCATATTGGGTGGGCCGGCCAGGCTGTCCCCGATCAGGAACTCATCAGCCAGGACAGCGGCAACCGTTGCTGTAATGGCGATGAATACGGCTGCGAGCGCTGTTTTCCTGCCCTTGCGGGAACAGAACCATACGCCAACCGTTTCAGCCTGGTAGTTGAAGTAAGGGATGGAAACCAGCCCGGCCACCAGTATCAGTGGTATCACGAATACTGAAAATACCGGGTGGAAATGCATCAGCAATTCCTGCAGGCCCATGAAGTACCAGGGCGCCTTGGTGGGGTTGGGGCTCAGACCCGGGTTGGCCTGTTCAGCGAGTGGCGCATCGAAAAACATCGAGATAGCCAGGATGACAGCCAGCAGCAACACGGCCATGGCCGCCTCACGCACGATCAGGTGGGGCATGGCGTCCACCATCGGGCCCGTCGTGCCGGGTTGTTCGGACGGCGACCTCGGAATGACCAGGCCGCCTGCCTTACGAATTCGCCAGAAATGAAAGGGCAGAACAAACAGCAGCAGCGCCGGCAGGATCGCGGTATGCAGCGCATAGAAATTGATCAGGGTAACCGGGCCGGGCTCCGTCCCGCCGAGTATCCATTCCTTGATCCCGGTCCCCACTCCCGGAAGATAGTCCAGCATCGATGTGCTGATGGTGATTGCCCAGTAGGCGATCTGGTCCCAGGGCAGGAGGTAACCGGTGAAGTTGGAGAAAATGACCGCGGTGAACAGCACCAGTCCGAAGATCCAGTTCAACTGGCGCGGCGCCATGAATGCGCCGGTGTAGAAGACCCGCAGTAAATGCAGGAATCCCACGAAAATAAGCCCGTTGCCGCTCCAGCGGTGGATGTTCCTGATCAGTTGGCCGAAGGGGATCTGGCTCTCCAGGTACAGGATGGAGTCATAGGCATGCTCCGGAGAAGGTTCATACGCGAACTTGAGCAACAGGCCGGTTCCGATCAGCAGAAACACCAGCACAACGGCCATGCCGCCCAGGCCCCAGGTCAGGGATAGTCGCAGGGTGCGCTCCGGTACTTCGCTGGGCCGGAAATGCAGTAGCAGGTTGCGGAAGTACTTTCTTTGGTCGGTCGATTCCATTGACCGCAATTATTACTTTATTGCCGGTAAATGCGGTTAGAAATTTATTGAAAAGTTGTGTGAGGTCAATTGATAAGCTCGAAATCTTCAAGCCTGATGTTTTTATGCCGCTTGCGGTAAGTCTGCGCGTTGTAAGGGTAGAGGATGGTGATGTGGCCGTCGTCGCGCTTGTACCAGCTGCTGCAGGATGTCGCCCAGACGGTTCCGGCCAGCGCTGCCTGGATTTCAGCATCATAGGTCTGCATGGCTTCTTCTTTCGGTACGATCAGTCCGTCTTTCCCGGCCGCCTTGATGCAGTTCATGATGAGGTTGGCCGATTGTTCAATCATGAAAATGACGGAAGTCGAGCCGACGCCGGTATTGGGGCCGGTCACAAAATGATAGTTGGGGAAGCCGGCGACCATGGTCCCTTCGTAGGCTATCGGGGCGTTTGACCAGGCCTCGCCAAGCGAACGCCCGTTGGGGCCGATCACCCGCTGATCGGTGTGATGGCCCTGGGTATCAAAGCCGGTGGCGTAGACCAGGATGTCGGCTTCATATTCCGTGCCGTCGACGGTCTTTATACCGCGGGGCGTAATGCATTCGATACCTTCTGTCACCAGCGTGACATTGTCGCGGGTGAGCGAGGAAAAGAACGTATCCGAAATCAGCACGCGCTTGCAGCCGATCGGGTAGTCGGGGGTCAGTTTGTCTCTCAATTCCGGGTCCTGCACACTGTTTCTGAGCAGACCGCGAAATTGCCGCATCGCGTAACGGCGAGCGAAGTTATCAGCGCTGGTCTTCACGATCGGGTAAGCCAGCCAGTCGTAACGCAGGAACAGGAACAGGCGGTAGAGCTTGCCGTAAAAAGGCAGGTGCCGGAAACACCATTTCTCGAACGCCCTGTAGTTCCGGTCATGTCTCGGAATGAGGTAGTTCGCGGTGCGCTGGAACAGGCTGACACAGCCCGCGGTTTCTGCGATCTCGGGAACGATCTGAACGGCGCTGGCAGCTGAACCGATCACCGCGATTTTTTTGCCGGCCAGTTCCACGTCGTGGCGCCACAGCGAAGAATGCCATTGTTCGCCCGCGAAAGTGTCCGCGCCTTCAATAGGAGGGATCAAGGGTACATGCAATCCGCCGGAACCGTCGATCACATGCCGGGCCTGGACAGTGGTTCCGTCGGTGAGCGTCACCTCCCACAACCTGGATTCATCGTCAAACCGGGACAGTTCGACACCGGTGCCGAGTTGCATGTGCGGCCACAGGCCCAGGCTGTCGACACAGCGTTCCGAGTAAGCCTGGATCTCGTTCCACGGCGAGTATTTGCGCGACCAGTCCGGGTTGGGTGCAAAAGAAAAACAATAGAAATGCGACATCACGTCGCAGGCAGCTCCGGGGTAACTGTTCCAGAACCAGGTGCCGCCGACTTTCTGGGCCTTGTCATAAATACGGAAGTTGGTGATTCCGGCATCCAGCAGCCGTTTGCCCATGCAGATTCCGGCAAAGCCGGCGCCGATGATCAGGGCGTCGAGGATTTCGTTTGGTTCGGAAGATGTCACAACTCCATCTTGCCTCAGTCACGGGATGCTTGCCAGAGCAGCGCAGCATTCCTTGTTCAGGCCGAATCGACCGCGTCTTCCACCGGCGGGAGTGCGGCCAGTTCTGCATCGCTGAAAAGGCGGGAACGGATCACGAAACGCAGTCCCAGCGGGATTTCCGCGGAAAAACTCGCACCCCGCCCCGGGACCACGTCCACGGTGAGATGCGTGTTCTGCCACAGTTCAAACTGGTCGCGGGCCATGTAAAACGGACAATCGTGAATCCGGCCCAGCAATACATCGCTGCCGCCGACACGAAACTCACCCAGCGGGAAACACATCGGCGAAGAGCCGTCGCAGCAGCCGCCGCTCTGGTGAAACATCAGCTCACCATGCGTCTCGCGTAACCGCTCGACAACGGCTCTTGCCTCGTCTGTTATGTCTACCCGCCGGGACATGAGGTCTCGATTCCGCCTAGAAAAAACCCATCGGGTTCTTGTCAAACGACATCAGCACGTTCTTGGTGTGCCGGTAATGGTTGAGCATCATCTTGTGGGTTTCACGCCCGATGCCCGACTTCTTGTAGCCGCCGAATGAAGCGTGTGCCGGGTACAGGTGGTAGCAGTTGACCCACACCCGCCCGGCCTGGATTCCGCTGATGAATCTCTGGCCCTGGTGAATATCGCGGGTCCAGATTCCTGAACCCAGGCCATACATCGTGTCATTGGCAATTTCCATGGCCTCGTCGTCGTCCTTGAACGTGGTCACGCTGACCACCGGTCCGAAGATTTCCTCCTGGAAAACGCGCATCTTGTTGTGGCCTTTGAACACCGTCGGCTGGATGTAATAGCCGTTCGGGTACTGCTCAACCTCGGCCGCTTCACCTCCGATCAGCACTTCGGCGCCTTCCGCCTTGCCTATCTCCAGGTAGCTCAGGATTTTTTCATACTGGTCGCTGGATGCCTGCGCGCCCATCATGGTGGCGGGATCCAGCGGGTCGCCCTGGGTGATCGCGGCGACGCGCTTGAGCACACGCTCCATGAATTCGTCGTATATGGATTCATGAATCAGCGCCCGCGACGGACAGGTGCAGACCTCCCCCTGGTTGAGCGCGAACATAACGAATCCCTCGATCGCCTTGTCGAGAAATTCATCGTCCTGCGCCATCACGCTGGGGAAAAAGATATTGGGTGATTTTCCGCCCAGTTCCAGCGTAACCGGAATGATGTTCTCCGAGGCGTATTGCATGATCAGCCGCCCGGTGGTGGTTTCACCGGTGAAGGCCACCTTGGCAATACGGGGGGATGAAGCCAGCGGCTTGCCGGCCTCGATGCCGAAGCCGTTGACAACGTTCAGCACGCCGGGCGGCAACAGGTCACCAACCAGTTCCATCAACACCAGTATCGAAGCCGGAGTCTGTTCGGCCGGTTTGAGCACCACGCAATTGCCTGCGGACAATGCAGGCGCCAGCTTCCACGTCGCCATCAGGATGGGAAAATTCCACGGGATGATCTGGCCGACCACGCCCAGGGGTTCGTGGACCTCCATGGTAACGGTGGAGGCGTCGATGTTGGAGACGTCTCCTGCCTCGGCCCGGATGACGCCGGCGTAATAGCGAAAGTGATCGATCGCCAGCGGCAGGTCAGCAAGCAGGGTTTCCCTGATGCCCTTGCCGTTATCCCAGGTTTCAACGGCAGCGAGCTTTTCCAGGTTTTGTTCCATGCGATCGGCAATTTTCAAAAGGATGCCGCTGCGTTCGGTCACGGATGTTTTCGACCAGGCCGGGAACGCCCGCTCGGCAGCGTCAATGGCCAGGTCGATATCAGCAGCCTTGGAGCGGGGAATCTCGCAGAAGTCGGCGCCATCTACGGGAGAGGAATTAGAGAAGTACTCCCCGTCGACCGGAGGCGTCCATTCGCCGTTGATGAAATTCTCGTAGCGTGATTTGAATTCGGGTTTTGGGTAGCTCATGTGTGGATTCCTTTGTGTAGGGGCTCAATCTGTGAATCAGGTCCGTACCATTGAACCCCCGGATAGAGGTATTTTGCAACAAACGGTTCGCGCTACAATAACGCATGCATGCAATCATCCTTGCCGCCGGCCGCGGAAGCAGGCTGGCGGAACATAACCCGGAAGGCCATCCCAAGTGCCTGATGGAGTTTGGCGGACGCAGCCTGCTGGAGCGGCACCTGGACGTATTGAACCAGATGGGTGTGCGCAAGGCAGACCTGGTTCTGGGCTTTGAGGCCGACCGCATTATCGACCACGTTGGAACTCTGTTTTCACGTCCTGACGTGGCCTTTCACTTCAACCCGCGTTTTGAGCTGGGCAGTGTCCTGAGCCTGTGGGCGGCACGGGAAACGCTGGATCTCGGCGTTCCGGTCATCGTTATGGATGCCGACGTGCTTTATCACCCGGGCATCCTGCAAAGGCTGGTGGAAACGCCTGTTGAAAACTGCTACCTGCTGGACCGTGATTTCACCCCCGGTGACGAACCGGTCAAGATTGCCGTGCGCGATGGCGTGATGGTTGAGTTCCGTAAACAGCTGGCAGAAGGCCTGAGCTACGACACCATCGGGGAATCGGTGGGCTTCTTCCGCTTTGGCCCCGAATGTTCGGCCATCATCGCTGCCGAATGTGCGCGTTTCGATGCCGAAGGGCTGGGCGATGCGCCTCACGAGGAAGCATTGAGGAATGTCCTGCTGCGCTATCCGGAAAAGTTCGGATTCGAGGACGTCAGCGGCCTGCCGTGGATCGAGATCGATTTCCCCGAAGACGTGGTGCGCGCCGGCGAAGAAGTGTTGCCCGCGATTCGCCGGGACTACCCCAAATTCTGAGAACCTGGAAATGAACACGTTGAAAAAAACTACCCGGTTGAAAAATCTGCTGCAGTCCGATCAGACCGAATTCATTCTCGAGGCGCACAACGGCCTGTGTGCAAAAATCGTGGAAGAAGCCGGCTTCAGCGGAATCTGGGGGTCCGGGCTGGCCTTGTCCGCCCAACACGCGGTACGCGATAACAATGAACTGAGCTGGACCCAGGTGGTTAACATGCTGGAGTTCATGTCTGATGCCACCACCATTCCCATCCTGCTGGATGGCGACACCGGTTACGGCGACTTCAACAACATGCGGCGCCTGGTGCGCAAGCTCGAGCAGCGCGATATTGCCGGTGTCTGCATCGAGGACAAGCTTTTTCCGAAGACCAACAGTTTTATCAAGGGTGAGCAGCAGGAGCTGGAAGATATCGCAACCTTCTGCGGCAAAATCCAGGCCGGTAAGGATGCGCAAACGGACGATGACTTCTGCATCGTGGCCCGGGTCGAGGCCTTTATCGCCGGCTGGGGGCTGGATGAGGCCCTGAAGCGTGGTGAAGCCTACCGGCAGGCCGGCGCCGATGCGATCCTGATTCACAGCAAGTTGTCACAGCCGGATGAAGTCCTGGCTTTCGCGAAGGAATGGGACAAACGCTGCCCGCTGGTGATTGTACCCACCAAGTACTATTCAACCCCCACGGAAGTATTCCGGCAGCATGGAATCAGCCTGGTGATCTGGGCTAATCACATGATCCGGTCCGGTATTGCCGCCATGCAGGCCACGGCTCGCACCATCTTCGAGTCCCAGTCGCTGGTTGACGTGGAAGGCCGCGTCGCGACGGTGCCCGAGATATTTCGCCTGCAGGGCGCGGAAGAATTGCTGGAAGCTGAAAAAATCTATTCCCGCAGCGCCCGGCCGGATGCTTCAGCCATCATCCTGGCCGCCAGCCGGGGGCGGGGCCTGGATGAACTGACCCTGACGCGGCCGAAAGTCATGATCCCGGTGGCGGGCAAGACGGTGCTGCGCCGCCAGGTGGACAAGTTCAAGGCGCAGGGTATTAACGAAATAACCGTGGTAGGCGGTTATCACAGCGAAGCGATCGATGCGCAGGGTGTGAGTGTCGTGGTCAACGACGACTGGGAAAACAGCGATGAACTTGTCTCGCTCAGTTGCGCCCTGGAGTCGGTGTCCGACGACACGGTCCTGATCTATGGCGATGTGCTGTTTCGCACCTACATTCTCAATAATCTGATGGAGTGGGATGCAGAGCTGCTGGTGGTGGTGGATTCATCGCCGCTGGACAAGGCCCGGGGTAACAAGAATGACCTTGCCTTTTGTTCAGCTCCGGATGACCGCGCCATGTACCAACAAAAGGTTACGCTTGAGCAGATCTGCAACACTCGCGATTGGCAAGGCCGCAGACCGGACGGACGCTGGATCGGGATGCTGCGGGCGAATGGTGAGGGCAAAACCCATTTGCTGGAAGCACTCGAACAGCTTCGGGCTGAAGACGGCTTTACTGACCTGGGTGTGCCTGACCTGGTCAACCGCCTGGTCCGGAATGGGCATGCGCCCCAGGTACAGTATATTTCCGGCCACTGGATGGACATCAACAACCTTGAAGACCTGCAGAGAGCAGGCGACTTCGCGCACCATAACGATTCCTGATACCGGGAGGAACCATGATTCAAGCCAGTGACTTCATCAATCCCGCAAAGGAATTCGGTTTCAACACCTGGGCGGGTGTGCCCTGTTCCTTCCTGACGCCGTTCATCAACAGCGTGATCGATGACCCGGACATGAGTTACGTCTCGGCGGCCAACGAAGGCGATGCGGTGGCTGCGGCCACGGGCGCGGCACTGGCCGGGCAACGGGCTGTCGCCCTGATGCAGAATTCGGGGCTGGGTAACGCGGTCAGTCCGCTGAGTTCGCTGAACTGGGTGTTCCGGATTCCGATCCTGCTGATCATCACGCTGCGGGGAGAACCCGGCCTTCCGGACGAACCGCAACACGAATTGATGGGGCAGATCACCGGCAGGATACTGGATGAACTGCAGATACCCTGGGTCTATTTCCCACGCAACGCGGACGAAGTGGAAGGCGTGCTGACCGTTGCCAACTGGCAAATGGAGCGGAGCGGTTTGCCCTATGCCCTGGTGATGCGCAAGGGCTCAGTAGACAAAGCGGAGCTGAAAAGCCGCTGGTTGCCCGGCGTAGAGCCTGCTTCTTTTGCACAGGATCAATTTTGCAGGGAGGTTCCGGAATTGAGCCGGCAGGAAGCGCTGACTGCAGTGATCGAGCATACCCCGGTGGAGGAAAGCGTTGTGATCGGATCCACCGGTTACACTGGCCGGGAGCTGTTTGCCATCGCCGACCGGCCGAACCAGTTTTACATGGTAGGCTCGATGGGTTGCGCTTCTTCGCTCGGGCTTGGCTTGTCGCTGGCATTGCCCGAAAAGCAGGTGCTGGTCGCAGACGGTGACGGCGCCGCACTGATGCGGATGGGGAACCTGGCGACGATCGGCGCCTACGGCCGTGATAATTATCGCCACCTGTTGCTGGATAATGCTGTGCACGAATCAACGGGTGGGCAGGCGACGGTGAGTCCCGCGGTAAGTTTTGCGGCCATAGCGAAGGCGTGTGGATACCGCCAGGCATCTGAAGCGACCGCAATGGCCGGGCTCGAGGCCTTCCTGCAGGCAAGCGAAGGGCCGTCATTGCTGCAATTGAAAACCAGGCGGGGTGTGCCGGAAGGCTTGCCGCGACCGGATGTCAGCCCGCGTGAGGTGAAACAGCGCCTGATGCGGCACCTGGGTGTGGATACCCCGTGGATGGCGGTGTAATCTGGCTAGTTGTCACGTCCGCTCTTACAATGACCGTTGGCGCATAACAAGGAATCACACCATGGCATCGAGTCGTACCGAAAAGATGGGTAACCGAAGCGGCCTGGCCGGTTTTATCGATCGCCTGCGCTACCATGAAGCTTCCAGGCAGGGGCTGGGTTTGATCCTGCTGCTGGTCTGCGCCTATTTTGCGATGCCGGCGGGTGAGCCGCGCATAGTCGCCGGGTTCATGCTGGCCGCTATTGGGCAGGCATGGCGGATATACGCTGCCGGCGTCATTCACAAGAACAGGCAACTGGCTTCTACCGGCGCTTACTCGCTGGTGCGCCATCCGCTGTACCTGGGGAACTTCCTGATCCTGGTGGGTTTCGCCATCGCGTCCGGCAACTGGATCGTGATGGCCGTGGTTGCCTTCTTTTTCCTGTTCTACTATCCCGCCGCCATCCGCTACGAGGACTACAAGCTGGAAGGCATTTTTGGTGATGAATGGCGCGCCTGGAGCAAGAACATTCCGGGCATGTTTCCCACCCGCCTCAAATGGCAGTCAAACCAGGACGCCAGCTGGGACTTGCGGCAATCCATGATCCGTAACGGGGAACTGGTGTATACGATTTTTGAGATCGGCGCGGCCGTTCTTCTCTGGTACCGCGCAGCCAGCTGAGCATACAAACGATGCGATATATTCTGCTTAACCCCGGGCCGGTCAGTATCAGTGACGGCGTTCGAAAAGCGGCCGTCAGTGATGACCTGTGTCACCGGGAACCCGAGTATTTTTCGCTGCAGGACCGTGTCCGCAGCGCTTTGCTCAAAGTCTACGGTTGTGACCGCGATGAGTGGACTTCCGTGCTGCTTGCCGGCTCAGGAACGACGGCTCTTGAGGCCATGCTTTCCTCATTGCTGCCGCGTGATGCGCGCCTGCTGGTCATTGAAAATGGCGTATACGGCGAACGGATCAGCCGCATCGCTGAAATTCATGGCATAGAACACCACTCAGTCGGGCACGAGTGGACTGATCCGATTGATTTTAAGCGTGTCGAAGATGCCCTGGCGGGCGATGACTTTACCCATGTTGCCGCCGTGCACCATGAAACCACAACGGGCCGGCTGAATGACGTTGCCCGGTTGGCGGGCCTGTGTGAACAACACGGCGCGGAGTTGTTGCTGGACGCCGTGTCCAGTTTCGGCGCTGAAGATATTCCTTTCAACTCACCCGCCCTGGCGGCATGCGCGGCGACCGCCAACAAGTGCCTGCACGGTATTCCCGGCCTGTGTTTCGTAGTCTGCCGGAGTTCAGCGCTGGAGAAATCCGCAGAGCCGCCGCGCAGCCTTTACATGCACCTGCCGCTGTGGGCCGAAAGGCAAGACCAGCAAGGCACGCCGTTCACGCCGCCGGTCAACAGCGTGCTGGCGCTGGACAAGGCGCTGGACGAGCTTGAGAAGCAGGGCGGCTGGCGGGCCCGGCATGCGCTGTACACCAGCCTGGCCAGCCAGGTGAAACGGGAATTAGCCCGGCACGGTGTCCGGTCACTGCTCGAACCGGGAGAGTCTTCCTGCGTGCTTAATGCCTACCGCCTGCCGGACGGGAAATCGTACGTCGAAATTCACGACGGCCTGAAGCAGCGCGGCTTCATAATTTATGCCGGCCAGGGCAGCCTGGTGACCGAGATGTTCCGGATATCTACCATGGGGGATATCAGCCGTTACGACATGGAGCGCCTGCTGGCCGCTCTTTCCGCGGTGTTTTCTGAATGATCGGTGGTAAAATCCGGCTATGAGAAATTCAAATCGCCCCACTGAATTGCTGCTGGCCGTTATTGCCCTGAGCCTGCTGACCGTATCACCCGCTGCGTTTGCGTACCTGGATCCCAGCACCGGCAGCATGGTGGTCTCGGCGATTGTCGGCATATTTGCCTCCATTGCCCTGGCGTTGAAAACCTATTGGTACAAGATCAAGGGCTTCTTCAGGCGGGACAACAAGCAGGATTCCACCGCCCGGGATACGACCGACTAGCGCGGCGGGACTGGCGGGATGTCCTTCATTTCCGGCTGGAAAGGGTGGCGGCAATTCCGCAAGCTGCCCTGGGACTGGCGTAATATCGTTGTCTATTCCGAGAGCGGCCAGGACTGGCACCAGTTTTCCGGGCTGGTCGAACAACTCAATGGTCCGCTGGACCGCAAAGTCTGTTACGTCACTTCAGACAACAGGGATCCGGGGCTTGAACGCAGGCACGAAAACTACCGGGCAATCTGCATCCCCGAAGGGCTGTTCCAGACCATTTTTTTCCAGGTGAACCAGTCGGATGTGTTCGTTCTGACGATGATGGACCTGCAGAACCTGCAGCTCAAACGGTCTACTTACCCGGTGCATTATATTTACCTGTTTCACAGCATGGGAAGCACTCACATGGTCGACAATGAGAACTCGTTCGACCATTACGAAAGCCTGTTTTGTACCGGACCGCACCAGGTGAAGGAAATCCGCAAAAGGGAGGAACTCAGGGGACTGCCCGCCAAGCACCTGTTCGACTATGGGCACCCCCGGCTGGAGCAGGTGATCGAACAGGGCCTGCAGTACCGGCCGCAAAAGTTACCGGGCGAGCCGGCTACCGTGCTGATCGCGCCGACCTGGGGCGAGCATTCGATCTTCAATACCTGCGGCCGGGCTTTGATCGGCGTGCTGCTCGCAGCCGGCTACCGTGTCATCATGCGGCCGCACTACCAGAGCAACCGCAGGACTCCTGAAGTCATCGCTGCGCTGAGGGATGCTTTTGCCGGCCATGAGCGGTTTGAATACATTGCGCAGATGGGTGAGACAGATTCCATTTTGCGTTCGGATATCCTGGTCAGTGACTGGTCAGCCATGGCGCTGGAATACGCGATGGGCCTGGAAAAGCCGGTATTGTTCGTAGATGTGCCGCGGCGTATACGCAATCCGAACTGGCGCGAACTGGACATAGAACCCATCGAAGCGGCCATCCGGACCCAGGTCGGGGAGATAGTTTCTCCTGACTCGCTGCAGGAAGCCACGGCAGCCATTGAACGCCTGATCAGCGATCCTGAGCGGTTCCGGCACAGGATGCATGAACTGCGCGATACCCTGGTTTTTCGACTGGGGCACAGCATTCCGGACGGCGCGCAGGAGATTGTCCGTCTCGCGGACGAGCAATTGGCAGCCAGGA
>Ga0316189_10003851_pt1 | contig 14535 bp, 13 predicted proteins | sample LowCovwburrow_MG_FD_204930 | JGI IMG/M metagenome (GOLD analysis project Ga0316189, IMG submission 204930) | Coastal sediment microbial communities from Maine, United States - Lowes Cove worm burrow | ecosystem: Environmental > Aquatic > Marine > Coastal > Sediment | place: USA: Maine...
CGCAAATTCTCTATCTACAGCCCCTGAATGTCAACCTTGCCGGTTAAAACCGGTAGCCGAATGCACCGAAAAACCGGTCCTGGATATCGTCGAAAGTGGGGGTGTGGTTCTGCGGGCCCTGCTGTGCAACTTTAATCGAGCCCATGACGGAGCCAATCCGGCAGGCGGTGACCAGGTCCAGGTCATTGAGCAGGCCGTATATCAGGCCGGACCTGAAGGCGTCGCCGCAACCGGTCGGATCCTGAACATCATCCGGCGCAACCGGGCTGATCGTGGTTTCACCTTCGCGTGTGCGCAAAATGGAGCCTTCCGCCCCGAGCGTAACGATCATGGCGTCTACCTGACCGGCGATGGCTTCTCCATCGAGCCCGGTTTTTTCCTTGAGCAACTGGAACTCGTAGTCGTTGACGACAATATAAGTAGCTTCCTTGATGAACTGCTTCAGTTCATCGCCGCTGAACAGCGTGATGCCCTGGCCTGGATCGAAAATATGTGGAATACCCTCGGTCACGAAATCCCGGCTGTGCTGGATCATGGCCAGTTTTCCGTCCGGCGCCACGATTCCGACCGTTATGCCATCGGTATCGGCGACCTGGTTGAGGTAGCTGTGCTGCATCGCCCCGGGATGAAACGCGGTGATCTGGTTGTCATCGATGTCCGTGGTGATGAAGGCCTGCGGTGTGTATTCGCCTTCCATGTGCCGGACATAGCGAAGCGATATGCCGTGGTTTTCGAGGTGCTTCCGGTACGGTCCGAAATCATCGCCAACGGTTGCCATTGGATAGGGGGTTTCACCCAGCAGGCGCAGGTTGTAGGAAATGTTGCCGGCTACGCCACCGAACTCGCGGCGCATTTCGGGGACCAGGAAAGCCACGTTCAGAATATGTACTTTCTCCGGCAGTATATGTTCCTTGAACTGGTCCGGGAACACCATGATGGTGTCGTAGGCAAGCGAGCCACAGATAAGGGCGGACATGATTTTTCTCACTACTGATATACAATCGCGCGCATTCTAACGGATTTGGCATAAGGCGGGGGGATTTGATTCATTTTTGACCCGAATCAGTGATATATCAGATTCGTGTTTCCAAGGCTTTTCATGCGGCATGGCTCACTTGCCGGAATGCCCGGAGAGCCTATAAATAAAGGGTTTTTCGAGAATTCCGGGTTGCGGGCAACCCGCTCTGCTGATACATTAGCGAGTCCAACCAAAGCGTGGTTCAACGGATTATTTATCATCATGGTTTTTAAAAGACTTCGTGGCTTGTTTTCCAACGATCTGTCGATCGATCTGGGAACGGCCAACACTCTCATTTATGTTCGCGGCCAGGGCATCGTGCTCAATGAGCCTTCGGTCGTGGCGGTGCGAATGGATCGCGGACCGGGTGGTCCGCAGCACGTGGCTGCAGTCGGTACGGCCGCCAAGCAGATGCTCGGAAGGACGCCTGGCAACATCCGCACGGTTCGCCCGCTGAAGGATGGCGTGATCGCAGATTTCAACATGACCGAGGCGCTGCTGCAGCACTTCATCCGGGAGGTTCACACATCCCGGTTCCTGCGGCCCAGTCCGCGTGTGCTGGTCTGCGTTCCGTGCAGCTCAACCCAGGTCGAGCGTAAAGCGATCAAGGAATCTGCCGAGGGCGCAGGCGCCCGTGAGGTGTTCCTGGTGGAAGAGCCCATGGCGGCTGCCATCGGCGCGGGTATTCCGGTGCACGAGGCGCGCGGCGCGATGGTGCTGGATATTGGTGGCGGTACTTCGGAAGTCGCGGTCATCTCACTCAACGGTCTGGTTTATTCAAACTCGGTGCGCGTGGGTGGTGACCAGTTCGATGACGCCATCATTAACTACGTGCGCAGGAACTACGGCACGCTGATTGGTGAAACCACCGCGGAACGTATCAAGATCCAGATCGGCTGCGCATGGCCCGATGAGGAGCCGGAGTCAATGGAGGTTTCGGGCCGGAATCTCGCGGAGGGTGTTCCGCGCAACATCACCATCACCAGCAACGAAGTACTCGAAGCGCTGAACGAAAGTCTCAGCAGTATCCTCGAGGCGGTAAAGACAGCATTGGAACAGACACCGCCCGAACTCTGCTCAGACGTGGCCGAAACCGGCATCGTGCTGACCGGTGGCGGCGCCCTGTTGCGTGGAATAGACCGTCTGATCGCTGAAGAAACCGGCTTGCCGGTGTTCCCGGCCGATGACCCTCTGACCTGTGTAGCCCGGGGCGGGGGCAAGGCGCTGGAGATGATGGACCAGAATAACGGCGATTTCTTCGCCTCCAGCTAGGACGGCGTTTGGTAACAGCAAACCCAGTTACAGGATCCAGGTTTTCCGGGCCGGCGGGCCAGACGGCGCGACTCATGCTCTATGGCTTGCTGGCCGTGGTGCTGATGGCAATGGATCAGCGCGGACATTACGTGCCGCGCATCCGCAGCGCCGCCGGCTATCTCGCCGAGCCGGTTTATCACGTGGTCGAATGGCCGGTTCGAGCGAGCCGCAACCTCTATTACCAGTTCCAGTCCCGCCGTTCATTGCGCCATGATAATGAATGGCTTCGGCTAAGACTGCTTAACCAAAAGGCGGAGCTTCAGCGGCTGGATGCGCTGGCGCAAGAAAACAGGCGGCTGCGGTCCCTGTTTGAAGGGGCGCAAAGTCAGCAGTTCGAATACCGTTTCGCGGAATTGTTGCGGGTCGATCTCGATCCGTTCTCGCATAAGGTCCTGATCGACAGGGGCTCAAAGGATGGTGTGACGATCGGCCAGGCAGTTATTGACGGGTCGGGGGTGATGGGCCAGGTCGAAGATGTCCATCTCCATTTTTCGACCGTCAGGCTGATTTCGGACCCCAATCATGCGCTGCCGGTACAGATCAACCGTACCGGGTTACGGACCGTTGCCTTTGGCACAGGAGAGACCGGTTACCTGAGCCTGACCAGCGTGCCCAGGGAAGCTGATGTGCGAAAAGGCGATCTGATCGTTACCTCCGGACTGGGCGATCGTTTTCCGGGCGGATATCCAGTCGCAAGGGTGACTCAAATTGATCGTGAGGAAGGGCTGTCGTTCGCCGTGCTGAAGGTCAGGCCTCTGGCGGCGCTGGATCGCGGTAGGGAAGTGCTCTTGATCAGCACGCCTGAAAAACACGACGAGGAAGCGGATGATGCCGGGACGCCTTCCATCACGGAGGAGACTGCCGCAGAAGAAACTGACTCAGAAGAGGCCGCGACAGAAATAGCTGAAGACCAGGCTGCCGACGAAGAGGCGCCCGAATGAACACGCGCGGCGATCGTTTCTCCGTTATTTTCGTCACGCTGGCCATAGCGTTCGCCCTGACCCTGGCGCCACTGCCGCCCATTCTGGAAATCATGAGGCCATACTGGGTTGCGCTGGTTATTATTTACTGGTGCCTTGAGACACAGGACCGCATCCCCCTGGGTCTGGCCTTTACGATCGGCATTGCCCTTGACCTGCTTACTGCCAGCCTGCTGGGACTGCACGCCATCAGCCTGGTGATCATTGTCTACCTGGTGACCCGGTTCCGGGCGCGGTTACGGTTTTTCCCGCCCTGGCAACAAGCACTCTCAGTACTCGCATTGCTCACCAACGACCGTATTATCCTGCTGTGGATCATCAGCCTGCGCGGCGAACCGCTGCCATCGATGGAGTTCTGGCTGCCGCCGATAGTCGGCACCCTGCTCTGGCCCTGGTTGTTCCTGATACTCGATCGCTATCGTGGTGCCATGCGCCATCGCTCCAACCGATGAATCTGCGCCGGCTCACCGGTCACGCGGCGGGACTTCCGCTGAAAGACCAGATCCTGGAGGGCAGGCAGTTCGGCATCCGCGCGCTGACCGCGTTCCTTTTTATATTGGCGGCCATTTTCCTGCTCAGCCTGCGCTACGTTTATCTCCAGCTGATCAGCTATGAAGAATTCACGGCCCGCTCCATCAATAACCAGGTCAGGATCGTGCCGGTGCCGCCCAACCGGGGCCTGATTTATGACCGCAGGGGCAGGCCGGTGGCAGAAAACCTGCCTGCCTACCGCCTGGAGCTGGTGCCGGAGAAGGTTGGGGACCTGGAGCAGACGATTGCAGCGCTTGGCCGGGTTGTAGATCTGCCCGACGATGCGTATGAGAAATTCACGGAGAACCGCAAACGTTACCGGGTTTTCGACAGTGTGCCACTGAAATTCAACCTCACGGAGAAAGAGGTGGCGCGCTTTTCCGTTGATCGCCATCGCTTCAACGGTGTCGAAATCGTTCCTTACCTTGCCCGTTATTATCCGTACGGGGAACTACTGACCCACGTGTTGGGTTACGTGGGGCGCCTGGATGTTGATGATCTGAACCGGGTTGATGAAGGCAATTATCGCGGTACGACGCACATCGGCAAGTCCGGTATCGAACGTTATTACGAGAACCAATTGCACGGCCTCAATGGCATCGAAAAAATCGAGACCAATGTGCAGGGCAGGAAGCTCTCGGTCCTGGAAAGAAAGAACCCGGTCCATGGCGATGATCTGATCCTGGCGCTGGATGTGCAGGTGCAGCAGGCCGCCTGGGACGCCCTGGGTGATCGTCCCGGCGCGGTCGTGGCGATTGATCCGACCGACGGTTCGGTGCTGGCCATGGTCAGCAAACCGGCATTCGATGCCAACCTCTTTGTTCACGGCATATCCAGCGAGGATTACCGGAACATTCTCAACGCTCCGGGCCGTCCGCTGTTCAACCGGACTTTGCTGGGCGGATATGAACCGGGCTCGACACTGAAGCCGTTCATCGGCCTCGCAGGACTCGAACTGGGTGTCGTAACGGCCGAGGATCGAGTGTTTTCCAGCGGCCAGTATTTCCTTCCGGGCGTATCCCGCCCATTCCGTGACTGGCGGAGGGGAGGCCATGGCTGGGTCAACATGCAAAGCGCCCTGGAGCAGTCGGTAAACACTTATTTCTACCAACTGGCGCTGGACATGGGGATCGACCGGATGCACGACTACCTGGCCCAGTTCGGTTTCGGCGCCGAGACCGGGCTGGACCTGTTGGGAGAGAATTCCGGCGTTCTGCCTTCGCGCGACTGGAAAAGAGGCCATTATTCCGAGCCCTGGTACCCCGGTGAAACGATCATCGCCGGAATCGGGCAGGGCTTCAATGTCGTCACGCCTGTTCAACTCGCCAATGCGGTCGCCACGCTTGCCAATGGCGGCACCCGCTTCGAGCCGCGCCTGCTGTACGCGGCGAAGCATGCGGGCAACCAGCAGGCTGACAAGATCCAGGCGCCGGTCGGGTTGCAGGTTCCCGTCAATAGTTCGGCAAACTGGGACCTTATCCGGGAGGGTATGCACCGGGTCGTTCATGGTGAAAAGGGCACGGCGAGGGCCATCAGGCCGGAGTCCGGATATGAGATGGCAGGCAAGAGCGGAACCTCCCAGGTTGCGGCCCAGGCGGCTGATGAAGACATGGACGAAACCACGGCTGCCCATCTGCGACACCATGCCCTGTTCATCGCCTATGCGCCTTATCAGAACCCATCCATCGTCGTGGCCGCAGTGGTGGAACACGGCGGCGGCGGTTCCAGGGAAGCGGCGCCGGTGGCGCGGGCTGTGATTGACGCCTGGTTGTCGCAGGAGCTGGCCCGGTGAAGCGGCTCCTTCCGGGTTGGGTGCAGGGGCCGCAGCTGGATGTTCCTCTGCTGCTCGGCTTGCTGTTGTTGATGGCTTTTGGGCTGTTCGTCCTGTACAGCGCGTCGGGTGAGAGCATGGATATGGTTTACCGGCAGGGTACCCGTTTGGGAGTGGGGCTGGCGGCCATGCTGGTGCTGAGCCAGGTGCCGCCGCACATTCTGCGGATCTGGACGCCCTGGCTATACGCGACGGGTGTCGTGATGTTGCTGGCTACCTGGTTCGTCGGTGTTGGACGTGGCGCGGACCGCTGGCTGGACCTGGGCCTGTTCCGTTTTCAGCCGTCCGAGATCATGAAACTTGCGGTACCGATGATGATGGCCTGGTACCTGCATCCGCGGCGGTTGCCGCCTGAACCCGCCGTGTTGCTGGTTTCATTGGTTATTTTTGCAGTTCCCGCAGTGCTGATCGCAAGGCAGCCCGATCTGGGCACTGCGCTGCTGGTAGCGCTCAGTGGCGGATTCGCACTGTTTCTCTCCGGTCTGCAATGGCGTGTCATTTTCGGACTGGCCGGACTGGCGGCTGCGGCGGCACCCGCCCTTTGGCTGGTCATGCATGAATATCAACGCAATCGCGTGCGGACCTTTCTGGATCCGGAGTCAGATCCGCTGGGCAGCGGCTGGAATATCATCCAGTCGAAGATCGCGGTGGGTTCAGGCGGATTGACCGGCAAGGGCTGGTTGCATGGAACGCAATCCCGTCTTGAGTTCATTCCGGAGCGCCATACCGATTTCATCCTCGCCGTTTTGTCCGAAGAGCTGGGCCTGATCGGCGTTATCTTCCTGTTTGCGATCTATCTGTTCATTGCGGGCCGGGGATTGTATGTTGCCAGCATGGCGCGCAACACTTATGCCCGGCTGCTGGCAGGAAGCCTGAGCCTGACATTTTCCGTTTATGTGCTGGTCAATGCGGGCATGGTTTCCGGCTTGCTGCCCGTTGTCGGTGTGCCCCTGCCGCTGGTAAGTTACGGCGGTACCTCTATTGTCACACTGTTGACCGGGTTTGGCATATTGATGTCCATTTATGGACACCGGAATTTCATACGATGAGTAAAACTTGATTACAATGCGCATAGCAGATCACAAAGGAACGCAAATTATAATGAAACGGATTCTAACGCTGGCGCTGGTTTCGATACTGAGCACATCCTGCCTTGCCCAACAGCATCCCGGTGCGGAAGAGTTTGCCGCGAAGGCGGCAGCGGAATACGGCCTTGACCAGGAGCAAGTGCTGCTCTACCTGCAGGATGCGCGGTTCAAGCAATCCATCGTTGACGCCATCAGCCGGCCGGCTGAGGCCAAGCCGTGGTACAAATATCGGCCGATTTTCATTACCGACAAGAGGATCAAGGGGGGGGTTAAATTCTGGCGGGAAAACGAGGCACTGATCAACCAGGCCTCTGAAAAGTTCGGGGTTGATCCGCAGATCATTGTCGCGATTATCGGGGTGGAAACCTTTTATGGCAGTATCACGGGAAGTTACCGGGTACTCGATGCCCTCACCACGTTGTCTTTCTATTACCCGGATACCGGCAACGACCGCTCCGCATTTTTCTCCAAAGAGCTGATGAGCTTCTTCCTGTTGGGGGGTGAAGAGGGGCTTCCGCTGGAGGACGTCACCGGTTCCTATGCGGGTGCGATGGGCCTGGGACAGTTCATGCCCAGCAGCTACCTGGAATATTCGGTGGACCTGGACGGAGACGGCCGGCGCGATCTGTGGAGTTCCATGCCCGACGTTATAGGCAGTGTCGCCAACTATCTGCACCGGCATGGCTGGGAACTGAATCAACCGGTTACGTTTCCCGCCATCAAGGCGGATGATGCGAACCTTGAGCTGGTCGCAAAACGCGACTTCAAGGCCAAAACGCCCGTGGCGGAAATTGCTGCCGGCGGCTTCAGCTCCACCGAGCCTGTCGACCCCGGCATGCTTGCAGCGGTGGCCCGTCTGGAAGAAGAAGATGGCGATGAATATTTCATCACCTTCAAGAATTTCTACGTTATTACGCGCTACAACCGCAGTCCGCTTTACGCAATGGCGGTGTATGAGCTCAGTGAAGCTGTCCGGGCCGGGTTTGAAGAGTGAAATCCACTCATTACATCAGCCTGCTCCTGGCGCTGCTTGCTGCTGTATTGCTGGCGTCATGCGCCGGCGAGCAGCCCCAGGTTGAGGAGCCGGTTGACGGTCCATCCCTGACCGATCTGAAGGCCTCAGACGTTGCTGACGCAGTGCCTCGAAACGAACCGCTGGCGCGTTACGGCAATCATTCCCCGTACGAAGTTTTCGGCAAAAAATACCATGTGCTCCCAAGCAGCAAGGGTTATCACGAAAAAGGCACCGCTTCCTGGTATGGCAGTAAATTCCATGGCCGCAGAACATCCAGCGGAGAGCCCTACGATATGCACCTGGCAACGGCTGCTCATAAATCGCTGCCGTTGCCCACATACGCCGAAGTCACCAACCTGGACAATGGAAAAAAAGTGATCGTGAAGATCAACGACCGCGGCCCCTTCAAGGATGACCGGCTGATCGACATGTCTTACGGTGCCGCGCTTCGGCTGGGCATGACCGGCACCGGTACCGCCCGGGTCGACGTGCGGGTAATCGATGTGAGTGGCGAAAGACTCTCGGCAGCGAATACGTCAACCAGCACTTCGTCCGCTTCGGATGCGGCAGGAACCTGGCTGCAGGCCGGGGCCTACGGAAACCGGGATGGCGCTGAAAAACTCGCCGGACAATTGGAACGGGCCAGCCTGAAACCGGTCTCCATACATGATGCCGGCGACCTGTTCCGGGTCTGGCTAGGACCCTATAACAGCCACGCTGAGGTAGAATCCGTTATCAGCCGGGCTATTGAACTTGGCTTCGAGCGCCCGCATAGAGTCAGGCGCTGACATCGCGCAACCGTCCGCAAACGGGACAAATATCACAATATGATCAGAATTCAAATAGTTACATATGTACTAAGCTGCATCGTGGGTTTTGCCAGCGTCAATCTGCATGCCCAAACGCCTGTTCCAAACGCTGCGGGCGCCCGTCCGGTTCCGGCGGCGCCGCAGGTTGGCGCGAACAGCTATCTGTTGCAGGACTTCAACAGCGGCCGCATCCTGGTTGAACACAACGCCGATTTGCGCGTGGAGCCGGCAAGCATCACCAAGCTGATGACGGCCTATGTCGTTTTCAGCGAGCTGAACGAAGGCAACATCACGCTCGAAGAGACCGTGGCAGTCAGTGAAAAGGCCTGGCGGACCGGCGGTTCGCGGATGTTCATCGAACCCGGAATGCAGGTCAGCGTGGAGGATCTGATTCGCGGGATGGTGATCCAGTCCGGTAACGATGCCAGCGTTGCATTGGCTGAACACGTTGCGGGCAGCGAGGAAGCTTTTGCCAGCCTGATGAACCATTACGCCGAGTTGCTGGGCATGTCCGAGACGAATTTCATGAACGCGACCGGGCTGCCTGATCCCGACCATTACACCACGGCGCGGGATATCGTAGCCCTCAGTGCCGCGACCATCAGGGATTTTCCCGACTACTATTCCTGGTATTCGGAAAAAGAATTCACCTTTAATGGCATTCGGCAACACAACCGGAATACGCTTTTGTGGCGCGACCCCGCCATAGATGGGCTGAAAACCGGGCATACGGAAGCAGCGGGCTATTGCCTTGCTACTTCAGCGATGCGCGACGGCATGCGCCTGGTCAGCGCGGTCATGGGTTCGTCTTCTGAATCCTCCCGCGCCAGTCAGAGCCAGACCCTTCTGAATTATGGCTTCCGTTTTTTTGAAACCGTGCAGTTGTACGAGGCCGGCAGTGAGCTGGCGAAAGCACGGGTTTGGAGAGGTCTGACCGAAGAAGTAGCGCTTGGCCTGTCCGACGCCCTGTTCGTCACCATCCCCCGCGGCCGCTATGATGACCTGGAGGCACAGGTGCAGATGGAGCCCGAATTGAGCGCTCCGCTGGAAGAGGGCCAGGTAGTCGGTACGATCAATGTCCAGCTCGGTGAGGAACTGGTTGCCAGCCGCAACCTGGTGACGCTGGCAGCGGTGGAAGAAGCCGGGTTCTTCGGCAGCACGTGGGACAGCCTGAAGCTCTGGATGAACGGTCTGTTTGAAGACGAGGAAGACGCCTCAAACGGCGCTGTTGCCGAGGCTGAAGAAGCAAATGGCGAGTGAAGAAAAAGACACTGCCTTTGAGTTCCCGTGCCGTTTTCCGGTCAAGGCAATGGGCAAAAGCAGCGCTGAATTCGAAGAGATCGTTAGCGGCATTGTCCTGACGCACGCCGGGCTTTGGCAGGATGAGCCGATTCGTTCAGCGCCGAGCAAAGCGGGTAATTTTGTCTCCGTCACCGTCGTCATCGAAGCGCACTCCCGGCAACAGCTGGATGCTATTTACCAGGACCTTACAGACTGCAGCCACGTGCTGATGGCGCTGTGAGCCTTACCGAATGCCTCGAATTAAGAAACCTCGGACTGGCAGCTTACGAGCCGGTCTGGCGGGAGATGCAGGCGTTTACCGATAACCGCGATGACCAGACCGTTGACCAGCTCTGGCTGGTGCAGCACCCGCCGGTGTTTACCCAGGGACAGGCGGGTAAAGCTGAACACGTGCTGGCTCCCGGCGACATTCCGGTGATCCAGGTGGACAGGGGCGGCCAGGTAACCTACCACGGACCGGGCCAGATCGTGGCCTACCCGCTGTTGGACATTCGGCGCAAAGGCATCGGTGTCAAAGTTTTTGTAAACCGTATCGAAGAAGCCATTATTTCGGTGTTGGACAGCTACGGAGTGAAGGGCGAGCGAATCCCCGGTGCGCCGGGCATATACGTTGACGGCGAAAAGGTCGCTTCGCTGGGTCTGAGGGTCAGGCGCGGCTGCACTTTTCACGGCCTGGCATTCAATGTCGAGATGGATCTTGAGCCTTTTCAGCGGATCAATCCATGCGGTTACGCTGGTTTGCAGGTCACCCAGCTCTCGGCGCTCGCGCCGGTGCGTCTTGACGAAGTGCAAAGCCGCCTGGTGACCAGCCTGGCGCAACAACTGGGTTATAGTGAAATCAATGAAGCTGATAGCCGTCTGGGAGTGAAAGCTTGAGTCACGGTGAAAAACCAACCGGCAGTATCCCGATCCGTATTGAAGGGTCCAAAGAACTCGGCGCGGACAAGATGGCCCGCAATACCGCCAAATTTGATGGCAGTGCGCCCCGCTTGCGCAAACCGTCATGGATTCGTGTGCGCCTTCCTTCGGGCAACGCTGTTGCGTCCTTGAAGTCGAAGCTGAGGTCCCGGGAGCTGGTCACCGTTTGTGAAGAAGCCAGCTGCCCGAATATCCATGAGTGCTTTTCCAAGGGGACTGCCACTTTCATGATCCTGGGCGAGGTCTGCACGCGCAGATGCTCGTTTTGCGATGTCGCCCATGGCCGTCCGTTGCCTCCGGACACGGCCGAGCCGGCGCAGCTCGCGCGGACGGTGAAGGACATGAAGTTGCGGTATATCGTGATTACCTCGGTCGACCGCGATGACCTCAGGGACGGCGGAGCCGGGCAGTTTGCGGAATGCATCGAAGTCACCCGTGAATTGAATCCGGGTATCCGGATTGAAATCCTGGTTCCTGATTTTCGCGGAAAAGGGAAAATTGAACGTGCGCTGGACATTCTCTCCGCGTCACCGCCGGACGTGTTCAATCACAATATAGAGACCGTCAAACCTCTGTACCGGAATGTGCGGCCGGGAGCTGACTACCAGTGGTCGCTTGATTTACTGGCGCGATTCAAAGCACGGCATCCGGATATTCCCACCAAATCCGGCATCATGCTGGGCCTCGGTGAGACCCGGGAACAGGTCGACCAGGCCCTGCGCGACCTGCGCGAACACCAGGTGGACATGATCACCATTGGCCAGTATTTGCAGCCGACCGCCCATCATCATCCGGTGATGCGCTACTGGACACCCGCTGAGTTCGAAAGCCTGGCGGAATTCGGTTACCAACTGGGATTTGCCCACATGGCGTCCGGTCCGCTGGTGCGTTCTTCCTACCATGCAGACCAGAGTGCGGAGGCCACCGGGATCGTGCCCGGAGACGGTGCTGCGTAAACTGATCGTCACGAAAATCGGGCCTTTCGTCGCTTCCCGGGTACAATGATTGAACCTCCAAGTTGTAAAACTTGTCTGAAACAGGCATAAATACCGGTCAATCTTTAATATATGTGGTTCTGGAGAGTGGTTTACGTGAGACGAATTTCAATATTTGCAGTATGGTTCCTGGCGGTTTCCGCGGTTTTTGCTTCCGTGGAGTCAGACAATGCGCTGAAAATCGAGCCGGACATGGAGCATCGTTACGCAAGCAATATTGCAACGCGCTTCCTGACCAATTACCACTACAAGCGCACCCGGCTGGATGACGATCTCTCCAGTGAAATCTTCGAGACTTATCTCGAGCTGCTCGACCCGAGCCGGGTCTATTTCCTGGCCAGCGACATAGAGAGCTTCGAGCGCTACCGCAGTGGCCTTGACGATGCGTTAAGGCATTCAGACCTGATGCCGGCCTATGACATCTTCAATATCTATGCCGAGCGTGTCCAGCAGCGCGTGGATTACGCCCGGAAACGCGTACAGCAACCTTTTGATTTCACGGTGGACGAGTATTATCAGTACGATCGTGAAGATGCACCGTGGATGACTTCAGAGGCCGAACTGGATGAATTATGGCGCCAGCGGGTTAAGAACGACTATCTCCGCCTGTTGCTTACCGACAAGGAACGCGACGCTATTGTCGAAACACTGACGGAGCGCTATGACAACCTGGAACGCCGCATCAATGAACTGAATACCGAAGACGTATTCCAGTTTTTCATGAATGCGTTTGCCCAGTCGATCGAACCGCACACCGCGTACCTGTCCGCGAGGACCTCCGAGAACTTCGAAATTTCCATGAAGCTGTCGCTCGAGGGAATCGGCGCGTTACTGGGACGTGAAAACGAGTACACCGTTATTTCCAGCGTCGTGCCCGGCGGGCCCGCCGACCAGGATGGCCGCCTCAAGGCCGGTGACCGGATCATCTCTGTGGGGCAGGGCAATGACGGCAAGATGGTTGACGTCATCGGTTGGCGGATAGACGACGTAGTTGCCCTGATCCGCGGACCGAAAGACACTGTGGTGCGCCTCGATGTATTGCCGGAAGACGTCAGCGTCAGCGGACCGTCTTCGATGATCGAAATCGTCCGGAACGAAGTGAAACTCGAAGAACAGGCTGCCAAGAGCGAAGTCATCGAGATACCGGTCGAAGGGTCGGACAGCGAAGTGATGAAAATCGGTGTGATCGACCTGCCGGTGTTCTACATGGATTTTGCCGGCCGTGCGGAAAACAAGCCGGATTACCGGTCCAGTACGCGGGACGTACGCCGCCTGATTGCTGAACTGCAGGAGCAGGGCGTCACAGGAATCGTGGTCGATCTGCGTAACAACGGTGGCGGTTCATTACTGGAAGCAACCACGCTGACTGGCCTGTTTATCGATACCGGGCCGGTTGTGCAGGTGCGCAATTCGAGCGGCCGCATTTCTCTTGAAGAAGACGTCGATCCGGGTATGGCCTGGGAGGGACCGTTGGCGGTGCTGGTCAATCGGTACAGTGCATCGGCTTCCGAAATTTTTGCGGCAGCGATCCAGGATTACGGGCGCGGTGTGGTGATTGGCGAGCCGACTTTTGGAAAAGGCACCGTCCAGAGCCTGTTGGACCTGGACGACTATGCCCCTTCTGACAAGCCGGGTATGGGGCAGCTTAAAATCACGATGGCGCAGTTTTTCCGGGTCAACGGCGGCTCCACCCAGAACCTGGGAGTCGAGCCGGATATCCGCTTTCCGTCGTTCGGTGATCCGCAGGAATACGGTGAACGCTCGATGGACAATGCCCTGCCATGGAGCAGCATCGATCCGGCCCGCTACAAGACCAGCGGTGACCTCAGCCAACTGGTTGCGGTTGCAGACAGCCGTTACCATGGCCGGATGGCCGATGACGAGGAATTCGGCTGGCTGAAGAGCGACATCGACAGCTACAACGAGCATGCCAGCGAGACCAGCATTTCCCTGCTGGAATCGGTTGGCCGCCAGAAAATGAAAGAACAGGAAGAAAAGAAAGCCGAGCGCAAGGCCAAGCAGGATGCCGCCGGGCCGTTACTTGGAGAGGGCGGTGCGCTGGTAGCGCCTGATCCGGAGCTGGCGGATTTCGAGGAAGAAGAAGCCGTCGAAAGTGATGAAGAGGAAGAAGAGGAAGGTCCTGACCTGCTGCTCCGCGAGACTGCACGGATCGTCGCCGACATGGTGGAACTGGAGTCGGACCTGGAATTGCTGAAAAGACAATTTGCCCAGCTCGACCAGGATTCGGCGGAAAAGCCTACGGTTCAATAGGTATCCATCGGAATCAGTAATAAAAAAACCGGCGCCCTGAAGCGCCGGTTTTCTTTTGAGATGTCCTTTTCTCCCGGTGAATCTACTCTTTCCTGAGCAAGTCACGGATTTCTGTCAGCAGAGTTTCCTCGGCTGAAGGCTTGGGCGGTGCCGCAGGTGCGGCCTCTTCCTTCTTCTTCATGCTGTTCATGGCCTTTATGACCATGAAGATTGCAAACGCGATGATGATGAAGTCAACCACGGTTTGAATGAACGAGCCATAGTTCAGTGTCACCGCGGCCACATCACCGCTGGCTTCCTTCAGTGTCATCGCAAGGTCGGAAAAATCCACCCCGCCAAGCGCCATGCCGATCGGTGGCATTAAAACATCATTGACGAACGATGAAACGATCTTTCCGAACGCACCGCCAATCACGATACCGACGGCCATATCCACAACATTTCCGCGCATCGCAAAATCGCG
>Ga0316189_10003852_pt1 | contig 14535 bp, 6 predicted proteins | sample LowCovwburrow_MG_FD_204930 | JGI IMG/M metagenome (GOLD analysis project Ga0316189, IMG submission 204930) | Coastal sediment microbial communities from Maine, United States - Lowes Cove worm burrow | ecosystem: Environmental > Aquatic > Marine > Coastal > Sediment | place: USA: Maine...
AACGGTCAACCCTACAGAAAACAATGTTTCTCCTACATTTATATTTAGGGTTTGTAATCCTGTAAATGGTAGTATATCTAAAATATTGGTAATATTTCCATATAAGGTGAACTCATTAATAGCCGCCAAATATTCTGATGTTGGTATTAGGTCTGGTCGAGGCAACCACGAACTCCACCAATCCATAAATACATGCCTTGAAGCACTTGTAACCCAACTTGGATCGTTTGAAGGTCCAAACTCTTCTGCTACTCGTTTTGATAGAGAATATTTAAAATCTGTATCATAATAAAATGGCACATTTGGTGACCTTGTAGAGTTTAATTCTATATAATGATCTGTAGCAGCATCGGTTGTAAGAGAAACTATTGTCGGGTTTCCTGACACATCGTTCGTAGATAAAGACACATTAACATCTGTTGTTGTATTTTCTGGAAGATTTGCCGCATATGCAAATTGGCCGGCTTGAAAAGTATCAGATACGGCACTTCCATCTTTATCTGTATAGCTAACATTAACAGACAATCCGTCTATCGGAGGTACAGGAACACTAAGTAATACTGAAGAACTACTAATAGCACCTTGTTCAACTTCCACAGGTATAGCGGCTACATCAATATCAGATGTTGAAAACTGTTCTTGGGTTGAATAATTCCAATAATCTCCAGCCCCAGTAAAATGACCTAAAGCACGAACATAATAATTTTTATTAGGCTCTAAATATACCAAATCGGTGATTGTACCTTCTAATTCAGTCACATTGTTAATGAATCTTATAGTCAATGCTGTTTCATTTTCTCCTGCTAATGCTGACTGTTGAAATCCTGGATATTTCAATTCTGAATATACAATACCAATTTGCTGTTCAGAAGACAATGGATCATTTACTTTATAAGAGTATGTAATTTCTAACCCAATTCCATAGAGCTGTTTAATTTCATCTATTTTTAAGGTTACATTTGGTATTACATTAATATTCAAATCTATAATACTGGTAATATTCACACTTTGTATCGTATCCAATTCCAAAAATGGTCCTTCGGCCCAAACTTTATATGTTGCTGGAAAAATTTTGGTATTATCAAAAGTTCCATCTGGTGCTGCGAAATAATCAATAGGTTGCGCAATATCTCCAAATTCTAAATCTAGAAACCTTAATTTTGCAGCAGAAATCTCAGTGGGTACTACTTCATTGTTATCAGAACTTTTATCTATAAAAGCTCCATTAAATCCACCGTTCAAATCATCTAACCTTTCGTCTAATTCGCAGCTTGTAAAAGTGGCTACAATAAAAAGAAAAGCAATTTTTATATATATTTTATTTTTCATCTCTTATTCTTTAATTTATTAATTATATACCTCTTACCAACCTTGATTTTGTTGTAACCCTGGGTTACTTTGAGTTGGTAGAGGGCTATAGTAATCTTTTTCCTCAAACCATTTAATTCGGGTGTTTCCTAAATAAGTTGGTGCTGGTTCTGGCTCTATGGTATAATAAATAGATGCAGGAACAGTGTTTTCATCAATATTTAATATCGGATTTAGAGCGCGGTATGTCTTTTGATGAATTTGGGTTCCTGTACGCCAACGCTTTAAATCCCAATAACGAAAGCCTTCGTATAACAATTCTATTCTACGCTCGTGCCGAACGGAAGCTATAGTTAACGTTTTATTAGGTAAACCACCATGTATAGAACGCACATCATTTAATGCTTGTTGTCCCATTGCCATGTAACTTGCGTCTCCCAAATCGTTTAATTCAATTGCTAATTCAGCCAAGGTTACCAAAACTTCTCCATAGCGTAATACTATGGCGTCTTGTTGTTGATTGTCTGCAGTCAGTAATGCTGGATTATCTAGTACTTCAGCTTCATACAATAATTTCTTTATATAAAAACCGTACACTGATGTACCTTCAATTCCCGGGTCAGGAAAGTTACCGTCTATTCCTGATTGTGTAAATTGTGGATAATCTGGCACTGTACCTTCATTTCTCCAATCGGTCGCATTATTATAAGTAAATACTTGTGTAGCCCCCGCTAGTTTTTTTACACGCACTTCTTTATAAATTTGATAAGTCTCTCCTAAAAACTCACCACCTGGATAAATTATAGATTGTGCCAAACGTTTATCCCTACCTTCAAAAAATTGGGCAAGGTTATCGTATTGTGCACTATAATCAAAAGGTGTAATAACCCCGTCCAATGTTTCGAACTGCTCAACAATATCTAAATGTGGATTTGTTAAACCTGAAAAACCCTCTCTTTTTACTTTAAAAGGCATTATCCAAAAATCATAAAAAATTGTTTGACTAGCTTGTGGGTTGTTTTGAAATCTGAAAATAATCTCATTACTATCTTCGTTCTTCCCATTAAATAAATCACCGTATTTGGAATCTAAAGCATAAGTGGTATTATTATCTACGAATTGCTTAGCCGCATCAGCTCCTTGTGTTAAATAACCTTGAGCTTTAGAGGAGCCAATACCTTGGAAATCGTTATTAAATGTACCTATTCCATATTTTGCTATAGTACCTGCATATAAACCTGCTCTGGCTTTTAAGGCTAATGCTGAAAATTTGTTAACTCTATCTTTATTTTCAGCTAGTACAGGTTGCTGTTCAGGTAATAAGGCAATGGCCTTGTCAAATTCCTCTAGTACAAAATCCCAAGTTTCTGCTTCTGTTTTACGGTCATTAATTGATGGTAATTCATCTATACCATCTGTATGAATAGGCACACCCCCATAACGTTTTGCTAACTCAAAATACAACCAAGCTCTCAAACAGTATGCTTCTCCAACGGTACCTAGTACCCCCTCATTTTCTGAGTCTTTGAAAGTTATTATAAAATCATTCAGCTTACTAATGGTTCTATATGGCCATATTGCATCACCAATAGAACTATCCACACTGCCTACAGCTCTATTTATATCTCCTAAGCTAAAAAGTTGTCCGTCTCCAGATGGAAATGAGTGTGCACAGGCAGCATCATCAGTATATCCTGCTAATGCGTTCCCAGACGGCCCATTCATTCCACGCCCCCCTATATTATTTACGTTTTGCCTTAACTCAGTATATAATGCTAAAAATTGAGCTTCCGCAATTTCCGGAAAATTGGCTATATCTTCTTCGCTTAATAGCGCTGGGTTGTTTACTTCAAGAAAATCATCATTGCATCCAGTAAAAACGATTGCTACAGCGATGATAATACATGTTAAATATCTATTTTTCTTTTTCATTTTTTAAAATTTTAAATTCAATCCGTAATTAAAAGATCTTATTTGTGGATAGCCACCTAGATTAAATCCGCCTTCTCTCTGTTCTGGATCTATAAACTTATTTTCTGAAATTGTTAGTAAATTTGTGGCATTGACATACAATCTAAGCGATGTGATATTTAGCTTTTTAGTAATCTCATCTGGCAAGGAGTAGCCAAATTCAATATTTTTTAAGCGAACATATTTACCATCTTGATTTCTGAAAGTTGAAGGCAAATTGTTAATCGTTTCTGTAAAAAAGTCTCTAATTGCAGGCTGTTCACCTGGTATCCAAGCGGAATTAGGATCTGAATAATCTGCTTTTCTCCAACGATCGGCAAAATATGCCCAGTTGTTTACATCTAAATTACCAGATGCAAAAGCATTAGAATCGAATACACCCAATGTAAACTCAGAACGTGCAGCACCTTGCCAGAACATTGAGAAATCAAACCCTTTATATTCTGCATTGAAAGACGCCCCAAAAATTAACTCTGGATATGCTCCCCTACCTATAGGTTTTTGGTCGTACTCATCAATATACCCATCTCCATTATAATCTTCATACTTTAAATCTCCAGGAAGTATTACAGCATTACTAGTTACATTTCTGTGTATTGGCGCATTGTCTATCTCTTCTTGGTTTTGATAACGACCAATAACCTCGTGTCCCCATCTTACATTGTTCCAACGATTATCAGCATCCCATTTCCATCTATTATAACCAACCGTAAATTGACCGTTATCTTCACTATAAAGATTTCTTGTTCTAGACCAAGATAAATTACCAGTAAAGCCGTATTTGAAATCTCCAATAGCATTGTTATGCCCTAAGGACAAATCAAAACCAGCCGTTCTATCACTATTTAAGTTGTAAACTGTGGCTAAATCCCCTGCATTATCATTATTTCTTACTGCTGGTAAACCTTCTCTTTCTCTTACAAAATATTCAGCTGAAAGTGTAAATAAGTCATCCCAGAATCTGGATTCGAAACCTAAATTTAAGGTTGTAGATTCTGACCATGTAAAATCTGGATTAGCCTGAAGAGTTTCGACAGGGTTATAAATAGTTCTATTACCAACCCTGATAGCATTTCCTGGGTATAAAAAACCACTTTGATGGTAGTATAATCCAGTTCCTGCATTTCCAAACAGCCCTTCGTAGTACGTTTTTGATTCCGATAAATCTCCTAATCTACCCCAAGACCCTTTTAATTTAAACTCTGTTAAAACTTTAGAAATTTTGCTCATAAAGTTTTCTTTAGTTACAATCCAACCCAATGCAAAAGATGGGAAGAAGCCCCAGCGTTTATCAGGAGCGAAATACTGAGAACCATCGTACCTAAAGTTAAAATTAAATAGATACTTTGTTTGATAATCATAAGAAAAACGCCCTATAACACCTCTAGACCTATAAGGTCTGTACCAATCACCAACTTGTTTCCTTTCAGTATTTAAAGCACCTGATGCCTGATCTAGAATAGTAGAAGGAAAGTCTAATACAGCAGCACCAAAGGCTCTACGTTCTGCTTTGTTTTGTTCTAAAATAATGCTCGCATCTACATTATGATAATCCCCAAACGTTTTTTTATAATTTATAAATCCTTGTATAGCTAACGACCAATCGTAACGATCATTATAACTTAAATCGGCTTTATCCGTATTTGAGGCATTGTCACTTAACGGAAATTCCCCTGAATCTTGAGCAAAACTACGATAGACAATATCTGGCCTCCATACTTTTTGATAACTATCAAAGGTGTCATACCCTAGAACAGCTTTAAACGATAGACCTTCTAAAAAAGGCGCTTTGTATTCTGTAATAAAGTTGATATTGTAAGTTCTGTCATTTGTTCTATCATATCCAGACACACTTGGGTCTGAAAGCGCCACAGGATTACCCCCACCACTTCTCGTAGGGCTGGCATATTCATTAAATCCAGGATATTTAACGGGAATATAGGGTGCCGACCTTAAGCTAGCAGCTATAGCCTCCGAAGAAAAACCAGGAGCTTCTTGTTTATTTATAATACCTCCAAAACCAATTGTCATTTTTAAAGCATCATTAAAATTCACATCTACATTACTTCTAATATTAAATCGGTCTTTGCTTACAGAATTGGTTTTCCAAATACCTTCTTGATGTAAAAAACCGCCAGAAAAGAAGTATTTGACTTTTTCGGTTCCTCCAGATATGTTTATATTATTTTGAGAAATGGGTGCGTTTCTTAAAAGCTCGTCGTACCAATCCGTATTGTAATCATAGGTACGTCTTGCTAAATCTGCTGGAGTTACTGCATTACCTCTAACAAGAGCCTCATTCGCTCTATATTCAGTAATTAAGGTTTGCCATTGTTCAGTTGAAAGCACTTGAGGCATTCTATGGGGTTCTTGTAATCCATAACGTGTTGATAAGCTTACTTCCGTTTTTCCAAATTTACCTTTCTTAGTGGTTACTAATACCACACCATTTGCGGCTTGACTACCATAAACTGCGGCAGAAGCTGCATCTTTTAAAACTGAGATACTTTCAATTTCATTAGGATCTAAATCAGCATAATTCCTACCTTGAATTCCATCTACAATAATTAGGGCATCTCCAAAACCCCTAATCTGTATATTAGCACCGTCTCTCCCCGGTTCACCAGAAGTTTGCCTTGAGAATACACCAGACAACCTTCCCGACAAGGCACTTTCCAGATTTGGCACTGAAGCTTTGGTTAGATCTTCCGTTTTTACCGTTGATATGGAACTAATAATTTCTGACTTTTTTTTAGAGCCATAACCAACAATTACCACATCATCCAAAACTGCAACGTCATCCCCTAAGCTAACATTTACTTGAGAACGTCCTTCTATATTCACCTCTTTGGTCTTATAGCCTAAATAGGAAAAAACCAATATAGCGTTGGACTCTACATTATCAATACTATAGTTTCCATCAAAATCAGTTGACGCTCCTTTTGATGTGCCTTTAACAATTACAGAAACACCCGGCAAAGGCTGATTGTCTGCTAACGACGTAACCACTCCTGTGACCTGATTTTGCGCAAACAATCCAGAACAAAAAAGCAGTGCGATTAAAAGTAAATTAATCTTATAAAATCTTTTTTTCATATGCTAAAATTAATGAGTTTAGTTTATCTCGTAAAATTAATTACCCAAAGCAACCTTAAGGTTTAATAATTAATCTGAATAGTATGATTATCATTCTTTTTTTGTTTGAGACAGCATAACATACTATATGAATAGTTTTTATTAATTATATTCACTACTATAAATATAGGACTCTCATGTATGAATATTAAAAGTACAATATTAAAAGTGTTGATTGCACTACTTTTTTTTGTGACTCTTACGACGTTTTCTCAAAGCAACAAATTACTATTTGAAGAATTTGTTATTGAAGATGGTTTAGCTTCTGTTAATTGCATTTTAAAAGATAAAAATGGTTTTATGTGGTTTGGAGGCACACATGGACTCTATAGATATGACGGATATAAATTTAAAGCATTTACGTCAAATGAAAATGACATTTATTCTTTAAGCAATAACAACATTACATGTTTATTTGAAGACCGTAATGGATTTTTATGGGTAGGCACCATGCAAGGAGGCTTAAATCAATACAACCCATTTAATGAATCGTTTACTAATTATAAAAATAAAAAGAAGCATTCCGCATACTCTACAAATCATATTACTAGTATTGCTGAAGATGAACACCATACACTATGGTTTGGTACTTTTGGAGAAGGCTTATATACTTTAAACAAAAAAACAGAAGCGTATAAAAAATTTAATCAAGATATTCATAACCCAAATACGATAAGTAACGATAATATCTTTTCCATAGCTATAAAGCATCAAAATGTTTGGATTACATCGAATGCTGGTGTATTAGATTGTTTTAATATTGACACAAAAAAGTTCAATCATTATAAATATAGTAATACAGACTATCACAGTACAAGAACTGGACAACGTATTTGTTTTGATTCATTCAATAATTTATGGATTGGTACCGAAGACGATGGTGTTTATAAGTTTAATATTTCAAACAAAACCTTTGAGCACTACACAAGATCATTAATAAATTCGAATGAGATAACAGATATAAAAGAAGGAAAACCAGGAGAAATATGGATTACTTCTTATGCTGGTTTAAATCTTTTAAACACCATTACTAACAAAGTTCAGGTTTATAAAAATGATGTTTATAATAAATATAGCATCACAAATAATGTATCGTATTGTTTATTTATAGACAACAACACAACTCTTTGGATGGGCATGGGAGATGGTACCGCAAATAAAACGAAACACTCCTCTTTTGAACTTTACCAAGCTTCCATTTTAAAAGAAACAAGTAGTTTAAGCTTTAATGTTGTGACCTCACTTTTTATATCTGACAATACATTATGGATTGGTACGGGTGGCGGCGGACTAGATAAACTTAATTTAAATACAGATACTTTTACAAATTTTAAAGAAAATCCAAATAATAATATTTCTATTCCATCAAATATCGTGATGAATGTCATTGAAGATAAGAATAAAAATATTTGGCTAGCTGGTTTTAATAGAAGTATTATTGGCTATAAAAAAGAAAACACCAATACATTTTTTGAAGCTGAATTTGATGAGAGCAATGCTCCTAACGTTGTGAATAATTTGGTTTTTGATTTAATAGAGGATGATCATGATAATATATGGATAGCAACCTATAACGAAGGCTTGTATAAGTACCAAAAAACATCCAAAACCTTTACTAATTATAAAACTGAACACGGATTAATATCTAATAACTTGCTATGCTTACTTTACGATAGTACCGGTAAATTATGGATAGGCTCTTTAAATAATGGATTACAAGTTTTTGACACTAATAAAAATAAATTCTTAGCCCCATCTGATCTTGGAATAAGTAGTGATACAAAAATAAACTATCCCATTAAAGCTATCTTTGAAGATACCAATAAAAACATCTGGATTACTACCGAAGGCAATGGTGCTTATCAATTCAATACAAACAATCAAAAATTTAGTAGATTAAGTATAGAACAAGGGCTGCCCAGTAATTCTATATATGGCATTATTCAAGATAATGATAACAACTTTTGGTTTAGTTCGAATAAAGGGATCGCAACCTATAATCCTAAAAGCGAAAAAATTCTAACATATAATACATATGATGGCTTGCCTACAAATGATTTTGAATCTGGAGCTATTGCTAAAGCAAAGGATGGGAAGTTATTTTTTGGAAGCAAAAAAGGACTTGTTGCATTTTATCCAAATTTATTAAACTCACAGTTTACTAAAATTAATCTTAAGCTTACCAATTTTAGATTGTTTAATGAAGATATTGAGGTTAATGAGTCTATTGAATCTTATACGCCATTAGACTCTTCTATTATATTTACTAAAAACATAAAACTTCCTCATTTTTTAAACAATTTCACCTTTGAATTTGCAACACCTGGCCACCCATCACCTCATAATGTAAAATATGAGTATAAGTTAGAAGGATTAGATGACCGATGGATTACCGCCACATCAGAACGACATTTTGCTAATTACTCTAATGTTCCACCAAACTCATATACTTTTAGAGTAAAAGCCATTGAAGAGAATAGTTTAGAGGAAAACAACTTTGTTGAAAAACAAATTAAAATACAAATCGCTCCTGTATGGTGGCAAACAAAACTCGCTTATTTAATTTACACATTACTTTTAGGAGCACTTTTTTATTTTATTTATGATAATGCTAAAAATAGAGTTCGATTAAAAAACGAATTACTTCTTGAAAAATACAAACATGAAAAAGATGAAGAACTTCATCAATCTAAAATAAATTTCTTTACGACGATTTCTCATGAGTTAAGGACATCCCTAACACTTATTCTTGCCCCTCTTGAAGAGCTAACAAAAATCAAAAATTCAAATAATAAGATAAGTAATCTTGTCATGACCATGAATAGAAATGGACAAAGGCTTTTAAGCTTAGTCACCCAAATTCTTGATTTTAGAAAAATGGAATCAAGTGTTACTAAATTAAAAGTCACAGAAATAGTTATAAAAGATTTTTTTGACGAATTATGCATCCCTTTTTATCAATATGCTAATGAGAAAGATATCCAATTTGAATTAACGGTTTCTAATAGCTGTGAAAGAGGCTGGATTGACACTAATAAGGTAGAAATTATTGTGTATAATATCCTGTCTAACGCGTTCAAGTTTGGAAAAAATAAAATTGACATAAATGTAGATTTAGATGAAAAAGATGAGAAACTTAATATTAAAATAAAAGATAATGGTAAAGGTATCTCTAGTGAAAATATATCAAATATTTTTCAAGATTTTTATCAGGTCAAAACAAAAGAAAATAATTCAACAACAGGTACAGGTATCGGATTGGCAATTACTAAAAATCTAGTAGACATCCATTATGGTGAAATATTAGTAAAAAGTGAGTTAAACCAATACAGTATCTTTAATGTAATAATACCCGTTACCAAAAAATTTTATTCAGAAAATGAAATCGTTGATTCTATTTTAGAGATAGATGTTTCTACGGATAATATTAATGAAGAACTTGTCTTTGAGGGAGCAAACCCATCTAAACCTTCATCGGAAGAAAAACCTATATTACTTGTTGTTGAAGATAATTTTGAAATTAGAAATATTATAAAAAATTATTTTTCAAATGACTATAAAGTCGTTACAACTGCAAATGGAATAAAAGGAAGTGACAAAGCGCTTGATATAATACCAGATATTATTATTTCTGATATAATGATGCCAGAAATGAATGGATTAGAATTATGCAAAAAACTAAAAACAGATAGCAGAACCTCACATATACCCATTATTCTTTTAACAGCAAGAGGTTCGCATACATTTCAAATGGAAGGGTTAGAATATGGTGCAGATGACTATATTACTAAACCTTTTAACCTTGAACTATTAAATATAAGAGTTAAAAACTTAATAGAATCAAGAAAAGTTTTAAGAGATACTTTTAGAAAAGAAGCTTTACTTAGACCAAAAGATGTAGCAATAAATAATGTTGATGAAATATTTATAGAAAAAATCATGAAGATTATAGAAGAACATATGTCTGATTCTAAATTTTCTGTTTCCAAACTAGCTTCAGAAATAGGAATGAGTCATTCTGTGCTATATAGAAAAATAATGGCTTTAAGTGGACAGAATGTTAATGAGTTTTTAAAGACAATAAGGCTTACTCGTGCTGCTCAACTGATTACAGATAGTGACCATTCAATAAACGAAATTAGCGATATGACAGGGTTTTCCAATCCTAAGTATTTTAGTACATGCTTTAAAAAGAAATATGAGATGACCCCAACCAAATATAGAGAACAAATAAATAATTAAGCTTTAACACAGTCTATTTCTTTATAAATTTTACTTTTGACCTTTTCCATCTTCAAACCTAAAAATTAAGATCATCTTTTAATACAGCCCCTTAAATTATTTTTTGGTTGTCATTATACAATATCCTGTAATTTGAATTACGCCTTTCTTATTTTATAACCAACTAAAGTCATTTATTTAATTATTTCCCAAATAACGACTGCCCTTCACGATGAATCCGTTTAAAATTCCTTTTCAGGTCTTTCTTTGAATATTTTTTTGCTTTTGGTAGTTTCTTTGTAATATCCTGTAATTTGAATTGCACTTTTTGATCATTACCATCAGCAAAGCTTATAAATTCACCAGGTTTAAGTTTAAAGAAAATATCCGCACGTACTTTTGAGACTTCCCTTTCACCTTTGGTCACTCTAGTATCAAAGTTCAGATTATGTCCTTTATTGATACTAGTGGTTTTCATTTTAATGAGTTCAAAAAAGCGTTCATAGTATTTAGCAGTATCTGGGTCATTCACTTTTCCAAAAAATTGATAAGAGAGATTACTTAATATCGCTTTACTGACTTTGTCACCATACATGATATCGTTTTGAACCTTATCCTGCATCACATAAATGGTCGCAATATTGTAGCTTCGTAGTGTGGCAGGAATACGTTGCATATTCAGGAGTCTAATGGTCGATGCTTCTTCCATGAGCAAAAACGAAGGTTTTCGATGTCGCACGCTCATTTGCTTGGTAATAGTGTGCATGACGGTAGCAATTAATGGTGCATAAGCAGTCTCCAATTTAGGGTTATTGACCACTGAAATAACGCCTGCCTTTTCTTGCCCGTTAATATCCAAAGGTACTTCATCTGCGGATAAAGCCATAAAAGCCTGTTTTGAACTAATCTTTTTTAAGGCATTGGACAGCGTACTTTTTACCCCTGCTGTCTGACGGTCAGACCCCTTCCCGCTAATAAAGGCATTAGCCATACCTTTTGAAGTCAGATCAGATTCCAAAAGGGTAATGAGATTATCGGTATCCAAATATTGATAGATGGCAATTAAATGTGGCAGTGTGCAATAATCGGGATGATTAGTTTTTAGAATCCATATAAGTCCGCCTATAATCCCTTCAGCTGCATCGGTAAAGAATTTGCCTGAGGTATTTGTTCCCGATTCTTTTTGTTCCAATAAATTTTCCATCAGGACACGGGAGACTTCATTGACACTTTCCTCATTTTCCATATACCGTGCTGCAATGGGATTGACTCGATGGTGAATGGTATCAAAAGAAATGATGTAAAAAGGAATGTCTTGGGTTTCAAAAAGTGGATAGGCCATTTCGGTGATTTCAAAATCCTTATAATCATGAATAACACCTGAAAACCCTTGTTTGCTAAAGTGCTGCATAAAATTATAAACCACACTTTCAGTTTTTCCGCTTCCAGCAGCTCCGATAATAGAAGCACCTCGTTTAATATTCTGAATTACCAGCTTGCCTCGTTTTAGTTTGAAATGTACCTGATACAATTTTTCGGAAGGCTTTGTCCTCGTAGCTTCGGGATTTCAATTTTCCCGTAACACCTACTTCCTTACCCTTGCCTACATATTTTTCAATAATTTCGGCAGTCTTGCCCCAAGCTACAACCGTATGCCAATTAGTTTCTGTTTGCTTTTCGCCTTTGGCATCTTTGTAATACTCGTTAGTTGCTAATGAAAAACGGGCTACTTTTTTACCGCTTTCAAGGTTAGTAATAGTTGGTTCTTGTCCAACGTTTCCGATTAACTGTACGTGATTTTTTAAAGTGCTCATAATAAAAGATTTAAAGATTAATTAAACTACCGTCCGAACCATTCGGACAGTTTATATTTTTGTTTTTTTGAAGTGATTTACTTATTATATCTTGAGCGTTTTCCTTTTTTGTTTTTTTGGTGCCGCTTCCTTTTTGATGTTTTTGTAAGATTTCATAAGTTTCATTTTAGATTTACTTCCCATAGCGCCCTCGCTGTTACCTTTTTTTGTTGCTGATACGTTTTCAAGATTTTTAATTGATAAGGACTTATAAAAAAGAGCGAGGTACGAGCCTGATTTATGCAGTCTGTTCAAGTTCAAAATGTTGGTATTTTGCTGTCAAAAAAAGGTTAGGGCGGTGAGGGTGCGGAAGTGAGTATAAAGACTTTTGTGAAGTATAAAAGCATTGGAAGTGACTCCAAATGATTAAATGGAATTCCTATCAGGCGGACTTAATCCTCAATTCTAGCTCGGGAATGTAGTGGTCCTTCCCAGCGCAACGGGAAGGGTTAACGGAATGGAAAGCTAAAATTGGGGATTGTGTTCAAGACTTATGTAGAGAAGCTCTTTTCCCGGAATGCAGCTTTTCGCGAAATGCAGGGGAATGTGCTGAGTGGGTTATGAGATTAGAAATCTAATATTTACCAATAGACTATTCTATAAGTTCAAGTTATAAGCGCAAAAGAAACATTCTAATTTATTGATTAAAAAACAATAAGATTTTTAAATTGTCATTACATTAAAAAATTTATGCCAGAAAAAAAGAAGCAACATTATGTCCCTAAGTTTTATCTTAAATTTTTTAGCACCGTAGCTAATCAAAAAAGAATAAAATTGTGCTTAAAAAAAACAGATAAGATTATTCAAAATGCAGATTTACAAAATCAAGCACAAGAGGATTATTTTTATGGAAAAGATTTAGAAAGGGAAGAATGGTTTGGAAACATTGAAGACAAAACTTCTGTTATTCTCAAAGAGGTAGTTAAAACAAAAGTTTTGCCTAAAAATAAGTCTGATGAATATTACTGGATATGGATGTTTATTTTGCTTCAAGCTTATAGAACCAGAGCTAATGCTGATGAATTCAATGATATGGTTGATAAATCATTGAAAGCTATAATGAAATTTGAACCTAAATTTAAAGACTTCAAATACGACACCCATTTTTTCGCATATGATGATGCTATTGAAAAAACATTAGACATCTTACTCAAAAGTCTACCTATGATGATGGATATGCAAATTAAGCTTCTTTTTAATGAGACTTCTAAGGAAATTATTACGAGCGACAATCCAGTTTCCAAATACAATCAGTTTTTAGAATCACGCAACTTCCCATATGGGCATTGTGGTATGGCTAGTAAAGGTCTACAGATATTTTATCCTCTTGCTCCAGACTTGATTTTGGTGATGTATGACCCCAAAGTATATAAGATAGGAAATAGAAAACAGTTTAGTAAAATCCAAATAATTGAAACTGATGTTGAGTTTTTTAATAGTTTAACGTGTCTTTATGCAAATGAGGCTCTATACGGTACATCTAATGTATCGGACTTTCAATTTGAAAAATTACTTGAGAGGTCTAAAAAATTCCAGAATCAAAAAAAGTTGGAATTAAAACAGTTTAAGCCAACAATAAATGATGATGAAACTGAATCTATTACTGTTCAGCATCATAGAACTCCATTTATGCTCCATCCTAATTTATCTTTTTTGAAACAAACACAACACGCTAAATCCTATAGGTTATCTGGTTATTTTACTGAAATAAGAGATGAACGTTATCGTAGTAGAAAAAGCAGGTATTAATAGCTAGAATAGTTAAATTCTGTCTCTATGGTTGCGTAAAATTTATTATTCTAACTGAAAATTCATAGAAGTTAAGAGTAAATAGAAACAATTGGTATCAATACAAATAATGTTGTAAAAACCTCTAAATGTTGTACCTATGTTGTACCCAGCGCATAAAAAAAGCCCTCACATTTCTGTGAAGGCTTGATTTTACTAGTAGCGGGAACTGGACTCGAACCAGTGACCTTCGGGTTATGAGCTTAAAGGTAGTAAGACACTAAACACCTCATTCTCTAGTAAAACCTATGTTATTCAG